>Ga0180438_10000121_pt1 | contig 162026 bp, 127 predicted proteins | sample SS_ome_12_FD_132455 | JGI IMG/M metagenome (GOLD analysis project Ga0180438, IMG submission 132455) | Hypersaline lake sediment archaeal communities from the Salton Sea, California, USA - SS_3_D_2 metaG | ecosystem: Environmental > Aquatic > Non-marine Saline and Alkaline > Hypersaline >... | reverse complement strand
GCGGAAATTCCGCAGATTGAAAAAGCTCCCCCGGTAGGACTCGAACCTACGACAAGGCGGTTAACAGCCGCCTGCTCTACCAACTGAGCTACAGGGGATCAGAATTAACTATCGTAATTTTGAATCCCATTTCGAGCAAGAGGGACTCCCTGGATCAAAGATTGCCGCGATTGAGCGGCTTCTGAACGGGTCTACGGCTGAAAACCGGTCTTTGCGACTACACATGCCTGCCTCGAGAAAACCGCTTGTCAGCTGTCCCTAGCCCTCGGCAGTGCCTTCCCCGTCAGCCTCTCTCTCCTTCTCCATGAGGACGCAATTGCCCGACTCGTTGTACTGGACGAGCGTCATAAACGACCGCATCAGCATGATGCCACGACCACAAGGACGCTCGAGATTCTCACAATCGGTCGGATCAGGGACACTCTCCGAAGAAAACCCTGCCCCTTGGTCGCGAATTTCAACAGAAAATCGCTCGGGACCGATCTGGCACTTTACCTGGACATACTTCTCGGCATCCAGCCCGTTGCCGTGGATGATCGCATTTACGAGGGCCTCTTCCAGCGCCAGGTGAACACCAAAGACCTCGCGCTCGCTCCACTGCTGGGCAGTAAGCTGATCGAGAATCGTGGTTACGATGTCCTGCCCCGCACCACGTTGGCTGGGAATTGACTCGTCGCACGACCAAGTCCAACATCCGTCGGCCATAAGCGAGATCTTTCAAAGTACCCCGACGAAACGTCCAGTCAGTCGTAATTATAGGCAGTCAATGTGTCTGCTGCCGCCAGAATAGAACCTGCGGGCAGCCGGCAATTACATATCCGCGACGGCGTCGGCCTCTTCGTCGTAGATTGCAAACAGCTTATTCAGCCGAGTGATGGCAAAGACTTCGTAAATTTCAGGTCGAATGTTGCTGAACTTCAGGGAGCCGCCCGCCTTCTTGGACTTCTTGTCGAGCGTGATCAATTTGCCCAACGCGGCACTGGAAAGAAATTCCACATTACTGAAATTGAGCACCACCTTCTTACAGCCGTCTTCTTCGACAAGGTGAAAAAGCTCCCGGCCGAGGTCTTGTATATTGGATTCATCCAGAATTTTTCGGTCGACAAATTGAACGACGGTCACGTCGCCAACCTCACTGACCGATATGCGTTGCGGGTCTGCCATGGACTTGATCCCTCGTCACGAACTGCTTCGAAGCGGAGCCCGCTCGGGCCCCAATGAACGGATAGATACGGCGACATGATAGGCCGGCAACCGCCCTGTAGTCAACTAGCGACAGCGGCGTTTGCGGCCGGTGGTCTAGTCTAGAAGTCGATTCCAGAAGCTACTGAGGCTTCTTGACCTGTACGCTGGCGGTTGTTTTCTTGATCACACGGTCCAAGAGAATGTAGTTGTTATTCTCGTACTCGGTGACAATGCCCGAAATGATCCACTTTTCGCCGCGACTCTCGCCAACCCGTGACGAGTCTGCCTGGAGACGCTGCATATTGAGATTCGGCAAGATTCCCAGGACATAACGACCGTCTTCGCTACGAAACGTTATGTCTCCTTGCCCGTCGACGTAGCCGATCAAGTTGGTAATTTTTTTTCCCTCGCGGAGGTGAACGACTTTCGCATCCTTCGCGGCCTCGTCCGACGAGCCAACTCGATCACTGCCCTGCTTCCCCCTGCTTCGGCCATCGGTCGCCCCAGGTTGGGCAAGCGCAATCGAACTGCCAAGGAACAGCAACAACATGGCCCAAAGCCAGTGGTTTGCGTTCATTCGCTGAAACGACATTCTCCGCCTCCGACTCGGCATGCTCACATTCCTCCAGCCATCGGCTATATGCCGGCGACTCACCTCGATCTGCACTGAACACCTGAACGACGCTTGCTTCCCCAGCAACTGACTCGCCAAGAAAGCAAGACGTGCCTGTCGTTCGTCATCGGCACGATTGTCACGAGGACGTGACAATTACGCCACGAACGGCACCAGTCGGCATCCTCGAGACGAACCGGAAGAGTTGGCACGGTCGGTACAGCCTGAAACGTTGTCAAATGGCAACATGTGGCCCTTTGACAACAGACGCAACAGGTCGGCCAGGATAGCAACCCGAAAGACGCTACCCCCGCCCAACAGCGAACGTCACCGGCAACTCGTTGTACTCGAACGACTTGCACGGGATCAGCCGGGCAACGACACTCGTCAGCAGGCGCAAACGTGGCAGCAGGCATGGCATTTGCCTCTATCTCCTTGGCCCAGGGCAGTACTCGCCGGGGCTCTGGTCCTGCGAACCAAGGAACAAAGATCAATGTGTCCAGCTGTGACAATTATGCGGACAATTCAGGCAACGTTGGCTGCGATAGCGATTGGCTCCGTAAGCATATCGATCGGCGTGGCGGCCGAGCTGCGTGCGTCGGATTCGCCCAATGAAGCGAGGCTGAACAGTTTTGTTATCGTGACAATGAAGAACGGCCGCACCCATTCCGCCTACATCGATCCTGAAGCCACACAGGACCAGCTTTGGCTGCGTTGGGAAAATCCAGCAGCCGTCATTCGGCAACAATTCCATTGGTCGCAGATCTCCCGCATCGACAGCCCTCGCAAGACTTTCACCCCGGCCGCGTTTCGCCGCCTGCTCCCTGAAGCGATCGATGCACGCGTGGCATCGCATGCGACTGGGGCCTCTCAAGTATCGACGGCTGTCGCTAACGTCCAGGCTAATGCGGCCAACAATAACAACTCTGTCTCCCTTTCTCGCACAACACCGCAAGCGGCAACCGTTCGCTCACTCGCTATCGAGGCACGCGCGGCCAATTGGAATGCCGATCCTGCAGTCGATGGAATTCGGTTGACCGTTTACCCACTCGACAGCTGGGGAGACGTTATTCCCGTGCGAGGTACCGTTACCGCGGAGTTGGTCGGCGACGCCCGCAGTCTACGTAAGCCACAGCCGAAGCATCGCTATCCTCGTCTGTCCCGACTTGGCTGGTGGAATCGATCAATTCATCCAACACAATTCACAGCGGGCGGAGCGGCTTTCGAGCTGCCATTCCAGGCCTACGATCCAGAAATGGATCCAACCATTCGGAGCCGTACGTTGCTAATCGTGCGGCTTACCGTCCCCGGACAGGGGACATTTCGAGCCTCGCTGCCGGACGTTTGGGTGCGGCCCTTTAGCGTCATGCGCAACCGCATTGAGACGATCACGGGGAATCGCTACTTGCCACAAGAGATTGGCAGTCGATAGCGGCTTGAAACCTTCAAGACGGAAGAGGCGGTATTACCTGGACTCGCATTCGTACGACGGAATAATCGCCGCCTGGCTATCCAGGCTTTGGCATAGCCAAGCTATGCAGTAGCAACACTGCGGCCACCGCCACTAGGGACCAACCGATCCAATCCGGCGGCTCCAAGACACGTCTCGGACTCGGCACGCCAGCGATCTCCAGCGGCTTGATGATCGCGTTCTCAAAGCTCGACCCAAACTTTTGGGTCACGAATTGAGAACTCTTGTCGTTCAAGACCACGGAATGAACCATGCGGAACTGCAGTCCAAGAAACAGCAGCACCAAACCCAAGAAGAACCAATGATTGCGATTAATATCCACTCTTCCCCCTCCGCACAGCAGGACCCCTAGCAGGGCGCATCAGCTTGTGCGGACTAGATGCCGCGCAAGCGACCGGTGTCGTCCTCCGTAGAAACAAGTATCGAGCGACCGAGTCGTTCAACTCGAATTTCGTCGGCAAGAGACCGATTGTGCGGCAGGGGCAAACCGTTCATGGAGGGTCTGCGTCCGAACATGCGGAGTCCACGATCAGTGCCCCTTTTTCGGAGCACAGCGGTCGGTCGGGCTGTAGCAATTGCGCGGTCAAATTACGAGAGAGTATCTGCACACGCTCGCAATTCGCACCTATTCTCCCCGGGGACCAAGAATCCTATCGAGCACCGTTCCTGCAGTTCCGATTGCGACCGATTCAATCAGCTCTTCGTTTCCGCTGTCGAGCACTGCTTCGGCCAGTTCTCGATGTGAAGCCCAGTCCGCAACGCCGAAATCCCGTACGTCGACGTACGAATCAGAAAACGTGACCGATGTCTTGGGCACCAGGTAATGCCCTTTTGCCGCACGAACGATGTGATACTGCAGCGCTCCGTAGACGAGCGCACCGCCGATTAGAGCGCCAACAATAAGACGTTTCATTTCAGCTCCTCGCTCTCAAATCGCGCCAGAGGTCGCCGAAACCGAGCACTGGCCAGATAGAATCCCTTACAGCGAAATACAACCACAAGGCCGACTGTATCCGACCATCCGCATCCAGGACAAGCCGAAACGTGGAAAAACGGCGGTGGCAAAAAGGGGCAATGCGGCTGACTACCGATCCTCCAGCGGGATGAAATCCTGCGGACCAGGGCCAGTATATTTCGAACGCGGACGAATGAGTCGATTGTTATCGAGCTGTTCAATAACATGCGCTGACCAGCCAACAACGCGGCTGAGCACAAACAAAGGAGTATAGAGATTCACTGGCAGGCCCATGTAGTGGTAAAGTCGAGCGCTGGGCCAATCGAGATTCGGAGGCAACCCTTTCTCGCCCACAACAATCTCTTCGATCACGGCGGCAATCTCTTCCAAGTCGTCACCGGGACACTCCTCCGCCAACTCTTGGCAGAACGCCTTCAAAAAGGCCGCCCTCGGGTCGCCTGTCTTATAGACACGATGCCCAAAGCCCATAATGCGAACCTTATTCGCCAGCGCCTCGCGCACCCAGGGCTCCGCGTTCTCTTTGCTGCCAACCTGTTGGAGCACCTCAAGCACGCGCTCGTTTGCTCCGCCGTGAAGCGGGCCTTTCAAGGCTCCAATCGCCGCCGCGATGGCGGAGTGCAAATCGGACATCGTCGAAACGACCACGCGCGAGGTAAACGTCGAGGCATTGAACTCATGCTCCGCATAGAGTGTAAGCGAAACGTCCATCGCCTTAACAAAGTTCGGCTTCGGCTCCGTACGGTGCAGCATCCAGAGCAGATTCTCGGCAAAGGACAGCTTCCCGTTGGGGGCTACCGGTTCCTTTGAATTGCACAACCGATGCCAAGCCGCCATGATAGTCGGCAATTGAGCCAAGAGACGCTCCGCCTTTCGCAAGCTGGCATCATGGCTATTGTCAGCAGCATCGGGATCCCAATGAGCAAGCACACTCGCCCCGGTACGCATCACGTCCATCGCCATGGCCGTGCGGGGAATCTTGCGTAGAAAATCAAGAATCGCGCCGTCAACATTCGAGTAGGAAGCGAGTCGCTTCCGAAAATCGGCCAGTTCGTCAGCCGTCGGCAACGAGCCGTGCAGAATTAGGAAAGCGACTTCCTCAAAATCGGAATTGGCCGCCAAATCTTCGATCGAATACCCGCGGTAACGCAAACCATCGGCAATCGTGCTGATTGCTGTTTCACCAGCAACAACACCTTCGAGCCCAGGGCTATATTGCGGATCGCTCATCACACAACTCTCCTACGAAAAATGCTCACGGTCTTCTGGATCGAAGTCTTGGTAATCGATCAACTCATAGAGTTCTCCGCGTGTCTGCATGAGATCCAGCAAACTGCTTTGGCTGCCATCATCTCCAATGACCTCTAGAGCGGCTTCCATCGCCTTCATCGCAATGCGAAGCAACGTGACGGGATACAGAACAGCGGCGTACCCAATTTCGGCTAGCGCATCGAGCGAGAGCAGTGGGCTCTTGCCAAACTCCGTCATGTTGGCCACGAGCGGTACGTCCACCTCGTCAAAGAAACGGACAAACTCTTCTCGCGAACGGAGTGACTCAGGAAACACCCAATCGGCCCCAGCCTCGACATACGCCCTAGCACGGTCCAACGCGTCGTCCAGGTCCGTAACACCACGTGCGTCCGTGCGGGCTATGATGACCATCGAAGGATCGGTCTTCGCAGTGACGGCGGCGTTAATCTTTTCGCACATCTCGTCGCGCCCGATCAGCGACTTTCCCGACAGGTGCCCGCAGCGTTTGTCTTGCACCTGATCCTCGAGCTGCACAGCGGCAACGCTAACAGCCTCCAAGGCACGAACCGTTTCTGCAACCTCCTGCGGTCCGCCAAATCCGGTGTCCGCGTCGACGATCAACGGGACCTCAACGCGTCGCGTAATATAGTTGGCCTGTTGAACTAGCTCTTCGCGCGAGAAGAGCCCCACATCGGGAACGGCCAGCACTCCGGCCGACAGTGCTGCCCCCGAAAGGTATAAAGCCCCGTACCCAGCGTCTTCGGCCAAACGCCCAACAAGCGCATTCGGCACCCCTGGCACCTGAATAATCTGTTCCTCAACTACATCCCGCAGCTGTTGACCGGGCGAAGAATCGCTCACGAAAGACCTCTCAAATTGGGAACGAATTACCACAACTTCGCGACACGGCAACTACACTAGCCACACTGTACCGAGCGGATTACGCTAGCACAACACTCCGGACATTGGCCACAACCCGTCGCTTGACCAAATGCTCGGCCGCCATCCGAACCGACAAATTTATTCACATTATTTTCACACCTATGATGACTTCAGCCTCCAACGACGACCCGCGAGCAGGCCGCTCGTCCATAATCGTCGAAGTTGCAATCATCTTCGTAATGATGTGGATCCACGCTGGCTGGCTCGCGCCAGACGTCAATGAGCCGAACTACCTCGGAAAAGCAAAACACTTCTGGCAGCCTGACTGGTGCCAGGGTGACTTCTTCTTACAAACGGCCGACGCTCATCACGTTTTCTATTGGACTTTCGGTTGGCTAACGACGTTTCTTCCGCTTTCGATTGTTGCCTGGATAGGCCGCGGAGTGACGTACGCCCTCATGGCGGTGGCCTGGCAACGACTCAGCTGGGCGGTCGTCCCAAAGCGACTGTTCGCCGTACTGAGCGCTATGCTACTGCTATCGTTCAACGGCCGCCTGCATATGGCCGGGGAGTGGTTCGTCGGCGGATTTGAAGCGAAGGGGATTAGCTACGCTTTCGTTTGGTTCGGTCTAGCATCGCTGGTGCAGGGGAAATGGCGATCGGTATGGCCGCTGTTGGGAATCGCCGCTGCCTGGCACATCGTCGTCGGCATCTGGGCAATCATGGCGGCTGGACTCGCCTGGTGGACTACCCCGGACAAAGACAGCAGGCCGTCGCTGCCGGCCATGATGCCGTCGCTGTTTGTCGGCTTCTTGCTCGCCTCGCCGGCGTGGATCGGCATGCTGTTGCTCAACCCGGGGGTGTCCGGGGAAGTCGTAGCGCAAGCCGCCGAAATCCAGGTCTTCAAACGCATTCCCCACCACATCGACCCGGCGAAGTTCATCGCGCCGCAAGCCAACTTTCCATTCATCAGTCCCTTTGCCTGGCGTCACCTGGCGTTGATCGTTTTTTGGGCGGTTCTTTCTTTCGGACGCGACGCCGACATTTCCATCCGTCGCCTGCGCATGTTTGTCGTCGGAGTCGTCGTCATCGCGGCCATGGGACTTGTCATTCGTATCGCTTGCTGCGAATGGTTGTTCGATAACCCGCGTTTTGCGGCACAACTGTTGCGGCTGTATTGGTTTCGCATGACCGACTCGATCGTTCCGGTAGGCGCCGCCTTGGCCGCCATCTCCTGCGTTTCCCACACGCGCGTCGACCGTCCCCAGGTAGCCAAGGCGATGACGGGCGTGCTCCTGGTAATTGGCGTAGCACACCTCGGCGGACAGGCCGCGCGATGGCTCGCTTTCCCGTACCCGTTATCCGAAACCAAGATCATTCGCTCGGACGATTCGCAGCAAACGGCGCAAAAGTATCGCGACTGGCGTGCCCTCTGCGAGCAGGTCCGGCTTGAAGCACTGCCTGATGCCCTGTTCCTAACGCCTCCGCACAACCAAACATTCAAGTGGTACGCCGACCGAGGCGAAGTCGTCACCTGGAAAGAGATGCCACAGGACGCAGAAAGTCTGCTCCAGTGGTGGGATCGATACCAAGACGTGTATCGACGTGATAGCGGTCGGACCGTATCGCTCGCCTATCGCGACGCCGCGTTCTTGCGCGAACTCGGAAAGAAATACAACGCCGACTATGTCGTTACCAGAGCCGAGCCGATCGTGGTGGGACTTGACGTTTGGTATCAGAATGATTCGTTCGTCGTCTACGAGTTGAACACTCCGGACTAAGCCGCGTCTTGCAAACGACTCGTGTGCTAGAATCATCCCAACTACAGATTCCACAAACGAAGCAAGTTCACGCCTCCGATTGCCATGCAAGTTTCGCTCGAAACACTCTCGACATCTCTGAGGCACCGCCTTCGTGATCTACCTACGCGGGCCGATGGTCGGGAGCAGCTGGAGGCAGAGTTAAGCTACGGCCGCCACCGGGGTCCAGCTCCGGCATCGACAAACCTGGCGGCGGTCCTGTTGCTGCTCTACCCTCGCGCCAACAGGTGGCATATTCCGCTGACGCTCCGTCCTGCAACCATGGCGGAGCACGCCGGTCAGGTGTCGTTCCCCGGCGGCATGGTCGAACCGGATGAAACGAACCTGCAAGCGGCCCTTCGCGAAACCAACGAGGAACTTGGCATCGCTACGGACGGCATCGACATCCTCGGGCAATTGAGCGACTCGTACGTCTTTATCACGAATTATCTCGTCACGCCCTGGGTTGGCATTCTCGATTCTGAGCCCGAATGGGTGCCTGATCCACACGAAGTCGCCGAGGTTCTTCACCTCCCGCTGACAGCACTGCAGGAACCGATCGCGATCGAGCGGTACATCCGTCGGGCTGGCGGGATCGACTTCGGAGTTCCCTACTTGCCGCTGGACAGCCACCGAATCTGGGGTGCCACGAGCATGATGCTAGGCGAATTCGCGGCGGTGTTAGCCAATTGCGACTTGGACTAGAATCAGCGAATCGCTCTGGCACTGCGTTGTCCAGCTTGTGTCAGCCTCCCCATCCCTTCAACACAAGAGCCTTGAAGTATGTCGCTGCGTGCAGTTGTCTTTGATCTCGACGGTTTGATGTTCAACACCGAGGATCTCTATCGCGAAGTAGGAACTGAAATTTTGCGCCGCCGCGGCAAGACGTTCGAGCATGACCTGCTCGATGCGATGATGGGGCGACGTCCGGCACAGGCGTTGGCGATCATGATCGAGTGGCATGGGCTCGACGCCACAGTCGAACAACTAGCAGCCGAGTCGGAGGAGATCTTCGTTCCAATTCTGGATGAGAAGCTGGCGCCAATGCCGGGACTTCTTGATCTTCTTGAGGCCCTCGAAGAGTCCGGTATTCCGAAGGCGGTCGGCACCAGTAGCGGCCGTGCTTTTGTCGAGAACGTCATGGGCCGCTTCGATTTGATTTCACGTTTTGAATTCTTGCTAACGGCCGAAGATGTTGCGGAAGGCAAACCCAACCCTGAGATCTATCTCACGGCGGCCCAGCGGTTCTCCATTGCTCCGGAAGAGCTGATGGTCCTGGAGGATAGTGAGAATGGCTGCAAGGCGGCCGTGGCAGCGGGAACGTTTGCCGTGGCAGTGCCAGCATCTCGCAGCCTGGTCCACGATTTCAGCGGCAGTTCTCTAGTCGCCGAATCTCTAGAAGATCGACGTGTCTACGAGGCCCTAGGGCTCGCAAAACCCTAGGTTTTTCTCGATTCCGGAACACATGCTGCCGAGGTCTGCCTATAATTTCGCGATCCGTTTTAAGCGAAAAGGACGGCGGCTCTTCAACGCATACTCGCTGATGGATCGATCGATCTCGATGGCTCTAGTTCGTATTGATTGATTTTCGCAATTCGGCCTAGACTGACGTCAATGCGATCGGAATTGGAACCAATCGCAATCCGCTCGTTGTCGCCCGGTTTTGGTGCATGAAGTCGATCGGGCAACGAGGACATAGAGCGATCAAGAGGAAGGTCGCTCGCATGGAGGTAATCACAGGATGAAGACTCTCGGCATCGTTCAGGTTGAAGGTCACTCTCCCTTTCGCGGATCCGCTCGGCTGCGAAAACTGTCCGGCATGTCCCTCTTGGAATGGGTTGTCCGACGCACGACGGAGAGCCAACTGCTCGACGAAGTCGTAGTCGTCACCGGCGAAGGTCACCGCGAAGAAGTCGCTTCCTCTGTGCCAAGCGACGTCTCCGTTTTCGTCGGACGACAGAACGACCGCTTGGGCCAGTTCTGCGAAGCGATTGACGAGTACCGCGCCGATAACGTGGTGCGAATCTGCATGGATAACCCATTTACCGATCCAACGTTGATCGATCGCTTGATTACCACAGCTAGCGAACGAGCCGGTCTCGACTATATCGGTTACCGTGTCAGCGATGGACGCCCGGCGTTGTTCTGTCCAGTCGGAATGTTCTCCGAGTGGTTTACCGCCGAAGCATTGCAGCGTGCCGACCGTGAGTCAACCGATCCTCGCGAGCGCAACGAAATTACGCGTTACATCCAATCGCATCCCGAGCTATACCAGATTCGCCTTCTCCCTGCCCCCAGCCAGCTCGACCGAGACGACCTTCGCCTGCAGGTCGATTCCAGTGAGGACTGGGAGAACGCCGAGGCGATTTGCGACGCCCTAAGCCCGGACGATTTGGATTGGCAAGGTATTTCTAAATTCCTAGAGCACCAACCTCGCATGCGCGAGCGAATGGCTGTGCTCAATCGCGACGCCGATGGATAAATAGGCGTCGGATTCCGAAATGCCCCGACACTGCGATCGCCGTTATTGCTCGCCGGCAGCCAGACTATCCTGCTAAATAGGTAATGGCACGACAGCACTGCCGGCATTCCCCGCTGGCAAAACTGCCCTTGGCGCTTGAATTGCCGATTTGGTAGAAGCCGCCCCACTTACCCAACAACACGAATCGTGTTTCGGAAAGCTATCCTGCGCGGAGGGCCCTCCCCTGCCGCCAATCTCTTCTACACTAGGCAAGTCTGCCACGAACGAGGTGAATTAATGCGACTACTCATGTCAGCCGCGGTGATCGTATTGGGAATTTCCGCAGGCAGTGGCTGCCGCATGTGCGACAGCTGCTATCCGCACGGACCCGTCGTTGGAACTCCGGGATGCGCCACCTGTGGCACTGGATCAGCTCAGCCCTACTACAACGGCGTTCCAGAAGCGACAACCATCTCGCCGACGCCGCAAACACTCCAGCCCGTCGGACCGTAGGAAACGGAATCTTGCCCACGATTGCGAAAGTGCGATCGCGGACTAGAGTTCCCAGCCGTTGCAGAGCGTCGCGCCACGCTGGACGACGATAATTCCGTCGCGTATAGCGACATCGTTGGAGACATCTTCTTCGACCAAATCACGGTTGTTGACGATGCGCACATTGCTACCAATGTGGCAGTTCTTGTCGATGATCGCGCCTTCAATCACGGCTCCAGCCCCAATTCCCAACGGCGGTCGCCCCTGTGAGGAATCGTGGGCGAGCTCCTCCGGCGTTTCGTAGAAATCGGCTCCCATGATTACTGAGTTGCGAATTGTCGCTCCCGCTCCGATCTGGCAACGAAGTCCGATAACACTGTTCTCAATCGTGGCTCCCTCTTCAATCAAGCAGCCGTCGGCCACGAGACTCGACTTGAAGTTTCCTCCGTCACAACGCGTAGGCGGCAAGTGCCGGGCACGTGAATAGATCGGTGCATCGGTCGAGGTGAACGAGAAAGGCGGATTACTGCTAGCTAGTTCCAGATTGCATTTGTAGAACGAGTCGATCGTTCCGATATCTTCCCAGTAGCCATCGAACAAGTGCGTCTGCACATGCTTCTGACGGAAGGACGCGGGAAACACCTCTTTGCCGAAGTCCTGGTAATCGTTCTCTTGCAAGACATCGACCAGGAACTTTCGATTGAAGAGGTAAATACCCATGCTGGCCAATAGATCGCGTCCACCGCTGGGAATGCCCTGTGCGTCGATCCAGGCCGGATCCATGCTTACCTCGTCCATCTCTTCCTGCGTCTGCGGCTTCTCGACGAATCCGGAAACGCGACCGGTATCGTCGAGCTGCATGATGCCAAGGCCCGAGGCAGCCTCGCGCGAAACCGGAATCGCGGCGATCGTCGCTTCCGCTCCGCTCTCGACATGGGTCTTGAGCATCTTCTCAAAATCCATGCGATAGAGCTGATCGCCGGAGAGAATTAGCACGTGCTCGACATCGTGCTGGTTGATGTAGCGGATGTTCTGCCGGACCGCGTCCGCGGTTCCTTGATACCACTGGTTGTCCTCGATTGTTTGCTGGGCAGCCAGGATCTCGACGAAACCACCGCTGAAGCGATCAAACGTGTACGTCTTACGAATATGGCGATGCAGGCTTACCGAATTGAACTGCGTCAACACGTAGATTCGACGCAGCCCGCTGTTAAGGCAATTCGAGATCGGCACATCGATCAAACGATACTTACCGGCCAGCGGAACAGCAGGCTTACTGCGGAACTTAGTCAGCGGACTCAGGCGCGTACCGCGTCCTCCACCTAGTACCAAAGACATTACCTTCTTCATCGCCCTCGTCTCCCTGTTCGTAGTGTACTGCCGAACGCTCGTCGGTGCCTGGAATCCGAATCGAAACGCCCATTATTTCACGACGAAGTTCACCATCCGCCCTGGCACAACAATCGTCTTTACCACGTTCTTATCAGCCAGACCGCCGGCAACCTTGGCATCCGATCTGGCCGCCTCTTCCAGAGCCGCCTGATCGGCATCGGCTGCAACCTGAATCTTACTGCGAAGCTTACCGTTAATCTGCACAGGAATTTCAATCGTATCTTCACGAATCAGCGACTCGTCAAACGCCGGCCAAGACTCGTATGCCAAGGTCTCGTCGTGTCCGAGCAATTGCCACAACTCCTCGCACAGATGCGGTGCGAGCGGCGAGAGAATCAACACAAATTGTTCCATCGCCGAACGTGGTCGCACCTCCTGCTTGAAAAAGTAGTTGGTGAACTCCATCATCCTCGCAATTGCGGTATTGAAGCTCAAGCGGTCGAGGTCTTCCGTAACTGCCTTAATGGTCCTGTGCAGTGTGCGATTCTGCTCATCATTTGGCTCAACGTTCTGCACCGCGGCATTCAACTTCAGCGTCTCACTGCGTTCATCGACCATCATCCGCCAAACGCGATCGAGAAAATTACGAACGCCGCTCACACCTTCCATGTTCCATGGCTTGGTCGCTTCAAGCGGTCCCATGAACATCTCGTACAGTCGCAGTGAATCGGCACCGTAATCCTTAACAATTAGATCCGGGTTCACCACATTCCCACGGCTCTTCGACATCTTGTAAGCACGGCTGTCGAGTTTGATCGATGCGTCTTCTTTGAGCACGAGGGCCTCGCCCTTCTTCTCGGTCTCTTTGTCGTCTAATCGCACCGAGGTCACAACATTGTCCGTGCTGCGTTCGACGGTCTCGCCTTCGGCATTCGTGGTCACCTGATCGCAGCTGACCCAAATTCCATCGGCACGCTGAAAGCCAGTGATCTCGACGTCACCCAAGATCATGCCTTGATTAACCAACTTCTGAAATGGCTCAGCCGTGCTGACAACACCACGATCGTAGAGCACCTTGTGCCAGAAGCGTGCATAGAGCAAGTGAAGAACCGCATGCTCCGCTCCGCCGATGTAGAGGTCGACCGGCATCCAGGCCTTTTCGATTTCCGGATCGACAAGGCGTTCGCTATTCTTTGGATCCAAGAATCGCAAGTAGTACCAGCAGGAGCCAGCCCATTGCGGCATGGTATTCGTCTCTCGCTTGTAACGAACACCGTCTATTTCTTGGAACAGCCAATCGTCGGCCGCCTTGTCGAGCGGCGGCTCGGGGCGGCCGTGCGGCTTGAAATCGTCCAAGTGCGGGAGATCGATCGGCAGCTGATCTTCAGGTACCGCTCGCACTCGACCGGTCGCGTTCCCTTCGGCATCGAGCTCGTGCAAAATCGGAAACGGTTCGCCCCAAAACCGCTGTCGGCTAAAGAGCCAATCGCGCAACTTGTAGTTCACGGCGCTACGACCTACGCCCTGTTCGGCCAAGTCGGCGGCGATCTGTTTTTTGAAATCAGCAGTCGGCGTCCCGTCGTACTTGCCTGAGTTGATCGCGAGTCCTTCGCCGGTGAAGACGGCACGGGCGGTGAGAACGCCTTCGCGCCGCAGGTCGTCGGAGTCTTGCTGTGGATCGACGACGGCAAGAATTGGAATGTCAAACTGTTGGGCAAACTCAAAGTCGCGTTCGTCGTGCCCTGGCACCGCCATGATGGCCCCGGTGCCGTAGCTGATCAGGACGTAGTCGGCGATCCAAATCGGAACCAATTCGCCGTTGACCGGATTGACCGCATGGGAGCCGGTGAAGACGCCCGTCTTCTCCTTGGCCAGTTCGGTGCGATCCATGTCGCTCTTGAGCGCAGCCGCGTCACAATATTGCTTTACCGCCTCCAACTGTTCTTCGGTCGTGAGCCGCTCGACCGCCGGATGCTCCGGAGCGATGACCATGTAGGTCGCCCCAAACAGCGTGTCTGGCCGCGTAGTATAAATCCGCAGGACATCATCTTCCGGCTTCCTCGGGAAACCACCATCTGCTCGCTGCTCTTGCCACTCAGCGAACTTGAGCGTTGGACCAATGAAGAAGTCGACCTCGGCACCGGTGCTTCGTCCGATCCAATTGCGTTGCAGCGCCTTAACGCTATCAGACCAATCGAGTCCGTCGAGATCCTTTTCCAACCGTTCGGCGTACGCGGTGATACGAAGCATCCACTGGCGCAAGGGCATGCGTACGACGGGATGTCCGCCAACCTCGCTCTTGCCGTCAACCACTTCCTCATTCGCCAACACGGTCCCCAAGGCCGGACACCAATTCACCGGGGCATGCGTTTGGTAGGCCAAGCGATGATCGTCTTGGAATTGAGCAATGGCCACCGCCCCTTCCGCTTCCACATCCGCGGGAATCGGCAACTCCGCGATCGGTCGTCCTTTCTGTGACTCCTCGTCGAACCAGGTGTCGAACAGCTGGAGAAAAATCCACTGCGTAAACTGAAAGTACTCGACATCCGTGGTCGCCAGCTCGCGGTCCCAATCGTAGGAGAACCCGATCATTTTCAGCTGACGACGAAATTCGGCGATATTCTGTTCGGTCTTCTCACGAGGATGCGTGTTCGTCTTAATGGCATGTTCTTCTGCCGGGAGGCCGAAGGAATCGAAACCCATCGGATGAAGCACACTCTTACCGCACATGCGGGCGTAGCGACTCACGATGTCGGTGGCCGTGTAGCCCTCAGGGTGCCCCACATGGAGGCCATCACCGCTGGGGTACGGGAACATATCCAGTGCATAGAGTTTTTGCTTGCCCGGCAGCCGTGGGGCAGCAAAAGTACGATTCTGTTCCCAATACTCTTGCCACTTAGGTTCGGTCGTGGCGGGGTTATAGCGGGGCATGCAATCTCACCCTGATTGTTAACGCCAAAGGAAGAAGTCGGGCTAGCTCACGTCGTCCATAAAACAGGAGGGGACAAGCGTACCGACGGCAATCCGTCGATTCTACTGCCTGCACTGCTATCGGCCTAGGCGGCAAGACGCTTGACCAGCGTGTGCTTCAAGCAGGCCGATTCACAATTCGTCTTGTCGTTGATCGGGATTTTCAATATAAGCCGCCCCTCTTCTCACGTTTTCACTCGAACAATTCACAGACGCCCCAACCTTTCGGGAGGTTCGCCATGCGCACGCTCTGTGCCGCTGGTCTTTGGATCACATTGCTGACAGCCACTACGCCTGCCCTGGCGGAAACCACCTTTCCATACAAGGCAACGATCAATGGCAGCGACGTATACGTTCGCAGTGGCCCTGGCAAGAACTACTACCCAACCGACAAGTTGCAACGTGGCACCGAGGTGGAAGTCTACCGCCACGATCCAGGCGGCTGGTGTGCGATTCGCCCCCCGGCGGATAGCTTTTCCTGGGTTCCTGGAAAGCACCTACGATTTGGCAAGGGCGACATTGCCGAGATCATTTCCGACAAGGCCGTCGCCTATGTGGGGAGTCGTTTTCGTGACGTCCACGACGTCCGCCAAGTACAACTCGATCGCGGCGAAGCCGTGCAAGTTGTGGGCGAGAAGCGATTCACCTCCGAAGGCGAGAACATCGCGCAGACCTGGTACAAGATCATGCCCCCCGCTGGCGAGTTTCGCTGGGTCTATGGCAAGCTTCTGCTGAAACAACAGGGTGGCGAATCGGTCGCCCGCAGCTCAGCTAGCCGAGGCGAAGAACCGGCTCCGATTGAAAACGAATTAGCAGAAGCGGTCGCGAGTTCCACCGACGAACCAGCCGCCATCGATATTGAACCAGAAGCGGTCGCGATCGGTAGCGTAGCAGACGACAACCGCACCGACGCCGATACTTCCGCCAACGACTATGAACCAGAACTAGCAGTTGCAGAAGCAGAGCCGGCAACCTATGAACAAGAAAGTGCCCAGGGTACGACCGCGGGTCGCGCAACGACTGCCGGTAGCGAAACGCCCATCCGAATCGCGGACAACGCCCAGGCAACCGAGGTCTCCTCTGCCCCTTCGAAGCGAAAACGAACGCGAAACGATCTGGATATCGAACTTTCGATGATCGTCGCTGAAGAGCCCGACAACTGGGACTTTACCAACCTTCGTTCTCAGGCAAAAAAACAGCTCCAGGAATCGGAATCTGCCCTTGATCGAGGTCGCGCTCGGGTGGTGCTGCGAGAAATCAAACGTTACGAGGCGATTCAAGAAGAGTACTTCGAGGCGGAAGAGCTACGGCAGGAGACCGACCGCAAGAACGAAGAAATTGAGAACTCGGTACGCCCTGCCTCTGCGGAACTCGAAATCGAAGCCGAGGAAGCGGAAGCCGTCGATCGCTTTGACGGCATTGGTCGCCTCACTCCCGTGCGATCGAAACGTGTGGGAGCTCCCCCCTACGCGCTCACCGACGGGGAAGGTCGCGTGCTGATGTTCGTCACCCCTGCCGCTGGAATACAGCTACAGAACTATGTCGGCGAGGTCGTCGGCATGAGCGGAATCCGCAGTTACCTGCCCAAGCTCAAGACACGTCATCTAACGGCCAAGCGAGCGGAGTTGGTCGACGATACGACGAACCAATAGCGGACGATCACGCTACCCCGATTACACGAACTCGGTCTGCGCAGGCAAAGCCGGAAAACGGCTCATTTGTGCTGCCGCTATTCGACGAATTCGGGCACGACCAGGTGCGGTATCACACCTGCCTCGAAGCCTCGCTTGAGAAGCAAAGCAACCGCTTCTCGTCCACGATCGCCGAAGTCGAGCGTCCAGTCGTTCACGTACATGCCGACAAACTCGTCGGCCTTGCCGCGATCGAGATCTCGTCCGTATTGCAAAGCGTAGTCGAGCGCTTCGTCGCGATGCTTCAATCCGTAATCGATGCTCTCATAGAGCAGTCGATTGACCTCGCGAATGTGGTCGGGTCCGAGATCCTTGCGAATTGCATTCGCTCCCAGCGGTAGCGGCAACCCGGTTTCTTCCATCCACCATTTGCCGACGTCGACCAATAGTTCCAGATCGTGATCACCGTAGGTGAGCTGGCCTTCGTGAATGATTAGCCCGGCGTCAATCGATTGCCCCTCATACTCGCCGCGGTCGACGCTATTTAGAATTTCATCGAAGGGAACGACTACGAAGTTGAAGTCGGTCTCAAGGCAAAGTCGTAGTGCGAGATACGCCGTGGTGCGGGTGCCTGGCACGGCGATCGTCTTGGTCTTCAAATCGTCCAACGACCATGCTTCCTTCGCCACGACCATTGGCCCGTAGTTATCGCCCATGCTCGCTCCACAGGGGCAAAGCATGTATATGTCGGTCAGATATGCATATCCATGGAGACTGACCGCCGTCAGTTCCAACTCGCCAGAGCTGGCGCGGCGATTGAGCGTCTCGATGTCGACCAACTCGTGCGTAAACTCATACTCGCCCGTATCGATCTTGTCGTTCGCCAACGCGTGAAACATAAAAGCGTCGTCGGGATCGGGGCTGTGTCCTACGCGGATCAATTGCTTGGTGGCGGTCAAAACATGCTCCTTCGCTGGGGAGGCAAAGCCGGATGGCCAGCCTGTCTGGATTCAAAATTCGGGCAACGGCACAGCGTTCCACAAGGTGGGCTGCAACCGGTTCACGGCGACGTGCTGTCTGCCTAACCGAGAAATACCAGCTCGATTAACGAGTCGCCCGTTAACGAGTCGCCCGTCAAACAATCCGAGCAACTGGTATTCTGAAGCAAAAGACCGCCGCAAGGTGACCAGTTTCGCGAATTGACCAGGAATCGTCAACTCGCGCATTAAGCGGCACAAAGAGGGTCAATAACACGACTCGGGCTTCCAATTCCCCGCCACTCGAGGGCAATTGAGAATCTGGCAGCAGAACGACGTCGTCGATTCGATCTTACGCCTCAAAAGAAGCCGTCGATGTACCGGCGGGTGACTCCGCCATATGCGGAGCAGGCGCGGCCCGCTTTGTCCCTAATTCCATGCAGACCTTTTGCCACGTCTCTCGTTCAATTTCGAGAACGGAGATCGCCTCTTGCAGTTTCTCTTCGCTCTTCTCGGCCTGCGCGTCCTGCAGTGTACGGAACACAAAAAGGTAAACCGCCGCGACTTTCGAGGTCAGATCCTTATCCTGCTTGGGATTCAATCCACACAACATTTCCGTAAGGATCCGTTGCGAGTGGATGAGTGACTCAACAGCTTCTTCGTGGTTGTCCGATTTCCAATGCTCACGTGTCGCGTTGATCTGTCGAATCGCAGCATCGATGAGCATTAGATGCAGCTTCTGGGGCGCTGCCGTCATGACTTCAGTTTCCAGATAATCTCCAGGAGACGCATGACTCATGGACAACTTCCTCCGTAAACGCTGTATGGGGGGGACGGCTCGTTGAATTCCAGCCGCAACAACAAGGCGGCGCTAAACGCGCAAAGCAGCCTGCAAATTAACCAGAGCTGGTATTTAGATTGATCGGCGCTAACGGGGCCAAAGATTGAAGCGCGCCGAGATTCCCCTGAATCTTTCCAATGGCAACCTCGGCGTTAATGAACTCATCAAGCAAGAGTTTTCGTGTTGCGTCAAGTTTTTCGTTTAGTCGTTCGATACGCTGCTCGTTGCTAGCTATGGTGTTTCCGATCGCCAGCGTTCGATTGACCAGTACCGACTCCTCAACCCCGGAAAGCTGTTCAAGAACCAAGCCGAAGCGATCCGACAGTCCCGTTCCAGTAGCCGAGAAGAACTGTTCTATGGCCTCCCGGTCCTCTTCATAGGCATCCTCAAGGACTGTTCGATCGAACGCCAGCGAACCGTCCTGGTTCATCGTCACGCCTACTTGCGCCAGCGACTGGATCGGCCCTGCACCGAAAATGCGGTCGGTAACGAGTCGATTGAGGTCAGCGTCCAGACGCAGCACGGCGCTATCGCCTTGAAGTAGCCCACGCGTATCCGATTCGATATCGTAGTCGGTCAGCAGGTCAACGCGTTGTCGAATTCGGTTGAACGTGTCAACGATGGCAATCATCTGCGAAACCAGATCGCTCTCCGTCTCCTCAACGGAGATCGTCACAGGACTGGTCGAAACACTATTCACGGTGACGCTGATATCGGTCACAACATCCGTAAACGTGTTACTCGAAGACGAAGCCAGGACTCCGCCGCCGTGATCATTACCGATCAATAGCAAGGCATCCTGAGCGGCCACCGTTTCTTGAAATGTGATCCCCAATCCACTGGCGTTTAGCCGGACTGCTCCCAACTCGCCCGCATTGTCACTGGTGATGTTCAATCGGTACGGTTTAATCAACGAGCCGTCGTTGATGATCGATGCGGTTACGCCAGCGCCTAGTTCGTTAATCTTGTCTCGAAGGTCCTGCAGGGAGTCGGCCGCGTCCAGCGTAATCGTGTGCGTTGTCGGTCCGTCAATCACCTGAGTCAGCGTTCCACCAATGTCGACCGTCGTGGACTCGCCGAGAATATGCAGATCGCGCGCTGTGTTACTGCCGTTCTCTTCGACCTTGAGCGTCTCACTCCCGTCGGCAGTGTCGACTAGAACAATCCCGTCTCCGGTATCGTTGATGCGGACATCTATCTGCAAACCCGCCCGTTCGATCTCAAGAATAAGATCCCCGACCGTCTTGATGTTGGCATTGACGTTGATCGTCTGGGTCGCACCCAACGTGTCGGTCACTTTGAACGATCCATTGGATACGCCATTTCCGCCATTGAGTGACGAGAGCAATGTGTTCTCACTGACCGTTTGTCGGCCCAGGCTTCCACCGTCGATCGACGTCACGGCGTCGTCCACGGTGAGCCCCAACTTATCCGCCGTTAACAGGCCGTCCACATTGTTTGCCACGATCAGATTGCTGACCGCTGAGCCCGTCGTGTCTTCCAACAGAATTCCGTCGCGAGTCCCGTTGATACTTGCCGCAATACCAAGGCCAGCGGCACTGATGGCCGTCACCACGTCTTCCAGTGTCCCGGCCGAAGACAGGTCGACGGTCGCCGTAGCTCCACTTCGATCGGTCAGATCCAAGTTTCCAAGTTCCAGCCCCGCCCCACCGTTGAGTGTTGTCAATAGCGTCGTCTTTAGACCGGAGAAGATGCGAGTGCCGTTGATCGTATCACCGGACGCCGAGGTCGTTAGCCCAAGATCCTCCAAAACACGCGAATCGTTGAGCCCCGTAATGGTAAATGTTCCACCGTTGTCCGCGGTCAGATCGGTGAGCACGATACGTTCACCGTCGGCGGCGATCTCCGCCTTGAGCCTGGCGGGATCAGCAGCGTTTAGCGTGGCCAGCACATCGGCGAGCGTTGTCTCTTCGCCTCCGGCCACCGGTTCGACGTAGGGCTGTCCGGCTGTAAAGACGTCATCGTTCACGACATCAATCAGACCCGTGCCGTCGCTTCCTGTCGCCGTCGCTGCGGTAAAGTAGGCAGACGCCGTGGGGTCATTATTGAGAGCATTGATGACGTCATTGGCGGTCGACGTCGATTCATTGATCTCAATCAGAACTCGCTTGAGTCCCTCATCGGCCGTGGCAATCTCATTGCCCGCGGTGACCCCGGCATTGTGAGTGAACTCGATCGACCAACCATCCAGGTCATTGCTCGTGGTCACTGCAGTAAATGTAATTGCGGCATTCGGATCGAGTGTGCCGGCCGTAGTGGCCGTCGCGGCCGGGCCACGCAATACGGTACTGTCGCTCAGGTGAACCGGGGAGGCCCCGTTGCTTCCGGATGCGGTCGTCGCCGTAAACAGCTTCTTAACTTCGTCGTCTCCGTTAATCGCAGCGACCACATCGGCGGCCGTCGACTTTCCGTTTTCGATTTTTACAACTAGAACCCGATTCTCTTCGTCATAGGAAACGGTCTCGTTACCCTTTGTCACAGCCGGATCCGTTTGATACGCGAGGATGATCCCATCCTGCGACGAACCCTCGGTGTCGGCTGTTAAGACCACGTTGGCGTTAACGCCGTTTACCGACGTCGTCGTTCCCGTGGCGCGCGTTCCCGTGGTTCCCAGCTTGCGAAAGTCGACCTCCAAGCTGGTGCCGTCGCGAAAGTCGAACTGAAGGTCTGCCAGTACCGGATCGAAACCAATGCCCAGGCCGTCGTTCAAGAGTTTTAGGTCAACGTCTCCAAACAGACCTAACACATCGGTTCCCGTCGCCTGGTTCGCCGCCACATCGATACCAGCAAGACCGAGCGTCGCCGCTACAGATCCTTCGTTGACCTCTTCTACCTTAAGATTGCCACTGCCACCCGACGTATCGGTGAGCAGGAACTGGTCTCCCTGGGTCGAGATCGTGACGTCGATATCGTCCGCATCGTTGATCGCATCAAGAACGTCATCAACCGTTCGGGCAATCGAGAGGTCGATGTCGGCGCTATTGCCGGCTCGGTCCGTGATTGTGATCGAACCGCGTTCAATACCATTGCCGTCGTTCAACAAGTCGAGCGAAATACCTCGATCAACTTCGCCACCGAACTGAAAGCTCAGGCTCCCTCCACCCAAAGCGGCCGTATCGCTGGCAACCTTAGAGCTGAGCAACTGCTGACTCTGCACCTGGCGAATGGCAGTGAAGTTGTACGAGCCTAACGGCGGGTTGTCGCCTGCAGATACACTTATAATGCTCGTGTCACTGCTAGTTACATTGCGCTGTCCATAAATAGACGACAAGCCCAACTTGTCGGTATTGAGCTTGAGACTTACCAGCTGAGCCGTTAAGTCGGTGAGCGCCGTTTGCTGCTCAACCAGATTCGAGTTTCGATCAAGAAGATTGTCGCGCGGGATCGCCTGCAGCTGAACCAATTGCTCCACGGTATCCTTGATCGGAAAACCGGTGATCAGCCCAACGTTGGTTGTTATACGTCCCATGCTCGACTCGGCGCGAGAAAGTTGACGGAGAGCGGGTCGCACCTATCGCGCGATGCAGTCCACCCAGCACTCCCTCCCTGTGCGCAGCGGTAGCGCAACAGAGCTTCTCCTTTAGAATCGGCAGGGTCCGGTTATAACGTTTAGAAAAACCTGCGCGGGTTGGATTGCAGGCGTTGTTCCTGTAGACGGGACGACAGAGGCCGACGAAAGCCCAATTCCTCGCTACATCTGTTGGGGAGTCGGATTCGGCTGCGTCACTCCAGGAGCAGCGATGAAGTGAGGCGCCGCCACGGCCCTATCCAGATTCGCAATATTGTCCTTGGCAGCTTGCATATTGGGATCAATCGCGAGCACTGCCTGAAAGGCGTTTCGGGCTTCTCCAAGTCGCCCCATATTCATGTACGTTACGCCAAGATTCATGTGTGCCTTCAGCAGATCGGGAATTTTGTCAATGGCGTGGCGGTAGTGTTCAATCGCCTTCTCGTAATCTCCCTTTTTCCGATAAGCGTTTCCGAGATTGTATTGAACGTGACCGTGGTTCGGCATCACGTCGAGTGCTCGCTTGAGATAACGGATCGCCATATCACAGCGACCAGTATCGAGAGCAACCGATCCCAATAACTGCTGACAATTGAAGTGACGCGGAAAGTGCTTGAGCACGAGCTTGTAGAGCTGTTCCGCTTCTTGAAATCGTCCCTGCTGTTGCAACTCCGAACCCTGCTTGGCAAAAGCCTCAGCCTTGTCTGGCGACATCGGGGCACCATCCGGCCCCACTTCACATAAATCGTCTGCTTCGACTTCAGCAGCCGCAATCTGCGTGGCTGGCACTGGAATCTGCAGGCGTTCGCAAAGCATCTCTCGCACTTTCGAGAACACGGGAACCCACTCGCCACGAACCTCCTGACGAATCGTATAAACACTTGGGTACCAAGGACTGACATCGTTATTAACGCCGCCGACCAACCACCGCCAAGTTGGAGTCTCGGGGAGTATTGCCCAACTCTCAACACCGAGTGCCCCTGCCAGATGAATGCTCGTGTTGCCCACGCCAATTACCAGGTCAAGTGCTTTGAGCTTCGCTGCGAACCCGTCAATGTCGATGAGCGGATCGCAATCGTCCCACTCATGAATCAAGGTGCCGCTCGCCTTCCGTTCCGCCTCAAGCTCGGCAACAACGTCACCGTACTGCAAATTGATCCACTCGACTCCAGGCAAAGCAAATAAGTCTCGCCATTGCGAAAGCGAAGTGACTCGCGTACGTCGAGAGTTCGGATGTCCGCCGGTTCGCCAGGTAATGCCGATCTTCAAGCCAGGCCCAAGCGTTTCGAGACGATTTCGCCACATGGCGACCTTTTCTTCGTCTGCTTGCAGGTAGGAACGACGATTGGGGAAATCGCCGAGCTCGTTTCGCCGGAACTGTGGAATTCCGCCAGCCGGCGTTTGGACATCGATCACCTCGTCAACGGGAATGTGCACACCGTCGGACCGTCGCAACATCCCACGCACTTTGGCGTCCGGAAAGGAACGAGCAAACAACGATTCCAGACGTGGATCACAAGTGATTACCGTTTGTTTCGCCTCGGCCGTTAACTCGTCGAAACAGGAAGCGAATAGGATCTCATCACCTAACCCCTGCTCCGCGTGAATCAAGAGTGACTTACCATTGAGCGATTCACCTTTCCACAGATTCTGCGGATAGTCGTCAATCCTTACTTGCCCTGCTCTCGCCCGCCATTCGTGTTTCTCCCATCCCTTGCGGTATTCCCCTTTCAAGAGATGGCAAAGCGCGAGGTGCCAATGCGCCTTTTCGTAGTCGGGCCGCAACTCCACAGCCTTGTCAAAGCTCGCGATCGCGGAATCAAGATGCCCCATTCCTAGTTGTGCATTTCCGAGATTGTACTGATGCTCTGGTACCTCTGGCTTGCGTTGGGCCGACTTAAGAATCCACGGCAGAGCTTCCTCATGCATTCCGTAGTTCTCAAGGATGCCACCAACGTTATTCCACGCTTCCACGAGATCAGGGTCAAGCTCTGCCGCCTTGTAAAAACACTCGAGCGCCTGTGGGTTATTCCCCCTTTCGGTATAGCAACAACCAAGCTCGAAATGCAGCACAGCCTTGTTCGGATTTAGCGAAATCGCACGCTCGATGAACTCAATCGATTCGTCCGTGCGGTCAAGGTTTCGCAGACACACGCCCAGCACTCGATGGGCGATGCCATTGTCCGGATCGGCCAATAGTACCTGGCGAGCAAACGGCTCCGACTCGGCATATTGCTTTTGGTTGCATAGGTCTACAGCGCGGCGGAGCGTGTCGGCGAGCTCTTGATTCATCACAAACCCTCAGTGCATTGATGCGCAGACGACGTGGACAGCTGACCTCAACGCAGACTGCTCTTTGGGCACGCTAGCAGTGCTGTCGTATTCGGGTTCTAACGACCGTATTGATTCTACGGCCGCGCTATCCCTTCTTTCATCGGCGAATCGGCAACCAGATTACAAAGAAACCCTGAACCTACAGATTCCTTAGGGCCCGCCAAGAACGTGGAGGATGCACCGCGCGCAAAAAAATCGCCGGCGAGCACTGGGCTCACCGGCGATTTTGGATTGCTTAGCTAAACCTGTCGGCCGCCGCTTATCGCAGCAGGGCCAGCACGTTTTGCGGATTCTGGTTGGCGATCGAGAGCACCGACGTACCCGATTGCACCAGAATTTGCGAACGCGTGAGGCGGGCACTTTCCGCAGCGAAGTCGGCGTCGCGGATCGAGCTTTCGGCCTCGGTCAGGTTCTGCAACTGCTCGGTCAACGAGAAGATATTCGTTTCGAGCGTCGCTTTTTGGAACGCACCGAGTCGACCTCGGAGTGACGTGACCGCCGTGATGACCTCTTCGACCACCTTGCCGGCCGCCGTGGCGTCGTTGGCCAGCGACTTGGCACCACCGGAGCGGAGTTCGAAGAGCGTTCCTTCGACGCCACCCAGGGTTGCGGAGCTGACACCGCGGATACCGATGCGGGCTTGCTGGTTCGACACGACGTCGGGACCGAGCTGGAAGACCGCACCACCACCGGTGATGTTGAAGCTCAGCTGATCGCCGTCACTGACGGTCGAGGCCAAGTTGAACGAGAGGTCCAGCGTCGACGTATTGATCGAGGCTGCCAGACCGTCACCGGTCGCCTTGACACCGTTGATTCGCAGATCAACGTCCGTTCCCGACTCGCGAGTCGAGCTCGCGGCGTCGTTGTTCTGGGCGTCGAACGTACCGGAGAGGGCACGGGCGGAGACGAATTCGTCCGAACCGTAAGCACTCGATCGTAGTTCGAGGACCGAACCGTTGACGGTCGCTTCGACACCGGTCGAATCGGAAACCAGGTCGATGGCGGTTTCGATCTGATCGATCGTGGTACCGGAACCGAAGTTGAACACCTCGAAACCGCTACTTCCACCAACCTCCAGAATCAGGTCGCCGGTCAGCGTACCACCGGAGTAGTTGAGCTGGGCTCGGGTAGCCTGCGTGTCAACATCGACCTGGATCGCAATCTGCGAAGCCGTACCAAAGTTGGCCTGCTCAATCACGAGGTTGTCGAGGGCGGCAACACCCGTCGTGGCACTGCTCAATACGGTCGTCGTCGTACCGGCACTCAGAGTACCAAGTCCCGTTCCTTGAGCTGTGGCGGTGAACTCGTCCAGCGTGCTGATACCAGCGGCAATTTCCGCCGCGGTAGCATTCGCACTTGCGGCGATCTCGATCGTTCCACCGGACAATGCGACGGCGACAGCCGCGTCAACCGTGGCGAGCGAAATCGATGTACCACTGTATCCGACTCCGCCCGAAGTAGCCGAAATCACGATGTTGTTGTTGAAGGTACCGGAGGCCAACGAGGTCGTTGCACTCTCAAAGGCACCCGCATTCGTTACCGTCGCCGAGAACAACGTCGAAACAATCGCGTCGGCATTGATCGCCGAAGCGACATTGTCAGCCGTTGCGGCTGTACCCGACTCGAGCGTTACGGTGATCGTATCGCCGCCGGTCACGGTCACCGAGGTATCGGCACCACCGGTACCGGTCGTGACTACGAAGCTGTAGGCGTTGGCGGCGGTACCTGCGCTCAAGGCCGTGATATCCACGGTACCGGGGTTACCACCCGTGTCGGAAAGCGAGAAGACAGCGGCCGTATCGGTCGTGGCCACACCACCGCTTCCGTTGTAGGTACCCGAAGCGAACGTATCGACCGTTCCGCTCGAAGTGCTGAGGAAGTCCAAGCTACCGTCGAGAAGACGACGACCTTGGAAGACCGTCGTTTGAGCGATACGGTCAACAGCTTCCAGCGAGGAGTCAACCTGCAGCTGGTTAGCAGCAATCTGCTCTTCGCTCAAAGCACCCGTATTGGCTGCTTCCGAGACCAGACCACGAATATCGTTCAACAGACCCGAGACCTGACCCAAGGCACTGTCGGCCGTGGCGATCAGCTGATTGGCCCGTTCACTATTCGTGATGGCTCGTTCCACGCTGATGATATCGCTGCGGAGTACTTCACTGGCAATCAAACCGGCAGGATCGTCCTTACCCGTGTTGATTCGCAGACCGGTACTCAACCGCGTGAGAACTTCGTTCAATTCCGCGTTCGAGCGTTGCAACGTCTGCTGAGCAACGATCGAGGGGACGTTTGTGTTAATACGAGTCATGCCAGAGAACCCTCCCGAAAAATAAGGAAACTGTGTTGTCGCTCAAACCTGACACACACGGCGGGGAGTGAGCCGCCTGAATCAGGTTTGGCCATCTGCCTCTTGTTGGCAGTTAGCACCAAAGGAAAATAGTTTGTTTCGTATCGTTCGATGTCCGTCCGATCCATCAGGCCGACTTCATCGCAGTCAATGACTGCATGAGCCGAAAGACGAAGGATCTGCCGGGACATCTACGAAGGAGTATCGACCAGCTAACCTGACCCCTTTAGGTAAACTGGAGGAATTAAGTTCCGACGCACCGATTCTTCTCTCAATGATCATTTCGACGCTTTGCAGCGCTCAGTAAAACCAAAAGGGGTATGAACTTGGCAACGGTCCCGGGCGCCTGCGAAAAAACCGTCAGAATCGTTACGAACTATCACAGGTGGTACTGAACACGCTAGAAAACTTTTCCTAGCGGCGAAATTTTGCCAACTCGCAATGCGCAATCTGGCAAATCGATTACTGGCGCAACCTGCGCGATAGGAGTAATCCGAATCGGCCGCTTCGTGGCGGTTCTGCTACCAGGAAGAATCCAGGGCAGAAACTCGAAGAGACGGGATGAATACCCGTAGAAACAAGAAGAAGGCGAGACGGGCAGCCGAGACGGGCAGGTGCCCTGTCCATTAACTGACGATCAGGCGTTTTGGCCTGCCTGACCAACGTCTCGCGGTCGCGTCGACGCCACCGCCCGATTTTCGCGGGCAATCGCCTCGTGAACTTCTTGCCGATGAACCGGAACCTCGGATGGAGCCTCGATACCCAATCGCACCTTGTCTCCGCGGACGTCAACCACGGTGACCACGATGTTGTCACCGATCATGATGCATTCGTCACGGTTTCGGGAGAGGACGAGCATGGTAAAGAGTTCCGATTATTCGCGTTAGAGGTGACAAGAGCTGAACGGTCTAGGCGGTACGTCGCAGACTACCGGGCGTGCCGGCAATCAAGTGCCGAATCGACCAAGCTTCCGGGACAACAACCTGACGGCCAACGCGCCCCGAGAGATTGATTACCAGGGGAGCCTTGAGATTGATTGTTGGCAGGCTGTCGATGTGGTTCACCGTCACTAACACCTGGACGTCTCGATCACGATCGATGGCAAGTGACGTCAACTCATCCGCATCGACGCGAACCCGGTATTGCGGAACGAAACGCGTGGGCGAGACAACCGGCAGGGCGATTTCGGCCCGGTCCGCTGACTGCAGCCACAACAATTCCGCGTCCAGGCTGTCGGCCAGAATCAACCAGTTGTGGCAATCTTCCAGACCAGCCAGGCCTTCCGGAAAGCGAATGATATCGCGATCCGTGGCGCTGATAGTACCAAAGTTGGCGGTGCAAACTTCCACGATAACTCACCTCTGCTTCCATGCGGTGTCGCGCAGTCGCGACAAGAACCTCACTATCCTCCATCGGATAGCAGCATTCGCGCAGGTGAGAAAAAAGAGAATAACGCGAGCGTACGAAAGAAAGAACGATCGCGGCCATATTCGCAACGGTGGCCGAATATGCCAATTAGAGAAAATCAAGCAGCGTGAGCCGGGAAATCGCCGCCGACGTTTGCAGCGTGGCCTGAAGGGCCGCCTGACGTGCCGTGAAGTTGGTAATCGCCTCGGCAATATCGACGTCGATCTCGTTCGACAACGCCGTTTGCAGTTCGACTTCCTCGTCCTCCAGTCGGATTCGCAGCACGTCGCTTGCCTGTTGACGAGCTCCTAGATCTGCCCGAGCAAAGTTGACCCCGATGGCTGCGTCATCGAGTTGCTCCACTACCCGGGTCATCTCTGGCAGATCATTCGCCTCCAGCGACCTCGATAGGCGGATCATAGCGTTAAACACGCCAACCACTTCGCGTGGATTCACATCTCGACCGGTGATTCGACTTCCTGCGTCCGTAGGAGCGTCACTTTGACTCTCTCCGACAGGAATCAGCCCCAAATCTTCAGCCGCCGTGGAGCCGTTTCTCGCAAGGACGGCGAGCGTGGCATTGGTCGCGGTGTCGGCCGTAACGAGCTCAATTCCGTTGCCCGTTTCGGCAAGTTGAGCGGTGACTCGGGTCGCGGGAGCCAGGTTATCGGCATGGTTATTGATCGCGTCGATGACGTCTTGAACCGTCGCATGGGCGGACACGTCGAATTCCAGCAGTGTCCCGTCGCGACGCCGAACCACAAAATCCGTTCCGTTGACGGTGTTCACACCTCGCCCGTGATTCAGATCCGTCAGCTTCGTATCTCCCGCGAAACTGCGGATGCCTAAATCAGACGCTGTGGAACCGCCATTCTCTCCAATTGAGAAATCGGCCCCGGAAAGTCGCGAGCGCACATCAATGCCATTGCCGGCGGCATTGATCGTAGCCAACACCGATGCATCCGAGCTGTTGAGTGTATTGAGAACGTCCTCGACCGTTTCGGCCGCGGACAAGTCAATCACGTAGGTATTGTCTCCGTTGGTGATCTGCAATCCCGACGTCTGGTCCAATCCACCGCCGACGATATCCACCAACTGCGTCGTCTTTCTTAGCCGCGGGTTCACGTCGTCACCGACAAGTGGGCCGGTACCAACACCGGTCGTCTCGCGGATGCCCAATTGCAGAGCCGCTTCCCCCTGCCCGACATCGTCGATCACTAGATTCCCGCCCCCCGCGGAATCTAGCGAAAGACTCAGTCCTGTAGCCGTAATCGTGGCCGTCAAAGTTCGACCACTTGGTGGGTTCGCTTCCAGAATCGCAGCCACGTCCCCGATGGTCTCGGCGCCGCTTAGATCGACGGTCAACTGCGTGATCGAGTCGGATACAACGATGTCCGATAACTCGATGCCTTGACCACCTCGCAAGTCGGCAAGACGGGTATTGGCGTTGAGCGCCGGATTCAAATCGACGCTTCCTTCAACCGCTTCAGAGAAACCGCCAAACACTTGATGGCCATCGATGCTCGTTTCAAACAAGCTATTGATATCCGAAAAGCTGAGCAGTCGTTCTTCGTTTCCGTTATAGCGCACGTAGCCGTCTACCAGTTCGAATGCTGGCTCGGTCACTTTGGAACCGGCAAACAGATACCGCTCTCGAAATCGCTGGTTACCTGTATCGACAAGCTGGCGCAACGACTGATCAACTTCCGCCTGCACAGCCTCGCGCTGCTCATCCGAGCTGATCGTATCAACAACGCCGAGCGCGGCCCCGTGTGCCGACGCAAGCAGTGAGGACACGTTGGATAGGGCCGAATCGGTCGCGCTCAAAAAAGACTGACTCGTCTCCAAGTTCCTGCGTACTTGGTCCTTTCGTTCCAGCAGGCTCTGCAAAGCCTGGCCGCGCATCGCGGCACTAGGATCGTCACTGGGGGCAAGAATTCGCCTTCCGGTACTGACCTGCGTTTGCAATCGGTACAGATCAACCTGATCGGCATTCAGCTGTGCCAATAGACGCTGCTGCGTATAGACGCCTGTCACGCGCGTCGTCGGAATACCGGAAAGAGGATTGCTCATGGACGTTCAACGAGGTCTGCGACACACGGCCGCGCGACAACGTTCCAAACTACAAGTACTAGTTACAGGTTAACGAGGATATCCATCAAAGCGTTGAGCTCACTGATATATCGAGCCGACGCCTGATACGCCCGCTGGTACGAAATCATCTTCACAATCTCGTCGTCGATATTGACGCCCGTGATCGCAAACTTCTGTGTTTCCAAACTCTGGTAGAAGACCTGATCCCCTTCCGCGACTGCCCGGGCGACTCCGGTCGACTGGGTCACGTTGGCGGTCATCCGGCCGTACACCTGATTGATAGAACTTCCATCGACCGAATCAAGCGGTTGATCGATGAACCCTGCCAACAACACCGCGTTGTCGGTATCCTCACCAATACCGCCGCGACTAGCCGCGAACAGCCTGGCATCCGACTGAAGTTCGTCACGCACTCCAATCGTGCGGGACGTACTCCCGGAAAAGAAATTGTTGACGCCGAGGGCCGCCAGTAATCCGCTCGTATCCTCCGCAAAACTGAAGTCGATATCAGGCGAGTCCGACTGAATCGAGATCCGCGAATCGCTCGTGATTGACACGGAGATCCCGGAAATAGCATTGAGCGATGTCACGATGTCTTCCAAGGACGAATCGCTGTCCAAGCCGTTTAGGTCAACGACAACATCCGTCGTTTCCGTCAGCCCGGTATTGCGATCTCGGACCAAAACCTGGAACGAACCATTCTGCGGCGTGAAGGCGAGCCCCGCTGCGTCGAGCGGCGCGTCGGTATCGTCAACACGAAATTCACCTTCGATCGCCTGGTGGCCGGTCAAGCCTTGACCAGACGAATGAAGGCGATTGAATTCAAAGGCAAGTGTCCCGGCAAACTCGTCGAGATCATCGAGAAAGCCACCCAACACATCATCACGAGCAATCGTCAGCCCAGTAACGAGGCCACTGCGGGCTTCCAGCGGCGATTCCGTCGCGACCAGCTGAAGCTCGGACACTTGTTGTCCTCGATCCGTCGTCGTCACGACAGTCACCTCCCGGCGAGCGACTTCATTCACCAGAAAGTCTCCGCCCACGAAGACGTTGACAACACCACTGTCCTGTTCGATGACTTTGATATCAACCAGTTCGGCCAGGCTGGAGAGTGCGATGCCCCGCTGATCGCGGAGACCAACGGCATCACTGTTTGAGACATCACCAGCTTCGAACACCGCAATACGTCGATTGAGCGTGAAGATTTCGTCAGTCAATCGGTTGATGTCGCTCGCGGCGCCGGCAATTCGGTCATCGATATCTTCTCGTGCGGTCACAACCCGCTCCGCGAGTTGGCGAATGTCGGAAGTCAACGTCCCGCCCTGCAAGACGGCCAGATTGCGAATGGCATCGCTCTCAGGCTGATTGAGTACCTCGGAAACGCTAGAGAAGAACGCATTCAATGAGCTGCTAAGATCGGCATCACCCAGCTCGCCGACGAGCCCTTCAAGCTGCAATGATGTTTGCTGCTGCACGTCGCTACTGGCCGCGTCACTAGCGGCATTGCGAAGACGCTGCTCAAGAAACTTGTCGATCTTCTGAATGACACCCGCAACCTGGACGCCAAGCCCGAGCGTCAGATTGCCCTGACGCTGTGCGGTCGCCGGCTGCAGTACCGCTTCTTCGCGGATATAGCCAGGCGTGTTGGCGTTCGAGATGTTCTGACCAACGACCTGCAACCCGATTTGCTGGGCATGCAGGGCATTGTTGGCCATGCGTATGGAACCAAAAAGTGACATATCTGCTCGGCGTTATCGCCTTGCTATTCTCCTCGAGCTTTCAAAAGCGAGTTTGAGTTTTCGTTTTCTGGCCTTGAGGTGGCGCTCGCTTTACTACCAGCAAGCCTCCCAGTTTCGCTACGCCGCCTGGTCAACCAGCGAGCCGCCGGAACTGTTCGTGGCATCCTTACCATATGTCGGCTGCAACTGGCCGCCGGTAGCGATAATCTCCAACAACTGCGAAAGATGAATCAGCCACCTTTGCACGAGCACCCAATTGGACAGACTCTTGTGCTGAAGAATTCGCCCCCGCGTAGCCGCATCGTGCATTTGAGTCGTCAAATGTGGGTTCTTTGCTGCCCCAGTCTGAGCTACCAAGGAACGAATACTGTCCGACGGCAGGTTTGCTGTCTCTGCTTGCTCTAACAGCGAGGCACGCTGGCGGTGACAGGTCTGCAAGCGTTGCAGCAGTTCCTGTTCGCGTGCTTCCAATTCCGGCAACTGTTCGATCTTCTTGTCGAGCAGTATCCTTCGCTTCTCGTCGATCAGCGAGAGCAGGTCGGACTGCACGCTGGAGAGCTCGATTAACAACTCGGATATATGAGGTTCGAAGTTCGTATCCATTACGTTTCCGTTACCTTCTAAACAGTTTCCCAGTCAAACGTCGCGACTTTCGAAACAGATTCAAACCGCCCGGAGCGGCGACCATTGTTAGTTGCCTGCGTTTCAGCAGCTCACCCACGATTCTTTATCGTGCCCGTCCGAGCTGAAACAACTCAAACATCGGATCGGAGAAGGAAGAAGCGCTCGCCTTGCTCATCTTTTCCGAGAGCATCTGGTCGAGCTGTCCCTGAAACACCTCTTCACCACGACCGCCGTGGAAGTAGGCCGACTTGCCAACGCTCTGACGCATTGTCTTGAACAACATTCCGTAAAAGGACTCACCGACGAATTGATCGAAGGCCTCACGGAGTTCACCAGGCTTCGTTCCCTCACCGGCAGTCGGCCCCTGTGGCGCGACCGGGGGAGTTGGTTGCGGCATCGGCAGTGCCTGATTCAGTCCCTGGTGCGGTGTTGGAATCGTGGAGTTGATCATTTCTTGGCTCGAAGTACTTTGGTATCGGTTGTCTGTTAGCAGGGTGCGTTACGAGAATCGCTACTCGAGAATCACCTTGGCGTGGAGTTTTCCGCTGCGGCTTAATCCCAACAGGATGTCGGCGATGTCCTGCGTGTCCGCCCGCACGGCCTGAAGGGCCTTTACCAGCGACTTCAAACGAACGTTGTCGGACTCCGGTGATTCGAGCCCAATGAAGTTGGGTTCCGCGCCGGTTTCGACGGAGATGTTGTCGTGCCGGATCGTGGTGGCTCCAATCGTCGTATCCCCCGTGACCACCACGGTATTAGCGGCACGATTGATAACCACACGAGCCTCGGTTGCCGGATCGCGAATTTGTCGCTCCATGATGTCGGCGATGAACTCGACAGGATTGTCGAGGTACTGAGCAGGAATCGTAACTTCGATATTGACCTGATCGATTGCTCGGGCGAGAGCTTCTTCCGTAACGGCACCGGCCGTTTGGCTGTTCAGCTGATCCGCCACATCCTGGGCAATCTTGAAGTCCGCCTTATTCTGATCCAAGACGAGCGTCACCTTGCCGTCCTTAATGAACTCGTTGCGAAAATCCTCTTCCAATTGACAGCCGCGGATCACCTTGCCGGTGTTGAGCGAGTGCAGACTGGTCACCATCACCGGTCCCGAGGCCATCGCAAACACGCGGTCGCCGGTCGTGCGCGGGCCGAGCATCGGCGTAAGATAGAGCTGCCCACCGGACAGGCTGCTGGCCCCACCGACAGTACTGATCGTGCAATCGAGTCGATCGCCCTGACGAGCACCGGCCGCGGGCACGGTGGCCGTGACCATCACCAGGGCTACGTTCTTGACTTCCTTGATTTCGCCAGGAGGAACTGGGTTACCCATGAATTGCATCGCGGTGGCCAGGGCACGAATCGTCGACTGCGAAGTCGAGCCATCACCGGTACCATCGAGGCCAGTCACCAGGCCCATACCGTGAAGCGTGTTTTCTTCCTGTCCCTTAACACGGCAAATGTTCTTCAAGCGGGTCTGGGCCGAAGCGACACTTGCCGTCGCGATCGTGACGACGATCATGACGGCGGCGAGCGTATTTGTCAGGCGGCGAAGGGACATGAATAACTTTCCTATCTCAATAAAATCGTCTGTTGCTGTCAGGTGAGGGATAAAGGCGACAACCGCATCTCGGCTGTTAGAAGACCTGCACACGATCAATGAAGCGTCGCAACCAACCACGACGGTAACCGTCACGCACTTCGCCTCGTTCACGCTTGAAGACCATCAACTCGGCGATATCCTCGGCCTTAGCAATATTGCCCGGCTCGACCTTCTCGGGGCGAATCACACCCGTCAGCGACTGTTCCCAAGATTCCTCGTTATTGCGAATCTGACGGTGACCTTCGAGCACGAGATTGCCATTGGGGCGAATCTCGACAACCTTCACCGCGATGCGAAAGGCAATTCGCTCGCTGGTACGGTGATTGGCATCCGCTTCCGAAATGGAATCGAAGCTGGCCCGCAAAGCCGGATCGCCGTCCGACTGAGGTGATGGCTTGAGGCTGAAGTTCTTGAGAATCGGATTGTCCTGCAAGATTGCATTGAGCGAACCACGCTTTTCACTGTCGAGAATCGCTCGGGCGTTGTAGAGCGACTTCTCATCGACCAGGACCGTAATCACGTCGTGCAGCTTGACTTCGTTCGGCGGAATCGGTTCCTGCCAAGTCATGCTGACGTCTTGCAGAGAAAGCACCGGGTTCTCGGCTACTTTGCGGCTGCGATAAAGACTCGACTCCTGAGCGTCCGCGAAACTGCCAACCGCGACCAGCAATAGGCAGACGGTGCCCGCGATCGCGTTTCTGGACAAGCCATTCGTAGAGGACCGTGTGGTTGTCATTCGTTTGAACCTTTTGCTCGAAATCTCTTGTTCGTTTTTGCCCGTAACTGAATTAACTGTGTCTCCACGCGACGACCGATGCAGGCGTTACCGAGAGGCAACCGCTCCGGCGAACACTTCGACCTCTTGATTTCCCGAAACGCGGGCTTGAAACGTTTGCCTCTTGAAGCGTCGATCACCCGGCTTGGGAACCGTTTCGACGACGATTAACTGTCCCTGGCTACCGTCCTGGCGAGCTTTGCCTTGGGTTTCGACACGGATGCCGCCAGCGAGTGCAACAACGGCGACAACTTCACCTCGCTGTACCAAAATCGGTTCACGCACTTGGCGAACAAAGACCGGCTTGCCGGCTTTGAGCGAGCCGGTAGCTTCCTTACCTACCACCTCTTCCAGTCGCGTTGCCGCGTCTTCTCGGCCCTTAAGATCAGCGACTAACTCAACGTGCACGTCCGATTCCAGAATCACGGTCCCGCGGGGCAAGTCGACCTTGGAAACCACCACGCGGCGAGGTCGTTTCACATCGACCATGACGGTGAATTCGCGAACTTCTTCCGTGGCCGTGACCGCTGCGATTTCAAAGCGTTGACGCCCCGTGAAAGGAGCAACACCTCCGGAAACGGAAAAGCGATTGCCCGATTCGTAGATCCAGCCAGCCTGCTGCGGCGACAACTTGAGGTCAAACAGCCAGCCCATGTCGCCCTGCTCCAATTCGTCCTGAGCGGCCACCTTCCGGTTCAGCAGACGCTGAATCGACTGTTCGACAACCGCTTCGGTGCCGACGATCTCATCACGATCGAGACGCACAGCTCGCGGCCGCGGTGTCGGACGAGAGGGAACGACGGCAACCTCTTCCGGCTTCTCCGCCGGCACCAACGTGATGCGACTGGCACCGGAAATGCGGTGCTCACCAAAGTCGACGCCGCGGCGAACCAAGATATCGATGACGCGTCGCGAACGGACTGTTTTTTCTCGCTCGGTTGTCGGAGCCGGAAATAGCTCCACATCCGCTAACGCATCCGTGATCGCTTCCGGGGCCCCGTACAGTTCGGCAATGTCACCCAACCGCACGATGCCCGGCTCAACCGTCACTCGATCGAGAATGCGAATCTCGGCCGCGTCCGTGGCCGAAGCGACCAGGGCAGCGAGTGAGAGACAGACGAGCGACAGGCGGTTTAGTAAGGCGTTCATGATGGTCGAGTTTCAGGAGGTTGTTTACTTAGTCGATGAAAGAAGGCGTTCAAGCGGCTTTTTTATCGCCGCAGGTTTGCAATCAGCTGCAAGATCTGGTCCCCCGCCTGCACGGTCTGGGAGTTCAGCTCAAAGGCTCGTTGCGTGGTGATCAAGTCGATCAGTTCCTGAACCGGCTCGACGTTGGAGGCTTCCAGTGAACCTTGGCGAATAAAACCAGCACCCGTTTGACCAGGAACACCCGTTTGGGCTCCACCGGACGATTCTGTTTCTTGGTAAAGGTTGTCGCCCATCTTGAGCAGACCTTCGGGGTTGGCGAAGGTCGAGATCTGCAATTGGCCCGCTTGCGTCAACTCCGTCGCCGGCGGCTGGCGAAAGCCGACAGTTCCGTTGTCTGTGACAACGATGTCGGTCGCTTCCGGTGGAATTGTGATCGCCGGTTCAACAATCCGTCCCGAGTTGGCCGACCCCATCACCAACTGACCATTGGCATTCAGCGAAAAATTGCCGGCCCGCGTGTAGAACTGTTGCCCGTTGTGCGTCACCTGAAAGAAGCCTTCACCCTCGATGGCCAGATCAAGTTGACCACCGGTCTGCTGAAAGGCCCCTTGATTGAAGCTGGTTTGCGTGCTGGAAACGCGTGAACCGAGACCAACGGCAATGCCAGTCGGGGTAGGCCCGGCGTCACCACCGTCGTCCAAACCGGGCAACTTTTCTTGGCGATAGAAGAGATCTTCGAAGTTAGCACGACCCTTCTTAAAGCCGACCGTGTTCACATTCGCCAGATTATTCGCCAGCACGTCGAGCTTGGTCTGCAGCGACTCCATGCCCGTGGCGGCGGTGTAAAGGGTTTGAACGCTCATGGTTACTCGCTCCAGAAATACTTTGGGGGGTTGCGATTGTTTCGTTGGTTATTGGGTTGTGCGATTACTGGGCCAGCACGCGTGAAATCAGGCTGCCCATGATGCTGTCGTGGCTCTTGATCATCTGCACGTTGACTTCAAAGGCCCGGCTCGTCTTGATCAGTTCCATCATTTCCTCGGTCGGCTTCACGCCCGAGAGTTCCAAGTGACCGCCGCGAACCGCACGATCTTCGGCCGCCACCGGCGTGGTGTCGGAAATCGAAGAGAACATGGTGTTACCGACCTTGACCAGGTCACCAAGCGACTTGGGTTGCACCACGGCCAGCTTTGTCGCACTGCCGTCTTGGACGACGGTGCCCTGATTGTCGACTGTCCAACGACGCGTCGGATCGACGCGAATTGGGCTGCCACCATCGCTCAACACCGGGTGTCCCGCCTGCGTGACCAGCTGTCCCGTGCCATCGAGCGTGAAGTTGCCAGCTCGCGTTAGCAGGGTCTCTCCGTCTCGATCGACTTGGAAGAAACCTTCGCCGAGGATCGCCATGTCCGTGGCGATGCCAGTTGATTTGATGGGGCCGGACGAGAATTGCGTGGCCGTCTCACGGGTTAGAACGCCACCGCCCACGTCGTTAATTCGACCGGAACCGGGGTAATCGAGACCTTGCTCGATCGCCTCGCTGTATCGCGACTGGGCAACAGCCAGGTCACGCTTGAAGCCAGCGGTATCGACATTGGCCATGTTGTTGGAAAGCACGTCCAGGATCTGAGATTGAACCTGGGCACCTTCGGCGGCCATGTAGAGTCCGTAGGGCATGATGAGCTCGCACGCATAACATCTCGCCCCCCCGCGGTCTGTTACGTCGACGACGGCATTTAATGCAAAGTGCGTGCCAGTGGCGCAGGCCGCGCTCTTTTTGTAAGCCAACGAAAGACAAATGCCCTGTTTTCCAGGGCAATATCAGTTCGCGAGACGGCTCACTCAGAAACCGCATGCAGCGCAGGCACACCGCGGAATCGGCCGATCACGCCGAGCGAGGCGCAGAGTTCGCCGATTGGTGCACCAGCACCAACACGCAAAATCGGCCGCTTGCTAGCGGCCGGTGTCATGCGTTCAGAGCTGACAATGTCTCTTATGAGACGCTTTCGATCACCTTGCCGGCGTCGTCGCACATCGTCTGAGCCGTGGCGGCATCGGGCGCTTCGGCCATGATGCGGACGATCGGTTCGGTATTGCTAGCACGAACCAGCAGCCAGCGCCCCGGCCAGTCGAACCGCAGGCCGTCGAGATCGTCGGTCTCTGCATCGGCAAAATGTTCCTTGAGGGCCACTAGTGCCGCCGGCAACTGATCCTTGCCAAGCGTGACCTTGGCCTTAACCATCTCGTACCGCGGCAGCTCGGCTGCAAGTTCGCTGATCTTCATCTCGCGCGCCGCCATGGCATCCAATAGCAGAGCCATGCCGACAAAGCTGTCTCGCACATAGACCACACGTGGGTCGATAGTGCCGCCGTTGCCTTCGCCGCCGATCACGGCGTTGTGCTCGATCATCAGATCGGTCACGTTCGCCTCGCCAACCTTCGAGCGATAGAAGGGGGCTCCGTACTTCTCCGCGATATCCTGAGACATCCGGCTCGTCGAGCAGTTGGTGACGACCGGGCCAACCTTCTGCCGCAACACGTGTTCGACGCAGATGGCCAGCGTGTACTCTTCGCCGATATAACAGCCTTCTTCGTCGATTACGGCCAGGCGATCGGCATCTGGATCTTGGCAGAACCCGATCACCGCCCCTCGACCAGATACCTGGGAAGCGATTTCGGCCAGATTCGCGGCGGTCGGTTCCGGCGTGTGAGCAAACTGGCCATCTGGCGTACCGCCGAAGATTTCAGTCTGGCAGCCAAGCTCCTTAAGCAGATGACGCCCCAGCTGACTTCCGGCACCATGATTGGAATCGAGCAAGACGCGAAAACCCGCGGCGCGAATCCGCTCGACATCGACAATGCCCTTGATCAGAGACCAGTGATCGCTGACCGTGTCCTCTACCGTTTGCACCGCCGCTTCGGTATCCGCCAGGTCGCTCGACTGTGAAGCGTGATAACGCTCGACAACCACTTCCCCCTTATCGGCCGAAATTACACGGCCGTCGGGGCCGAACAGCTTCAGCCCATTCCATTGAATCGGGTTGTGGCTCGCACTGATCTGGATACCACCGGCCGCCTTGTGCCCGCGCACCAAAACACCTGTGGTCGGTGTCGCGGCGACGCCAGCATCGAGCACCTCTCGTCCGCGGGCGGCGACTGCCGTGGCGATGGCATCGGCCAGCATGGCCCCACTCGCGCGACCATCGCGAGTGATCACGAGCGGACCTGCATCAAGCCCCGCCTCGTACGCCAAGGCATAACGGGCCGCCACTTTCGCGGTTAGCGTTTCGCCAACGATGCCCCGCAGGCCAGACACGCTGATAATCAACTCGCTACTCATATGAAAGACCTCGCGGTTTTTTGCTTTGCTTGGGTCTAGGATCGATTGTACTCGGACGCCTGTGCGTGCGACGATTCGGCGCGCCACTCGCAAGAAGACAGCATAAGCGAGCGACCGGTGGACTTCACCCCCTGCTGCGATTCCGTCACAATGAGGGTCTATTGGAACTCCACTTCACGCCGCCAGGGAAACAGGCAGATCAGCTATGAGCGAAACATCTTCGGCACTCGAAATCTTGGAATCCGCAGCCTCAGGCGGCAAACTTTCCGACGTCGCCGTAGCGAACATTCGCAGCTGGCTCACGGAGCGGCGCTTCGCTGCCTATGCCGACGAAGTAGCCGCCCACCTGGAACAGGGCAAGTTCCAAGAACTCTCCGACGCATTTTGGACGACCATTCCCTTTGGAACCGGCGGCCGTCGCGGCATGATGTACCCGATCGGCTCCGCCGTGGTTAACGATCGCACGATTGGCGAGAGTGCCCAAGGCCTGGCCGACTACGTCAAAGCTCAAGCCGCTGAAGGGACTAACTTCTCCGTCGCCATCGCCCATGACACCCGTCACCGCAGTGACGACTTCGCCAGACTATCCGCCGAGGTCATGGCCGCCGCTGGCTTCACGGTCTACTACCTGACCGATCCTCGCAGCACGCCGGAGCTATCGTTCGCCGTTCGCTTCAAGAACTGCTGCTGCGGCATCATGATTACTGCCAGCCACAACCCGCCCTCGGACAACGGCTTCAAGGCATACTGGAAGACCGGTGGCCAGCTAGTCCCGCCCGACGACAAGGGTGTCATCGAGCGAGTCATGAAGGTCGACGAGGTCGAGCGAGTCGAGTTCGACGCCGCCGTCAGCGATGGCCGAATTGTGCTCTGCCAGGACGAGGTCGATGCCGCTTTCTTCGCGGAGCTGAAACAACAGGCCTTCGCTGGCCCGCGCGATCTCAAAGTCATCTTCTCACCGCTGCATGGCGTCGGCTCTTCGGCCGTGTTGCCGGTATTGGCGGCCGACGGTTTCACCGACGTCGAGGAATTCGCCCCGCACGCCTCGCCCGATGGTGATTTTCCCAACGTGCCAGGCCACGTTTCCAATCCTGAAAACCCGGCCGTCTTCGACTCGATGATCGAGCGTGGCCAAGAGATCGGTGCCGATCTGGTCATGGCGACCGACCCGGACTGCGACCGCCTCGGCTGTGCCGCTCCGCTTTCTTCCGATCCATCTGGCCCATGGGGAACCTTCACCGGCAATCAGATCGGAGCTCTGCTGACCGACTTTGTACTTGAGCGGCGTCAGGCTGCCGGTGAGTTGACCCCGGACCACTACGTCGTCAAGACGCTGGTCACGACGGAACTGATTCGCCGCGTCACGGAAAGCTACGGAGCTCGCCTTTGCGGCAATCTGCTCGTCGGCTTCAAGTGGATTGGCGAAGCGATGGACGCCGAAGGCCCCGACAAGTTCGTGCTCGGCACGGAAGAATCACACGGCTATCTGGTCGGGCAATACGCTCGTGACAAAGACGGTGCCGTGGCCGCGATGCTACTGGCAGAACTGGCCGCCTCAGCCAAAGCAGCGGGCCAGACACTTCACGAACGACTAGACACGATTTCCGCCAAGCACGGTTGCCACGCCGAACGAACCATCTCGATCATGATGCCTGGCGAAGAAGGCATGGATAACATGAAGAAGCTGATGGCCCAGATTCGGGCCGAGCCGCCGGCCGTGCTGGCCGATCTTCGCGTCAGCCAGGTACGTGATTACCTCAACAACAGTATCACCGACAGCGACGGAGCCCGTTGCCCGCTCAATGGTCCCCAGGGCGACATGGTGATTCTCGACTTCCAGGCCGAAGGCAACTACGTGGCAGCTCGTCCCAGTGGCACCGAGCCGAAGGTCAAGTTCTATCTGTTCGCCTACCACCCGCCTGAAGATGGAGCCGACTTAGCACGCACCAAAGCGATGCTCGAAGAGCGGCTCGACGCGCTCGAGTTCGACTTCAAGAAGCTGGCCGAGTCGGTCTAAACCGGCGACACATCAACCCAAGTCACATCGATCCAAAGGGGCAGACGCGAAAGCCGCGTTCTCTCGAACCCACCATGAAGCGTTGGCTCGACAATATTATCGACGCATTTGATCGCGAAGACGACGACTCGCCGAGCGAGTCGTCAGTACGAGATTACCTACGCTGGTTCAACGCGGTACTCGACGACTTCGCATTGCTCTACCGCGATGCGGCGGACGAGTGTGCCAAGCTCGATGCGGGCGTGCTGGGCGAACCACCCGAGATGATGTACGGCATCATGCGCGAGTTATTACGCGGCACCCTGCTCAAGCTCTTCGTCGAGGTCGCCCGTGCCGACGGCGAGTGGCACGAGGTCGAGCATCGCATGCTGCGTTCTCTGCTGGCACGCGTCTGGAAAGAACCAGTTGCCCCCCAAGATATGGCCCGTGCGTTCGAGAAGATTGAACAGCAATCCGATCGCCTGGAATGGGAACGCTTGCTGTTGCCCTTCTGCACCATCGAAGAGCTTGCCGACCGCCGCGCCGACGTAGAGACGCTGATCATGCGTTTCACGCACCTCGTCGCCAAGGCAGACGGCCACCTCGACGACGCCGAACGGGCCAAGCTTCGCGAAATCCTGTTTGTCGTGCGGCACGAGCTGTATGAAAAACCGGCTCAGCAATCCTCTTCCTCGGCAAATGAGGTCGAAGCGGCCGTTGTCGCTGCCACCGGCACCAAGCTCAAGGAACAAGCCGACACGCTCCGCACCGTTCGCGGTGGTAAGCCGACGGACGACGATGATGAACCGACGCCCGCCCCGCTTCCCGATACCGAGCAGCGAGAAAAGATGCTCGCCGCGGCCCAAGAGAAGCTCAATAGCCTGATCGGCCTAGAAGAAGTCAAAGAGCAGATCGATCGGCTCATCGACTTTATCAAACTGCAAGAGTATCGCGCCGCTCATGATCTGCCGACCACCGACATTAGCCTGCACTGCGTCTTCTGCGGCAACCCTGGCACCGGCAAGACAACCGTGGCCCGCCTGTTCGGCGAAATCCTCGGCGGCCTTGGCGTGCTCAATCGCGGTCAACTGATCGAAACCGATCGTAGTGGTCTGGTCGCGGAGTACGCCGGACAAACCGGCCCCAAGTCGCATAAGGTCATCGACACGGCCCTCGACGGCGTGCTGTTCATCGACGAGGCTTACACGCTCGCTTCCGAGAAGGCGGAAGACGCTTTCGGACAAGAGGCTGTCCAGATCCTGCTCAAGCGAATGGAAGACGATCGCGATCGCCTGATCGTCGTCGCGGCCGGCTACCCGGGTCCAATGGAGAAGATGATCTCGATCAACCCTGGCATGCGTTCGCGATTCCAGCGGACGATCACCTTCAACGACTATTCGCCGGAGGAACTGGAAAAGATCTTCCTGTTGATGTGCGACCGCGATCATTACGTGTTAACGGTTGCCGCCCAACAGAAGCTCGCTGCGATTTTAGCCGACGCCTACGCCAATCGGGACGAGGAATTCGGCAACGGCCGCTTCGTCCGCAATCTGTTTGAAGACGCTGTTAGCCGGTTGGCCAGCCGCGTGGTCGATGTCTTACCGGTCACCAAGGAGCTGCTGACCACGTTTGAAGCAGAAGACATCGTCGGGCCGAACGCCTAAGACGGCATCTTTGTCTTTCAACGACAAATCTACTCCGCCCGAAGCCGCGACTTTTTTTGCCATATGGCGAAAAACGGGGTGAAGGCCAAAAAACTCCAACGTGTTAACCTATTGGCGGTTACGGCGAAGGGCATTTTCGCCAGTTTCTTACGCAACCTCTTGCTGCCATTACCCTTGGAGTTATTTCGGCCGTTTTGCGGGTGAGGCCAAAAAAGTCGCCCTCGTCGCGCGGCATGTTAACGGGAGGGCGAGCTTCCTAGCGAGCCGCGGAACAACGACCGGGAGGGCGAAGCTCCTGCTGAGCCTGCGCCGCTAGTGGACGTGCTAGTAGCACCCTCAAAGCTCGCGTCTCAGGTCTCAGGCCTATTAAACCAAGTTGTCAAAGAACGGACGCACTCTACAACATCCAACCCGACGCGTGACAGCTTTTTGCATCAAATGACCTAAGTTGTTACGGGATGATACTTCCCGTAACCCGAAACGTCAGTGAGGGACACGACCAAACAGGTTTCACCAACAATCGGATGTCCGCGTTGGCGTCACGGAGTGCCGCACGACTATGGGCGAAGCCGCAAGGTTATACCGTACACGAGGTTGCGTCGTTTGATGTAAAATGCTGTGACGCGTCGGGCTAGTAATGTCCGTGACCATATTCGGACGATCACTCGCCACACGACTTTGAACCAACCCTACCACAGCTGCCGGGTTCAAAGCAAGCAAAATGGCGGTCGCCCGCATCTTCTGTGCCCGTTTTTCTGCGAAACAAACGTTGAACACTTGTTGAACGACCCGCGTGGCTGACACGTGAGAAAAGCCGCTAATGCGGGGGCCGAAATCGACGCCCCTTCGAGGCGGCCCACTCGCTGCCACCTGTTTCTTTCTGGCCCTAGTCATCCAAACCATTGACCCCGCTCAATGGTGTGGTACGATCGACGGTGCGGGGTTTCCGATCGGCGGGCGATTCAATTTCATTCGGCAATCGTGATGTGTTTGAAAACGATGTCAGGAGGCAGCAGACAAAATGGCAAGACGTCTCAAATTACTTCAGGTGTTCGTAGCGTCGCCAAGTGACGTTACGGAGGAACGGAATATTGTGGACGAGGTCATCAGGGACATCAATACGCTTTTGGTATCAACGGCCGATGTGCGATTGGAGCTCCTGAGATGGGAGGAACATACGAGGCCTGCCGTCGGAGACAGCGCGCAGGCAATCGTCAACGAGCAGATTGGCGATGATTACGATATCTTCATTGGAATTATGTGGGGACGATTCGGCACTCCTACTGACGTTGCCGATTCGGGCACAGAAGAGGAGTTTCGCAGGGCGTATGACCGTTTCAAGAACAACGAGAGTAGCGTCGAGATATTGTTCTACTTCAAGCAAGCCGCGATCGCACCACGAGACATAGATCTTGAGCAACTTGGAAAAGTCAAGGAGTTTCGAGACAACCTGCCGGCGGATCACGGCGCATTGTATTGGGAATTTGAGTCCACAGATGAATTCCGAACTAAAGTCCACCTTCACCTAAGTCAGCTTGCGCATAAGCTCTCGACTGAGAATGATTCCGGTGAAGACGATGCAACTACAGCAACTCCGCAACCACCGGCGCCAAGCGAAGCTGATCCGTTAGCCAATCTGCGGGCCTTGGATGATGAGGACGAAGAGGGATTGGCCGAGCTCGTCGAACAGGCAGAAGACGCGATGGGAAATCTGGGCGCGATTATTGGCAGGATTAGCGACGCGATTCACACGGTCGGAATGAAGTTCCAGCAACGGACAGAAGAAATTGGCCAAATCGACGTCGGCGCCGGACCGTTAGGCCCAAAAGATGTTAAACGCATTGCCAATCAGGCTGCCAATGATCTCGAAGTGCTAGTAAACCATTTATCCACAGATATTCCAGAATTTCAACGACAGCAAACGGACGCAATGGACGCGTTCGGAAAGATTGCGACTATATCTGCTTCGGATCTAAACGAAGACCCCGACGATATCAAGGACGCATTATCGCAAATGCAGAGCTATCGTGCAGAAATCGCTACATCGTCTGGGAGTCTCGTGGAATTCCAAGAAATCACTGCCGGCCTACCGAGAATGACTACAGCATTCAATCGGGCTCGCAGGCGGGCGGCAGCTGTTCTAGACGACCTGATAGCACAACTTCGTACAGCCGAAAGACAGTCCAGTGACGTAGAGCAGCTTCTTCAAAATATACTCGAATCGAATGATGATACTGTCGGATAAGTCGCTGCGCACGTACTAAAGATGAGCCACCTCGCCCTCCATGCCCTCTCTCCAATCCATTCTCGAAGACCCCACGACCAGGGCGGGACGGGCGTTTGCCTTGACGGTCCAGGCGTTAATTATCCTGTCGCTCGTTACCTTCACGATCGAGACGCTGCCTCACCTGTCGGAGACGGCGCGGTGGTGGCTGTATGCGGTGGAGGTTGGCACCGTGGCCATCTTTACCGTCGAGTACCTGCTGCGAATCGTAGTCGCCGATCATAAGCTCCGGTTCATCTTCAGCTTCTACGGCATTGTCGACCTACTGGCGATTCTGCCGTTCTACCTGGCCACCGGTTTGGACCTGCGGTCCATCCGGATCGTTCGCGTATTGCGGCTATTTCGCATTCTCAAACTGGCCCGTTACAGTGCCGCTATGCGGCGATTCCATCGGGCCTTCGATATCGCCAAGGAAGAGATTGTGCTTTTCTTGTCGGCTGCCGGCATGATGCTGTATCTCTCCTCGGTCGGCATCTACTACCTGGAGAGCGACGCCCAACCGGAAGCATTCGGGTCCGTGTTCCACTGCCTGTGGTGGGCAGTCGTTACAATGACGACAGTGGGCTATGGAGACGTCTACCCGATTACCGTCGGCGGACGGATTTTCACCTTCCTGGTACTTATGACAGGCCTGGGAGTTGTCGCCGTACCGACAGGCATCATGGCCTCAGCATTGACCAAGGTGCGAAAGCTGGAAGATGACGAAGCTGCGTCGCTGAAAGAGGGGGAGGCGGCGCAAGTACTAACGCCGGACCAGGAGGGGGTAGGAACAACTAGCGAGAAGCGGTAACGGCAGCGTCAATACTGCACATCCTGCCCGAAGACAGAATCACGTGTGATGGTTTGTCTCCGTCCCCGCAGCCGACTAACTATTCCGCCAGCATTTCGGCTAGGGCTTCTTCGGCCGAGTCAGCGGTCTCTTCTGCCGACTCGCTACCACCAAAGGCTTCCGCTACGGTCGCACCTTGCGAAGCATCCTCCGCCGGCAGATGATCGGTAGCACGGCGGCCCCAGTGCACCAGATCGGCGGCAATGTCGTCGGCCGAGCGATCGCCAAAGCTAATGCCCAACGCACGGGCAGCCTGCACGGCGGCGCCGTCGGGATCAACCTGCGAAAGTCGGTGGATCGCCTCGGTGATGGGCACGCTATCCATAGCTGGCGGATCGTAGCAGATCATTTCGCCAAAGCGGTGCTGATGCACGAGACGCACCGCGTGGGCACCGTATTGCGTGGCGAGCACGCGATCGAACGTTGTGGGATTGCCGCCACGTTGCAAGTGACCGAGCACGGCGGTACGTGTTTCGCGCCGCAGTCGCTGTTCCAGTTCCGCGGCCACCACGGCCCCGATGCCGCCGAGTCGCGTTTGACGCTCTTGTTGTTCCATTTCTTGGGCGACCGTGTCTCCACCAGGAAGCTCCGCACCTTCGGCAACCACGATCAGCGTGAATCGCTTGCCCATGCCATCGCGCTCAAGCACTTTCTGGCAGACGTTTTCGTAGGTCCAATCGATCTCGGGAATCAGGATCACATCGCCACCCCCGGCGATCCCGGCGTTGAGCGCTATCCAACCGGCGTGACGGCCCATGACTTCCAGGACCATGATTCGCTCGTGACTGGCGGCTGTGGTGTGCAGGCGATCGAGGGCGTCGGTCGCGCAGGTCACGGCGCTATCAAAACCGAACGTGTAAGCGGTGGCCGAAATATCGTTGTCGATCGTCTTGGGCACGCCGACAACCGGGATTCCGTATTCGTGAAACTGCTGGGCAATGGCGAGCGAGCCGTCGCCACCGACACAAACGAGTCCGCAAATGTTCAACTGGTCGCAAGTCTGCTTGACGCCGGCGAGCAACTCGGGATCGATTTCTAGTCGATCGTTGACTCCGACCGTGGCCGCGAAACGTCCCTTGTTGGTCGAACCGAGAATCGTGCCACCCTGAGTCAGGATGCCCGAGGTGTTGCGATTGTTGAGCGTGACATAGCTAACCGGATCGACAAGTCCTTCGTAGCCCTTTTGGAAACCGATGCACTCGTAGCCAAGCTGCATGGCGCTCTTGGTGACACCACGAATCACGGCGTTGAGTCCGGGACAATCTCCACCGCTGGTCAAGACTCCGATACGCTGCTTCTGGTCGCTCATGTTCGAATCGCTCGCTAAGGATATTTGAGTTCGGCTGTTGTCGATTGTTTGTTGTGCGGCGGGCGGGTGAAACGAAGGAGGACTCAGCCCCAACGAATTCGCCCGAGCGCACTCACAAGTCTAGGTCACGAACCGGCTAAGCGAGATTTGCCGCTGGCGTGTGAAAGCACGAAAGAAGGACCGGCGGCGGCAATGAGAGCCGGCATAACCGTTACAACGGCATCGTCCGGGTGGGTGTGGCGAACGGCGTGGTTAATGAACGGCGCGATCAATACGTCGCCGTGTGCCACTGGACGAACTCGGGCACGCCCTCGGCAAAGGTGACCTTTGGTCGATACCCGAGAATGCGTTCCGCCTTGGCGAGGTCGGCATAGGTAATTGGCATCTCGCCGGGCTTCTCCGGCTGGAAGTCGATCTGTGCCTTCTTGCCCAGGGCGTCTTCCAGCATGGCGATCAGCTGGCGGATCTCGATCGGTTCGCTGTGACCGAGGTTAATGCACTCACCGACCGCTTCTTCGGCCGTGATGGCCGCCATGATCCCGGCACAGATATCCGAGATGTGGGTAAAGTCGCGGCGGATCGAGCCATTGCCGAACAGCGGTAGTGGTCGGCCTTCGCGAATGGCGGCCGTGAAGATCGTCATCGCCAGGTCGGGACGCAGCCGGGGACCATAAACACTGAACGGTCGAAAGCAGACGACCGGAACGTCGTGTAGCCCGTGGTAGGTCAGGCCCAACAACTCGGCCGCCCGTTTGGTAGCTCCGTAGGGCGAAAGGGGCGTTCCCAGCGGGGCGTCTTCCTTGAACGGGGCCGCCGCACCGGCTCCGTAAACGGTCGAGCTGCTGGCGATCAAGAAACGGTCGACCGGGCGCCGTCGTGCCGCCTCGAGCAGACAGAGCGTGCCGTGCACGTTCGACTCTTGATACAGGTGCGGGCGTTCGACGCTCGGTCGCACTCCCGCGTACGCACCCAGGTGCACCACCACGCGCACGTCGTGCTCCTCGAACAGGCGGTGCATCGCCTGTTGATCGCAGAACGTCCCTTCCACAACCGTCACGTGCGGCGAGTCCGCAAAGCCGGCGATGTTGGCCCGTTTGAGAGCCGGATCGTAGTAGTCGTTGAAGTTATCGAGGGCCACGATTGATTGTTCGCCTGCGGTGAGCAAGCGTTCGATCAGATGACTTCCAATGAAGCCGGCGCCGCCGGTAACAAGAATCGACATGGTTTGCGTGGGTGCGTGTAAGAGTTGACGAACGGGGGGCGGGAGTTTGCGAAAAGCTCAGCAGGAAAGCTCTTCGTGACAGTACGTCACATTATGCCAGAGGTTGGCCGGCTGCTACAGAGCAAACTAGGCCCACCGCGAACTAGGGATCCAAACTAAACTGCGGCACGCGTCGCACCGAAAGTAGCGCCGCAAGAAAAGACGCCTAGCGTCCCGTCCAGTTCTTTAGCCCCAGCGAGAAGATGATTCGCAGGGCTGAGAGGGCCTCGCTGCGATCGATCTTGGAGCTGCCATGCGTCCGATCGGCAAACGTGATCGGGGTTTCACCGAAACGAGCTCCAACTCGCTTAAGCCGCCAGAGGATCTCTTCCTGAAAGGAATAGCCGTGCGAGCAGATCTCGTCGAAGTTGAGTTTGGCCAATGTGGACGTGCGGTAACAGCGATAGGCCCCGCTGCAATCCTTGGGCGAGAGGGAGAGTAAACAGCGGGCGTAGAAATTCACGCCCCGGCTCATCACGTGACGATGCGGCGGCCAACCTTCGATGGCCCCGCCGGGCACATAACGTGAGCCGATCATCACGTCGACTGGCGTTCCCTTGGCGTCCTGCATGCCGGCGAAGACATCCGGCAGGTAACGGGGATGATGGCTGAAATCGGCGTCCATATTGAGCACGAATTCGTAATCGTTCTCAATCGCGTGCTTCATGCCGGCAATGATCGCGGTGCCGAGTCCCAGCTTGCCTTCGCGATGCAGACACTGCACGCGAGGGTCTTCGTTGTCGTCGCACCACTGGCCGGTGCCGTCAGGCGAATTGTCGTCGATCACCAGCAGATCGGCTTCCGGCATCGCCTTCAAGACTTCGTCCACTAGACGCGGAATGTTCTCGATCTCGTTGTAGGTGGCGATCGTAATCAGCAGCGACTTGCCACGTTTCGTCGTCGGCTCCGAGCGCGCGCTTGAAACCGGCACCAAGGTCGGATCATTCGGCGTCGAGAAATCGGATTGGAACGAGGCGGAGGACATTAGCTGACTCGAATTACTGATGTCGAAAACGTTCGCACCGGCACATCCGCCGGCACGACATGATTACTATGCCTTGCTGAGCACCAACTCGCGGTAGTATTCGATCGAGCGGCGAACACCTTCTTCAAAGCTGACCAAAGGCTCGTAGCCAAGCACATCGCGAGCGAGCGTGATGTCGGCCAGGCTGGTGTGAATATCGCCGGCACGAGGTGGATCGTGAATCGGCTGCACGTCGGTGCCAAGTTCTTTATTCAGCGCGGCGAGCATTTGCAGCAGCGAGATGTTGCCACCACCAGCGACATTGAAGCTACGACCGGCAGCTCCTTCCGCTTCGGCCGCCAACAGGTTGCCGTGCACAACGTTGTCGATGTAAGTGAAATCGCGGGACTGCGTGCCGTCGCCGTAAATAGTCGGTTGACGACCGGCCAACAGAGCCGTGATGAACAGCGGAATGACCGCCGAGTACGGGCTGTCGGGATCTTGCCGCGGACCAAAGACGTTGAAGTAGCGAATCGCTACGGTCTCGAATCCGTACGTCGCGGTGAAGGCGTTGCAGTAATACTCGGCCGCCAACTTGGCGACACCATACGGCGAGATCGGCGCCGGGATGTCGGTTTCGCGTTTGCTGGAGAATGGTTGATCGCCGTACAGGCTACTCGACGCGGCGTACATCAAACGCTTCACGCCGGCGTGACGAGCCTTGTCGAGTAAGGTCAGCGTGCCAGTGACGCAAGCAGCGTTCGTATCGAGCGGAGCTTCTACGCTGCGCGGAACCGAAGCCAGGGCCGCCTGATGGAAGATGTAGTCGACGCCGTCGACCGCTTCTTCGATGAGCGACTCGTCGAGCAGATCACCTTCCAGAAAAGTAACATCGCTTTCGATGTGGGCAAAGTTCTTCTTGTGACCCGTGCTCAGGTTATCGAGAATGCGAACTTCGTCACCGCGCTCCACCAATGCCGTTGCAATGTGGGATCCGATGAAACCGGCACCGCCTGTTACTAAACATCTCCGCATTCTTTCGCCTCGCTTGTCGCTTTTGATTGATTCTTGGATTGGATGCCGCAGCTGCTTCGTATTTGCTCCGAGCAAAGCCCGCAGCGAGTGCAGGAAGAGAGATCAGAGTATAGGAAGCGAGGTCAGCGGCAGCAGAACATTGCCAATCATACTAGTGTAGAACATTCTGGCGCCCGTTTCACTTGGCCGCAGACGGACAAGCCAGCCCCAGGAGTCGACTCGAACAGCGGAAAAACAGTCGATTTCGGCCGGATAGCACGCCGCCGCCCCAACTATGGAGGCGTGCCCAAGGCATGCCGGGTTACTCCACGGCCTCTCGCTGTACCAACAGGGTCCCCAGCACCGGGGGCCGAACGGCCGAAAGACGCCGGATCGCGTTGGCCGCTTCTTCGGCCGGAGTGTGCTGACTCTCCACGAGCAGCACCGTGCCATCGCAACAATCGAGCAACGGCCCAATCGTCATCGTTTCGCACCCGCCCAGGTCAATCAAAACGCATGGGTACTGTTCCGAAATGGTCTTAAGAAGTCGCGCGACCGAGACCGGGTCGTCCGCCACATCAGCACCGGCATTGAGCGGCAACACACACAACCCGGGCGTGGTTGTTTGCACAACCAGTTCTTGCCAGGCTAGGCCTTCGGCAGCCAATTCGTCGAGCCGGCGAACGTTGCTGATCCCTGCTCGCACGCCGACCTTCAAGGACGTCGAGGCATCGATAACCAGCACCGGGTCATCCAGTTTTCCGGCCATGGTCGCGGCCATGTCCTGAACGGCCGTAGCGTGGGCATCGTTATGATCGACGCACGCGAAGGCGAGCAACGTGCGGCCCGTTCCGCGCATCCGCGACAACAGATTCTCGCAGGCATGGGCCAGGCCGACCTCATCGCCGGGAGTGGATGTCGCCTTGGAACCGTGGGCGTCCTGCGGAAGAGAAGCGGCGAATTCGGCAAGAATTGAGGCGGCCGTTTCTTCTTCTGGCTTGACCGGTGTCGTGGACTTTACTTCCGGCGGTCGCTCCGCGGCATCCTTTGAATCGTCAGCGATCTTCGCGGAAGAACGACGTCCTTCGACAAGTTCGCGAAGTGAAAGGGGCGCACTGGCCGCGTCGTCCCGAGAAATCGAATTTTCCGGCGAAGGAGTGACCTCACGATGTTTGAGCGTGGAACGACGCTTGAGCGGAACGGCCGCCGACATCTGTGTCGCGACAGGCTTCTCTTTGGCGTCCGGTTCTGGGTTCTCGACGACGGGCGACGTACCCTTGGCTCTCGCGTGTTCTTCCACTGGCTGCGTCGGCCTCGGCGTTGACGAAGCTACAGGACTCGGCCGAGTTGCTTCCGTTCGCTGCTCAACATGCCTCTGTTCTTGAACGAGAGACTGCAACTCAACCGGCGCCGGACGGGGAGCTTCGCGAGTTTCCGCGGCAACCTCGGCCAGGTTCTGTTCGACTTCGCGAACGCGGGCCTCCATCGAAGCACCAAGCGTTACTGCCGGAGTCGAAGCAACGTCGCGAGGCGGCATTTTTGTTGGCCCCGTTTCTGTTGCCGCCGTTTCTGCTGACAACGTTACCGCCTGTGAAGGCGGACCTGCCGGCTCCGACTTCGCCTGAACCGGCGAAGTCGGAGTGGGCATTGCTTGTGTCGGCGTTGTGTGTGTCGGTGTTGCCTGAGTCGGAGGGACCGGCGCAGTTGTCGTGGGCGACGCCGGGGCAGCCGGCTGCATATCGGCGGCCGTCTTCGCGGACTGCTGGCCACCATCTTCGATTCGCTTGAGTGCATCAATCAGTCGAGTCATCGTCTTGAGTTCTCGGAGCGGCCTTCAATATTCGGAACAGGGTCAATATTCGGAACAGGGTGCGCGAATTTCACAGGCAATTCAGCCCATGGAGCTGGCTTGTCTATTGGTCTATTGGACTACTGCGTGCCTTTTCGCATCTTGGAAAACAATTGACCGAATCGACGAGGTGAGTCTCCGCCATCGTGCGACATCGCGGCGGCCGGCCCCTGATACGCCTGCGACGTGGCCGGGTCTACTACTGAATTCTGCCGCGATTCGACAGGCGACAAAGACTCTGAACCAGGCGTCAATTCCGAGGCGGAGAACTCTTGGTCCGTGTTCAATGTGTTGTCGAGTGGTGCGAAGTCTTCTGCCAGCGCCCTTTCACATAACGGCATCGGGGAATCTTCTGCCAGAACAAGGTCGTCGACAGATTCTTCATTCGCCGCGGGCAAAACCGGATCCAGGTTCGCCGGCGGGTAGACCGGATCACTGCTGCCTTCGATGACCACATCTTCCTGAGGCGTGACGGCGACGTCGGCGTCATCTGGGTAGACAACATCCGATTCGTGCGACATGGAGTCGCCCATCGCCAACCGGTCGGCATCGACTGACAGATCTTCACGAGTGGCAAAACGATCCTCGACGACCGGGGGTTCGGTCTGCTTAGAGGATGCCTCCGAAACGACTTCCCAATCTTCCTTCTCCGAGCTATCGTCGTCGGAAGCGTGCGTTGGTTGATTGCCCCCAAAGTTACCCCGCACGATTTGAGCGCCATCGATCCGTGTGTCGTCAAGACTATCGGCCAATAAATCGTGTTCGCGATCAGGCGTGCTGCCGGTTTGCGGACCAATCGATCCGGCTGGCCGAAACTCCTCGTCCGCCAAGCGAACCTGTTGTTCGATTTGATCGAGCTGCTCTGAAGGATCGGCGATCGGCGCATCTGCAGAGACAAATGGCAACGTCCCCTCGACCGACTCACGCTCCTCCACGACGTTGCTATCCGTCACGTCATCATTCGATTCGATGTTACTCGGATCGATGCTCTCTCCTAGATCGGCGGCGAACTCGTCGTCGAAATCGTCTTCCATGTCGCTAGAGCTGCTGCCCTGCCCTTCCGATCCCCGCTGCGACAATTCATCGGCGGCAATTAATTCACCGGCGTCCATGTCACCCTCGTCAAACTCGTCGGGCGAAAATTCGACCTCCGCCTGCGACGATTCCTCTGCAATCGCCTCGACGGCATCATCCGTATTCCACGGCATCGGCAACTGCTGAAGATCTGCCCACGCCTCTTCGACGCCGCGTTCGTCGATCTTAGGGGCATCGGTGCCCGGCTTCGTTCCGGCCGAGGCCAGTAGCAGCACATGGTCACAAAGCTGATTGATCAGTCGCGGTACGCCGTCGGTCGCATGGTGAATTGCACGCAGTCCCTTATCCGTGAAGATACGGTCGGGCTGCCCCCCGGCGGCCGCCAGTTGTGCCCGCACGAACTGCTGCGTCTCTGCACTGGAAAACGGCTCCAAGTAACTGCGGCAAGTAATCCGTTGATTGAAAGAAGCCATCTTCGGATTGGCAAATCGTTCTTCGAGAATCGCGCCGCCGGCGAGTACCAATCGAACTCGCGGACTCCCTTGCCGCACCAGGTTGGTCAACAACCGTAGTTCTTCGATCAATTTTGGCGAGAGCGTATGGGCCTCGTCTGCGAGTAGCAACATACCGCGTGAACTTCCCTCGCGGGGCGACAGATAGTCCATCAAGGCCAGACGTAATTCCCCTTCGTCCATACGACGATAAGGCTGCGAGAGCTCAAACAGAATCGCCTGCAAGAGCGCCTTTCGCGAAGGCAAACGTCCGCCGCTGAGAACCACCGGCTCAAAGTCTTCTCGAAATTGTTCCGCCAACACCTGGCAGAGCATCGTCTTGCCGCTACCGGCAGGTCCAACAACCAACGAACATCCTTCTGCACGCTCGATCGTTCGAGCGACCTCGAGGCGGGCATGCTCGATCACCTCCGCGGGAAAATAGCGGTCGACGCGAATGTCGGCCGAGAAAGGCCGCTCGGAAAATTGGAATACCGATTCTTGCATGGCGTAAAAAGGCGTCACCGCTGGTTAAGACGTCGGGCCCCCGGGGGGCATAGGATGGAACGGCTCGTTTCGTTTCAGCTTGTTTCGTTTACGGTCGGTCGATTCGCGAATCGACGGCGGTTCATCAGCCCCAAATCAGGTACCACAGCTGGGCCACGCCGTCTGCCAACGCAGACAGGGGATCGGTCCGTAGCTGCGATGCAAAATCATCGGTCAGCATTGCGGAAAGCAACATGCCAAACAGAAACAGGCCCAGTACGATCTCGCAACACAAGATGGCGCCCCGCACGATGCGAGCACGGAGACGCGGGTTTCCTTCATGCGGTTCCGCGGCCACGGAAATCGTTCCCACGACAGGAACGCCTAGCACCCGTTCCGCCTCGGTAGCGTTGTCGATCGTCTGCACGAGTGTCCCCGCGGCAAAGACCATCGAGCTGCCCGTGACCATGGCGAGTGCTCCGGAGATAAGTAACAATGCCAGCGGCGTGGCTCGACTACGGTAGACCACTTCGTCGGCTGGCTTGGTGGACCAGGTAGCCTGAGCCTCCAACTGTTCAAATGCGTCGGCGGCTCCCTGTTCTGCCTCGGAGAGCTGCAAGAATTCTCGTTCCGCCTCAGCAACTGCGGCGACGAGCGTCTGACGTTCCGCTTCGATCGACTCCGCCGAAGTCGACGGTGTGTTAGACGAATCTGTGGTAGAAGCCGAGTCGGTTGCCAGCGATGTTTCGGCCGGTGAGGCACCGCCCGCCTGTCGTTGTTCTGCTTCTTTCTTCAGCGTGTCGGCCGCGACAAGTTGATATCGCAGCGACTGGATCTTGGCGTTGAGCGCCACGACCTCGGGGTGGTGCGGCGTCTTGCTCGCCATCAAGCTCGTCCGCTGACGTTCCAACTCGGTCAGCTCCTCGCTCAACTTGGACACACGCGCGGCCAGCTCCTTGAGCTTTGACGCACTGTCCGACGACGACTGGCGTTCTGGCGTTTGCCCCTCCGACTCTTCGTCGGCATCGGACGGAGCAGGGAAACGGACCGCGTTGTCGGCCGGGGCCTCGCCATGCTCCTCTTCAAACAGGAACAACTCCTGGCGAGCCGCGGTCAATCGACTGGCAGCCTGCTCTGTCGCGGCTGAGGCCTCGACTGATTTCTTGCGTAACTCGGCGCTGACAGACAGCTGATCGAATTCGCTCCGCTCGGAAACAAAAGCGTCACACAGCTGGTTGACCATTTGCCGTGCCACGTCTCGATCCGGGCCGCGATAGGTAACCGAAACCAGCCCACCAACGCCGCGTTCGGCGTGCGGCTGAATTGTCAGATCTCCGGCGACGACACTCGGATCGTGGGCCACCGATTTATGGTACCCCGCCTGACGCAACTCGTCGCAGGCATTGGCGATCACCTTCTCATCGAGAATCTCGCGGCGGATGTCATCGAGTGCCAAGGGACGAAACGCCGGGGCGTTCTTGACAGGCTGGATGATCGCGGTGGCCACGTATTGACCGCGGTGTTCGCGCCCCAAAGCTAACACCAAGACGAATGCCGCCAGCGCAGCAACGAAAAAGTAGTAATAACGAATGCGGCTCGTATTGACGGGCATCAACGACATAGGAGAATCTGACGTCTTCGGTCTTCGCGGCCCTTTACGATATAGGGGCCATTGCGAAATAAGTGTCCGTGCGATCGGCGCACAGAACGGGCTATGGTCGACATCGACCTCCGCCAATACTGACCTTTAGACTGGCTGTCGCAATCGTGCGGATTAGGTAGTTTTCCTTGCGCGTGACGCGCATCTATAATCGCGACACGCGGGTAAGCGCTAGCATCGCTATCTCGTGTTCCTACACCGCGACGCCGAATGAAGAGGGCGATCGCCTCGTCATAAAACATCGCGCGATAATCGACCGCTGAGAGCTCCCGTGTTTCAAACCAAGATCTGTGGCATCACGAACGAGACCGACGCCCAAGCCATGGCGGCGACCGGCGTCGATGCGATCGGGCTGAACTTCTACCCCAAGAGTCGTCGCTATGTGACGGTCGGTCAGGCGGAGTCGATCGTGGCCCAGCTGCCACGATCGATCAAGCGAGTGGGGCTATTCGTCGACGCCACGGACGATGAGATTTCGGCCGTCTACGATCGCCTGCAACTCGACCTGATTCAACTGCATGGCAGCGAGCCGCCGGAGTTCCTCGCCTCTTTAGGAGAGCGACCGGTGATGAAGGCATTCCGACTCGGCACCTCAGGTGTGGCCCCGATCGCGGCCTATCTGGAGGAATGCCGAGCGCTCGGCTGCACGCCGGAGATGATCCTGATCGACGCCGATGTGCCCGGCCAACTCGGCGGCACCGGCGAGACGGCCGACTGGGATCTACTGATCGAGCAGCGAGCACAATTGGGTGATCACCGCTTGGTGCTGGCGGGAGGACTCACTCCATCAAACGTCGCCGATGCCATCGAGCGAGTCGCACCAGATGCCGTCGACACAGCCAGCGGAGTCGAGCGATCCTGTCCCCAGAAGGACGAGCAGCTTTCGCGCGACTTCGTCGCCGCCGCTCAGTCCGCGTTCGCCCGGCAACGCTAAACTGGGCCAGTGCTTACGGCGGCTCCTCAAACCCCTGTATTTCTGCGCGCAAGAAGCCTATCCTATGGAAGTCGTGCTGAGGCACGATTTTTGACGGCATGAATAACGGCGGCACGAAAGTCCGCCAAAGACATAGACATTACGAGACAACATTCCAGGAGAAGACCCGTGGCCCAGGTTGATTCAGAAAAGCTCCCTTACAAAGTTGCCGACATGTCCCAAGCCGAATGGGGACGCAAAGAGATCCAGCTGGCCGAGAACGAAATGCCCGGCCTGATGGCGCTCCGCGAGAAGTACGGCGAGTCGAAGCCGCTGACCGGTGCCCGCATCGCCGGTTGCCTTCACATGACCATTCAGACCGCCGTGCTGATCGAGACGCTGACCGCGCTCGGTGCCGAGGTGACCTGGAGCAGTTGCAATATTTTCTCGACCCAAGACCACGCGGCGGCCGCCATCGCGGCGACTGGCGTTCCAGTCTACGCCTGGAAGGGGGAGACCGACGAGGAGTTCTGGTGGTGCATCGAACAGACGTTGTACTTCCCCTCGGGTGAACCGCTCAACATGATCCTCGACGACGGCGGCGACCTGACCGCACTGGTCCACGACAAGTTCCCTGAGCTGCTGGACGACATCCGTGGCCTCTCGGAAGAGACGACCACCGGCATCAAGGCCCTCTACAAGATGCACCAGAACGGTGAGCTCAAGGTGCCGGCGATCAACGTCAATGACTCGGTTACCAAGAGTAAGTTTGACAATCTCTACGGCTGCCGCGAGTCGCTGGCCGACGGCATCAAGCGAGCCACCGACGTGATGGTCGCAGGCAAGGTCGTCGTCGTGGCTGGCTACGGCGACGTTGGTAAGGGTTGTGCCCAGTCGATGCAGCGTTACGGTGCTCGCGTGATCGTCACCGAGATCGATCCGATCAACGCCCTGCAAGCCGCCATGGAAGGCTTCGAAGTCACCACCATGGAAGAGGCTGCCTCGCAAGGTAACATCTTCGTGACCACCACCGGCAACCGCGACATCGTCTGCGGCGAACACATGAAGGCGATGCCGAACGACGCCATCGTTTGCAACATTGGCCACTTCGATCTTGAGATTGACATGGCCTGGTTGGAGTCGCAGTCGGACGTGACTAAGGTCAACATCAAGCCGCAGGTCGACCGCTTCACCTTCGCCGATGGTCACTCGATCATCGTGTTGGCCGAAGGCCGACTAGTGAACCTTGGCTGTGCCACGGGCCACCCGTCGTTCGTGATGTCGAACTCCTTCACCAACCAGGTGTTGGCTCAGTTGGCTCTGTGGAACGAAACCGACAAGTACGAAGTCGGCCTCCACATGTTGCCCAAGAAGCTCGACGAAGAGGTCGCCCGACTGCACCTCGATCAGCTCGGGGTCAAGCTCACCAAGCTCAGCCAAGAGCAGGCTGACTACATCAACGTGCCGGTCGACGGACCCTTCAAGCCGGAGCACTACCGGTACTAAATCGCCGTGGCGAGAGCGGCGGCGCGATGCGTGGCCGTCGATTCAACAGTCCACGGGTTTGACAATCCAGAGTGACTCCGGGATAACTTCTCGGAGTCACTTTTTTTGCGCGCTCACAACGGTGCCAGGGGCCTCATTTAGGCCAAGCAGCAGGGCGCGTCGACCGACCCATCAACACGGAAGGATGCGTTCTCGCCATGCCAGCTGTCTCCGCCTTCGCCGGCCTCCGCTACGACCTCGGCCACATTGGAAGCCTCGCCGACGTGATCGCGCCTCCCTACGATGTCATCGATCCCACCTTCCAGGACGAGCTCTACCAGAAGCACCCGGCGAACGTCGTCCGGCTGATCCTCAACCGGGAGGAGCCGGGTGACGAAGAGGGTGATCGCTACGCTCGGGCTGCCCGCTTCCTGACCAACTGGAAGCGCGAGGGTGTGCTCAGCCGGGAGCCCGATCCGGCCATCTATGTCTACCACCAGGTGTTCACCGACGGCGATCCGGCTGACGGGGGAGTGGAATACACCCGCCGAGGATTCATGGCCCGCTGTGGCCTACAGCGATTCGGCGAAGGCAACGTCTATCCGCACGAGGAGACGATGTCCGGCCCCAAGGCAGATCGCTTGAATCTGACCAAGGCCTGCCAGGCCAACCTGAGCCAGATCTTCGGCCTCTATCCCGACGAACAGTCGGAAGCCCAAGAGCTGCTCGAAGCGGCCACGACGGGCGTCCTTCCGCTGGAAGCGACCGATCACTTGGGCGTGATTCATCGCGTCTGGCCCGTGACCGATGTCGACGTCATCGCCAAGGTGACCGCCGCTTTGGGCCCCAAACCGGTCTTCATCGCCGATGGTCACCACCGCTACGAGACCGCCTGCAACTACCGCGATCACGTGGCTGCGGAGCTGGAAGCCAAGGGAGAGAAGCTTGATCCGAGCCATCCAGCCAACTCGGTGCTGATGATGTTCGTCAGCATGAGCGACCCTGGCATGATTGTGCTCCCCACCCACCGCCTGTTCCGTGGCCTGCCTGAACTCGATGCCGAGGAACTGTGCGAGCGGATCGGCGGCTGCTTTGATACTGAACCGGCGGGCGAAGGCAGCCAGCTCGCCCAGTCGATCTGGGACCAGATCGCCGCCGAGGACGACCAGGGCACGCTCGGCCTCTACACCGCCAAGGACCAGAAGTGGACACTGGCCCGTATCAACGATGCTGGTCACGAGCGGCTCAAAACGCTGGCCGCTGACCAAAGCGACGACTGGCGGGGGCTCGGGGTCAGCATCCTACACCGCCTGCTAGTCGACGACCTGCTCGATTCGGCCGGTCATCCCAAGCCTGGCTACGTACGGCTGATCGACGATTTCGTCGGAGGACTCGAAGGCCGAGCCGGTGGCGAAGGTGGACGTGAGGAAGGCGAGGCCTACCAGCTGGGGGCCATCGTCATGCCCGCCACGCTGGAACACATCCGCCTGATCAGCGGCCACGGAGAACGGATGCCCGCCAAGAGCACCTACTTCTACCCCAAGCTGCTCTCCGGGTTGGTAATCAATCCGCTCGATTAGGCCCGCGTGCAAACGCCTCAGCCCCCGAGACACCAGCCGCGGTTTCACGTGAAACGGTAATCTCCGTTGTGCGCAATTGTAAACATGCGTGTTTCACGTGAAACAGGAAAGATGCGTTGCAGTGCCGTTTCACGTGAAACATTCCGGTCGTGCACTGCCACCGACCACGCGGACTTCTCCCATCGCCGCCCCAATTGGCATTTCAGAATTCTGGATCTCGTTGGTAGAATCCGCGGCCGCGCGGCGGACTGTCGAACCATCCCTCGAAGTCGCCCGCGACACCCTGGGCTGATTGGTAGCCAGGCTTGGAGTATTGCGCCGTGGGTCGAATTCTTTGCATAGCAAACCAGAAGGGAGGCGTGGGAAAGACCACCACCTCCGTCAATCTGGCCGCTGCGCTTGCCAAGGCGGGACAGCGGACGCTGCTCGTCGACTTCGATCCGCAATGCAACGCCACCAGTGGCCTCGGGCTGTCCCCGGTCGACTCCCATCCGCTGGTCTCCCAGCAGCCGCTTCGCGAGGCGATCGTGAAGACGGATGTCGATGGGCTGGAACTCCTGCCCGGCAGCCGTCGTTTCCAAGATGTGGAATCGTTGGCCCGCGGTGAATTGACCCATTCGGAGATCGTGGCTCGCCATCTGGCGAGCGGCCTGACTTCGTATGACTACGTATTGATCGATTGCCCTCCTTCCTTGGGAGCGTTGACTCAAACCGCTTTGTCTGCGGCCAGCGAGGTGCTGATGCCGATTCAATGTGAGTACTTCGCCATGGAAGGCTTGGCACAAATGATCGAAGTGATTCGCGCGGTCATGGCCCGCGAATCGAGCCGGCTTGAGTTTGGCGGCATCGTACTGACCATGTACGACGAGTCGCTCGAGTTGACCCGGGAAGTCGACGAAGAGGTCCGCGATTTCTTCGGAGAGATAGTTTTCGATACAGTTATCCCGCGTGACGTGGCGGTGGCCGAGGCCCCCAGCCATGGTCGGCCGGTGCTGGACCACTCCCCTCGCGCGAGGGGGTCTCGCGCCTACACGGAACTTTGCATGGAGGTGCTTGAACGATGAGTCGTGAAAGAAGACTTGGCCGCGGATTGGAAGCCTTGTTGAGCCAAACGGAAAGCGCCTCGGCGCCGGTCGAGCCGATTGCCGGTTCGATTCAACCCGAGGGAGGCGTGCCGACCGAAGGCGGTCAAGCCAGCGGTGACGAGAACCTGACGAATATCAACGTCTACGAAATCGACACCAATCCGTATCAGCCGCGAACCGTCTTCGACTCCGACGAAATCACCAACCTCGCCGAGAGCATCAAGCAACACGGCGTGTTGCAACCGGTCGTCGTCCGCCGCGATGGCGAACGTTATCAACTCATCGCCGGCGAGCGCCGCCTGCGGGCATCGATCCAAGCCGGCCTGGCCGAAGTGCCGGCCACGATCCACGACGTGGATGATCGTCAGGTTGCGGAAATCACGATCGTCGAGAACCTACAGCGAAAGGATCTTGGTCCGCTGGAGAAAGCGGCCTCGTTCCAGAAATATTTGGAGCAGTATTCCGCCACGCAGGAAGAACTGGCCAGCCGCCTGTCGGTCGATCGTTCGACCGTGGCCAACTTGATTCGCTTGCTCGAGCTGCCCCAGGCGGTGCAAGAGGCCCTAGGTGAACAGAAGATTACTGCCGGCCATGCGAGAGCCCTTTTGCCGCTGGGCGAAGAGCGAGAACAGATTGCCTATTGTAAGCGAATCCAGGACGAGCAGCTTAGCGTGCGTGCTACGGAGCAACTGGTCACGGAGACGAATCGCGCGGCCGATGGCCTTAGCGTCGGCGGCGGATCCGGCCCGGCGACCTCACCTCGCGATAGCCAGCTCGCCTCGCTGGAGCAGGAATTTCGTGTTGCTCTCGGCACCAAGGTCGACCTTCGCCAGGCGAAGAGCGGTAAAGGCAAGATCACGATTCACTTCAAGAATCACGAGGAATTCGATCGGATTCGCGAGCTGTTGAACAACCCACCGCAGCCACAGTCTCACGCGGGATAGTGGCGGCCAGTTGCGGCTAACTGGAAACGTCTCTTGGCGAAGGGATGCGAACCGCCCTGCAGGCGACCGTGTCATTTATCGTAGACGTGTTTAACAGCGGACGCTGACACTAGTGGCCGCCTCGCCCCTCTTGGGGATGAATTGCACGAAACGCCGCTGCCCGGTAGGATAAGCGGCACAAGGCCCACAGATCTGGCTCGATTGCTTGGATCTGAACAAATAACACGCATCGGGGCGTGGCGCAGTCTGGCTAGCGCACCTGCTTTGGGAGCAGGGGGTCGAAGGTTCGAATCCTTTCGCCCCGACTCAAGATGAACCCCTGCGGCGAGACTCGTCGGAGGGGTTTTTCTTTGCGCACACAGAGCAACACAAAGACGATTGGCGCCAGCTATACCCCCGAAACAGCCTGCAATTGGCTGGGGAAGCGATGGCGATTTACGAGGCGATCCCACCAACTGGCGTGGCGCAGATTCGGGTCATCCGTGGCGAGCACGTGGCACTTGCCACTGCGAGTTTGCACGACCACTTCGTCGCCGCGCATATCGACGACCAACCAGTACTTGTCGACGAAGTAGCTGTAGCTCTCGCCCCGACGCGAAGGGAAGATCTCCTTGGCTCGCGGCCCAGGTCGAGTGCTATGCTTCGGCTTGCTAAACACAACCCGATCACCTGGTTTGAAATTTCGGCCGTCCATCGTATCCCTCCCCGAATTGCATCCCTTCCCTATTGTTGCCCCCGGCTGTTACCGCGCCAGGCAAACGCGTGATATAGCATCGTGCTGCGCGCGTGCAACGCCTGTCAGAATTCTATCGCCGCCGTCACTGCGAGGTCAACGAACAGCGGCTCGCTTTCACTAACTCTTCACAATTGCACAGCAGCGAATGAAAGAGAGACAGCAATCCGCATCAGCAAGAAAATGGATACAGAGCGACCGCATGTAGATAAGTCTGCTAGCATCGCTCAAGTTGCGAATGAGCGCGCGTACCGACTTCGGGAGCAGCAGAGATTCGGCGGAACGAGATTCAGCTTGCCGTGGGCCGCATGAGGTCGCGTTCGTTGATCAGATAGCACGTGTCGACGTGTCTATCCAACAAACCGCGAAGCCCAAGGTGTTGCTGGTCGAGCCGAACCAACTCCTTCGACGACAACGCCAGTTCGCAGTACTCGCTTGGCTCGACATACTGCACCGACGTCGTGCTCGACAAACCGCGGATTTTGCCGTCCAGTTGAACCATGGTTCGAGTTCTCCGATCTCGAGTTCTCTTCAAGTGCCAGCCATCCAAGTGCCGGCCATCGAGATTGAATCACGATGGCCGACGAAAGCAACATCTTCGTTCTACCTGACGGCGTCAAAAAAACAATTCCCCCGACTGGCACGAATCTTAACATTCCCTTAACACTTGCAGGGGAGTGCGAGAACGAGTTTTCTGGTTCCACCGGGAAAAACAGTCAGAACTAGGGAGGAACTCTCGCCGCTGGGTAGAGACCGGCTGGTCAGCGAGTCTTGGTCCGCCAGACCAACAGCACCAACAGTGGCAGCCCCGCCACCAGGAGTACCAAAGCGGATGGCTCCGGAACCAGCTCGCCAAAAAATGCCACCTCGCTGAGGCCGACGTGATCGCCAAAAATGTCGTCGGAGAAGTTCGTGTCGATCTCGAATCGCACGTAGCGGGCCGCGTTGACGACCAGGTCGATATTCACCTGGGTCTCTAAATCGAAGCCGACGTAGGAATCGGCGCCTGGTGCTTCTGGGAAGATACTGTCGCCACCAAAGAGAAGCGTCCAGTTGTCTCCGTTGCCAACGCCTGGCACCTCCGGGTCGCCTGGATCACCAGAGGTCACGGCGGAGTAGTAGATATCAACCCTCTGCACGCCCCGATTGGTCACGTCCGTACCACTGGAGTCGTTAAGGTTGTAGTTCCAGATGTGAATCAGATCGAGTCGATAGACGTCACCCAAATCCCATTCGATAAAGGCCTCCTCAACCGTACCATCCTGCGTGGTCCAATGCTCGTTGAAGCTTCTCGTATGGGTCGTCGTAAACGGTACCGGCGGCGAACCACTGAGCCCGTCGCCATCGATGGTCTTCTCGCCGTCGTTGCCACTGTTGAGCTCGTCATCCACTTCAGAAACAACGACACCTGTAATGAATGCGGCATGCGCGACCGTCGCGGATAGACACGCGACGGAAGTTAGAAGAAATGCCGATCGTCGCAACGAGTTTCTGAGAAGATCGATCATGGCCGAATCTCCAGAAAACAGACTCTCACCCGACGACGGAAACGGACAAGTTTTTCAGCCCGTACCGTCCGCTCAGCAACGTGCAGTCTACCCCGGCGGGCCCGCACCCTGTCAAGCGATTTTACCAGAAATCCCGAAGTCCTACGTGGAGCACCGCGATGTGGCGGCCCGCGATTCTAGGGCGTTTTGGGCCCTCGACTGCCCCTTTAAAAAAAGCTCTTGGAGCCCTGCCGGCTGGTGTGATATGAACGGCGATCCAGATGCGGCCCCATTTTCTAGGATGCCTCCGAGATGAGCGACGAATTCGAAAACGAGGGCGATGCGAATCCTTCGTCCGAGGGCGGCAGTCGAATTCGCACGATTCTCGCGCTGCTCGTGCCCTTGGGCGTCTATGGAGCTCTCGTATCCTGGCAAGCTTACCTGGCCCGCGATCAAATCAATCCCGACGCCGTCTGCTACATCCGAAACGCGCAGTACCTGATTGAGGGACAGTTTTTCGAATCGATCGCCGGGCACCGCTGCCCGCTTATCTCCTGGCTTATCGCGCCGCTGCTCTACTTCGGGGTCGACGGACTGCATGCAGCCCGCATTGTGCTGGCGATCTGGGGCGGCCTTTTCGTAGCCGCGAGCTATCTGCTTCTGCGTCGTTTTCCGCAATGTCCCGGTTGGCTGCAAGTCACAACGCTGGTGCTCATCGCCATTGCGACGGTTCGCGAAGCGGTCTACGTAATCACGCCGGATCTGTTGCTGTCGACCATCCTCATGGCCTACGCCGCCGTGGCGATGTCGCCAGATCTGCTGCACAACAAACGACGGCAGTTTCTTTGCGGCATACTTGGTGGTCTTGGCTATTGGGCCAAGTCGTATTCCTTGCCGTTCTTCGTGGTTCACTTTACGCTCGTCGTCGCATTGCAACGTCTGCGAAGCGGCTCCGAAAGACCGACCTTGGGGCAGAGCACGCTGGCCTGGGGCCGCGGCATGGTCGCGATTCTCATCGTCAGTGCGCCATGGATTGCCGCACTCAGTTGGAAGTACGAAAAGCCAACCTTCTCGACCATTGGGCAGGCCGCTCACAACTTCGTTGGTCCGCAAGAAATCACCGAGCAGATCACGCTCGGAATGCGGGAAGTTCCGCCGGGACGGATCATCGTCAACGAGACGATGGAGCTCATGAGCCAGGCGCAGATTTCCTGGTCGCCGTTTGAAAGCCGCGAGTATTTGATCCAGCAGGTCCGGGTCATCCTCCGACATGCTGGAGAGATATTGAGCGACCTGCGCGAATTCGACCAACTCGGTATTTGCCTATCCGCCCTGATCTTCGTCCCACTTGTTCTCTGGAGGCCCGCGTCCTCTGAAGATTGGTTTCTGGCGATGTGTGTCCTCGGGACCGTCTTCGTCTACTGTTCCGGTTTTCTGCCGATCTACTACGAGGTCCGCTACATTCGTGGATTCCTGTGGCCGATTTGCTGCATTTACTGCCTGGCCTTGGTCGTTCCCTATTTCGCTATACAGGCGCCGAAGATTGGTCTTCCTCGCTGGACAACCTGGCTCGTGACGCTGCTCGTCGTTGGTTCTTTTGCCGCTGGTATCCGCGACCATGGCCGCTGGCAGTTGCGAGACAGCGCTGATCGACCGGGAGCCGTTTATCGCCAACTCGCCACACAACTACAAGCAGATGGTTTCGCGGGCCCCTTCGCTACCGACGAGCGAATCCACCATCTTGGCATCTTCCTGGCGTATCACCTCGACGAACCATTCCTTGGCAGCCCCATCGAGGTGGTGCGAAGATCGCGTCGGCCTACCTCGCCCGTACCGCCGACCGTGGCTCAGATTGAAAAAGTGTTGACGCAGTACGGTGTACGGTCCTTCGTAATTGAAGCGGATTGGAGCAGGGCCAAAGAATTTCACGAGCAAACCTCGTGGCAGTTTGCCCGGGAGCTGTCCTACAAGTCCGGCGCACTGCTTGTCTACGTGAATCCGGCATTGGCCGAGGGTGACTAAGCAGACGGCGATTAGCCAGATTATTCCGATCTCGTCTACCGCTCGAACGAATCGATGCCACCGAAGACCTGCGTCCAGACATCGTTGTGCAGCCCTACCCCGATGCGGCGGAACTTGGGGTGCACGATGTTCGCCTTATGCGGGGGACTGTCGAGCCAATACTCGACGATCTTCTCTCCGCTATAAGGAGCCTCGGCGATGTTCTCCCCATCGGCGCGCGTGTTGTAGATCTTGCCGCGATCGCGAAACGTCTTCTTGCCCGGCAGCGGGGATTCGTGGGCACGAAAGTCGTGCTCAACCATGTCGCGACTATGCATGCGGGCTGAATCGCTGAGTTTGGCGTCCGCCCACAGCAATCGCAGGCCGTGCTTCTCGCGATAGCGGTTCGTCCACAGCACGCAATCGATCTCCCGCTGGCTCATGCCGGGAGCTCCGATGCCGAGAGCGACGAACTCCATCATAGGAACTTGATCGAAGAGGGGGAAATAGACCTTCTCCTTAGCTTTACCCCGTTTTCGACTACGCTTCTTTGACGCCGACTTCTTGCCTTCAGCCTTTGCCTTCTTGGCTTCCTCTTCCGCCTTCTCCTTTTCCGCGGCAGCCTTCTTCACGGCATCTTCGCCCTCAACAGCGCTGCGAAGACTGACATGCATAGCCGAGAGTTGCTCCAGCGCGTTACGACCTTCCTTAAGACGCTCGTTGGCCCCCATCAACTCATCAACCGAGGTGACGAGCCGCTTGGCTCCCAGACTGCCAACCGCCTTGGCGAGCGACTTTTTGTACTTCTTCAGCTCGCCCTTGAATTTCCCTTCGATCGATTTCACCAAAGGAGCGGCAACATGGGGACCGGCTTCCACCGCGCGATCAATGGCCGCCTGTTGTTTCTCAAGGCTCTTTCCCGCCGCGGCGAACGCCTTGCGAATCTCACGGGCCTCGGCCTTTTGCTCGGCCGTGAGTTCGACCTTATCGTCGTCCTTCTTAGGAGCGGCCAAGGCAAGCGACGCAGCCACCATGCCTAACAATGAAATGGCACCCAGGGCCACCAAGAATTGCCGACCCTGAAAAAATCCAATGTAGCGGCGGAACGAAAGCGGACGGTTGGTCATCGCATCTACCCCTGAATGTTGTGGCGAGCCCGAACTGTCTGAACGAGCCCTAGAACGGAAGAAACCTACCTTCAGCCGGAGGAGCAATTGCTTGCGTGCCCCACAATGCTCGCCCCAGCGAGCCGAATGCACTCCGGTCTGGGAAGGTCCGCAGTCTACCACAGCACTCCCCTCAGAGGCGAGACGACCGACGATCCAGGAACCGCAACCGCTTTCACATTAACACCTTACAGCACTAAAGACCCGTAAAATGTGGCCAGCTGAAAGCGAAATCGACAATCGCCGACAAATACTTGTTGACTCAACTATTGTTCTAACGTAGACTTGCAGGTGTGCCGACAAGAAAGGTAGCCAAACGACCGGCCGTGTTCGCTGACACCGCTGATTGTCCTCTCCATTCGACCGAACATACAGTCACTCTGAAAATACAACTGCCTAGGAATTTCCCGTGGCCGCATCAACGCTCCAACGCGAATTACACAAGCGAAACGATTTCGACAGCCTGCAGCAGGAAGCACTGCTTAGCATCATGCGAACCGAGAGCCTGTTCGCGGTGCAGTACGAACGTTTCTTTCGGGAGCATGGCCTGACCAGCCCGCAATACAACATCCTGCGAATCCTACGAGGCCACGAAGGCCGCGGCCTGCCGTCACTGGAAATCGCCTCGCAGATGGTAGCCTGCGTTCCCGACATTACACGACTGATCGACCGCTTGGAAAAGGCGGAATACGTCGCGCGTGAACGCTGCACCGAGGATCGCCGCGTGGTTCACGTTCGCATTACAGCCGCCGGCAAGAAATTGCTGAAGAAACTCGACCAGCCGGTGCGTGAAGCAGAACAGCAAACACTCGGTCACATGACCAAGAAAGAACTCGCCGACCTAATCCGACTCCTGGCCAGAGCACGCGAACAGGCCACTGAAGCCAACTGACATACCATCAACCAGGCACGCATGGCCCGAGGTAAGTCTCGGGCCTTCCTTTCGCAATTTACATGAGCCAACAACCATTGAGCCCGCAACCTAAAGCCAGGCAGCGGGAGAGACTCACGAACTAACAACTTCAAATCACCTTACTTATTCAAGGAGAAACGAAATGAACTGCACGACAACCAACCGAAACCTGCACGACCTGGGGCTCCTGGCCATTCGCATCATGCTCGGTGTGGTGTTCATATTCCATGGCGGCCAGAAGCTGTTCGGTATGTTTGGCGGCCCCGGTATCGAAGGCTTTGCCGGTTGGCTCGGCAGCATGAACGTGCCGGCGCCGACCGCGAATGCGTACCTAGCGGCCGGGGCCGAGTTCTTCGGCGGCATTGCCCTGTTGGTTGGCCTGGGGACACGAATCGCTGTCGTGCCGCTGATCGCGACGATGGTGGTGGCCATCCTGATGGTTCATGGACACGCTTTTTCGATCCAAGAAAAGGGCATGGAATATCCGCTCACCTTGGCCGTCGTGATGGCCGGCATCGGGCTAACCGGCGCCGGACGATTCTCGCTCGACGCCGTCCTGCGGCAGAAATGCCATAGCGAGAATGGGACGGAGAACGGTACCGCGACCAACCAGCAATCGTCGTCCCATCCAGTTGTCTAATGCATGGACGGCTCGATCGCCAACTGAAACTCAAACTAAGAGCACGAACAAACGAAGGAGAACGCCATGAGTTTGTCGACTTCGCATCAGCACGAAATGCAAGTAATCCACCGCGACGATCTGCCGCTCGGCGGATTTGCCGGCCTGAAGGAACATCGCCTGGTGATGGATGCCATGCTGTTCCACCACCACAAAGAGCCAACCGCCTCCAATGGTCTCGGCAACTTCGTCTACCTGGCCGATGCCCGCTTCATTCCGCACGGTGAAACGGGAATGCATCCTCACCGCGAGGTCGACGTGATCTCGATCATGGCCGAAGGGCGAATCGCACACGGCGGTTCGCTGGCCGACGGGCAGATGCTCGTGGCCCCGCAGGTCCAAGTGCAAAGAGCGGGAGGCGAGGGCCTCACTCACAACGAGGTCAATCCCGACGCCACGATGAATCGGATGATCCAGATTTGGGTTCTTCCAGAAGAACGCGGCCAGGCGGCCGACTACAAGGTTTACGATCCGACGCCGGGTGCGGTAACGCGCGTTTACGGCGGCGAAACCGACCAACAAGAGACGTTCGCCAGCGGTACCTTGCTCGATGTGGCCCTGCTTCCGGCCGGACAGTCCGTCAACTTTGATGGCCACCAGCTCACCTATCTCGTCCGCGGCAAAGGTGAGGCCGACGGGATTGCGGTGGCCGAGGGAGACCTGATCCGGGCCGACGGGCTGGAATTCTCCGCGACCGCCGATGCGACATTGGTGGTCGTGCGACAGGCAGAGTGAGCCCCTGCGTCATTCCCCCCGTGACATTCATTGCCGTGCCCGGATGGCTATACTGGTAGGCGATCACACGCGGCCTTTCCTCCCTGCCTCGCGGGCGGAGGCCGCGAGTGCGACCACGCTACGATCGCTACCTACCGCCTGAAACGACTCCGCGATGAACAACTCTGGCAAGTGGCTCGACGTTGACGATGCCGACGCGCCGGCTTCGATTGCAGCTCGCGCCGCGATCAAGAGTCGGCTGTGCCATGTCCGCTCTTTGCTTGAGCAAACGGCCGCGCGGTCGCGCGCGTCGGCAGAGGATATCCACCAACTGCGGGTCGCCACTCGGCGTGCGGTGGCGGCGCTCGACGCGTTTGCCAACTTCATTCCCAAGCGACGCGCGAAGCGACTTCGCCGACGGCTGAACAAGCTGCGGGACGCGGCCAGCGTGATCCGCGATCTCGACATCGTATCGGAGAGTAGCCGAGGCTCGCACTGTTTCGGCTCCACGACTGCGGAAGAGAAAGTGCCCCGGCAACTACACCGCTTGATCTCTCAGCGTAGGAAGCTGGCGCAGAAATCGCTGACTCGCTTCACGCGATCTAAGGACCAACGCAAACTAAGGCGACTGGCAAAGGGAATCACGAAACGTGTTCGCTGGCGCGGGCCAGGTGAGGAACCTTCGTTCGCCGAGGCCGCGGGAGATTCACTCTCTCTGGCCTCAAGCGTCTTCTTCGATGCTGCCGCCGCCCGGCTGTGGGATGCTGGCTCACTCCATCGCATGCGAATTCGCGCCAAGCGTCTTCGCTACTCGCTGGAACTATTGGGCGGAGCGTTTGAACCGGATGCGGTGAACCAGGTATACGCCGAAATCACGCTCATCCAACAGCAGCTCGGCGACATCAATGACCGAGCGATGACGCGGGCGACTTACAAGTACTGGCTAACTGAGCCGGGAGAACTGCCTCAGACGATCGACGCGGCTGCCGACAACGAACAGGTCGAGAACGCGTTGGCGGAATACGTGCGGGGGTTGATGGCCCTCCAGGAATCCCGCTTGGTTGGCCTGGTCGGCACTTTTCGCGAATGTTGGACCGACCAGCGCCAAGAGGAGCTGCGCAAACAGCTCGATCGATTACAGCCCACGACGGGCGAATCTTCGTCGACACCTTGAACACACCCCCTCTTCAAGACTGGCGACCGCCCTTGGAAGCCGGCGACCATGGTACCGGTCAATTTTTCTGGTATCTTAAGCATTCAACAATTCACGGAGAAAGGTTCTGCCGGAAAAGTGCGGATCGGATTCGCACATCAATAGCAGACGGATCGACTTATCATCGCGTGCCCCCGCCCCTGGCGACAAGGCACGTACGATAACAACAAGAGCAGACAACTATGGCAGATTCATCGGGCGACCATTGGATTGGCTTCGATCTCGGCGGCACGAAGATGTTGTCGATCGTTTACAACAACAAGTTCAAGACGGTTGCTCAGAACCGCAAACGGACCAACGGCAAAGAGGGAGCCGACGCGGGCCTGGAACGCATCGAACGAACGATTAAGAAATCGCTCGACGAAGCGAATCTCAACTTCAAGGACCTGGCCGGCATCGGGATCGGTTGCCCCGGCCCGGTCGACCTCGATCGCGGTGTCCTCTGCGAAGCCCCGAATCTCGGCTGGGAAGATGTGCCGATTCGCAAACGACTCGAAGACACGTTCGGGTGTCCGGTCCTGGTATGTAACGACGTCGACGCAGGCGTGTTTGGCGAATACCGGTTTGGTGCAGCCCAAGGTTCCCGCTGTGCCCTGGGAGTTTTTCCAGGTACTGGTATCGGCGGTGGGTGTGTCTACGACGGCAAAATCATCCGCGGCAAGAAACGCTCCTGCATGGAGATCGGCCACGTGCCTTTGACGCCGCTGGGGCCGCCAAGCGGTTCACAGCAACGTGGCACGCTGGAATCGGTGGCCAGCCGCTTGGCCATTGCGGCCGCCGTAGCGCAGGCTGCCTATCGTGGCGAAGCGCCCCATGTTGTCGAACTGGCTGGAACCGATCTCTCCAAGATTCGTAGTGGTGTGATCGCCAAGGCAATTCGCGCCGGCGATACCGCGGTCGAACAGATCGTGCAACAGGCGGCCGAGATGATCGGCATCGCCGTGGCAGGTGCGGTGCTGATGATTTCGCCTGACACCATTGTGCTCGGCGGCGGCCTGGTCGAGGCGATGCCGGAACTTTTCGTCAAAGAGGTGGGCGAAGCGATCGACCGCAATGTGCTCGACTCGTATGCCGGCTCCTATAAAGTGATCGCGGCCGAGCTTGGCGACGATGCAGCGGCCATTGGAGCGGCGGGTTGGGCCGCCCAAGAAATCGCCTCGCGATAGCCAATTCTCCCCCAAACCGCACACCGCACAGCCGGAAGAAGGGGCCGCTTTACCCCCAAAAGCGGTGAAAAACGAGGAAATGGCCGGTTTTCGCCCCGGCCTTTGCGGTTTCTTAACGCACGCCGCTTAGATTTCTGACCATAATGTAGGTTTATATAGAGCGAAATCCCCTCGTCGACGGGCCGTTTCGTCGTGCGCTTGCACAACCTATTTCGGCCTCTTGGGATATCGGTACGTCATCCGGATCGGCCTTGGGTGCCGGGGTCTTCTGCCCTTCGCGCATGAAACCGCCGATGCTGCCTCGCCCGAGCAGTTTGTAGCGTTCCAGTTCAGTTTGCCATGAATTCGTTAGCCTCTGATTCCACGGCCGCCCCCAATTCACGGAGCGATGAAGTTCGCCCCGTGGCGGTAATCGATGTCGGCTCGACGTCGATTCGCATGGCGATTGCAGAAATCGGTGGCGGTGGTGAAGTGCGGCGGCTGGAGATGCTCACGCAAGCGGTCGGCCTTGGCAAAGACACCTTCACCAAGGGGACGATCAACAAGGCGACCACCGAGCAATGCGTGCAGGTGCTGAAGAGCTACCGCAAGGTGCTTGAAGAATATCAAATCACCAGTGACAGCCACGTTCGCGTCGTTGCGACAAGTGCCGTCCGTGAAGCCAGCAACCGCTTGGCGTTTGTGGACCGCGTCTTCATCGCAACTGGTTTCAATGTCGAACCGCTCGACGAAGCGGAGGTGAGTCGAATCACCTACCTTGCATTACAACCGATGCTGAGTCGGGAACCAGCACTCGCCAAAGCACGCACCATCGTTGCGGAAGTTGGCGGAGGCAACACCGACCTGTTGCTGCTTCGCGGCAGCGACGTTCTCTATTCGCACATGTATCGACTTGGCTCTCTGCGACTGCGTCAGGCGTTGGAAGCCTACGACACCTCTGAAGGCCCCGGGCGACATATCCTGGAAGCTCGCATTCACCAAACCATGGAACAGTTGCAACAGCAAATCCCTGAAGCGGGACCGGTGCAGCTGGTTGCCCTCGGTGGCGACATGCGATTCGCCGCCGCGCGTTTGGGCGTGAAACTGGGGACCGACCAAGTTGGCGAACTGGGCCACCTCGGCGAAATCTCCGTCGACGAGTTTGAAGAGTTCACGAATCACATTTTGGATCTGTCGGTCGATCAGCTTGTGCGAACGTATCACCTGGCGTTTCCCGACGCGGAAACCCTCGGCCCGGCGTTGCTCTCTTACTTGGAGTTGGCCAAGACGTTTGGCCTGGAACAGATCTTCGTGGCGGACTTGAATCTTCGCGACGGGCTGCTGCAAGAGATCGCCGTTCAGGAGCCGTGGACCGAAGCGTTCCGGGCGCAGATTGTGCGGGCGGCAGTGGCCTTGGGCCGTAAGTATCACGTCGATGAGAAACATGCCGGGCATGTGGCTGAGTTGTGCCAGCTGCTGTTTCAAGCGTTGCAGGAAGAACACCAGCTTGGCCCCCGCAGCGAGCTGATGCTGCAACTGGCGGCTCGCCTGCACGAGGTCGGACTCTACATTGGCACGCGGGGCCACCACAAGCATTCGCTCTACCTGATTTCTCACGCGGAAATGTTTGGTCTGAGCCGCACCGACCATTTGCTGGTGGGACTGACGGCGCGTTATCACCGTCGCGCGAATCCCAGTCCTTCGCACCAAGGATTTGCCAATTTGAATCGCGAGCAACGCGGGGCCGTGGCCAAGATGGCGGCGATATTGCGGGTTGCCAAGGCACTCGATGAATCTCGCAGCCAGCGAATACGTGAATTGCAATGCACCCACGAAGACGATCGACTCGTGATCGGCATCCCAGGCGTGACGGATCTGTCGGTCGAGCAGTTGGCCATCAAACAGAGTGGGTCGCTGTTTGAAGAAGTGTTTGGAATGAAAGTCCTCCTCCGTCGCGCCGCCGCGAAGAGTGAATAGCTGAGCGAATTAACGACATCGTCGATTTATACACCATGAAGACCGAACCTAGCCGATTTACGAACCGTGAGCTGAGCTGGCTGGAATTCAACCAGCGAGTTCTGGACGAAGCGAAAGACTCGCAGATTCCGCTCTTAGAACGCTTGAAGTTCCTGGCGATCACGGCGTCGAATCTCGATGAGTTCTTTATGGTACGTGTTGGTGGACTGGAAGTCCTGTTCCGACAGAACAGCCGCAAGCTTGATCCATCCGGACGCACGCCCGAAGACCAGCTCACCGCCATTGGCGAACGTGCCCGCCGCATGACCGCCGACCAATACGATTGCTACGGCCAGCAGTTGGAACCGGCACTCGAAGACGCGGGCATTCGCCGCGTGAAAGCGGAGCAACTTTCTGATCGCCAGGCGACTGCTGTGGCGGAGATCTTTGACAGTGAGATCTACCCCGTGCTGACGCCGGCCGCGGTGCATGGAGCCGACGACTTTCCGCTGCTGGCGAATCAAACGCTCAACGTCTGCGTTCAGCTGGCCCCCGGCAAAGAGGACGAAGAACCACGCTTCGCCATCATTCCTTTAGGACGAGGGATTCCGCGCCAGATCACGTTGCCCTCGGAGGGTGGCTATCAATACGTGCTCGTGGAAGACATTGTCGCATTGCACATCTCGCAGTTCTTCCCGGGCGAATCGGTCGTCGAGGTGGTGCCGTTCCGCATTACGCGCAACGCTGATTTGGCGGTCGAAGAAGATTCCGCCGCCGATCTGCTCCAAGAAATGGTGAGCATCTTGGACGCTAGGAAGCAGAGCCGCTGCGTGCGATTGGAAATTTCTGATCAAGCATCGGAAACAACGCAAGCGTTCCTACAAGAGGTCCTCTCGCTTCGCGACGCAGGCATCTATCCGGTTTCTGGGCCGATCGACTTAGCATCGATGATGCGGCTAACAGATCTCGAGGGCTTCGACGCCCTCAGGTACGAATCGTGGAAGCCACAACCGTCACCTTCGGTCGACCCGTCAGCGACCATGTTCGAGAACATGGCGGCGCAGGACATTTTGCTTTGCCATCCTTTCGAGAGCTTCGAGCCGGTCGTTCGCCTGATTGAGGAGGCGGCCGAGGATCCCGACGTCCTGGCGATCAAACAGATTCTCTACCGCACGAGCCGGCAGAGTCCCGTGGTGGCCGCTTTGCGACGGGCCGCCATGAACGGAAAGCAAGTCACCGTGATCGTCGAACTCAAAGCACGTTTCGACGAAGCGAGAAACATCGAGTGGGCCCGAAACCTTGAACAGGCAGGCGTGCAGGTCATCTACGGTATTCGCGGATTGAAGACGCATGCCAAGATCTGCATCGTGGTGCGTCGCGAACCGCAGGGTATCCAACGTTACCTCCACTTTGGAACTGGCAACTACAACGAGGCGACTGCCAACCTCTACACCGACATCAGCTACATGACGTGCGACGAGCAGTTGGGTGCCGACGCAACCAGCTTCTTCAACACCATCACGGGTTATTCTCAGCCGCAACGGTTTCGCAAGATTGAAGCCGCTCCGATCGGGCTTCGCGATCGCGTGATTCAGCTGATCGAGAACGAGACCGAAAGAAAGCGTCAGGGCCAAGACGCCCACATCATGGCCAAGATGAATTCGCTGGTCGACCCGCAGGTCATCGAAGCGCTCTACAAGGCCTCCCAAGCGGGCGTGAAGGTGGAACTGAACGTTCGCGGCATCTGCTGTCTGCGTCCCGGCGTAGCGGGGCTTAGCGAGAATATCACGGTGGTCAGCATCATCGACCGCTTCCTGGAACACAGCCGCATCTTCTACTTCCACCATGGAGGTGACGAGCTGGTGTTCATCGGCAGTGCCGACTGGATGCAACGCAATCTGGACAGACGTATTGAGCTGTTCGTACCAGTCGAGAATCCAGCTGCGAGCGCCAAACTGATCGAAGTGCTTAAGACCTGTCTTAACGACAACGTTAAAGGACGACGTCTGCTGGCCGACGGTGGCTACGAGAGACCGGGCGTCACGTTCGGGCCAACCGCCGCACGTAGTCAAGAGATCCTGTATCGCCAGGCGCAAGAAGCACAAAAGCGTGCTGAGCGCGCGACGGGCACCGTCTTTGTGCCAGAGCGGGCACAGGATGTTCCGGCGGAACGATCTGCCGGCCCACAACGTGTGCCACAGCAATCAACGACGAAGACGCTGCTGGTACTGCGGCATGCCAAGAGTTGCTGGAAGGAACCTGGCTTGGCCGATCACGATCGCCCGCTGGCCAAGCGAGGCAAGCGAGATGCCCCTACGATGGGTCGCTTGCTTTATCGCAAGGGGCTCGTGCCGGAGTTGATTGTCAGCTCGACCGCCAAACGTGCGCACAAGACGGCAAAAATCGTGGCAGAAAACTGCGGCTACCGGCGCGACATCGTGCAAACGGACGAACTCTATCTGGCCCCGCCTGCGACGTACGTCGATCTGCTGCGTCAGTTGCCGGACAACATCGATCGAGTCATGTTTGTGGGCCACAATCCTGGCATGAGCGATCTCTTGTACGCGCTGACCGATGTCGACGAAGAATTCCCTACCGCGGCGCTCGCGCAGATCGAACTCGATGTCTCTCGCTGGCGAGATCTAGAAGACAAGAGCAAGGGCGAACTGGTCGATCTGTGGCGGCCACGAGACCTGAAGTAATAGGCCAACTCCTGAAGGCCGTTCCCTAGTCATTCCAGCAGTCGCTGCTGGCACATCCGGGCCAATATTTAGATGTGGAATTCGGCATTCACGCTGCGCGACGCACGGTCCGATATGAGAAAGGAGTGCGCCCCTCCCTTGGACCCCTTTCTCAACCAATTCCACAGGCTAGATTCCGATGTCAACTCGCCAATCGCCGTTCCGCCCTCGAAAAACCAGCTTATTCCTCTCTGCCGCCGCGATGATTGCGGTCACCTTCGCCAGCACCGCTAGCAGTGCTCAGCCGCTCGTGCCTGGCACCGGACACTTCATCCACCAAGTCGGCGACGATTTTGAAGATCCGGAATGGAGCTTCAAAATGAACTGGCCCAAGAGTAGTCGCAACATCGACGAAGTGGGCCGCTTTCCGACTGGCATTTCCAAGAACCGCCGCTGGTACGAAGGCGTCAAACGCGGCATGCCCGATCACATTCGTCGCGTGGAGACGCCCGAAGGTGGACTACCCGGTAGCGAAGGGGCGTTGCTTCTGCAGTCGATGCTGACCGGTCGCCCGAAGAGCTTCACGTTCAAAATGCAGCAGGACGATTTCATCGCCGACGTTCGCTATCGCCTCAAGGGCGCCATTCCAGTATCCCGGTCGCCCAGCGTGGTAACCCGCGTGTTTGTGCCTGAGTTCGACAAGTGGGAAAAGCGATCCGGCCCGTCGTTCGCTTTTCGCTCGGCCCTGGAGCCTCGCTATCCGCGCCGCAAGACTCGCGAAAACCGGGACGAACCTGACACGTACTGGCCTGGCTTCCTGATCGACTTTGAAAGCAAGCACGCCGGAGCCAAAGAAGACGCCGCCTTCATTCGCGTGCGAGCCAAGAATTCCGGCATGGATTACCGCCGCGTACAGATCAAGCAGACTGGCTGGTGGACGTTTGGAATGTCCTTCACACCCGACGGCATGGTTCACTATTACGTCAAGCCAGGCATTGAAGATCTGACCGAGGCCGATCACATCGCCTCGCACACGCCCTACGGCAGCCGTGCGAAGGAGTTCAACACGTTCTTCTTCAACGTCTGCAGCTTCGACGACGGCAAGACCTGGTCGACTCCTTGGATCGTCGATGACCCATCGGTCTACGTCGTCCGCTAACCCATATTGGTATTCGAGTCGCTCGCGGCGCAACCGGCGCCGCGGGCGGCTGAATTTAGCAGTCGCAGGTTCACCACCTGTGCTAGCGCCGCTATCAGAGCGGCGTTTTTTATGCGCTCTGTAGAATCACCGCTGTGCAATTCCTACGCTTTGAATCCGGTTGATGGGGCCGCAATTCTCTTGACGCATTCGACCGGCCATGCGCACAATCCCGCCCCGATTCCAATGGGCGCCTCGGATCACAGAGCGAGCGGCTACGCGCACTTGCGAATGGCCCCAAACGAAAAAACATATCCGGCGTAAAGAGAAGACAAAGAAGAGGTCCTCGGCATGTCACGCTTCATCATTCCCGGCTCATGTCTACTGTTGCTTGTAACGCTCGCGTCGAGCGGTTGTCGGTCTCCCTATCACGCGGACCGCGATTCGTTCGCTGGCGGTCTGCTGGGCTCCGGCATCGGTGCCGTGATTGGGCATCAAACCGGTAACACGGCCGAAGGGGCCATCGTCGGTGGTGTCGCAGGCGCCCTAATCGGAAACGCCGTCGGCGAAGAGAAGGATGCCATTGAAGAGCGTAACCGATTCCTCATTGAACAGCAGATGGGACGATCGGTCGGCACCGGCGTCGTCTCGCACGATGACATCATCGCCATGAGCCAGCAGGGAGTCGGCGACGAGTTGATTGTCAATCACATTCGCCACAACGGCGTGACCAGTTCGCCCAGCGCCAACGATCTGATCCGACTCAAGCACGCCGGTGTCTCCGACACCGTTGTGCGGGCGATGCAGCAGCCACCCCCAGCTCCCGTCACTCCTGCCGCCGCTTCCGGGCCCCCCGTGATTGTCGAAGAGCACTACTACGGGGCCCCCTACCGTCCGCGGCATCACTGGCACTTCCACCACGGACGACACCATCGGCGTCATCGACCCGGAGGCCACTGGAATGTCGGGGTCCATGTCGGCGGCTAGCTAAAGCTCTGTCGGCGGCTAAGCTAAAGAGCGTCCTGCTTCGGCAGACGAGCCACGCGCCCCCTGCGTCACTCCGTTGAGCTGTGGCGATACAGCGGGTAGAAGTGGCAGCATGTTCCGCCCCGATAAATCTGCCGAAACAGAGGCTACCGCCGCCGAGCCCCTGGCGTCCCGACTGCCTCTCTTGATCACCGGCATCGCGGGCGTGGCGGGATACAACGCGCTGCACTACTTCCAACAGCGTTATCCCGGCCAGGTGATCGGCATTCGTCAAGAGAACAACTGGCGACTCTCCGGCGAAGGGATCGAGGGGTGTGATGCCGAAGACCCCGACAAACTGGCCAAATTATTCGATCGCTATCAATTCGGTTCCGTGCTCAACTGCGCCGGCAACTGTGCACTCAAGGCATGCGAACTCGATCCGGCGTTGGCCTGGCGCACGAACGTGGAAGGCATTCGCAACCTGCTAACGGTATCCGCTGATCGTGGCGTGCGACTGGTGCACCTCTCGATTGACCTGGTCTTTTCCGGAACCGGCTCGGGGGACCACGAAGAAATCGACCCGCCCGATCCTGTTACTGAATACGGACACACGATGGTCGCCGCCGAGCGACTGGTCACGCTGTCTCATCCGGAAGCGTGTATTCTGCGGATCTCACTACCGATGGGAGTGAGCTTCAACGGGCATGCGGGAGCGATCGACTGGATTCAATCGCGTTTCAAGAATTCGCGGCCGGCCACGCTTTACTACGATGAGGTTCGCACCCCATCTTACACCGACTGCTTGAACGAACTGGCCGAAACGATGCTCGGCAATTCACTCTCCGGGCTGTTCCACGCCGGGGGGCCCAGGCACTTGAGCCTGTATCAGATCGCCCAGATCGTGAATCGTGTGGGCGGCTACGACCCAAATCACTTGCAGGGCTGCTACCGTATTGAGGCCGGACCGATTCCGCCGCGTGCGGGCAATGTCACGATGGATTCGAGCAAGCTTGCCGATGCCCTCGGTTACGAACCATTCGATCCTTGGCCGCTCGACCCGAAGTGGGTTCCAACAGATGCCGACTGGCATCGCGAACGACCGGAAGGTGAATCTGGTTCGCCAGAGTTGCTGGCGGAAGTCTTGTATCGAAATCGACGCCGACTAGAGCAAAATAATCTCCGCGGCATTTAGCGAAGCAGGCTGCACCGCTACCAGACGAATTCCAGGCCACCGGTGTAGGCCTGCAGCAGCAACTTGCCGTTGTCGTTTACAAATTCAGGATTGGCCGTGAATGGCGTCGTACCGCCGGCGCCACCGCCACTGTGACTACGGCTGAAGTTGGCATTCTCCGTCGCCAGTCCAACTCCGTCGAGGTACATCACCTGGTAACTTCCACGGAAACGGCAGCGACGCGTCAGCTGCACGATCGTGATAAGACTGGCCTCGGCCACCAGAGAAACATCGTGGTCGGTAACTTCTTCTTCGATGAGATTGGGGACGGTCGACGCATTAATAACCGACTGGTTGTTGATTCGGTTTAGGTAAACACCCGCTTCGGCCTCCGCACCGACGAGCACGCCCGGCGTGAGGCAGTAGTAGTAATCGCCACCAAGCTGGAAGCCGAGCATGTCGTTCACGGTTTCCAGGTGATGATCCAGCGAGGCCGGCACAATGGTGTTCGATTGGAAGCGGAATTCTTCACCCAAGTGGAGATAGCGGAAGCCCCACAACCATGAACCTTGGAAATGGTTCTTCGGCTTCGCCCAACGACGGCGGAAATTGACTTCACCGCTATGGAGCTGTGAGCTGTAGTCGACGCTGTGGAACTGCGCGTTGTCGGCCTCTTCAAAACCAGCCGGAGGCGCCGTTCCGAAAGAGCTGTACGGAGAGAACAGATCGTCAAAGCCGGTTCGATCAACGAATGCTGAGGACTCGAACTTCTCGATCATACCCAGGTAGCTGACCTCGAGATCAAACCCTGGCGTGAATACAAATGAACCGGTCAAGCGAATGCCGGGAACCGTGTCCCCGTTAAAGTCGACCGAGTTGGTGTCGAGCACCGTTGTACCAGGCCCCTGCTCCGAGAACGCGATGTAACGAGAACCTTCTTCTCGTTCCCACTGCACGTATTCGACGTGGAAATCAAACCAGTGCGAGGCACAGAGAGCACCGCAGTTGGCGCACTCGCCACACTCTCCATCGCCACAGTCGAGACAGTCTTCGACACCTTCGCCGGCATACTCGCCGTCGTACTCGGCTTCCGGCTCCAGGTGCGAGACCGGCATCATCGTCGGAAGCGGCATGCCATGAGGCGTGTATCCCGCGGCGCCGGTGAACATCATGGGCGTCATCATCGGCGATCCATAGCCAGGCATCATCTGCATCGCGGCGGGCTGTTGGGCATCGGCCAAGCCGGCGAACATCAGACAAGCGGCAACCATTGTTGCAAGCCGCTGTGAAATCTTCATTCCTACGAACTCCCTGGACAGATCACGGGTAGTGGATAGTTGAACTGGCAAAATCCGTTTCTCAGTCAGGCAAATCGACCCGGCATAACCGTTCGATTGAAAAAAATCACTACAAGGCGAAAACTCCTCCCTGTTCTCCTGGAATCTGCTTTTTACCCATTTATTCATGCGCTGGTCTCCAAGCACTCCGCCAGGTGGTTTCAGGTTTCCGTTGACGCTTAGTCAGAACGGTTGATATATTGCTGGCGCCTGCAACATCCCTTGATCGGGGTAAAAAGGGCAACAGCCACAAAACACGTAAACAAGCTCTCCCACCCAAACATCCATAATCGTGAGGTTACCCATGGCCACCGCATCCCCCTCCGGAATCCGCGACGACGTCACCCAATGCATTGGAAACACGCCGCTAATCCGGCTCCGCAAAGTCACCGAGGGCTGCGTCGCCGAGGTGGCGGTCAAGTACGAAGCAGCCAACCCGCTGTGGAGCGTGAAAGATCGCATCGGCCGCGCGATGATCGATGCCGCCGAGCGTGACGGTCTGATCAACGACGACACGGTCATCATCGAACCGACCAGTGGAAACACCGGTATCGGCCTGGCATATACCTGTGCCGCTCGTGGCTATCGCCTGATGGTCACGATGCCCGAGAGCATGACGCTAGAACGTCGCCGCATGCTTAAGGCACTCGGTGCCGAGCTGGTTCTGACGCCGGCCGCCGAAGGCATGCCTGGTGCGATTCGCAAAGCTCACGAGCTGGAGCAGGCCAACGCCAACTACTTCATGCCGCAGCAATTCAAGAATCCGGCCAACCCCGAAATCCACCGCAAGACGACCGCCGAAGAGATCTGGCGCGATACCGAAGGTGCTATCGACATCTTCGTGGCGGGCGTCGGTACCGGCGGTACGATCACGGGCGTTTCGGAAGTGCTCAAGTCGCGAAAGCCGGAGCTGCAAACCGTGGCCGTCGAACCGGCCAATAGCCCGGTCATCACGCAGCGTCGCGCTGGCGAAGAACTTCAGCCCGGCAAGCATACCATTCAAGGTATCGGCGCCGGCTTCATCCCGGACGTCTTGAATGTCGACATCATCGATGATGTCGTACAGGTGAAGGACGAGGACGCGATGGAAACGGCTCGCAAGCTGTCGCAACTAGAAGGCATCATGTGCGGCATCAGCAGTGGCGCCGCCGCCTGGAGTGCCATCGAGGTCGCCAAACGCCCCGAGAACAAAGGCAAGCTAGTCGTCGTCGTGCTGCCCGACCTGGGTGAACGATATCTGTCGACAGCTCTCTACCCGGAATAATCACCGGTCGAGCATTGCTCTAAGAAAACAAAAGGCTCGCCTCCGTGTCGGGGCGAGCCTTTTTTTGTTGCAATCACGGGGTCGCAAGAACCATAGAACGGACCGACAGACAACCATAACCCGAAGCGTCAGCGAGGGACACGACTATGCGGTTTCACAATCTCAATTGCACTTCACGTTTGCGTCACGGAGTGCCGCACGACTATGAACGAATCCACACGGTCCGTCCCACATGAAGTTCCTGCGTTGACTGCAACAGCGCCGTCAAGTGTCGGCGGTTTACGACCGCGGCCCGATCACGTCCTTGCCGACGAACGGACGCAGCACCTCGGGCACCACAATCGATCCGTCTGCTTGCTGGTTGTTTTCCATGATGGCAATAATCGCCCGACTGATGGCCACCGCGGTTCCGTTTAGCGTGTGGACAAACTTGGTCCCCTTTTCGCCCTTTGTGCGATAGCGGACGTCAAGTCGACGGGCCTGGTAGTCGGTGCAGTTGCTTGTGCTGGTCACTTCACCATACTCGCCTGCGTCACCGCGGCCCGGCATCCAAGCTTCCAGGTCGTATTTGCGATAGGCCGGACCGCCGAGATCGCCGGTTGCCGTATCGACGACGCGGTAGGGAATGCCTAGCTCGTCGAAGATGCGACATTCCAACCCGCAGAAGTACTCGAGCATTTCGTCGCTCTCTTCCGGCTTGGTGAAAGCGAACATCTCGACCTTGGTGAATTGATGCACGCGGTAGAGACCGCGAGTCGCCTTACCATGCGCTCCGGCTTCCGTGCGATAGCAGTGGCTGACACCGCAGATCTTCAGCGGCAGCTGTTCCGCGTCAAACGTCTCCTTGGCATACCAACCACCTAGGGTAATTTCGGCCGTCGCGATCAGGCTGAGATCGGAGTCGGCAATGCTATAGATCTGCGTCTCCGGTCCGCGAGGAATAAAACCGATGCCTTGTAGGATTTCGTTGCGGGCCAAGTCGGGCGTGATCGTCGGCGTGAAGCCTTCGCCAACGAGCAACTGCAGCACGAACTGTTGCAATGCAAGTTCAAGTAGAACCGCTTCATTCTTCAGGTAGTAAAAGCCGTGGCCAGCAACCTTTCCGCCGGCCTCGAAATCAAACAGGTCGAGCTTCTCACCCAACTCGACATGATCGAGCACGGGGAAGTCGAACTTGGGCGGTTCGCACTTGCCTTTGCGAATTTCCAGGTTGGACTTATCGTCGACACCAATGGGCGCGGCCTCGTGCGACATATTGGGGATCAAACGCAGGATCGACTCGGCTTCCTCGGCCAAGCTTTCGACTTCGGCAGCGGCGGCGTCTTTCTTCTCACGAAGCTGACGCGCCTCTTCCTTGAGCTTCTCCCGCTCGTCGCCATCGGCCGCTTTACCGATCTGCTTACTCGCCTGATTGGCCAGGCGGTTAAGCTCTTCGGTCTCGGTCTGTTTCTCGCGGCGACTCTGCTCGATATCGACCAAGCGTCGCACGTCGACTTCAACGCCACGATTACGGCAGTTGGTCTCAACGAGTTCGATGTTCTCCGTAACAAATTTTCGATCCAGCATTTCAGATCCAGGTGGTTGGTTGGTTAGGTGCGTGTCGGACTTGGCTCGACGAGTTTTCTTAAGCGTGTTGCTATCTGCCGTCTTCTATGTGCGTCAAGTCCAGCAGTGCGATTGTCGTTTGGTCGTGTCCCTCGCTGACGCTTCGGGTTACGGATTCCATGAAGAGGGTCGCAAACAATACTATTTCTTAATCTTTGCCAGCTCAGCCCACAGTCGGGCGCTCGACTTGGTTCCCCGATGGAAGTCGGCCAGGCAGAACTTTTCGTTCGGGCTATGCGTATTGTCGTCGCTCAGACCCCAACCTAGCAGCAGGGTATCGGCCCCCAGCTTCTCTGAGAAGCTGAGAACAATCGGAATCGATCCGCCCTCGCGAATATAAAGCGGGGCACGCCCAAAACCATGTTCGATCGCGGACGCCGCGGCTTCGACATACGGACTGTCGAGAGAGACCATCACGCCTGGCGCGCCGTGGAAGTCTTGCAGTTCCATCTTGATGCCGGGCGGCAGTCGCTCTTCGATGAACGTCTGCAGGGCCGCTGTAATTTGCTCAGGCGTCTGATCGGGCACCAGGCGGAAGCTGAACTTCGCGCCTGCTCGGGCCGGAAGCACGGTCTTCGCTCCCTCGCCCTGGTAGCCGCTCCAAATGCCGTTGATGTCGTAGGTCGGTCGGGCCCATTTGCGTTCTAACGTCGAGAATCCCGACTCCCCGGTCGCTCCCTCGACACCGACTTGGGCGAAGAAACTCTCTTCGTCGAACGACATCGCTTGATAGCCTTCGCGTTCGCGCGTGGTCAGCGGGGTGACCGTGTCATAGAAGCCGGGGATCTGGATGCGGCCGTCTTCGTCGATGATGTCGGCCAGGATTCGCGAGAGAACGTTGGCCGGATTTGTGATCGCACCGCCAAACGAACCCGAGTGGAGATCCTGCGATGGGCCGCTCAGCCGCAACTCATAGTAGGCGATGCCACGCAGACCATAGGTGATAGCCGGTTGGCCAGGTCCGAACTGACAGGTATCGCTGATCACTACGCAGTCGCATGCCAGACGATCGGCATCGGTCTCAAGGAACTTTTCCAAGCACTCGCTGCCGACCTCTTCTTCGCCTTCGATCACATATTTCACGTTCACCGGAAGAGAACCGACAGTCTTAATCCAAGCCTCGGCACTCTTGATGTGGGTGAGCATCTGCCCCTTATCATCCGTGGCACCGCGAGCATAAAGATTGCCGTCGCGGACCGTTGGTTCAAACGGAGGAGAGATCCACTCGTCCAGCGGATCGGGCGGCTGCACGTCATAATGACCATAAACGAGCGCGGTCGGGGCTCCCTCGACGCGAGGTGATTCGGCGTAAACGATCGGGTGTCCTTTGGTCTCGATCAGCTCGGTGGAAAAGCCGAGCGATTCGAACTGGGAAACGACCCAATCTGCCGCCCGACGGACGTCACCGGCGAAATTGCTATCGGCGCTGACGCTGGGAATCCGCAACAGCTCGCACAAATCAGCCTCGAAGGCGTCTTTGTTCGATTCTAGGTAATCGTCAATCTCTGCCAGATTCTCAGCCATCTTTTGCGTGTCCATTCCTATTTTCTCGAACTTGGGGAGCGTCTCTTTCGCCTCAGAGCAGGGATCCAATATAATGCCAGGCTGCCGGAGTGGCCATTCCCGCCCGGCGGCAATCGGATGCCTCATTACCCGAATGGATTTGGTCCGAACGGACTTGGAGACGAAGTCGCATGGATGAATACACGGACACCGCGGTCATAGTCCCTGAGAAAGAAGCCGACACCGAGCAGCGCACCCGCAGGCAGCCTCCCTATCATGTCGTCCTCTGGGACGATGACGAACACACGCCGAGCTACGTCGTGACCATGCTCAAGCAGCTGTTCGGGCACCAAGACGCCAAAGGCGTCCAGATCGCTGATGAAATCCACACGACGGGCCGAGCGATCGTTCTCACCACGACCATGGAGCACGCCGAACTGAAGCGGGATCAGATTCACGCTTTCGGTAGCGACAAAGAGGTGGCCGAGTGCGTGGGAGCGATGAGCGCTTCGATCGAACCGGCCCACGACTAAGCGATCTAGGCAAGCAGGCAACCGAGCACGGACATGTCGACCCCTAAACTGCGAACCGTTACGCTCGGCTGCAAAGTCAATCAGTACGAAACGCAATTCGTGCGTGAAGGACTGATTGGCGCTGGCTACGCCGACGCCGACGATGGGGAAGCGGCGGACCTTTGTATCGTCAACACGTGCACCGTCACGTCCGAAGGCGATTCTAAGAGCCGGCAACAGATCCGCCGTCTTGCGCGTCGCAACCCTGACGCCAAGATTGTGGTGATGGGCTGCTACGCCACGCGAGCCCCTGAAGACATTGCCGAACTGCCGAACGTCGCGGAAGTCGTCACCGACAAACGCGAACTGCCCGACCTGTTGGGGCGATTCGGTGTGGCCGATGTTCCGACCGGCATCTCCAGCTTCGGTTCCCGGCATCGGGCCTACGTAAAAGTTCAAGACGGTTGCATGCTCAAGTGCAGCTTCTGCATCATCCCACAGGTCCGTCCGCATCTGGCCAGTCGACCGGCCGAACACATCCTCGATGAAGTTCGCCGCCTTACCGACCACGGCTATCGCGAAATCGTACTGACCGGAATCCACTTGGGTCACTACGGCATCGAATGGAACCGGGGCCGTCCCAAGGAAGAATGGACGCGGCTCTCGCACCTCTTGGAACAGATCGTCGAACTGCCAGGCGACTTCCGCGTGCGACTCTCCAGCATTGAAGCGACCGAAGTCACTCGCGAGCTAATTGCCGTGATGCGGCGCGGTGGCGAGCGTATCTGCCCTCACCTGCATATCTCGATGCAGAGTGGAAGCGATGCGGTTCTGCGTCGGATGCGAAGGCGATGGGGAGCTCAGCGCTTTATCGACCGTTGTGGGTTACTCAAAGACGCCCTCGACCAGCCCGCCATCACGACCGACATTATCGTTGGCTTTCCTGGAGAGAGTGACGCCGACTTCGAGGCCACCTGCGAGGTCTCTCGGCAGGTCGGGTTCTCCAAAATTCACGTCTTTCCGTTCAGTGCCCGCCGCGGCACGCCAGCCGCCGAGATGACCGATCAGATTCCGCCTGAGGTCAAACAGCGGCGGGTCCAAGATCTTTCCAACCTCGAACGCCAGCTGCGAGCGGATTACTTTGAGCAGCTGCAAGGACGAGCGCTGCGTGTTCTGGTAGAGCGGCCAGTTGACGGGATTGCTGGGCAGTTCATGGGGACATCCTGCCGATACGCGACGGTCGAATTGGCCGGCGATATTGCTCCCGGTAGCCTACCGACGATCCAAAACGGCGTAGCCGGCGGCGAGATCATCGGCCAATTCGTCGACGTCATAGCTGATCGCGTCGAAGAAGACCGCATCATGGCCCGCCGGACGACCTCTCTCGCCGGTTGCTAGCGTTGCTACGACCCGCAGGCGGCTGATCTAGCGGCACCACGGTCGGTTTGCTAGTTTCCCGCCCTCGATCGACCAGTCGCCACGTTCGTGGTTGCTATTTCTCTCAAAGAACAATTCACCTAATCGCTGTCTGCGCTTCACCAATGGAGCACGACCGCGTCGAGGAGTCATTCCATGCCCCGTCGCCTCATGGACCGTCGCCAGCCCGCGTTCACGCTGCTGTCCCTCGTGCTCGCGTTTGTATTCCTTCTCGGCATCGGCGATGCCACTCCCCAAGCCGAAGCCGCCCCGCCCTGGTCGAACTTCGTGACGTTCAAACGCATCGAAGCCAAACAAGGCGAGTCGTATCCACTCGGCGAAGAACATGGTCCCTGGCTGATCCTGGCGACGACGTTCCGTGGCGACAATGCAGAACGAGACGCCCGCGATCTTGTCTACGAATTGCGCAAGGAATTCAAACTCAACGCCTACACCCACCGCAAGTCTTACGACTACTCCCAGAGTTTCGTGGGGCGCGGAGTCGACAAGTACGGCAACCCCGTTCGCATGCGTCATCAGAACGGGGAACGGTTCGACGAAGTCGCGGTGTTGATCGGAGATTTCACCACCATCGACGACCCCAAAGCGGCCAAGGCGCTCAAGCGAATCAAGACGATGCGTCCTCGCGCACTTGATCCTAAGGGCGAACAGGAAACCAGCCAGTCATTCGCGGCGATTCGCCGTTTACACAATCGTGTCTGGAATCGAAACGACGCGGAAAAGAAAGGCCCCATGCGAATGGCCTTTGTGATCCCCAACCCGCAACTGCCCAAGAGCTACTTTCGCCCCAAGGGAGTCGACAAGTTCGTCGAGCAGCTGAATGAGGACCGTCCTTACAGTTTGCTGACATGCGACAAGGCCTACACCGTTCGCGTGGCTACTTTCAGTGGCGGCAAACTGACGAAATCGCAACAGACGAAGAAATTCCTCAAAGGCAACATGGCTTCCGATCGGCTCGACCAGGCGGCCAAGAGCGCCGATCGACTAGCAAATAAGCTTCGCGACGTCGGCGTGGAAGCGTATGTCTTTCACGACCGAGATCAAAGCGTCGTCACCGTTGGTAGCTTCAATTCACTGGGCGCCCAACGGATGGCCGACGGCACGATTCGCTACAACCCCAGCGTGCAGGCTGTGATCAACGACTTTTCGCCGCTCCGCCCGGGAGCCGCGCCGGTGCAGCATGCCGGCTTTGTACAAGGTCGCGGTCGTGCGCAGTGGCGAAATCAGGTGTACGACGCGGAAATCGCAGAAGATGGATACACCGGACTCTCACGCAACATGAGGTACCGCACGTTCGACGGAACTCCGTTCGATCTGCAGCCGACCGTGATCGACGTTCCTCGTCGGTCAATCGCCCGCGACTACGCTGGCCTTCCGAATCTATTTCGCTAATGCTATGTGACGACCGCGCGACAGAGTCACCGCGCAACAGAATCACGTCATAGTCACTCCCTGGCCCATCAGGCTACTCTGGTCTAGACTACCGGATCGTTCTCCGAGACTTCGTTGTCTCGGCTGTCGCAGTCTGCGTAGTTTCGTCCCGCGAAGTCTAGTCATGGCATCTCTCACTTCTTTGGTTCTCGGCACCCACAATCGCAAGAAGGGGCTCGAGCTGGCTGACCAGCTTGCCCCGCTAGGCGTGGAAGTACGCACGCTCGCGGAGTTCGAGAACAACATCGAAGTGGTCGAGGATGGCGATACGTTTGCCGCCAACTCGGAAAAGAAGGCGATCGAGCAAGCCCGTCATCTGTCGCAGTGGGTTATTGGCGAGGACAGTGGAATTTCGGTCGACGCTCTCGACGGTGCGCCGGGTATCTACTCCGCGAGATTCTCCGGCGAGAATGCCGACGACGAAGCAAACAACGACCTGCTGTTGGAGAAGCTCGGCGACCTCCCTCCAGAACGTCGCACGGCCTACTACACTTGCTACATGACGCTGGCCGATCCGAGCGGACAGATTCGCGCCCGCAGCGAAGGGTTCTGCCATGGGCGGATTCGGTTCGAACGTGCCGGCAGGGGTGGCTTCGGCTACGATCCACTGTTCGAGATCGTCGAGTACCATCGCACATTCGGCGAACTCGGCCCTTCGGTAAAGCGAGTCCTTAGTCACCGAGCGCGTGCCACGGCGCTCATCCTTCCGCAAATCCGCAAGCTACTCTCGTAACTGCGTCTCATAGCCGCGTCGCGCCACGGCAGCAAACATTCAGACCTAGCCAAGCCAACCATGACCAAGAAGACGCCAAAACGCACGTGGCGGATCAGCGGCATTAATCTTATTTGGTTGGCGGCATACGCGGCCGTGATGACCTGCATTGTGCTGGGGATGTTTCACTATCGGGCCAAGATTCAAAGCCAGCTGGCCGATCCCCAAAAGCGTGCCGAGTGGGAAGCGTGGCGAGAAGACGTGCGGGATCAGCAAGAGGTGGAGTCGCCAGAAGAACGGGGCCCCGTGGAGCGGCGAGTTCCGAAGTCCACCATTCCGCCGATGTTCGTGCTCATGAACGAGAACTTCATGACGCTGCTTGTCGCGGCGGTCGTCGCTGGCAGCCTGCTGTTCGGCCTGCTGGTGTTCGCAGTCAAGGGAGTTGTCTCTCGGGTGGAGCTCCCACATGACGCTTCCTTGGATGAGGACGTTGCAAGCAAGACCCCACCGAGTGACGAATAGTTCACCGAGGAGATCAAGGCGACTGTTCCCGAGAAACGCGGCCCGGTTTCTTTCGTGTACAATGGATCTCTATGACCTCGCCCTCGACTCGAACCGCTCCTCGCGCGGGAATGGAACTTTCGGACGCTGCCACGGCTCCGCGTTTGCGGTGGACCGTTTGGCCGCTCGTTGACCGACCGCTGACGTCGATCGCCGTTCTCGTCGGGCTCATCAGCAGCGGTTACCTAATCTGGCTGACGGGCGTCGCCTGGTACTGGGGGCTGGCCGCATCACTCGCGTTGGCCGTGGCGATGTGGCGATACTGGCTGCCGGTTACCTTTGAAGTTAGCCTTCGCGGACTCAAGCAGGAATCGCTCTTTCAAAACGCACGCACTGTCTGGCCCGACATCCAAGCGGTCCGGCGTTGCGCCTCGGGCATGCTGTTGCTGCCGAGCATGGACGACAGTCCGCTCGACGCCATGCGAGGCTTATTCCTCCCTTGGGGCCCTCATAAGGCAGAACTACAGCAGCTCATTTCGCTCTACCTAACGGGCGAAGACTACGACGCGTAGGCCGCTCGTCAGCTAGAGCGACATCTATTCGGCCGGATACCAGCAAGCGAACTGGTGCGATGCCCCTTCTAGCGGCGGCGACTCTCGATCGCACTTCTCCTCACGCAGTGGACAGCGATCGGCGAATTGGCAGCCGGCGTAAATGCGTTCCGGCGATGGCACCTCGCCACTGAGCACGGCGTGCCTACGACCGCGCTCCGCGACTGGATCAGGAATGGGAACACTATCGAGAAGTGCCCGCGTGTAGGGATGTCGCGGATTCTCGTACAGCGTCTCGCTCTCCGCCACTTCGACCAATCGCCCCAAGTACATGACCCCGATGCGGTCAGAAATATGACGCACCACGGACAGGTCGTGTGCGATGAAGATATAGGAGAGCCCGAGCTGCTTTTGCAAATCTTGCAGCAGATTGATGATCTGCGCCTGAATCGAAACATCGAGCGCGGAGACTGGTTCGTCGCAGACGATCACCTTCGGCTTCACGGCCAGCGCCCTCGCGATGCCGATCCGCTGCCGCTGTCCGCCGGAGAACTCGTGAGGGTATCGATTGAGGAATCGAGGATTGAGCCCGACAAGATCCATTAAGCGCATCACTTCCAGCCGCCGCTGATCGCGGTCGTAGAGATCGAAAATATCCATAGGCTCGCGAATGATCCGGCCGACCGACATGCGAGGATTCAGCGAAGCGAACGGATCTTGAAAGATCATCTGCAACTTGGCGCGATACGGCAGCATCTGCGGCGGGCCAAGATCGTCTATCCGCTGCCCCTCGTAGAGCACTTCGCCAGAAGTTGCCGGAACCAGATTCAAAATCGCACGGGCCAGTGTCGACTTTCCACAGCCCGACTCGCCAACCAACCCCAAGGTCTCACCGGCTTTCAGTTTGAGACTCACTCCATCGACTGCGCGAACCGCTCCGCGTGTGCGATTGAAAATGCTTCCCCGGGAAAAAGGAAAGTGCACCTTCAGATCACGCACTTCCAGCAGCGGCGTTGAAGCGGCGGTAGCTGACGGTGATTCGGTCGTGGCGGTCGCGGTGGACATGCTTGAAGTTGGCTACGTTCGCGCTGAGTAATTAATGGCTGGGACTACGTGTCGTTCTCGCTGACGGAGTGCCGCGTGGCGGTTTCAATCTCAACCAAACAGGCATGTCGGCGATCTTTCTCCGACACGAGACTTGGATCTTCGCTCCGACAACGGTCGACCGAGTACGGGCACCGCGGAGCAAACGCACAGCCCTCGATCGGCTGCGTCACGTCGGGCGGCTGACCGTCGATCGGTGTCAGGCGGCGCGACGCATCGACATCGAGCCGGGGAATCGATTCCAACAGGCCCTTCGTATAGGGATGACGCGGGCCAGCAAACAATTCATCGACGGCCGCCTCTTCCACGACGCGGCCGGCATACATGACACAGGCACGGTCACCCATGTTCGCGATCACGCCCATATCGTGCGTGATCAGCATGATGGCGGTCCCTTCCTGCTCTTGTAGCTCCTTCATCAACGACAAGATCTGGGCCTGAATCGTCACATCGAGAGCGGTGGTCGGCTCATCCGCAATCAACAGGTCTGGCTTGCACGACAACGCCATGGCGATCATGACGCGTTGTCGCATGCCGCCAGAGAACTGGTGCGGGTAGTTGAAGATGCGACTACCGGCGCTGGGGATGCCGACCTGTTCCAGCAATCCGACCGCGTGATCGAGGGCCTGTTTTTTGGTGTGCCCGCGATGAAGCATCGTCACTTCGCAGAGCTGATCAGCCACAGTCATGAAGGGGTTGAGCGCCGTCATTGGATCCTGAAAGATCATGGCAATCCGATCGCCGCGAATCTCTGACAACTCGGCCTGCGAAAGCTGTAGCAGGTCGCGGCCGCCAAACAGAGCCCGACCGCTGACGATCTTGCCGGGCGGCTGCGGAACCAGGCCCATTAGCGCCAGGCTGCTGACCGACTTTCCGGAACCCGATTCCCCGACGATACTAAGCGTCTCGCCGGCAGCAACCTCAAACGACACCCCATCCACGGCGCGCACCACGCCGTCATCGGTGTGAAACTGCACCCGCAGGTCGTCGACTTGTAAGAGTGGCTCGCTCACCGGGGTCTCGCTATTTATTCTTCAGCCTGGGGTCCAGGGCATCACGCAAACCATCGCCTAGGAAATTGAGTGCGTACAGAGTCATTGCTAAGGCCAGTCCGGGAAACAGCACCAACCACCAATAAACCTTGATCGGAGTAATGACGCTAAAGCCCTGGTTCACCAGCAAGCCCCAGGATACTTCCGGAGCCTTCACTCCCAGTCCCAAGAAAGACAGGAATGCTTCAAACAGCATCACACTCGGAATGGTTAACGTTAGATAGACGATCACCACGCTGAGCACATTGGGTACCAGATGCCGAAAGATGATGCGAAGCCGCGAGGCCCCGATCGTTCGCGCGGCTTCGATGTATTGTTCGTTCTTGAGCGAGATTACCTGTCCGCGCACAACGCGCGACATGGTGAGCCAGTAAATCGCCCCGACAATGATAAAGAAGATGGCGATCTGGTTGATGCCATATTCTTCAAGAACCGCTTTAACCGCTTTGTCATTGAGTATCGAAACCAGCATGATAACAACGCAGATGAACGGCACGGAGTAGAGCATGTCGACAATCCGCATCATCACGTTATCAACGCGACCGCCAAAGTACCCAGCCACAGCGCCGTAGCTCACGCCAATAACCAGCGACACCAACGTGGCCACGATTCCGACCGCCAACGACACACGAGCACCCCAAAAGATTCGGGCCAGCGTGTCCCGTCCCAGCTCATCTGTCCCGCAGATCGATGGCACCGACCACTCGCCGAATACGGCCAGGCGAATCTTGACCATCAACAGATTGATGCCACCCTTGATGCCGAAATGGGCATCAACCTTCTCTGCCTCCACGGCCGGAGCAGCGGCAAACGTCGGCGGCGCGAAGATTCGCTCAGTATCGACCCTTTGTGGCGGCTGGAGCGGTAGCATCGGCGTTAGCAAGGCCAGCAGCGCAATCGACACCAAGCCGATCAGCGAAATCACCGCACCGCGATTGCGCTTGAGCCGGCGCCAGGCATCCTGACCAAGGGAAATACCCTGCACGCCCTGGGCTTCCTCCCAAAGGGCAGCGTACTTCTCAAGTTCGTGTTGGCCAGTTGCGTTCGACATCGGTTTTCCAGAAGCATTTCAGACTGTCAAGCAGCGCCGCGTTATTCCAGCTCCACGCGTGGGTCAATGAAGCGATAGGAGAGATCGACCAAGGTGTTCATCCCGTACAGCAGCACCGTGTAGACAAGGACCATGCCGAGCATCATCGTGTAGTCGTTGAGGGTTGCTGCATTGACCAGATGCACGCCGAGTCCGGGAATGGCGAAAATCTTCTCGACCACGAGCGAGCCAACGATGATGCCGGCCACCGCCGGACCAAGAAATGAAACAACCGGCAGCATGGCCCCCTTCATGGCATGCCGCAGGACGACGGTTCGTGTGGAAAGGCCCTTGGCGTAGGCCGTGCGAATGTAGTCTTGCGAGAGGACTTCGAGCATGCCGGTTCGCGTTAGTCGCGAGATGTACGCGGCATACGGAGCGCCCAGACAGAACGCCGGCAGCACCATGTTGATCGGCTGCCCCCAGCCTGCTGCGGGAAAGACTGGCCAGGTGAAAACAAACAGAAGAATCAACACGCTGGCGATCACGAAACTAGGCACCGCGATGCCGACGGTGGCTGCCGCCATCAAAGAAAGATCCCAAAACCCACCGCGGCGGACGGCCGATACAACGCCTGCGAACAGACCGAGCGTGAGTGCGAACAGCAGCGCCATCAGGCCCAACGATGCGGAAATTGGGAAGCCGGCCGCGATCACCTCGTTCACGGTGAAGTCGTGCATCTTAAAGCTCAGGCCTAAATCGAACTGAGCCAAGTTCACAAAGTAATTGACGTACTGCACGATCAACGGATCGTTGAGGTTGTACTTCTCCCGCCAGGCATCCTCGACGTGGGGAGGCAGTTTTCGTTCCTGCGTAAACGGTCCGCCGGGGGCCGCGCGAGCCAGCAGAAACGACACACTCATCACCACCCAGATGGTGATAACGAACCAGATCAGTCGCCTGGCGAGAAACCGAATCATCGTCCCTCTCCTTCGCCGCGCGACCGGTCATCGCGGCTTAGGAAGCGTGCCTTCTCTTCCTGGTCGACTGAAATATCTTTGAGAGGATGAACGTTGAGAATGTTGTTGTGGTAACCCTTCACATAGGGGCGGACCATCGCGGAACTGATGCCGTAATAGAGAGGAATGATGGGCATCTCTCGCAACAGAATCTCCTCCGCCTGCCGCAAAAGCTGCATCCGTTTCTCGTCGTCGTCTTCGGCAGGGATGCGGTTAAGAATCAGATCGTCGTATTCTTCGTTGCTCCAACCGGTCTCGTTGTTGCCGCCGTCGGTCACAAACATATCGAGAAACGTATTGGGGTCGACGTAGTCGCCGATCCAGCCCGCTCGGGCGATGTCGTAGTCCATCGAATGAACACGAGTCAGGAATGCGCCCCATTCTTGGTTCGCCAACTCGATCTCCACGCCGAGCGTGTCGCGCCAGTTGTACTGAATCGATTCGGCAATCTTCTTGAGGTCGTCACTTGAGTTGTAAAGCAGTGTCAGCTTGGGAAAGCCATCTCCATCAGGAAAACCGGCTTCTGCCAACAGTCGCCTCGCTTCTTCCGGATCGTATTCACAACAAGTCGGCGAGTCGTACCCTGCAATGCCTGGCGGAACGAAACTCGTGGCCGGCGTTTGACCGCCACGGATGATTTTTTTTACCAGCCGATCGCGATCGATGGCCAACGTTAAGGCTCGACGAATGCGAACATCACCGAGCGGCTTAACGTTGACGTTGAAACGATAGAAGGCAATTGTCAGGTAGGCCGCTCGCTTAAAATCAGGCCGTTCCTGTTCGATCAACTCGGGCACGATCGCCGTCGGCACCGTCGAGATCCAATCGACCTGACGGTTCTCGTACATATTGAGACCGGTATTCGCCGATTCGACCGCCAGAGCGTCGATCGTGTTGAGATATACGTTCTCCGCGTCCCAATACTGCTCGTTCTTGACCAGGCGAATCCGGTCGCGAATTTGCCGACTCCCCAGCCTAAAAGCCCCGTTGCTGACTACGTTCTCTGGATGCGTCCACTGCGGATACCCAAAACGCTCGATCGTTTCTCGATGCACCGGGTAGAGCGGGTAGAAGCCAGTCAACTTAACGAAGTAGGGAACTTTGTTTTCTAGTTTGAATTCGAGCGTGTGCGGATCGGGGACTCGAATCCCAACGGTGGAGAAATCAACCAGCAGCTGCCTCGCCGGTTCATGGTCCTGGAATTCGGCTAGCGGCAGGTCACGGTTCTCGGCGCGTCCCACTTTGAAATGACACGTCTTTCCATCGACATCGACGGTGTATCTCTTGATCGTTCGCCGCCGACGCTCGATGGCCTGTTGTTTGGATTCTTCCTTGGGCGGCGATTGGTCGTATGGCACGATCTTCGCTATCTGCTTGGACTCGTCGACGATAACTTTGTCACGCGCGCGAAGCGTGCCACGGACGACTTCCCCGCGGGCAAATTCCAGAGCCCCTTTGGGCGGCTCGATCAACTCGATTTCAACCGGATCACCGATCTTCGAATCGCCGAGATTGTATTTCTTAGCACCAACGACGTAGTGCATTTGATAAGCGTAGCGTGCCCCCGTGATGGGATCGAGGAAGCGCCGATAGGCGTAGAGAAAATCATCTGCCGTGACGGGTGATCCGTCGGACCAGCGAGCGTCGTCACGCAAAAAGAAAGTTATCGTCCGCCCATCTTCAGACACCTTCCACTCTTTAGCGACACCAGGCGTGGGACTAAGATCTTTGGGATCCCAGTTGGTGAGCCCTTCAAAGATGGAGCGGATAATTCGCCCCTCAGGCTGACCCGTGACGACAGCCGGATCGATCGACTCGATTTCCGTTCCGTTGATGAACGTAAAATCGGCCGCTGGTTGCTCGTCAAAAGAAACCGCGACATACGCGGCAAACAACGTCAGCACCACCACGAGCAATGAGAACAATTTGCGCCCGAAGGCATGCATCGGTCGCAATTCCTCGCTATCACCTACAGCTGGCAGTGAATCCGAACAAAGTATGGTATGCCCCGATTACGAGCAGATCAACGCCCCTGGAGTGGAATTTTTCTGCCGGCGCCGAGAGTCTCCGATGGCAGCGGGCGGGGCCGAACAAGCCCCACCCGGTGTGCCCTCACGGCACGCCGCTCGACAACAGCATATCCTCGCGTATAAATGAGAACAGCGGCTGGACCTTTGGATTCTTCAGCGACAGGTGGCCTGGACCGGTGGAGGCTCGCTAGCAGAGAGCGACGCCGCTGAGGCGACAAAAAACATTTTTTTCCAGTTCTCTGTTTGAATCCTTTTCCATTCGCCGGTCAGCCGGTTAGAATGTCTCCGGCTGCAAGCGACGTCAGGATCGCGAGCATTGAAAGCTTGCGTAGCGAATGCTTGGCAACCGCGTACGATCCCGTTAGAATTCGAGAACGCAACCAACGGAATGAAGAAGGACCTCGATCGTGACATTAACCGCACAAGGTGAGACCGGCCGGCAGGACGCACCGCGTAACCCTCAATCGGCCGCGGCGGCGCAGGATTCTTTCGCGCCAGTTATTCAGGACGAACAAATTCGTTCGCTCGTCAAACGATTCAAGCTGCTTTCCGATGAAACGCGGCTTCGCATTCTTTTCTACCTCGCCAATACCGACGAACTGCACGTACGTGCTCTCTGCGACCTACTATCGCAGAGCCAACCGGCGGTGAGTCACCATTTGGCAATGCTGCGAACGGCCGGAGTGGTCGAACCCCGCCGTGAAGGTAAGCACAACTTCTATCGCTTGCTACCGGGTAGCTTCGACCAACTGCTCCGCATCGTGTTCGCTGAACGGGAAGGCGACGAAGGGCTCGATGGCGATTCGCTCGCTTCGCGTGACGGGCACATCGCAGATGCCGAACTTCCGGCCGCCGACGCATGGCAACGACCTCGCCCCAAATAACCGGCACCCGATTAGGCCGGTGAGGGGAGCACAGATTTCGGTCGTGCTCAGAAGCCTCATCCAAACATGAATGGCCGGGCCCCACGAAGCGGGGGCTCGGCTTTTTTGTGCGCTGCTCTGCCGGCGGCGTGAGACATGCGGTGGCATTCCTCACGCCATCAACCCAAGGACTTAACGCTAATCCGCCTTCCTTGTGTCGCCGCTGTCAGACGGCTAAACTCAAGGGTTTGCATTCGATCGATTACGATCACGAGGGGAGACATCTATCGTGCCCGGAACATGCGTCATCGGCCTCCAATGGGGCGACGAAGCCAAAGGTAAGCTCGTCGATCTGTTGACCGAACAGCACGACGTCGTCGTCCGTTATCAGGGCGGCGCTAATGCGGGACACACCGTCGTTATCGGTCCCGAAACCTACAAGCTCTCGCTGATCCCTAGTGGCATCATCAACGAGAAGGTTCGCTGCGTGATCGCGGGTGGTGTGGTACTCAACCCCGCCACCATCCTAGAAGAGATTGCCATGCTCAAGGAGCGTGGGATCCCGGTTGGAGATAACTTCTTGATCAGCGACCGGGCCCACGTGATCTTCCCGTGGCACGCCGCGGAAGATCGGGCTCTCGACGCGAGTACGGCCGACGGCGAAAACATCGGCACGACGCAACGCGGCATCGGACCTTGCTATCGCGATAAAGTAGGCCGCTCCTATGCGATTCGCCTTGGTGATATGTACCGAGACTCGTTCGCCGAACGGATCGAGCGAATCGTCGAAGTCAAGAATCGCACGATCGCCAGCCTGCCGTCCCCCCCTGCCGAACCCCTCGATGCGGCGGCGATCTTGAAAGAATACCAAGAATACGCTGAACAGCTTCGTCCCCACGTGGCCGACACCACAAGCCTGCTGCTGTCCTCCGTCGACAACGATCAGGCAATTCTGTTTGAAGGAGCCCAAGGCTCGCTGCTCGACGTCGATCATGGCACTTACCCGTTCGTCACGAGCAGCAACAGCTCGGGACTCGGTGTGGCCGCCGGCTCTGGCGTGCCTCCTCGATTCATCCAACGAGCGATTGGCGTCGTGAAGGCATACTCCACCCGTGTCGGTGGCGGTCCCTTCCCGACCGAGCAAGACAACGACCTTGGCCAGCAGCTACGAGACCAGGGCAACGAATACGGCACCGTTACTCGCCGACCGCGACGTTGCGGCTGGTTCGACGCGGTTGCCGCTCGCTATACGGCACGCATCGGAGGCATCGATGAAATCGCCGTAATGCTGCTCGACGTGCTCAGTGGCTTGCCGGAGCTGAAGATCTGCACCGCCTACGAAATCGATGGCGAGCGTGTCACCGACTTCCCCAGCCACGTCGACGACTTGCGACGGGCGGTTCCTGTATACGAAACGATGACCAGCTGGGAACAAGACATCACTCTAGCCCGTGACCTGTCCGACCTGCCGCCGGAAGCGATCGCTTACCTGGACCGCATCAGCGAGCTGTTGCAGCGCCCGGTATCGTTTGTTTCGGTTGGTCCCGATCGAGCCCAGACCATCATCGCTGAGCAGCCGACGGAAGTGTCGATCGCTTAACCGGTCTGCCCAGGCCGTTCGTCGACGATATTCGCGGTTGCCAGGCGAATAACCAGACATCGCTAAAGTCTCGTAACCTCCCGCCCATAACCTCACCTCAGATAAAGATGATGTCCGAAGCGAAGCCGACATCGCCGGAAAGCATGGCGTTTGATGTGCCGCTCGAACAACGGCCCCGGCACATCGCCATGATCATGGACGGCAACGGCCGCTGGGCGCAGCGACAAGGATTGCCGCGTATCGAGGGGCATCGCCGAGGTGTGGAAAGCGTCCGCCGCGCAACCGAAGAATGCTCGCGACTCGACATCGGGCAACTCACGCTCTATTGCCTTTCCAGCGAGAATTGGAAACGCCCACAAGAGGAACTCGATTTCCTGCTCCATCTGCTGGAACAGTACATGATCGAGGAGCGTTCCCAGATCATGGACAACAACATTCGTGTCGACGTTATCGGCCGACGTGAAGGAATCCCCGAATCGGCGCAGCGTGAACTCGACAAGACGATCGAGATGAGCCGTTCGAACACCGGCACGCGACTTTGCCTGGCAATTAATTATGGGGCACGGGCGGAGATCCTCGACGCGGTACGCGACCTGGCGACAGAAGCGAAAGACGGACTACTCGATCCCGCGGACATTGACGAGGATCTGATCGGCCGACGACTCTACACGGGCGACATGGTCGATCCCGACCTGATGATTCGCACGGCCGGCGAAATGCGGATCAGCAATTTTCTTCTCTGGCAAATTAGTTATGCAGAACTGTGGGTTACCCAGCGTTGCTGGCCGGAGTTTCGCGAACAAGACCTCCAGCAGGCTATCCGTGATTTTGCAGGCAGGGAACGCCGTTTCGGCGGCCTGATCGAGTCTTTTAGCGAGGCCGATTAGCAGATTGCCTCAGGGCAGCCCGCTGGTTGCCGAGTTCGACCGTTACCCTCTCAGCGGATACGCGTTAGACATACGTCAACAAGGGCACGACAACACAGGAATCGATCTCTTGCTCCGTTGGAGACTACTTCTCGGAACGCTCTTCGTGGCCGGTTTGGGCGTGTTGATCTATCTCGACTTCCGAGCGACCACACCCGGCCTTTACCTCTTGCCGGTGGCGATGCTAATTGCCATCTTGGCCGCAGGAGAGATGGTCCGGCTTGGCACCTACGGTGACAGGAAGCCGCGGCGGCTAGGTATCTACGTTGGCACCACCCTTGTCGTCGGCGCCAACTTCGTACCCCGACTAATCCCAGATTTTCCGGTCGATTGCCCGTTTGAAATGATGGGCTGGCCGCTATTCGCGATGGCCATCGCCTCACTGCTGGTGGCAACCTACGAATTATTTCGCTTTGAGACCGCGACACGAGCGGCCGCTAACGTTTCCTATGCGATCTTCTCTATCGCGTATGTTGGCATCCTGCTGAGCTTTGTCGTTCAGCTACGATACGTCGGTAGCAGTGAGTGGGGAATCCTAGCCCTGGCGTCCCTGCTGATGGTCGTCAAAATGAGCGACATTGGAGCCTACTTCGTGGGACGGGCCGTCGGTCGTCACAAACTCGCCCCCAAGGTTAGTCCAGGAAAAACGATCGAAGGTTTCGTTGGCGGGCTGGTGTTCGCCGTTGCCGGGGCATGGCTGGCGTTCGACGTCGTCGCTCCGAAAGCCTTTGGCATCGAGGTGAACTATTCCTTTGCGACCCTTGTCCTTTACGGAGTCCTGCTGGCTGCGGCAGGAGTGGTAGGCGACTTGAGTGAGTCGATCCTCAAACGGGCCGCGGAAAAGAAAGATTCCAGCGATTGGCTACCCGGCTTCGGCGGCGTTCTGGACATGCTCGACTCCGTCCTTACCTCGGCCCCGGTCGCATACCTTTTACTTGCCGGAGAGTCGATCGCTCCAGTTGCCGGTGCCACCTGATCCGCCCACTTTTTCCATTCTCACAACTCGTTTGTATAACTCCTGTTACGTTATTTGATCTGCTTCCGCTGGTTATTTCTGGCAGCGATCAGCTATATTTAAGAAGGTACTGATTGAGCAACGGCTCAGCACTTTTACGTTGGCCTTCGTCGCCGGCGTTTTTTTATTGATGTATCAAGCAATTATCTCGGTCGCCGACCACGATTCACTACTACCGCTGTTCGGTCCACGCGATCAGAACGTACGGCTGATTCGTGAGTCACTCGACGTGTCCATCTCCGCTCGTGATGGGAAGATCCGCATTGAGGGTCCCCAGGCCAACGTCGATCAGGCAACGGAAGTCCTAGAGCACCTGAAACGCCAACTCAGTCGCCGCGGCGAGTTGCAGGCCGAGGACGTCTCTCAGGCCATGGCGCGTGTCACCGGGGACACCCGGGTGGTTACCGATGCGCCCTCGATCGAGGTCATGCAAACCGGTCGTGAAGTTCGTCCCCGAACTCCCGGTCAAGCAAACTACGTCGACGCCATTCGCAAGCACGACCTGACGTTCGTGATCGGTCCCGCCGGCACAGGCAAGACTTACCTGGCCGTCGCCATGGCGGTCGCGGCGCTCAAGCAAGAGCGAATCCGCAAGATCGTGCTGGTCCGTCCCGCCGTCGAAGCCGGCGAAAGCCTTGGCTTCCTGCCTGGCGACTTGGCAGCCAAGATCAATCCCTACTTGCGACCGCTGCTCGATGCCTTGCACGAGATGATCGATTACGATCAGTTCCGCCGCTACATGGAACAAGACGTCATCGAGGTCATCCCGCTGGCTTACATGCGCGGCCGCACGCTCAACGAGGCATTCATCATCCTCGACGAAGCGCAAAATACGACCGTTGCACAAATGAAGATGTTCCTCACTCGCATGGGCGAGGGTTCCAAAATCGTCGTGGCCGGGGATACCACCCAGATCGACTTGCCGAACAATCAGGCCAATGGCTTGATCGATGCGATCTCGCGACTGCGATCGATCGAAGGCTTCGGCCGCGTGGAACTCACAACCACCGACATTGTGCGACACCGGCTGGTTCAAGAAATCGTTCGCGCTTACGAAGAGGGTCCCCAATCGCACTCCAAGAAAGGGCGCCGGCGATAACGCAATTCGCGTCTCGAGCCACTGAGCAACGAACATGTCAACCGGAGGATCGAAAAAGTCGAGAAGAGACAGGGTCGCGGACCTCGATCCGACCACGAAGATGACGGCGCGGGTATGGCATCGCATTCGTAGCGTCGAGGTTTTAATGCGTGCCGGCATGTGCCTGCTGGCCGCACTCGTGATGATGCTGGTCACTCGCGCCTGGGTTCCCCCGCAGGCCTATCGCGAAGGAGACGTGCCACGCCGAGCGATTGCAGCCCGAGTCGACTTCGAAGAACGCAATCCCGACGAAACCCAGCGAGCTCGCGACCAGGCCGCACGTCAGGCCCGTCGCGTTTACCGACACGATCCGGAACCATTGCGCCAGCTGCGTGCCGAACTAAAGAACATCATCGTCGAGTTGCGGCAGGTTGAAGAGTATACGCCCGAGACGAATAAGCTCTGGAAAGAGAATTTCTACATCGACTCGGCCACGCAGCCGGTACCGGACGACGACGATCTCCAGGTCCAATTCAATCAGTTCCGCCAGGCGTTCGACGGTGACGGTGAGCTGGCGAAGTTCGAACAGGCAATTGAAGAGGCGTTTGAAGACATCGAGCAGCACGGGCTACTCGATTCGCTGATCGAACCTTCCACAGACGTCGAGTCGGAAGACAAGCGCCCAGTGAGCCAGGTCGTCTCGCCGGAGTTTAATCAGGCTGAAATTCGCGTCTATCCGATCAGGAAACCGGACGACGAACGTATCGAGCCGGTGGACCATGTGTTATTGGACGACGTGCTACCGACGCTTTCCAAGAAACTCAAGGCGGGCCTGCAATCGAATGACATTGTGGCGCGCGTCGACGCTTGGTTGCGTTTACGGCTGGCCAACGCGACGACGTTAACGCTTGATCCGGAACGGACGGCCGAACGAAAAAAGACCGCCGTCGAAAAAGTTGAGGATGTCTACGATCTGATCGCCAAGAATACGCCCCTGGTCGTAGCTGGAGCCCCGATTGATGAAGACGACCTGATACGTCTCGACCTGGAACACGTCGCATTCTGCGCACAACAAACGCCAGGACAAAAATTTGGGCGTGCGATGGCGACTCTCGGCATGTACTTCGCCCTCTATACGTTGTGCGGCTTCTTCATCTACTTTCGGTATCCCAAGATCTTAGAGAACCTAGGGCAACTCATTGGAATCCTGGGGCTATCGGTCGTCACCGTCTCCGCATGCTACTGGCTTAACCTCTGGAATGCCGAACTCATTCCGCTCTTGCTGTTCGCGATGACCATCGCCATCGCCTTCAATCGCGAATTGGCTTTGTTGTTCGCGTCCGCATTGGGATTGGTTGTCGTATTGTCACTAGGCCAAGGACTTAGCCCGTTCGTCATCCTCATGGCCGCTGCGGCCACGGCCGTGTTGCTGCTCGGCCGAGTACGGAGCCGCACCAAGTTGATCTACGTCGGCTGCTGCGTCGGTCTGGTAGCGGCGTTGACCACGATCGGTGTAAGTGTTGTTGACAGCCAGGCGTTCAGCGTCAGCCTTACCGACGCCGGCTACTTTGCCCTGGCAGGCATCGTCTCCGGCTTCGCAATGACCGGCCTGCTGCCATTTGTCGAGAACATTTTTGGAATCATTACCGACATCAGCTTGCTGGAGTTAGGTGACGCCGCTCATCCGCTTCTCCAAGAGCTCGTTCGCCGCGCACCTGGCACGTACAACCACTCGATCAATGTCGCCTCGATGGCGGAAGCGGCGGCGGAGAGCATCGGTGCCCAAGGCTTGCTTGTTCGCGTCGGTGCTTACTTCCACGACATCGGAAAGATCTTCAAGCCGCAATACTTCGTCGAGAACCAAGGGGACGGTGACAACCGACACGACTCCCTGGTTCCGGCCATGAGTACGCTGATCATCATCGCGCACGTCAAAGACGGCGCTGACTTGGCGCGTCAGCACCACCTTCCGCTGCCGATGATCGACTTCATCCTGCAGCACCATGGCACCACGCTGGTCGAATATTTCTACAAGCGTGCCAGCCAGCAGAGTGAAGAGAATCCCGACGGCGAGGAAGTCGACGAGAATACGTTCCGCTACCCAGGCCCCAAGCCGCAAACTCGCGAAGCGGGCATTCTGATGCTAGCCGATACGGTCGAGAGCGCGAGCCGCGTGCTCGTCGAACCGACGCCGGCACGAATTGAGAGCCTGATCGAAGAACTCACCATGAAGCGGCTACTCGACGGCCAGCTCGACGAATCGGGCCTGACGCTGCAAGAAGTACGCACGGTCCAAGAGAGCCTCGCCAAATCACTCACGGCGGTGTATCACGGTCGCGTTAAGTATCCCGATCAGAGGACGGCATGACGTCGGACACCCATCCGTACAAGATCGACTTCGCCATCGAGGTCGATGATGCGCCGCTCTGCGACGCCCAGATCATCGAAGCGGTCAGCGGGATCCTGGCCGAAGCCGACTACAAGTCGGCTCAAATCAGCGTCGCCGTGGTCGACGATCCAACGATGCACGAGTTGAATCGCCGTTATCTGAACCACGACTACCCGACCGACGTATTGAGTTTTACGCTGGCGGACGAAGACTCTCACCTAGAAGGCCAACTCATCGTCAGCGTCGACACGGCCGCCAAAGAGGCGGCCGAGTACGACTGGACCACTGAAAACGAACTGCTTTTGTACGTCGTGCATGGAACCTTGCACTTAGTCGGCTATGATGACGCAACGCCCGAGTTGCGAGGCGAGATGCGTGAGGCGGAACGTCGCGTCCTCTCTCGCTTTGGCCTCACACCTCCCTACGACGACGGTCAGGGAGACATCGTCCCCGAAAGTGGCGAATGCGGCCAAGACGTGCAACAACAGGAGACCACCTAAGTGTCGCCGGATACTTTTTTCTGGATCGCTATCGCTAGCCTGGCCGCCACCTGCCTGGCTTCCATCGGAGCGCGCTCGTTGCGGGAGTTTTCCCGACACGATCTGGAAGAACTTTGTCGCACTCGCCCCGGCGGACCGCAATTCGGCGAGATCCTACGTCTGCACGACCGAATGGCGGTCGGCATCGAAAGCCTGCACGTGCTGACGACGGCGTTATTCGTCACTGCAGCCAGCTTCTGGGGATTGTGCGACGGGACCGCATCGCCAAGTGCGATTGTAAGCGTGACTCGCTGGCAAGATCTCGTCATTGGTGCCGGAGGAGTCGGGCTCTGCCTGCTAACATTTAAGATCTGGATTCCCTGGGCCGTCGTGCAACTTTGGGCCGCCCCCTTTCTCTATCGCACCTGGCCGCTGTGGCGTGGCGTAAGCACAATACTTACTCCACTCGTCTTGATGGCCCAACTAGTGAACGTCCTCATCCACCGACTGGCCGGTCGACAACTTAGCCATCCGACGGAAGATGTCATCGAAGAAGAGATTCGCACCATCGTCAGCGAAGGGCATCGCGAAGGCCTGCTCGAATCGGATGCCCGCGAAATGATCGAAGGTGTCATGGAACTAGGCGACGCCGATGTCGCCAAGATCATGACGCCTCGCACCGACATGGTCATGATCCCAGTGGCACTATCTTGGACAGAGGTCCTCGACTTCGTTATCAACGCCGGACACACTCGAATTCCGGTGTTTGACAAATCACGGGACGACATCGTCGGCGTGCTCTACGCAAAAGACATCCTGCCTGCGTTCCGCGACGGCATCAAAGATGAGGAGATGCCGCTCAAGGGCATGCTTCGACAGCCCTGTTTCGTTCCGGAAACCAAACGGCTCGACGATCTTTTGGAGGAACTTCAAAAGACACGCAACCACATGGTGCTTGTACTCGACGAGTATGGCGGCGTATCCGGACTCGTTACCATCGAAGACATTCTCGAAGAAATCGTCGGCGAGATTGTCGACGAGTACGACGAGGAGCTCGTCGAAGAAATCCGCCAGCTGGACGATCGCACCTACGAAACACTGGCCCGCGTCCAAATCGACGAGATCAACGATCGCTTTGACTTGGGCCTGCCCGAAACCGACGACTACGACACGATCGGCGGTTTCGTTTTTAGCCAGCTCGGTCACGTCCCCAAGGCTGGCGAGGAGCTGGAATGGAACGGCGTCCGTATTAAGGTCTGTGAAGCGAGCCGACGGCGAATAGAGAAACTACGCATTCTGCTGCCGGACATGCGCCGCGAAACGGCCTAACAGAGATGCACTAGCTCACGATACCGCTGGCGCTGCTGGCACTTCTCTCGCCTTCTTTGGCACACCGCCTTCTTTCGCACAACATGGATGAGTCATGGCACGATGGCCTTGACGCTCGGCTCTGGAGTTTCGTACTGTTCCGCCGCAAATTTTCCGTCGCTGGTCGTGCGCGCGATTCCGCCTGAACGAACCAGTCTGGGAAACTTGCGCGTCGGTCCGAATTGGTAAGGCACCCAACGCCACCTTCTGGATCTTCGCGAGCCACATCCTAGAGCTAACAACTCCTCATCACGAAGGCAGGGCGACCGTCTGACTCGCGATATTCGTCGCGCATCATGGCCCGTTGTCACGCCACCAGTCCGATCGGACCGAGACGGCAGATGAAACGCAATCCAACTATTTTGGTTCTGTTGATTACCCTTTTGACCGGCAGCGTTGCGCAAGCTCAATGGCCCTGGTCGAAGAAGGAGTCGACGACGACGCAGGTTTCGCCCCAGATAACACAATGGTGGGCTGCCAACCGGCACCGAGCGAGGCTCGTCCCCGGACGTGGGTACCAAGTGCCAGGCGTTGCCGGATTTTATGACGAGCACGGCCGTCCAATCGATCAAGTTACCAAACGTAGCTCGGGCGGCATCTTCGACGACGACGATGAAGGAATCTCGATGGATGGCAACTTTGCCTCCAGGATGTTTGAACGGATTCGCGGCAAGGAGCGCGTCTCGCCAGCTTCGGCTACAGCCCCTATCCCTGCGACTGCGACCCAATTCCCGGGAGCGACTACTCTCACACCGGCCCAGGCTCAGTGGTGGGCAGAGAATCGTCGTTTTGCGCGTCAGGTCGGCCAGGATGTTTTCCGGATCGATGGCATCGGAGATTTCCATGGAGACGGACGACGGATGAACCCCAATACCCGATGGTCACCCCCTGTGGTTGCGCCAGCACCCGCGCCAACCACTCCACTGTCTCCTCCCGCGGCAGCTGCAACCGGCGCTTATCCGAATACAGGCTACCCGAGCGCGACTCCACAACCCGGCTTCGCGCCGCAACCGGCCGGTCCATACCCGGGAACGACACCTCCTCCCTACGCAGTCGTTCCCGGACCTCCGTCTGATCCCAATGCGAATCCGTATGAGGCGGTCGATCCGTTCCGCCGTGAACAGAAAACGAACAAGGAAGACGACTCGTCGTTGACCGAGACCATCGCCGATCGACTCAGTGGCGATAGCGACGACGGTCTACTGAGCGCCTTGCCGTTCCAGAAATCGTCTAAGACCAATCAGGCCGCGGCTCGTCAACACTTTGCCGAAGCCGAGAATGCTATGCGGCAAAGTGATTTCGATATGGCTGCAGAAAAGTACGAAGCCGCAATGGAAAACTGGCCTAACTCACCACTCGAAGAAGACGCCATGTTCATGTTGGGCGAAGCCTACTTCTTCGCGGACGAATATCCCGACGCATTAACCGCGTACGAGGAACTACTTAAGAAATACAAACGATCGCGTCATCTTGAGAAAGCGGTCGCACGAGAATTTCAGATCGGGCACTACTGGGAACAGCTCCACGAGAATAACCCCAAGTGGATCCTCTCACCCAACTTCACCGACGGCAGCCGGCCGCGTCTCGACACGCTCGGACACGCCCGGCGAGCCTATTCGCGTGTCCGCTTGAACGATCCGACCGGCAAGTTGGCAGACGACAGTCTGATGGCCACGGCAAGCTCGTTCTTCAAGCGAGGTGAATGGGACAGCGCCGCCTATCACTACACCTTGCTCGTGAGGGAATACCCCGACAGCGAACATCAATACGACGCCCACATTCTCGGCATTCAATCGCACATGCGGGTTTACCAAGGCCCGGAGTACGACAAGACGCCATTGGTCGAAGCAGAAACCTTGCTCAAGCAGGCTCTTCGCCAATTCCCCAACCAGCCGCCAGAACAGCGTCAACGTTTGACAACCGTTCAAGCGCAAATCAAGGCCGCCGCAGCGGAGCGTGACTTTAGCACAGCGGAGTTCTACGCGAGACAAGGCTTTGTCGATTCGGCACGGCAGTACCACCAACAGATTCTCGCCGATTATCCGAATACCCCGATCGCTGCCCGTTCTCATCAAAGGATCGCCGAACTGCAAAGCGAACCGGGCGTTCCGCCACAACGATTCGCCTGGCTCTCCGGTGTATTCCCAGAAGAACGCGATGAAATGTCGAACATGATCCGCACAGCACGACAGCCAGGTGCCGCGCCGGCTGTCGCCCCGGGAGCGGTTCGTAGGTAGATTCCCTCATGCCTAGTCTTCAACAATTCGATTGCGTCGAGTCGAATGCAGCGATGCGTTTCCGGCCGTGGTACCGCTATGCCGCGTTGTTGATGGCGATGTGTCTGCTCCTGCCCGGCTGTATCGGCTACCACCTCGGCAACCAGAGTCTCTACACACCACAAGTCCGCACGGTCCACGTCCCCGTTTTTCAGTCGGATAGTTTTCGGCGAAACCTGGGTGAGCGACTGACCGAAGCGGTCATCAAAGAGATCGAATTGAAAACGCCGTACAAAGTTGTGCCACGCGAGCGGGCCGACACGGTGCTCAGCGGGCGACTCGTCGGAGAGTCCAAGGACGTGATCGTCGAAAGTCGCTTCGACGACCCTCGCAACTACGACATCCAGATGAGTGTTCTCGTCAATTGGACGAACCGAGCAGGCGAGCCGATTCACCAAAGTCAAACGTTGATGGTTCCGGACCAAGTCTGGGAGGTGTCGGCGACCAGTGCATTGACACCCGAAGTCGGACAGTCGCTCACCGTCGCACAACAACAGGCGATTCAACGCCTGGCCGAGCAGATCGTTTCCATGATGGAAGCCCCGTGGTACACTGCCGAGCATGAGCACCCAGTCATCGACTTCAGCGGCCAAGCGATTCCCGAACCGGGCTACCCGGTGGGTATTGAAAACGCGCGAACTTACCCTGCCGGCGGTCCCTCGGCTCATGGGTATCGTTAACGTCACGCCCGATAGTTTCTCCGATGGCGGTAAGTTCCTTGACCATTCGGCGGCGGTTGAGCAGGGGCTACGGCTCGCTGAAGAAGGGGCCGACATTCTCGATATCGGCGGCGAGAGCACTCGTCCGTATTCCGATCCGGTTTCGCTCCAAGATGAACTCGATCGCGTCGTAGGTGTTGTCGAAGCCCTGGCCAGTCAGACCGACGTGCCGATATCGATCGACACCTCCAAGGCGGCCGTCGCCCGCGAAGCTTTGGCAGCCGGTGCGCAGATCATCAACGATGTCACCGGTCTCTCCGGCGATGCCGACATGATTTCCGTGGCATTGGAAACGGGAGCCGGCATTTGCGCGATGCACATGCAGGGGACGCCACAGACCATGCAGGATGATCCCCGCTACGATGACGTTGTGGCCGACATCGACAAGTATCTGCGTGAGCGACTCGAAACACTCACCGCGGCCGGGATCTCCCGCGACAAGATCTGCCTCGACCCGGGCGTCGGATTCGGCAAGACCCACGAGCACAATCTCACACTTCTGGCCGAAAGCTGGCGTTATCACGAAATCGGCTGCCCGCTCCTGGTCGGTCACTCCCGCAAGGGTTTCATCGCCAAGGTCTTGGGCGATAAGGAGGCCGATCGCACCGCAGCGACCGTCGGCGTGTCTCTCGCGCTAGCGGCCCAGGGGATCCAGGTGCTGCGTGTTCACGATGTCAAAGCCACGGCGGACGCCCTCCGGCTTTACGCCGCCAGCGGGGCTCTCGGAGCCACTGAACCAGCCACCTGGTTCGCTTCCTAAGGCGGCCGGTTTGGCGGTCCTAAATTGCCGCCGCCGATGGCCTTAATCCTGCTAGCACTGCCCGTTACCTGAGCCGGGAAGACGTTGACGCAGACCATGCATTCAAGGATACTTGCGCGTCGGTCTCCGCGATCAGTAGCGGCCCATTACGGACCGCTACGAAGAAGCCGGCTCACACATACTGAATCGCCGTACAGACCACGGAACCTAGAATTTCACGACCGCTGATTTCGCTGAGTTATTTCCCCATGTCCGTCATCCAAGATCACGAACTTCAGGCCTATTGCGAACAGGTTGCCGAGCGGGCTCGTACCGCTTCGCGATCGTTAGCTTCGTTGCGTGGCGATATCAAAATCGCCTGGCTCAAACAATCCGCCGCCAAGCTACGTGAAGCAACTCCGGCCATCTTGGAAGCAAATGTGCGCGACGTGGAAGCTGCGCCTGGCTACGGACTGACGGATGCCCAGACCGATCGACTTCGTCTCGACGAGGAACGTATCGAAGGGATCGCTGCCGGATTGGAAGCCGTAGCGGCATTGCCCGATCCAGCTGGAGAAGTGATCGAATCTTCGGTTCGCCCCAACGGTCTCGATGTGCAGAAAGTCCGCGTCCCCTTGGGCGTTATCTTTTTTATCTACGAGTCACGTCCCAACGTGACGGCCGATGCGGCTGCCCTGTGCGTGAAGAGCGGCAATGCCGTGATCCTGCGTGGCGGAAAGGAAGCAGCCCATTCGAGCCGTGCGATCGTCGACTTGATCAACGAAGTGGGACAAGAAGTTGGCTTGCCTGAGAACGCCGTCCAACTCGTCGCCACGACCGATCGTGAAGCGGTCGGACACTTCCTGTCGTTCAATCAATACATCGACTTAGCCATTCCCCGCGGTGGCGAGGGACTGATTCGCCGGGTTGCCAGTGAAGCAACCATGCCGGTGATGAAGCACTTCTCCGGCAACTGCCACGTTTACGTGGATGCCGCGGCCGATCTCAACATGGCCCACGACATTGTTGTGAACAGCAAGTGCCACCGCATGGGCGTTTGCAACGCGGCCGAATCGCTCGTCGTGCATGCAGATGTGGCGGCGGAAATTCTACCCCGACTTGGCAAATCGCTCGCCGCTCAGGGTGTCGAGATTCGCGGTGACACACAGGTTCGTGAACTAATACCGGCTGCCACTGAAGCAACGGACGAAGACTTTGGCGTCGAGTTCCTCGGCCCGGTAATCTCCGCCTGTGTTGTCGGCTCGCTCGACGACGCGATTACACACATCAATCAATACAGTTCCCAGCACACTGAGTCGATCGTGACTGCTTCGATCGAAGCTGCCCGAGAATTCGCGGCACGCATCGACAGTTCGGCGGTCATGATCAACGCCAGTACTCGCTTTAATGACGGTGGCGAGTTTGGCCTGGGGGCAGAAATCGGTATCAGCACGGACAAGTTTCATGCCCGCGGTCCCTGTGGGCTGAAAGAGCTGACCAGTTACAAGTACGTGGTACACGGTGAGGGCCAGGTGCGTTAAACACCAACGCGCTTGGCGCCCTTCGCATGGAGGCGAACATGGGCGACGATGCTCTAGGCAAAGACGAAATCGAAAGCCTGCTTAACGCGATGGATGGCGGTGGCGGAGGTAGCGCGAGCCCTGCGCAAGCCGCCCCTGCCGCGGCGGCTCCCCGGCAGGTCCGTCAACGCGTAACGACCTACGACTTCAAGCGACCCGAACGCGTCGGCAAAGAGCAAATGCGGGCGCTTCAGACGCTGCATGAAGGCTTCGGCCGCAACTTCGGTGCCGCGCTCTCGGCCCTGTTGCGATCGATCGTCGACGTCAAGCTGACCAGCGTCGACCAGCTCACCTACAACGAGTTCGTGTTCAGTCTCGAGAACCCTACCTGCTTTAATCTGCTCAAGGCGAAGCCGCTCGAAGGAAATCTGATTCTCGACATCAATCCGTCGATTCTCTACCCGATCATCGATCGGCTACTGGGTGGCGGTCGGGAAAGCAGCTCCTTTGCCAAGCGCCCGCTCACCGAAATCGAACTGCGTCTCGTCACACGCATCACGACGCTGTTCTTGATCGAACTCAAGAACGCTTGGGAAAAGGTACTCGAACTCGATCTTTCGGTCGAACGCGTCGAAAGCAATCCGCAACTCGTGCAGATCGTTCCGCCGAATGAAGTCGTGGTTCTGATCAGCTTTGAAGTCAGCATCGGCGACGTGCGAGGCATGATCAACCTCTGTATTCCGTTCAACTCGATTGAACGAATCGCCAGCAAGTTGACCGCCAACAGCTGGGCCGCCTACGGCAAACACAAAACCACGCCCGAGAACACCGAGATCCTGACCCGCGGACTACGCGGTTCCGTAGTAGAATTGGTCGCCCATCTCGGCAGTACCGCCATTACCACACGAGATCTGCTGGGTCTGCGAGTCGGTGACATCATCACGACCAAGAAAGACACTCGCCAGCCGCTGACGATTTGCGTAGAAGGCGTTCCCAAGTTCCACGCCAGCGTGGGCCAACTTAAAGGGCACAAGGCGATTCAGGTCGAGGACCAGATTGAAGCAGAACCGCCCATCTCGCCCTCTGGCTCAGATGAAGCAGCGGCTTAAGGTAGCGAACAGAGTCCGTGACGGACACTTCTAAGGTCATTCACCAGAGAACCAATCAACCGTCACTTCCGATTTTCTGTCCGTCGGAACGGTCGCCAACAGGGCGATCTTCGCCAGCGCGTTGCCGGTGAAACGCTCTATCCGGCAGTTAACAAACGCGCCATAGATCCTGCTCGAGGAATCGGCCTCGTCAGCCAACAGCTCCGCTCTCGCCCGGGCGAGCAGCCGATCGTACTCCAAGTCTCGTGGCTCACACCAGCACACTTGGGTTTCCGGATCGATAACAATTTGCAGCGTATTCGCTGCGTCGTCTCCAGCACGCATTTCGTCGGCGGCCTTTCCAGGCGGCCACATCGTCTGCTTGCCAACGATAGCGACGTAGCGTGTCATCCCTGGCGTGACATCATTCCCGTAACGGTCGCAGTAGGGGAAAACGTTTGCGCTATGTAGCTTGCTGTTGTTCGGCCCATCCCAGGGCTCGGAGAAATCATAGGCGTCATATACTCCTTGCTCGCCAAGATAGGGCAACAGCAAGACTCGCCAACTGTGCATCGGCTTGCCGTTGGCGTCGGCGATATAGGCCGGCGGATAGGTTCCGTGAACCTGATGGTAGTGAATTAGCGCGAGTCCCACGTTACGCAGGTCGTTCATTGCTTCGATATCGCCTCCACCGTGGCCACCAATCACTAGCGGTGGACCGATACCTATCGTAGCGCAACCGACGACCACAATTACCGACATCACAACGACGATTGAGCGTCTCTTCACCTCAAGGAACATTGCCACCCGCAATGCCATCGCTGAGAAGAACGCCAGCGCGAACGTGGCTCCACGAATCACTCCATAGCCAACCGAGTAAGCCGCCAGAATAACAACGGCGGCCACCGCTCCGATGCCGGCGATCGAGAATAGAGCCAGTAGCAGATGAGCGAAACCCTCTGGCCCAATCACCCGCAATAAAGCGAATGCGCAGGCGCAGAGACCAATCACCCAGAACATCGACTGTAGACGAAATTGAAACGGCTTGTCCGCCTTAACGACGACGCCCGCATCGCCAGTAGCCGAACCATCAGCAACCACGACTGGCTCTTCCGTGACGACAAACGGCTGTTCCGGCGGTGCCCAATCCCCATTGCGTTGCATGCCTGCCTCCTCCCAAGTTTCGCTACCGATCGGCCCAGCGAAACAACGTTCCCCTCGTCGCGCATTATTCGCCGCAGAAGACAAAGAGTCCAGTCGCAGCCGAACCAGTCGGCAAGACACCGGTACACCAACCGCAATACAGCCTGAGACGTAACGCGTTGAGACGAAATAGTCTCAGTAGCCCTAGCAAGACCTTCCTTGGTCGTTACCGGCGGTGGCGAGGCTTGGTTCTACGGCGAGCGGTGGCAGGCCCTCTTCCAACACGCCTTTGGCCCGTCGCCAAGTGAGCACCGCCTCGACGACCATCCACAGTTGTAGAAGCAAGATGGCGAAACCAAAGCCGAGCAGGAGCAAATTACCTCCGACCACCTCGCCGCTATTCGCGTCGACATGGCCGATCCAACCACTCGTGGCGTTGAACATCTGCCACAACAGTGCCCAAGCGGGAAAGACAACCATTAGCACCATCGGCACCACGGCAAACCAGATCGGCTTGTTCCTTCGCCACAAGTAGAAGACGATCACCATGAAGGCCAAGCCCGCCAGCAATTGATTCGTGGCCCCAAACAGCGGCCAAAGCAACAGCCCGCCTGTACCGGGCCCTTTGGCCCCGGGCAGCATCGCCACCGCCCCGCCCAGCACCACCGCCAATGCCGTGGCCGCGTACTTGTTCGTCAGCAGCGTAACGCGAAACGTACTGGCCAGCTCCTGAATGACGTATCGCTGTAGACGAGTCGCCGTGTCGAGCGTCGTGGCCGCGAAACTGGCCACCAGAACGGCCACGATGGCAATCGCGAATTTGAGGCTGATCCCAATGGAAGTCAGGAAGTTAGCCCCACCTTCGACAAAGGCACCGACCTTCGCCCCCAGACCAAACCCGCTCCAACTCTTGCTCGTATCGTAGCGAGCATCCCAGGCTGCCCGACCGACGAGCGGTTCACCATTGGCTGCCGCAACGGGAACCCAAGTAGAAATCCCGGCTTCATTGGGCTGCGATTCAAACTTGCCCATGCCTACGCCGGCACAACAGGCGAGAATTACGACGACAGCCAGGCCTCCTTCGAGAAGCATCGCGCCGTAGCCCACGTATTGGGCGTCCCGTTCGTTGGCGACCTGCTTGCTGCTCGTGCCGCTGGCCACCAGGCAATGAAACCCACTGATCGCACCGCAGGCGATCGTGATGAACAAGAAGGGCCAGATCGGCGGAGCCCCAAACTCCGCCAAGGAAGATTGACTCACGACCTCGGGCGCGCTGGCCACGAGATCGGCCTCTCCGGTCCAACCTGCCACGAACAGCCCAACAAGTAATAGCCCTAACGCCAGCACCAGCTGATGGCTATTGATGTAGTCGCGCGGCTGTAACAGAACCCAAACCGGCAACACGGAAGCGACAAAACAGTAGATCAACAGAATGAAGGTCCAAACGACGACGGGATTTCCCAACCCCTCGGGCAGTCGAATCGGAAAGTAGTACGCGCCGACGTAGATCGCCAGGTACATCAGTCCCAGAGCAAGAATCGAGGGCACCAACAATCCGCCACCGCGGCGATAAACCCAAAACCCGATCAGCACGGCGATCGGAATTTCGATCCAAACCGACAACACCGACTCAGGGTACAACTTGAAAATTGAGGCAATCACCAGGCCAAAGATGGCCAGTACAATCGTGAGCGCCAGGAACAGCACCAACAGGAACAGCACCTTGGCTCGCGGCGCGATCAATCGTCCGGCCACCTCGCCGACGGTCTGCCCTCGATTTCGCAGGCTGACAACCAAGCTTCCAAAGTCGTGAACCGCTCCGATGAAGATCGATCCCAACAGCACCCACAACAGGGCCGGCAACCAGCCCCAGAAGACGGCGATGGCCGGTCCGACGATGGGTCCCGTGCCGGCAATGCTCGTGAAGTGGTGCCCGAAGATGACTTCCTTCTTAGTCGGGACGAAATCGACATCGTCCCGCAGCTGCTCGCTCGGCACGACGGCCTCCGGGTCGAGCTGGAAGATCCGCTTGGCCAGCCAGCGGCCATAGGTATGGTAGGCGACGATGTATCCGACAAATGCACCGATCGCGATGAGCAATGTGACCATGGGGTATACGTCCGCCTGAGCCGTGGTATTTTCTGAGGAGCCCCGTGTCCGAGGCGACAGGTACGCAGGAGCTTTGCCAGCAAGCTGACGTTCGAGACTCCTGACCACGATAAAAAAGGGCTGCGAATCTCACAACCGCGACCGTAGACGATAAATTTCAGTCCTCTATAATACCCGCTTCTATTATTCGCTCATTCTGTCCGTCGGTCGGCTCATTGGCCGCCGTGGCGACTGAGCCCCGCATCAACCAGCTTGTGACAGGAGGCCCTGCGAACCGTGGCTGAGAAAGTTGTCATCATTGGAAGTGGACCATCCGGTTGGACATCCGCTATTTACGCCTCGCGTGCCTCGCTACAGCCGCTGGTATTTGAAGGAGCCGTCACGGAACAGAACCGCCTCGACGGCACGCTGCCGCTAGGCCAACTGGCGCTGACCACGGAAGTCGAAAATTTCCCCGGATTTCCCAGCGGAAACATGGAATCGTATCTCGACGATTCGATCGACAAAGATCGCCGCATCGTCATGGCCCCGCACGAGAAGCAGGGCGTGAGCGGGCCTGAGCTGATGGAGCTGATGCGACAACAGGCGACCAATTTCGGCACCCGTGTGGTAACCGACGACATCGTCGATGTCGATTTTGATGTGCGGCCCTTCAAGCTTACCGCCTCCAGTGGTGAAGTCACCGAAGCCCACACCGTCATCATCGCCACCGGAGCGCGGGCAAACTACTTGGGTCTTCCTTCCGAAGAAGCGTACAAGAACCGCGGTGTAAGTGCGTGTGCGGTCTGCGACGGGGCCCTTCCCCGCTTCCGCAACAAACCGTTGATCGTGGTCGGCGGTGGTGACTCGGCGGTGGAAGAAGCCGACTACCTGAGCAAGTTCGCTTCGACCGTCTACCTCATTCACCGACGTGACGAATTGCGAGCCTCGAAGATCATGGCCCAACGCGCCATCGACAACGAGAAGATCGAAATCGTCTGGAACCACACCATGACGGAGGTGCTCGGCGACGACGAGAAGGGCGTGACCGGAGTTCGTCTGCAAAGTACCGTTGACGATTCGGAAAAGACGCAAGATGCCTCGGGCGTCTTCCTGGCAATCGGGCACACGCCCAACACGGCCTTCCTGAAAGACAAGCTGGAGATGAACGACAAAGGCTATCTCATCTGGACGACGCCGCAGCGAACTTACACCAGCGTCGAAGGCGTGTTCGCGGCCGGCGACGTGGCCGACGATTACTATCGGCAAGCGATCACTGCGGCTGGTACCGGCTGCATGGCGGCCCTCGACGCCGAACGCTATTTGGCGGCCAAGGGAATGTAACCGCCAAACCTCTCCCTGCCTTGCGACTGTTCCGCGAGTGCAGGCTCTCCAAACCGAACGAAATCCATCTAGGGAGTTAGGATGAGCGACCAGCAAGGCAAGAGTGAGCAGGCTCGTCAACTACTGGCCGATGCCCAAGCCAAAGGTACCGGGGCGACCCTCCGTGCGTTTGTGAAGCTATCAGGGCCAGGCTGGCTGCAGAGCGCGATCACGCTCGGTGGCGGATCCTTAGCCGGAGCACTCTTTCTCGGCATCCTGGGCGGCACCTCGCTACTGTGGGTTCAATTCCTGGCGATCGTGATGGGCGTGGTGATGCTCTCAGCGATCAGCTACGTCACGCTGTCAACCGGACAACGTCCGTTCAACGCGATCAACCAGCACGTCAATCCGGCGCTCGGTTGGGGTTGGCTGGTTGCCACGGCCATGGCCAACATGATTTGGTGCATGCCGCAGTTCAGTCTTTGCTTCGAAGCACTTGAGACCAACCTTGCCCCCGGCATGGTTTCAGGCGTGACCGAAAGCTTCGCGAGCGAGGGGAACGATGGTAGCACGAGTGCCAAGCTTCTAATCTCGCTCGTGATCTTGATCGCCACGAGCATCATCGTCACGCTCAATCGCAAACAAGGCGTTTCAGCCAAAGTCTTTGATGTCATTCTCAAAGCCCTGGTCGGCATGATCGTGCTCTGCTTCTTCGGGGTCGTGGTCTACCTCACAATCGACGGCCAGTTGCAATGGGGCTCGATCCTTTCCGGTTTCATCCCTGACCTCAGCGCCTTTAGCGGTCCGACCGGAAAGGTGGCCGAGTTGATGCCGCAGATGTCGGCCGACGCTCAAGAATTCTGGACCTCCAAGGTGGTGACGTCGCAGCGGGCAATCATGATCGGGGCCATCGCCACGGCCGTCGGTATCAACATGACGTTCCTGATGCCCTACGCGATGCTGCATCGCGGTTGGGACAAGACGTTCCGCGGACTGGCTCGCTTCGACCTCGGCACCGGCATGGCGATCCCTTACGTGCTGGTCACCACCTGCGTCGTGATCGCCGCTCAACAGGCCTTCCATGCCACGGCCGAGCCGGAGTTCTTGGGGACCGATGCGAAGGCCTTCGCCGAAAGCGCCACCTTCGGCGGAGCAAAGGACAACCTGCTCGCTCGAGTCCAACCCGAGGCGAACGCCAAGTACGCCGACTATGTCAAAGATATGAGCGAAGACGAAAAACTCGCCCTGTGGAAGAAGATGGCCGCCCTGCCAGAGGCCGAGAAGCGAGTCGCCTCTTCGTTGGTAAAGCGGAAGTCGTTCGCCCTCTCCAAGGCTCTCGCTCCGCTGATTGGCGATAAGACGGCCCAATACGTCTTCGGACTCGGCGTGTTCGGCATGGGCTTCTCCACCATCATTATTCTGATGCTGATCAACGGGTTCGTCTTCTGCGAAGCGATGGGCAAGCCGGATAAGGGTGGCCCGTTCGTGATGGGTTGCCTGATCGCCGGCATTGCCGGTGCCGCCTGGCCACTTATCTGGGACGGTCCGGCGAAGATGTGGCTGGCGATTCTGACATCGAGCTTCGGCATGATGCTCCTGCCGATCGCCTACATCACGTTCTTCCTGATGATGAACAGCCACTCCTTGATGGGCAAAGAGAAACCAACCGGCACCAAGATGCTGGTCTGGAACGTGCTCATGGCCATCTCCACGGTTGGTGCAACGGGTGCCGCTGGTGTTGCCCTGTTTGACAAGATCACCAAGGGCAAGAACGCGACCGGTACCGTCGTTCTCTGTGTACTGATCGTCTACCTAATTCTGGTCGCTGCCGGATTCATGATGCGTAAGAAGGCACCACCGGTAGCAAGCAGCGAGGCGTAAGAACGCAGCCCTACAGACTTCGAGACTGGCTTCACGGAAGGGAACAGCCATGGCAAGCGACAACTTTGAAAAGTGCTCGGTAGCCGGCGCACGACAGGCCGAAGCCATCGGTCGCGCCGTCTGTCTGCAAGGTTGGGTTCGTACCCGCCGCGACAGCAAGGCGGGCTTCAGCTTCGTCGAACTGAACGACGGATCCTGCATGGCCAACATCCAGGTCATCTGCGATGCCGATCTGGGCAATTACGAAGATGAGATTCGCAAGCTCTCGCCTGGCTGTAGCGTTCGCGTCAATGGCACGATCAAGGAGTCCGGTGGCAAAGGCCAGAACACGGAGGTACAAGCCGCCGAGCTGGAAGTCTACGGTTGGGCCGATCCGGAAGAGTATCCGCTACAAAAGAAGCGACACTCCTTCGAGAAGCTGCGCGAGTGGGCCCATCTACGACCTCGCAGCAATACCTTTGGCGCCGTGGCTCGCGTACGCAATTGCATCTGCCGCTCGATCCACGATTATTTCCAGGAGCAGGACTTCCTCTACGTCCACACGCCGATCATCACCGCCAGCGATTGCGAAGGGGCCGGCGAGATGTTCAAGGTCACCACACTCGACCTCGACATGCTGGCCAAGAAAGAGACCGAGCTCAATTACAAGTTCGACTTTTTCGATCGCCCTGCCTATCTCACCGTGAGCGGTCAGCTGGAAGCCGAGATTTATGCCACGGCCCTGGGCAAGGCGTACACCTTTGGCCCCACATTCCGTGCCGAAAATTCCAACACCTCGCGCCACCTGGCCGAGTTCTGGATGGTCGAACCCGAGGTTGCCTTCGCCGAGCTGCCGGAGAACATGGATCTGGCCGAGGGAATGATCAAACGGATCTTCCGCGATGTAATGGAACGATGTGCGGAAGACATGCAGTTCTTCAACGATCGCATCGACGACACCGTGCTCGCTACGCTGACTTCGATCGCGGAGAGCCAGTTCGAACGGCTTCCCTACACCGAGGCGATTGAGCTCTTGGAAAAGGCAGATCACAAGTTTGAATACGAGCCGCACTGGGGGGCCGACCTGCAGGCGGAACACGAGCGGTATCTCACCGAACAAGTCTTCAAAAAGCCGGTGATCCTGTTCGACTACCCGGCAACAATCAAACCGTTCTACATGTACGTCAACGATGACGGGAAAACGGTTCGCGCCATGGACGTGCTGGTTCCCAAGGTGGGCGAAATCATCGGCGGCTCCCAGCGCGAGCACCGACTCGACGTGCTCGAAAGCCGCATGAAGGAGCAGGACCTTGATCCGCAAGATTATTGGTGGTACCTCGACCTGCGAAAGTTCGGCACCGTGCCGCATGCCGGCTTCGGCCTGGGACTGGAACGCATCGTCCAGTTCACCACGGGCATGGCCAACATCCGCGACGTCATCCCGTTCCCACGCACACCAGGGAATGCGGAGTTCTAAACGCTCCTCTGTGCTGGCGGGCCGGCGGCGGCATGAACCTCTTCGGTAGGTCATCGCCAGCCGCGGTCGTGACGAATTGCGTGCCGGTCAAGAATCACGATAATTAACGGCATTGGACCGAGCATCCACCGCGTAGGAGAAAAACGATGCCCCGCCTCCTAACCACTGCCCACCTATTCCTTTTGACCCTCTTTTCGACATCGATTATGCAAGCAGCCGAACCGACAAAAGACTCCCTCGATCAGGTCAAGACAAACCTCGCAGAACAGAATGCCGTGATCGTCGATGTACGGGAGAAAGAAGAGACCGACGAGGGGTACATCAAGGGTGCCAAGCTTGTTCCGCTAAGCTTATTGGCAGAAGAACACAATAAAGAGGGCTTCGCCAAGATCCTGGCCGAGCGGATCCCCACCGACACGATCGTGTATACCTACTGCAAGGCGGGTGTCCGCTCATTGATGGCGGCCGAAGTCCTGGAGAAGTTCAAGTACGACGTTCGACCGCTCAGACAAGGTTACAGCGACCTCGTGGCCGAAGGCTTTGAGTCGGACACGCCGTAGGCCCACTGACTAACTCTGGCAACGACCGAGTCCTTAGAGCCCGCCGATCGCTCGCAATCGTCCCTCGCGGACGTTCTTGTGCCCTTCTCGAATCCGTCGCTCAACCTCGGCGACCAGGTCGCCATCATCCTCGAACGATGCGATTTCCTCTGCGGACATCGGCTCGCCAAGACGGACGTGAACCGTGCCAAAACCGGGAACGGGCCGCGTACGGGGCCAGGTCTGAAACGCGCCATCGATCGCGACCGGAAGTAACGTGATCTTCGAGCGACGAGCCAGGGCACAGAATCCCGGCTTGAACGTGGCGATCTCTCCGTCTCGACAACGCGTCCCCTCCGGAAATACCAAGATCATTTCCTCCCGTTTGAGACGCTTGAGCGCTTCCTTAATGCCGGAGAGCCCGCCCCCTTCCAGGTCGAGCGGGATTCCGCCCAAGGAGAGAATGATCCAGCGGAGTGGGGCAAAGTCGAACAACGTCTTGCGAGCCAGATAGCTCATACGACGATCGACGGCTAATCCGACCAACACCGGATCGAGATGACTCTGATGATTTGAAACCACTAGCACACCGCCGTCCATCGGTACGTTCTCCCGACCGTAGCAGCGGACACCCCAGAAGAACGTAAACACCATCCGCGCAAAATTGCGGACAATGTCATGCCATAGATCTTTGGTTCGTTCTGAAGTGAGAAAGGACATCACAAAGACCGGTAAGTAAAACGGGAGACAGCGGGTTCGAGAGCCGCGTTCGTCTTCCCCAATAGGAATAACGCTTCAGGCCTTCTTCACAATCCTAGTTACGGCATTCTCTGACGCACAAGCATCTCGAGATGGTCCACGACCTCGACCTCGGGAAGATTATCGGTAACCAAAACTAGAGCATCCTCCGCCTGCACCAGCGGACCGCATTCGCGTTGTTCGTCACTCTCGTCCCGCTTGGTCTGATCCGACAGCACCTCTTCCAGCGTGGTTGCATTGCCCGCCCGCTCCAAGTCTCGCAGCCGCCGACGGGCTCGCTCCTCGGCCGTGGCGGTCAAGAAAATCTTGCACTCGGCGTTGGGAAACACGACCGTTCCCTGGTCCCGACCTTCGGTCACGACGTCCTTGCCCGCCGCTACATCGCGCTGTTTCTGGACCAGCACTGCACGGACCGCGGGATTGTTCGCTGCGTAGTGCGTTACTCCGGTCACCTCGGGCGTGCGAATCGCGGCCGAAACATCCTGGCCATCGAGCGACACCCGACCCGGCTGGAGCTGGATATCGAGCGACTCGGCCAAGGGCGCAAGGTCTTCCGACTTCTCCCAGTCGTGTCCTCGCACCGACGCGGCGTAGGCGACCGCGCGATACATGGCGCCGGTGTCGAGAAACTCGAAGCCAAGTCGTTCGGCAAGCTGGCGAGCGGCCGACGACTTACCGGCACCGGCAGGCCCATCAATCGTAACAATCATCAGCAACGACTCCCTGACACGTCAAACGAACTCAACACAGACATCACGCCTCCCAAAACAGCTCCAAGTCAGACCACTGGTGCGGGTGCATCTCGATCATGACGCGGTCACGGTCCACGGGCGACTCCCTTCGAGCGAGCTCCGAAACAACGGCGCCCGTGAAATCAACGACTCGTCCGCGACCGACCGGAAACACCGACCGTACCGCGCACGAGGTCGATCGACCAGCCACTTCCATTAGCCGCATCCGCACGCCGATCACGGCAGCCAATCCGCCCTGCCCTGCTTCGCCACCAGACGACTCGGCACGAACCGGCTCGCACCTCGTCACGACAACATTGCCGGCGTTGACATGAAACAACCAACCGGTCGTCGCCGATGGCGGTGTTCTGTCAGCCAAATATCGAGCCATGTTCGGCGATGACAGTTCCTGAGCCGCCGCGTGCGGTTGCTGCAGGTTCAGTCCGATCGCGAACCGGAATCGCCGGGCGGCCTCTTGGCCCGTCACCAGCAGCGTGTCGAGCGTCCTTTCATCGACACGGCGATGATAAGGCAAACCGGCAGTAAGAATTGAGGCCTTGAACTTGGCGCCACGAATTTCGACGAAGTCAGGCGCCTCGAATTGCTGAAGCTTCGTCGGATGAGCACCACCTGCCACGCTGCGAAACAACTCACTGCTAGAGTCAGCCCAGGCTACGCGAGATGCGAAGTAGGCATCCCAAGGATCGACACCCGACTGGCGGAGAAAGTCAGCCCGCTCAAGCGGCTCGATCTGCACATCGAATTCCAGCACTGGCCGGTTGCGAACCAAGGAAATCGACTGGCGGAACTCGGCCATCGCGTGCCCCTCTCGATCGACGAGACGACCGCGGCTCTCAATCGTACCGGTGATGGGCCCTGCACTAACGACCGCAACTTCGTCAGCCACCATCACCGAGTACGATGCCTCGCCCCGGCTCGGATACCCACCGCCAGCGGCAGGGATTCGTAAAGCCAACTGCTGCGACAACTGATTACTGCGAAAGCCAGGACACCGCACAGCGGCGACGGCACCGGTATGGCGGTCGATAGTCACCTCTGCGAATTCATTTCGGATGACGTTGTCCTCGGCAAGCAACTTCCCTGGAGGCGACTGCCAGGATTGACTCGGATCCCCCTGAATCCAAACATAGCCAAAAGCGGGCACTTCGACGAGCACCTCTTGCTTTCCGCCGAGCGCGTATGCCGCCTCGATCTGTGAGGAAACAGCCGGCGGATGCGCCAGCTCCGGAACCGCAAGAGCTATCCGACGTGGCGAGCTGAGGGGGTTGGCAACCAAATACCCACCCATGCCAGAATTTGTTTCGCTTGGACAAATTGCGGCGGCAAGGGCGGTCATGCCATCGGTGTCGGACGACGTAGCTCCAATCACGGCAGCCATGCCCGCGACGGTTTCTTCGGCGTAGTCGGCCGCTTCCGTCTCATGACGCTCAACACTCGCGGCGAGCGGATCATCCCGACCAGTGGCAACCGCCTGTCGCAGGTACGGCGAACGGTAGTCGTCGACAGAGTAGTGGCAATGATCTCGCGGTGTATCGGTTTCCGTTAAAAACTGTTCCAGGCTGACGAACTTGCCTAGCACGGGCGAAAGATTGGCGATTCGCGCCAGATCCGCATACCAGGAACATGCCTCGCCAGGCCAGTGGGCAAAACAGACCACGGCAACGTGATCCATGTCCATCGAATCACCCAACCGCTGCGGCAAACAGAGGAGCGTTTCCGGCTTCGAAGTATCAATCGGCAAGCGAGCAAACGCGTCGGTCGTACTTCCGTCGACGCCCTCCCAAATCGTCTTGCTCTGCATCGGTTCGGCAAATCGTCCCCCGTCGAGCGTAAAGTGCAACGCCCCGAGGTAACCTGATTTGCTCAAGAGCTGCGGCAAAACAGGTGACAGACCAAATCGACGCCGACCAAAGACCTTGGGACGCCGACCGACGAGCGACTCAAACTGCTGGCCACCGCGTTGCAAACTCGCAATCAGCCCTTCACCGCTCAACAGTGACAGTTCTTCGTCTCCGTCGTCCCCACCGACCAGGCAAACCCTGCCTTGCTCGACAGCGTTGCGAACCGCCTTGAGCGTTTCTGGTTCGGTCTCCCGCATCGCGTCAAGTGTCTCGGTGGTAAGCAGGAGGTTCTTCACGACGCCGCCGGACACATCTTGCCGCAACGCCTCACCGATGGTGCTCGGCTCGACCAGCGTCAGATCGATCAAGTATCCATCGACGGGATAGAAGTGATCGCGAGACTGCGCCATCGCATCGAAGCAGTTCTGCAACTTCTCGCGAGACAATTCGACATCCCCTCGCATCGCCGCATGAGCCGCCTCGACGAGCTGTTTGTCAAAATACTCCTGGTCGACCAGGCTTGCGTAACGCATCTGCACCGTGAGCAACTCGGACAGCAAATGACACAATCCGAGAGCGAGAAAATCCTTGACCAACTCAGCATCGAGTTCGGACCGGTCGCGGGGAGTAAGGTCGTCGCCATCCGCCACATCAACCGTCGCTAACTCGCCTGCGGACGAGTCGTCCGCGCCCTCTCGCTCGTCCAGTGCTGCCAGCAGGGCGATCACAATCTCGTCCCGTGTGATCGCATCGCTGGCTGGGATCACGACTGCCCCATCGTGGCGTGCGCGATCGAGCCAAAACCCCGGCAGATCGTTCTCCGCCACTTGCGGTAACACCACCAACCGCCCGGCAAGCTGCGTCGTATCGTCGTTGTATGAACTCTGCCAGGACGGCGTCTTGCCCGTACAGGCGATCAGCGCTGGATGCCACATCGCGCTGTAGCCGGCCAAGATATTGTCAGCCTCGACTCCCTCGTAGTAATACGGAAAGTCATCGAGCGTATGACACGGGAGCAGTAGTAAGGTTTCTTCGATGGCCATGGAGCAGGACGAAAACGAACGATTTTCTAACGAAGCGGCACGAGCCGTGGCCCAACAACGACAAGGCCTAGTCTCATTAAGCGGAGGTATTGCAGCCTGAGGGAATGGCACCTCCACAAACAACCGGGGGCTCCAATGTCAGTTAGGTTCCAACTCAGGTCATGCGGGGAACCGGCTAGATCGAGGGGATCTCTCAGGCGGCCGTGGAACAGAATAGGCGAAATTCGCCAAAAGTGCGAGGCACAGCGCCCTCAGAGCGAGCCCCTGGAAGGACGAAAAAAGGAGCAGAATATTGACATTTTAGGGCATTCCTCGATAAAGTAGGAGTAATGACGTAGGGGGGCACCAGGCCCTTCTATGTCGCGGTCCCAGTCCGCTCCAAACGCTCGTGACGTCGAACGAGCGGGGCGACTTGAGACAGGCATCTCGGAACAGGAACAACAGCAGCCAGGGTTGGGAACGAGGTCCCTAGCTGCACTGACGTGACATTGCGCCACGCACACCACCGCGACGTAGTGCTGCGCTCCGGTAATGTAAGAAGAGGATGCGAAGATGGCAAAGGTTTCGGCTGCTTGGGGCATCGACATTGGGCAATGTGGTCTAAAGGCGATCCGCTGCCGGCGGCACGATGACGATCCATCCAAGATCGTTGCCGATGCGTTCGATTACATCGAATACCCCAAGATCCTCACACAGCCAGAAGCCGATCCGGAAGAACTCGTTCGCGAGGCACTCCAACTCTTCCTTTCGCGAAATAGCGTCGCTGAAGACAAGGTCGCCATTTCCGCCTCGGGCCAGAGCGGGCTAGCACGATTCATCAAGCTCCCGCCAGTTGAAACCAAACGCATCCCGGACATCGTTCGCTACGAAGCGAAGCAGCAGATCCCCTTCGATCTCGATGACGTCATCTGGGACTACCAACGCATGGGTGGCGGTCTGGAAGAAGAGGACTACGCCCTCGAAACCGAGGTCGGCCTGTTCGCCATGAAGCGAGACCAGGTCGATGAAGCGGTCCAACCTCTCCGTGGCGTCGGCATTGACGTCGAAATCGTTCAACTCACACCACTGGCCATTTACAACGCCATGGTCTTTGACCGGCTGGGTGAAATGATCCCGGAAGAAGACTACGATCCGGACGATCCGCCCCCGTCCTTGGTCGCCATTTCCGTCGGCACCGAAACGACCGACTTGGTCATCACCAATGGCTTCCGAGTCTGGCAACGAAACGTCCCCATCGGTGGTAGCCATTTCACTCGAGCGTTGACGAAGGACTTGAACCTGACCTACGCGAAGGCGGAACACCTCAAGCGGAACGCCGCCCAGGCGGAAGATCCCAAGGCGATCTATCAGGCTATGCGGGCCGTGTTCAAGGATTTCCTAACCGAGATTCAACGCAGTATCGGGTACTTCCAAAGCCTCGACCGTGCCGCAACGATCGACCGCGTTGTTGCCATGGGTAACTCGATGAAGCTGCCTGGGCTGAAACGGTATCTTTCCCAGAACCTGGGCTATGAGATCGAAGAGGTTAGCACCTATCCCACACTCGTCGGCAAGGGCGTCGTCGATTCACCTGCCTACAAGGACAATGCTCTCTGTTTCGGGGTTGCCTACGGCCTTGCCATCCAGGGCCTCGGAAAAGGCCAGTTGTCGACAAACCTGGTGCCTCGTGAGCTGATTCGAGACCGAATCGTGCGGGAGAAGCAACCGTGGGCCGTCGCTGCCGTAGCGATCTTGCTACTCGGCATCATGGTCAACTACCTGATGCTGTGGTGGCCCTGGTCCCAGGTACAGGTGAAGAGCGGGGATTGGCCCGGTGCCTTTACTGCCGTTAAGGACGTGGAACGAGAAGTTAAAGCCAACGACGAAGCCTACGAGAAAGCCAAGGCCGAACTCGCCGGCCAAACAGATCAGGCCCGGCAGATGATGGCTCATTTCCAAAAACGGAGTCGCTGGCTCGAACTGCTGCAAGCGATCAACACCTGCTTGCCTCAGTACGACTTCAAAGGAGAGCAACCTCCCGAGATCACTGAGCGTCAACAGATTCACCTTAGCGACCTGCGCGTCGAACACTTCGACAACTTGAGACAATGGGCAACCGCCCCGATCCAAAAGGCACATGCCGCGACACTTGATCTGAACGCTCCCCCGCCCGGCGCGCGGAAAAAGACGGCAGCTGGTCCCGGCGGGGCCCAGAAGCCGCCGGTACCTAGCGTTGCCAAAGCGGACGCGGCGGACAAAAAGGAAGGCGAAAAAGAAGCGTCCCCCGAAACCGATCCTATTCCCGTTGGCCCTGGCTACGTTGTGCAATTCACGGGGTACCACTTCTACGCTCCGAAGAGTGCTGCCAAGAATCCGAATATCCGATCGCAATTCGTCAAAAACCATTTCATCAAGAACCTGGCATCCAAAACGGTTCTCTTTCCGGCGCCTGACGGAAACGGCTGGGTAGAGTCCTCGATGGAAAATCTGGGAGTCTCGTATATCGTCTTTTTGAGGGAAGATCGGCCGGACAAAGTACTCGTGCCAAATGTCAACGCGGGCGGAAGCGGTCCGGCCGAGATTGAACTGACCAAATACAACTTCGTTGTTCAATTCGCATGGCAGCCGGACGGCCCCGGCGAAGTGGCTGAAGAAGAGCAAACGGAAGATGGCGAAGAATCCGCGGACGCGGACGAAGGCCAAACGGCAGCAGTTCCCGGCAGCGGGAATGCGGTTCGATAGAAACCACCTCAACCCAGTCGAAGATCACGGAATTTTTTAAGCATGGACCAATTGCGACCCATCATCGCCGGAATCAAGAAGTACAACTTCTGGATTGTGCTGTGCCTGGCGCTCATGATACTTCTGTTCTTCTGGTGGATATCCGACGGAATATTTCGCAAACCATTCACCAAGAACAGCGGGCACATCAAGAAGCAGATCAGCGCCATCGATACGCTCGCCCAAAGGCCGACCTTCGCCAATCAGACCTGGATCACTGGGATCGGCGAAGCACAGAAGGAGCTCGACACGAGGCTAACCGGGGTTGCTAAGGACAACTACAACGAACAACGTCCCGCGAGAGACTGGGGCGAGTTCGGCGAAGTTCGCAGCGATCGCAAATTGAGCGAGGCCAAGCGAAAAAAGTACTGGCAAGATTTCCTCCCTCAACAAACCGAGGAACTCCTCAAGACCGTTGACGCGACGGTCGACCCCAACGCTACCGGCAAGCTCATTTGGAACGCCAAGAATTACAACGCCATCGTTTCAAAATTGGTTCCGGCCATGATTGACGAGGTCCAGCGGGCTCAAAAGATCATCGACGAACACGAACAGCTCGACGATGACGACCAAAAAAGAAACGAAGAGAACGTCAAGAAGGCCAAGGCCATTGTCAGAAAATCGGTCTGGCCCAACGAGTCCGAAGTGATCGCAACGCAAGAGCAGATCTGGGCCTACCAAGGCTTGCTGCGCAGCGTCGCGGCATTGAACAAGGGAGACAACATCGACCGCTTCAATCTCCCGGTACGAGCAATCGAACGGATCAAAATCTGGCCAGATGCCGACTCCACGGCGAATACCAAGACCAAGCTAGTTACACGCCGCGTTCGCAAGGCAGGTGCTCGCTCGAATGAATCGCCGGCAGCGACCGGCCTCCCACTTCCGCAAGTGAAAGATTACTACCGCGTGATTCCAGCGCGAATCGAACTAGAAATGGACCCCCAGCACGTCGCGTCCTTGTTGGTCGCGCTTGCGAACGACCCACTCACCTGTGAAGTCGTGGATGTGCACCTGACGAGCCATGCGATCTTCAAGAAAGTCGAGGAGCCAGCGGCGCCCATGGGCATGGGGGCCCCGCGTCCTGCCATCGGAGGATTGCCTCGCCAGGGACTAGGCGGCCTGCCCGGCCAAGGTGCCGAGAAGCCCCCAGAAGTTAAACCTCCGCTTCGTCCAGGTAAACGTGTGATGATCGACGCCCTCATCTACGTAGCCAAACCACCTAAAAAGAAAGAGACCTAGATCACCTGAGGCGAGCTGCTTCCTTTCAAGGGGCGACCGCCGGATGCGATTCCCCCCATCGTGAGAAGTGGGACGCCAAGCAAGAGTAAAGCAGGGGACTGGAAAGTAAGGGTCTGGAAAGTAAGGGTCTGGAAAGTAAGGGTCTGGAGAGTAAGGGGCTGGAGACCGGAGAGGCTCGCCTAACGGTCGAACGACTCGGCTGGCAAGCGACCAAAGAAGGAACAGAACGATGAAACTCAGCTTCGGTAAGAAGAGCAAGAAACCACAAAACGACGCCGAGACCGATGTCGATGTCGATGATGACGTTGATATCGAGGAAGAGGACGACGTTGCCGAAGAGAAACCCAAGGCCAAGAAAAAGGCCAAGTCAGACGGCCCGGGCGCCCAACAGTTTTTCATCGACCATGGTGAAAAGATTGCCCTCGGCCTCGTGGCTATCCTAGCCGGATGGATCATTTACTCCTCGATCGGGCAGCTCGAAGTAAAGAAAGGGTACTCACCCGACAAACTTTCCAGCAAAGCGAACAGCGTTAAAGGGCGTATGGCGAGTAACCCCAGTCCGCCGCTCCCGGACAGCGAGGTGATCCCCGAAGGAGGCCGCACGCCTCTCGACGCCTCCAAGTACTCCATGAAGCCTTGGGATATCGTGCTGGTCCCGCGTACGAAGCGGGGGGATCCTCAGTATCTACCTGTCACACAGGTGGTCGCAGATGCAGACATTCCGCTCTATTACGTGACCAAGAGAATGCATGTTGGTCGCGCTGGCCGAGTGCCGCAGCTTCCGCAGGAGGAGCTCGATCGGCGAGAGGAAAGGCTCGCCAAGAAGAAAGCCCAGCGCGAAGAAAAGGCAAAGGCCCGAGATGCAAAGGAAAAGAATAAACTTCGCGCGTGGAAGCGTCGCGAGTTGAACAAGATTCGAAAGAAAAAGCTTGAAGGGGACGAAAAGAAAGAAGAAGAGGCAAAGATCAATCGACAGTACAACCGCAAGCTGGCTGATCTCGAAGGAGACAACGCGTCTCTTAGCGAAAGCATGACGGTCGACCTGCCGGCTGGATTCCGCCTCGGCGGCGTCTCTCCACCGGCACAACCCGAAGACGGCAAGCGTCGCCGCAAGAAGGATGTCAAGGAAGTACTCGTCGAAGCTCGACCGTTCGTCGTCGTTAAAGGCTTGCTTCCTCTTCAGGCACAACAGGCGATCTACGATGAGGTCTTTGCTAAGGCCTTTCATTTCAGCCCCCAACGGGACCGTCCACAGTATGTAGAAGCCCGCCTGTGGAGGCTTGAGGTACCCAAGAACGCCGACCTAGAAAACCTCGACTGGTCCAAGGCCAAGCGAATCGACTACAAGAGAATTGGCGTGATGAACAACAAACTCCCCAAGGCCGAGGCAATTGGCAATTGGGCGGTACGTGCCAAGGAAGTCATCGACCCGCGCTACGTTCACGACGAAACAAGTCGCTATAAGTCCGGCCTCGGCGCCCTGACAAAACCCCTCGGCCCTCGAGTTTATAGCTCGTGGAAGGTCAATGGGATGGCAACGCACCCGGCGGTTCCGCTGGCTTCCAGAAGAAAACCGAAGCCCCGCCCCGCCCCGGAAGCAGCTGTCGAAGCTACTCCGGCGAAGCCAGATCGAGAGGAAATCGAAGAGCCGGTAGACTCGCTTGAGGACGATCTCGAAGACGATCTTGTCTCGGACGAGGAGACGACTGAAGACGAAACGGAAGAGGAGCCCGAACAGCAGGACGACGAAGACGAGACCGCCGTCGTCGAAGAAGCTGTGGCGGCCGAGGTTAGCGAACGGCTTGTGCGCGTCTTCGACTACACGGTCAAGCCCGGCAAGTACTACGTCTATCGAATCGGCGTAGCACTGCGCAATCCGAACAGCAGAAAGTTCAAGGAAATCAAGGACCAGAATGTCGAACATCCCGAGAATCGCGACGCGACATTCTTGCCCAAGTCTTGGGATGACACTGTCTGGAGCGAACCAACACAACCCGTCTACGTGCCGACCGGTGAATCGCTGATGGCGGAACGAATTATCAATGCAATTCCAGGCGTACAAGAACAGGAAGTTGACGTGATCGCCAGGGCGATCGACTTAGGTACCAACGACCTGCTCCAGATGCGATTGCAGCTACGGCGAGGCGGCATGCTTGCCGGACGTGGCGCCGGGATCACCATCGATCCGGTCGCCAAGACCACGCACCGCAATCCGGAGGCAGATCTGGTCACCAGTATGACGCTCATCGATATGCGAGGAGACCAAGAGTTCAAAACGGGCTCCACTCCCACGGAGTGCCTCTACGTCGATGAGCGAGGAAACATTTCGGTTCGTCGATCGGATCAAGATCGACGAGACGTAGAGCAGTTCGTTCGACTAGAAAAGCTGTTCAAAGAGAATGCCGGACAGCTCGCGGCGGAAGAAGGCGAAGGCGGTGACGACGAAGGGGAACTCGGCTTCGGCGAAGATGACGACGACGATTTTCCCTTCCCGGATGAATAAACAACCGATTCATCCAGAGCAAGGAACTAGCGGCCGCTGATTTCCGCCGGTTCGTCGAATAATTGCCAGCGATCAGATGGGACGTCGCGGAAAACGGCGGTGATCCTGTCCGCGCTCATCTCAGCGCCCCGGACGTTGCGTATTAGTACGCGATCCACTTGAGCCGGGGACTCTCGCAAAATTTGGCCGTAGACCTCGGGATCCTTCTGGGTGGAATCCCCCACGAGGATAAATCGGCGGTGCGGAAAAGCGGTCAGAATCCGGCGAATCGCATCCAGCTTCAAATCGACCGAGGTATGAAAAAGCTCTAACGTGCTCGGCTCGGCGAGCCTCCACTTCTTTAAGTGGAACGTTCCTTCTGGGAACCCTACCTGTCGAAAGAATCTAAGCAGCGGTCGATAGAGCTGCCACGGACTGGCCGAGACATAGTGGAACGCAGCTCCCTGGTCGGCCCAACGGCGGTACAACTCCGGCATCCCATCAACCGGATGATATCTGCGTGCCAAGACATTGGTCACAAGCCGCGACTTGTCGACCACGTCGGAAACCTTGATGGTGTCGTCGATGTCGGAGATGACCGACACCCCTTCTGGTTCGATTAATGTCACGCACCCACGGTACTGCCGCTCACACGACGCCGGCGTAACCGCCTCGAAGGGTAGCCAGCCGACGGCATTTGTCCCGGCAGTCGCAGGCCGAACTGCCTTATCCGCCATCAGGCTAGCTACCAATTCGGCAGAAACGCGTACAGCTGAGCGAAAGTGACCGTCCGCGGCGGAGAGGCCAACCTTGAACTTTTCGCCACCAATGCGAACGGAAACGCTCCTGTCCCCCTTGTTGTCGACAAGAAACGACCAAAATCGACGACGAAAGAGCGTCTGATCGACGGAACTGTCATTGCGAGGCATCAGGCTGCGGGCCATCCGCACCGCCAGATCTCGTTTCCGCGAGGTAAATTCGGGCCGGAAAACGATACCATGGATATCGAGTAGCCAGCCGGAGTGCCCGCCGGCCCCCATAATCTGCCCCGCGTTCGTCTCCGACGCCCTGGTCGCTCGCCAACCGAATGTCGGATAGAAGACGATTCGCTCGTCGGATTGCAACTCTCCCACCTGGCAAACTCTCCCGATTCCAAAGGTCTCGTTATCCGCAAAACAACCTAGACGCCCCCACAAATCAGAGCATCGCCCCGCGAAACCCATGGCGCACCAACTCCGATGGGTGGCATTCTAGCCGAGTCGCCTGCGACGTCGAACCAGGTGTCAGTGGTCCAAAACAACAGCGAGTCACCTGAATTTTCCCATCGGAGAGCAAGATTGGGCCCGCTCGTTGATTAGCCCCTTCGAAATGTTCGAAAGACGCGGCCGCTGGGCGAAATTGTAGGGGCCGAGTATATTGAGGGGCCGAGAAACGCCCACTACTGGCTGGTCGCAGACGGGTCGATTGGCTTGGTGTGCGCATAAAAAAAGGAGGGTTCCCGTTCGCCGGGACAGGAACCCTCCCAAACTTGGCTGTCCGAACTATTCAAGAGCACTCAATCAGTTCGGAGACCCACAGCCGTAAGAAACCTATCGGACAGAAACGGTGCGCGACTTTACTTCAGATTGACTAGACGGAACGAACTGCGGTGGAACGCACGTTGAAGAATCGTTTTTTAAATCCAACTTGAGAGCAAAGAAGGATTGGTATGAGCGAACGAGTGGTTGCCAAGTTAGCGTTGGAAGACGGTACCGTTTATACCGGGACATCGTTCGGCGCAAGTGGTGAGGTCGACGGGGAAGTCTGCTTTAATACTTCCATGACCGGTTACCAAGAAATCTTGACCGATCCGAGTTACTGCGGTCAGATTGTAACGATGACGTACCCGCTAATCGGCAACTACGGCGTCACGGACGAGGATCTCGAAAGCCCCAGGCCGCATCTTTCCGGATTCATCGTGCGAGAAAATAGCCGAGTCGCGAGCAATTTCCGAGCCCAAGACGCCCTGGTCGACTACCTCAAACGCTGGAATGTCGTCGCCATCGAAGGCATCGACACGCGGGCATTGGTGCGAAGAATTCGCAATTCCGGAGCCATGAAGGGCATTCTCTCGACCGAAGACTTGGACGACGAGAGCCTCGTCGCCAAGGCTAAGGCGAGCCCTGGTCTCGTCGGACGTGACCTAATCCGCGAGGTCATTACCGACGAAACGGCCGAATGGACGGAGTCACTCAGTCGTTGGTCGCGTCTCGAAGAAAACGCTACAGAGACCGATGAAACCGCAGACCGGCCGCATATCGTCGCGCTCAACTACGGCATGAAGTGGAATATCCCTAGGCACTTGGTTGATGAGGGCTTTCGCGTAACCGTCCTACCCGGGACCGCCTCGGCCGAAGATGTGCTGGCCCAGCAGCCTGACGGTGTCTTCCTGTCGAATGGACCGGGCGATCCGGAACCTTTGACCTATGCGATCGACACAATTCGTGAGATTTTGGGTAAAGTCCCGGTGTTTGGCATCTGCCTAGGACACCAGCTGCTCTCACTGGCCTGTGGTGCGAAGACCTTTAAGTTGAAATTCGGCCACCGCGGCGCGAATCAACCCGTTCAGGACCTGGCCACCGGCGTCGTGGAGATCACCTCGCAAAACCACGGTTTCGCGGTCGATGAAGAATCGCTGCCCGAGGAACTTGAGGTCACCCACCGAAACCTCAACGACGGCACTATCGAAGGCGTCCGCCACCTCAATTTCCCGGCGTTCAGCGTGCAGTATCACCCGGAAGCTTCGGCCGGACCGCACGACAGCCAGTATCTATTCAAGCGATTCTGGGAATTGATTCAGCCATCGGTCGCCAGCTAAAATGAGGCGCCGGCCAGACCGCTGGTCGGCGACGTGGCGGTGAACATGCTAGCCACGTCGGTGCCTTCATCGGTTCTAGTATGAGCGGCGGGTATGGGTCGAATCCGATCATCCTTCGTTGTCTTGGCCTCTAAAGGCCGCTGCCGTGCTACCGCTGGCGTCCTGGCCACCGCATTTCTGTCACTCACGACAATCTCGGCCAGCGCGGCCGATCTTTCGATCGATTTTGAGACCGATATTCGTCCGCTGCTGGTCAACAAGTGCCAGAAGTGTCACGGCCCCAACAAGCAAGAAGGTGGCCTTCGCCTCGACTCTCACGCTGCGGTGCTCTCTGGTGGAGACTCTGGCCCGTTGCTGGCTCTGCAGGACTCCGGACACAGCCTGCTGATGGAAGCCGTGCGGCGAGAATCCCTCGAAATGCCGCCGGACGAACCACTTCCGGCCAAAGACGTGGCCCGGCTCGCCCGCTGGGTTGCCGCTGGCGCCCCTTGGCCCAAGGTCGACGCTCCTCTGCGGAATCATAGAACATTCACGGAGGAGGAACGCCAATTCTGGTCACTACGTCCGATTTCGAAACCGACCGTACCCGCTGCCGACACGCAAGGTTGGGCCCGCGGCGTTATCGACCAATTCGCTTGGCGGCAGTTGGCCCAACAGAACAAGCAGCCGGCCCCAGAGGCCAATCGCTACGAACTGTTGCGGCGACTCTGCTTCGACCTGTGGGGAATGCCTCCGTCGCGGAAACAGATCGATACCTTCATCGCCGATCAGAGGGATGATGCCTATGAGCGATTGGTCGATCGGCTGCTAGCCAGCCCTCGCTATGGAGAACGCTCTGCTCAGCACTGGCTCGACCTGGTCCGCTACGCCGACTCCGATGGTTTCAAGCGGGACGATCCACGCCCTCATGCTTGGCGATATCGCGACTATGTGATTGGTGCCTTCAACAAGGACCTTCCCTACGACAAATTCGTAGCCGAACAACTTGCCGGCGACGAAATCGCTCCTGACAACGCGGACGTCGTTGTTGCCACTGGCTACCTGTACTGTGGCATCTATGAATCGAATCAGGCGAACATCTGGACACAGCGAATCGATTTGCTCAACGACATCACCGACGTCACTGGGGACGTCTTCCTGGGACTCAGCATGTCGTGTGCTCGCTGTCACGATCACAAGTTCGATCCCATTCTCCAAGAAGACTACTATCGCCTGCAGGCGTTCTTTACGCCGCTCGTTCTCAAGGGAGCGACCACACTCCATACTCCCGAGCAGGAAGCGCAACGAGCCCGCTGGAAGGAATCGACCGCGGATGTTCGCAGCCGCCTGGATAAGATCGTGGTGCCGCATATGAACGCCATGCGGAAGTCGCGCATGGACCGGCTCGACAGAAAGCTCCAAAACCTGGCCGCCAGAGACGCCAGCACCCATTCGCCGTTTGAGAAGACGGTCGCCGCTCTGATCGATCGACAGATCAACCACAAGAGCTACGATCTTCTCGCCCAAATGAACGACGAAGAACGCGGCACGATTCGCAAGCTGGAAAAGGAACTCGCCAAGTACGACGACGAGCGTCCCAAGAATGTGGTGGCCGCTCATATCGCGGCCGACGTCGGTGCCGAGGCACCCCCAACGCACATTCCCGGCCACGCAAACCCGCGTGATATCTTGCCAGGACCATTGAGTATTCTCGACACGCGGCCGTTCGTGATCGAAACGCCCGCCGCCGCTCCCACTTCCACCGGGCGTCGCTCCGCACTCGCTCGCTGGCTCACCAGTAGCGATAACCCGCTCACAGCCCGAGTGATGGTCAATCGGGTCTGGCAGCACCACTTCGGCGAAGGCCTGGTCTCCACGCCGAGTAATTTTGGCATCACTGGCGAGTCGCCACGCGATGCCAAGCTTTTGGATTACCTGGCCACTCGATTCGTGGAAGAAGGCTGGAGCCTCAAGAAACTGCATCGAGAAATCGTCCTCTCGGCAACGTACCGGCAGCAAAACGACGGCAGCAATAACACGCCCTGGCGATTCCAGCCTCGCCGCTTGGAGGGCGAACAGCTACGCGATGCCTTGGTCACGCTGGCCGATCAACTCGACGTCACGGTCGGTGGCCCCGCCCAGGACGACGACAGCAATCGCCGCAGCATTTACCTGAAGAAACTACGCAACTCCCCGCTGACCATGTTCGCCGTCTACGACGTGCCGGAACGAATCGACTCGGTCGCCAAACGCGATGTCACGACGACCCCCGTCCAAGCCCTACTCGCCATGAACGATCCCGAACAGCAACGGCGTGTTCAGGCGATTGTCGAGCGTGTGCACCAGCGAGCCGATGGCGACAACGTGAAGTTGATCAACGAGATGTTCTTGTCGATATTCAATCGCCCGCCGACACCGGAAGATCAGCAGGCCTGTCAGGCATTGCTCAAGGAAGCAGCCGGCGAAGGCCAGGCTCGGACGGAAGCCATCGCCGATATCGCTTGGGCGATGCTCAATTCCCACGAGTTCCTATTCGTTCGCTAGCTAGACACCTGCCGCTGCCATTTCGCTAAGAACATGTCGCACCACCCGCCAACTCGCCACGTCTCGCGCCGACAGATGCTCACCCAGGGCACCGCTGGCTTTGGTGCGTTGGCCCTCGCGTCGCTGCTTGGCGATTCTTCCGCGGCCGCGAACGATTCGCTTGAGCGGCGAGATTCGGCCACCTCTTCAAACGACTCCTCCGCCAAGCTGCCACACCTCAAGACGACCGCCAAGAGCGTCATCTTCTTGTTCATGGAGGGCGGACCGAGCCACCTCGACACCTTCGACTATAAGCCAAAGCTCCAGGAACTTGCCGGCCAGAAATTGCCCAAGAGCTTCAAACGGGTGATTACCGCGATGGGCGAGATCGAATCGCCGCTGCTGGAGTCGAAACGAAAATGGAAACGCCACGGCGAGAGTGGGCTGCTGGTTTCCGACTGGCTTCCGAACATTGCCACCTGTGCCGACGACCTGACCGTGGTGCGATCTTGTTGGACCGACGGTATCAATCACTCCGGTGGCGTCTGCCAGATGAACACCGGCTCGCCGATCGCCGGCCGCCCCTCGCTCGGCAGCTGGGTCACCTACGGACTTGGTACCGAAAACGCTGATCTGCCGTCGTACGTCGTTCTGCTCGACGGACAGGACACGCCGATCAATGGAGCCCGCAACTGGGGTGCCGGCTTCATGCCAGGCAACTACCAGGCGACCCGTTTCTACAACGGTCCGACACCAATCCCGAACTTGGTGCCGACGGAAGAACTCAAACCTTCTCGGCGACAACGGCGACTCGACCTGTTGTCGCAACTGAATCGCGAAGTCTCAACCGACTCGCAAGAAGCGTCCGAACTCGAGGCTCGTATTCGCAGCTACGAGCTCGCATTCCGCATGCAAGCGGCAGCCCCCGAGGCGGTCGATCTCTCCCAAGAGACGCGAGCCACAAAGGCCTTCTACGGCATGGACGCGGCCCACACCGAACCATTCGCACGCAGCTGTCTGCTGGCACGTCGTCTCGTCGAACGAGGAGTACGCTTCGTTCAGGCGTACCACGGAGCCCGCAGTCGCTGGGATGCCCATTCTCAAATTGAAAAGAATCACACGCAGCTCTGTCGCGAGATGGACCAACCGGTCGCGGCGTTGTTGAAAGACTTGAAGCTGCGTGGATTGCTCGACGAAACGCTCGTCATTTGGGGAGGTGAATTCGGTCGCACTCCGACTAGCGAGAAAGGTGGCGGCCGCGATCACAACCCGACCGGCTTCACGATGTTCATGGCCGGCGGCGGCCTCCCCGGCGGACGCACGATCGGTAATACCGATGAACTTGGTCTCCACGCGGTGGAAGATCGCATCCACGTTAACGATCTTCACGCGTCCATTCTGCACGCCATGGGTCTGGACCACCGCAAGCTCGTCTACTTGAACGAAGGCCGCCCGGAGCGCATCGACATCAATCGCGGCCGCGTCGTCGAGAAGCTGTTTGAGGCCTAAAACTCCTGGCATTCGGCATAAGCAGCACCGCTGGCCACGTTCCCCTCGAACGAGCGACCAAAGTCGAACTCTCGCTCCAAACCCTAGCCCCTGAGCACCTTGGCGAGTATCATCTAGGTACGTTGTCGGTGGTCAGACAGAAGTGTTGGAGTATCGAAAATACTTCGCTGAATGCCCCGCAACGCCCACCTAATTTGCACCGGAACGCATTGCAACTCGCCGGCTGTCGGGCGAGTTCTCCTCCCCACCTGCTGCCAAGAGTGTGCCTAACATGAATCGTGCTCCGAGATTTCTCTTCGCCGCCACGCTGACTTGCCTGTTGCTGCCGTTCACGCATACTCAGGCGGCCACCGACGATGCCAAGACCAAGTCCCAACCGGCTGGCGTGATGTCGAAAGAAGCGGTGTTCAAACACTGCTCGCCCCAGGCGGTCGACATCACGATCATCGGGCATGACAACCAGGGCCAGTGGGCCTCGTACGGTGCCGGATCCGTTCTGCACGAAAATGGTTACATATTGACCGCGGAACACGTCACCGCGACCGGCGACAAGCACATCGTCACCCTCCATGATGGAACCCATTACGAATACGAGGTCATCAGTCGCGCGGGTGGCTCGTACGATACCGCGATCATCAAGATCAAGCCGCAGAAGCCGCTAACCCCGGTCAAGCTCGGCCGGAGCGACACGGTCAAGAAGGGCGATCAAGCGATGACGATCGGCAACGCCGCCGGTCATCCTCATACCGTCAACTACGGCATCATCGAACGCCCTACCTGTGGCGGCGGCACGCAGATTCACATCGGCAGTGCCGACATCAAGGGTGGCGACTCCGGCGGTCCGGTCTTCAACATGAAGGGCGAGCAGATTGCCCACGTCCACGTCAAGATTTTCACAATGCACAACGCCTCGCGTCACATCCGCGTTGACCACGTCAGGCACGCTTTCGCCAACGTATTTGGCAAAGAAGATCGCAACGCATTCACCATTGGTATCGCCGTCGACTGTCTTGGGAACGAAGCCAAAGTGACCGAGGTCGCCGAAGGTTCGCCAGCAGAAAAGGCCGGCGTCAAGGTTGGTGACGTGATCACCCAATTCGACGACATGCGAATCGGGTCGGGCCCGCACTATGTACTCGCTCTGATGGACCGAGTAACGAAGAATCCCGTCAAACTCACGCTCAAGCGCAACGGCTCCAGCAAGACGATCAGCGTCACGCCGAAGAAGAACTAGTCGCGCAGGCCCCGCGGCCGCACACACTATCGCCTCATTCGCGAGGTCAGCCACTCAAACGGCTCAACGATCCCGCGTGGTTCGATGCGCAACGGAATGTCTTCTCCATAGCGCGTCGTCGTACTGCGAGCCACGGACGTCGCAAAGAACGCGACCTTCGAGAATCGGTCACGGCAAAACTGCGCGAGCCCCGAGCAATGGCGATCAGCGTAACTGGTCGGGTCGTCGCAGCAGATTTCGCAGCCGTCGGCCTTGGTGAACACCACGGCCACGGGCCGCTTCTGCCAAGCGGTCCGCCCCTTCTTTGTCCTCGGCAGCTCCGCCAAATTGGAAAGCGCCTTGACGGCGAAATACTCCGCGTCGCTTCCGCCTGATTCAACCTGCGTCACATCAACAACGACCAGTGCCGCCGCGGATCGGGCGAGCATCGCGGACACGGCAGGTTGATACTGCTCATTGTCGAGATGCGTCTGCTGGGCATCGCCTGCCGAATCGACGAATACGATCTCCCGCGTCGATCGGCGGTTCATGAGCTGAACCTGCCGTCCCGCCAAATGCACCTGGCAGTGAACCCAATTCCAATGCTCAGCCGCGCTCGGCGTCGCTTCCGGAAACTGACAGGTGGCCAGCGACTCGACGGTCTGTTGTTGTAGCGTTACGGAAAAGGCACCGCGAGCGAGTGCCCGAATTCCCGACGTCCGGCGGGCCAACAGGTCGAGCAACATTCCAAGGTAGACCGTCTTACCGGATTTGGGTGGACCAACGACGGCAATCATCTGCGGGGCCGTCTTGTAATTACCCGCCTGATGCGTCAGCGCCATCGGGGCACCGCAACATCGGCAGATCTCGGCGTCGTAATTGTTTTCAAATTCACAGACGAAACAGACCAACGGTTCCGCGTACTTCGCCAGCTGATACGACTCCATCGGAAGTGTGACCAAAGGTGTCATGCCATCGCCTCCTCAAGTTCTACGTCCTCAGAGGGAACCGCCGTAGGCACTTCCTCTTTCGGTATCTCAGAGGGTTCCGCACCGAATAGATTCGCCACATCACAGGCACTCAGCGCACAGCGGAATCCAACATTGTGCTTGCGGCCCAAGACATGTTCGCCGCTTTGAAACTGACAGGTCGCTTGAGAGTCGAAGTACGTGTCGAAAGCGCCACCGCGAATACTCTTTAGCGACTGCTCGCTACGGATGAGCTTCGTCCAAGCAGCGACCGGCGGCTCTTCGGGGTGCGCAATGAAGGGGCTCGATGTCCATTCCCAAACGTTGCCCGTCAGCTGGTAGATCCCACCCACGCTCACGCCGCTGGTGTAATCTCCAACCGGCACAGTCGTTTGCGGTCCCGATCCCCACAGATTCGTGCGCGATCGATCCATGGTATTCCCCCACGGATACTTTCGCTGGGCCAGGGAACCGTTTCCGGTGGCAACCGGCCAACTCCCTGCCTTGATCCACTCAGCATCGCTCGGCAATCTTTTGCCAATCCAACGGGCATAGGCGGCCGCTTCGTACCAACTCACGCCCACCACAGGGTGATTGGCCAGCTCCGGAGGATAGGCACCTTCGGTCCAGAATCTTGGACCCGGTAGCCCGGTAGTGTCGACAAAGTCGAGTAGCCCCGAGACGACTTCTTCATCCCAGAATGCTGGCTGCTGATACCCTCCAGCCGCGACGAATTCAAAGAACTCCTGATTGCTGACGCAGTGTCGGTCAAGTAGCACAGGATCGACCCACACGTTTGAAGCTTGTTCCTGACCACTGAACATCGTGGTCAGGTTAACGTTCCCCTCGGGTAACAAACCCATCCGGTCCCATAGCAAACGGTTCGCGCGATCGCGAATGGTATGGTCAAGCGTTTCAGATACTCTGGCACGTACCAACAGCGCGTAACGATGCTGAGAAAGCATCGTTTCAGGCAAACTAGCCTCACCCATCAGGCCGTCCTCAGCAAGTGATTCGGAGTCGCTTTCAGCACTCACTTCCGCAACGGGACGCCCGGCTTGAGCGACGGCAGCACGCCTCCGCGTTTCGGCGTCGGTCTGTTTCTTACCAACGACCCAGCAGATTGGTGCGATCGAGAGCGCAACCGCCACGCGAAGATCCAAACTCCAAGCGACAATCAATCCATTTGCCAGAACGATTACGAAGCAGCCTTGCCATAACCTCGGGTTCGTCCAGAACGAAATAAAGCGATTTCGATCGAACATGGCGACACTCTCAAGGCGGATTAGCAAATGATGACGTAGGTCTATAGGAACCGTCCGAAATGGTTGAGCATCGGAAGCGGAGTTGGTAACGATCGCATATTCGTCATCTCAAGCGGTACAAAGCTGCCCACTAATTCGCCCGACGGCGAGCGGCATCCTGCTGCACCATGAGAACCTGCGATGCCAGGGTTTTTCGTTTTTCTCCGGGGTCGGCGTTACTGGCCGGCGGGGTGCCGTCGGCAGTCGCAGACCAGGCTGCTTCGAGTTGCTGCCGAAGTTCGTCTCGCTGCCGAAGCAGTTCGCGGAGCATTTCAGCCGTCTCGTCGTCCATCGACCGGCACTCGGCTGCCGCTGTTGCTGCCTGCTGACCGTGTTCTTCGAGTTGTTGGCGTTGGTCTTCTACAACCTGCTGTAACTGAGCGACCGTCTGCTGTTCCTCTTCAAGGGCTCGCCGCTCGTCAGCGAGCGCTCGTCGTTCGTCTTGAAGAGACAGCTCATGTTCCTCGATCGATCGAGCCCGCTCCTCCAGTTCACTCTGCGAGTCGCTGAGAACTTGTTCTCGCTCCGCTACGTCTCGTAGCGTTTGCTGCAGCGACTGCTGTTGCTCGTCGACCGAGCCACGTTGATTGACCAGGTCGTGGTTCGCTGCATCAAACTCTTCGCGTTGCTGCGTAAGACGAACCTCTTGCTCGTTCAATTGCGACTCACGCGCCTCGAGTTGTTGCCTCAGCTCCTGTAGCTCGGCTTCAGCCCGCTGTTGGTCCGCCGTCGTCGTGCTGTGTTGTTCGTCGAACGAGGCCCGCTGTTGTTCGAGCGACGTTTGTTGTTCATGCAGTGAATCGTGTTGCTCTTCAAAGGCCTTCTGCTGTTCGACGATGCGTTGTTCGTGCTCGTCGATCGCCTGTTGACGCTCTGCGAGTTCCTGCTGCTGCTGTTGAGTCAACAACTCACGCTCGGCGAGCAGTGCCTCACGTTGATCGAGTTTCTCGCGGAACTTCTCGACATCGTCGAACAGTTCCGTGGCGTAGCCAGCAAACGACATCTGCTGGGCACGCAATTGCGAAAGTAGGTCCGTTACCTGAGGCCACGTTTCGAGTGTTGGGGCTAAAGTCGCAGCTTCAGACACGCGCAGCCTCATGGAGGAAAATCAGTCAACAAATGCGTTATCAGTGGCAGTTTGCAGGGCGAATGCCTGCGAACTCTGCCAACGGCGATCGTTACGATGGGTCTACGATCCGCCAACGAAAGCCTAGGTCACAAAACGCCTGTTGGCAAATCGGGAAACTGCCTCAAGAAACGAGCGAAAGCCCATCGGATTTCGAGCATGACCCACGGGCTGGCTAATTTTCTTTAGCAGCGCTCAGCAGACAGATCACCGTAGAATCCACAGATCACGCCAAAACGCAGGCTGGATCGGTCGAGAGATATTCGCCAGCGACCGGGTCGAAGAAGTCGGTCGCGGCTTCCGGCTTGGTCTGCACGTCGATCACACCAGCGCCCCGTCGCAATACTGCCATCAAACTCACGCCCCGCATGCGCGTGGCAGCCGAACTGCCATCGAGCGTTCGCAAGATTCGCTTCCGCTCGCCCGCAAAGACTGAACGCAAAATCTGATTCTTCCAAGTGCTGGGGATGTCGAAGTCGGTTCCCACCTCGCCGGTCGATTGCTGCCGACGACGATTCCAACCTCGGATCAGGCGAATCAACGGATAGAGCCGCGTATTGAAGGGAGTGAGCAGGCACTCCTCGACCGGCAGATCGGCCCACAACTGTCGGAAACGAGCCGCATCGTAACGGCGATAGTGGCCGAACGTTTCGTCGTGCGGGCTCCAAAGTGCCAAGTCTGCCGGAACGGTCAGCAGGAAATACGTCCCTTCGCTTGCCGCCGACATAATGCCCGAAAGCAGCTGAAAGTCGTCCGGCACGTGCTCTAGCACGTCCATCATCATGACCAGCTTGGCCTGAGGAAGGCAATCACCAAGATCGCCAGGCGCGTATCCGGCTCGAAAGTCGACGTCTGGGAAGCGCTGAGCCGCAAACCGAATCGCGTCGGGCGAAGTATCGATCCCCACCGCGTGATAGCCGTCTGCCAAGGCAGCAATGTTCGCGCCCGTCCCACAACCGACATCGATGACAGTCGCTCGGCGGGAAGAATCTCCACCGGCTTGAGGCGGAACAAGCCGCTCCACAACGGCTCGCATCACCTGACGCCTGGCGACAAACCACCAGTGTCGTTGCTCCATGTTGGCGTGCAACTCAAACTGCAGTGACTGCATGGCCTTGTCTCGTTCTAACCGGTAATTTCCGAAAAAACCTTCGCACCTGTCTAGCTGGATAGGGACGGCGCGCGAAGACGCAATTGTGCGTTAAAAAGTATAGGTCAGTCCGAAAGCACGCTCATGAAGCTGCACTTTCTTTGCCAAGATTCTGTGTCAAACGCTTTACTTCGCTCCGGCGCCGCTATAATCACGAAAGAGGCCTCACTCGTTCATAATCTCGGCCACGGGATGCGCCCGCCTGCTTCTAGATTCACTCCGATGTCGATTCTGCGCACGAAAACCCGGTATATCTTTCTCATGTTGGCCGCGATGTGCGCCAGCGTAAGCATCGCCTGGGGTGAAAATCCGAACTCGCTGTTCGAGCTTCCCGATCCTCTTAAGGATGCGAAGTACGACATTCTGCGTCGACCTCAGTCGACTGGCTCGTCCGTCGCAACCGACGAGCACCCGATGTTGCCCGCATTGCGCTACGCCTATCAGCGATACGAGCGGATGCAGCGCGAGATTCATGACTACAGCGGCAAGCTGATCATGCGGGAACGTATCCGTGGCCGACTGAAGAAACGCGAGTACATGGAGATCCGCGTTCGCCATCGGAGTGTTTCCGCGGAAAACGAAATCGTTCCCTTTGGCGTCTATCTCCACTATCTCGCACCAAGCAAGATCCAAGGTCGCGAGATTCTGTTTGTCGAAGGTGAGAACGACGGCAGGTTCATTGCCACGCGTGGGGGCAAGGGTCCCTTGCGCGACCTGACGATGTGGCTCGAACCGGACGGCCACCGGGCCATGCGCAGTAACCATTATCCGCTAACGGACGTGGGCATTTCCAATCTCGCCAGGCGACTCATTGAAATCGGCACACTCGAAATGCAAAGTGAAGCGGCCAAGGACGCCAAAGTCCGCTTCACCAAGGGCGCCAAGATCAACAAGCGTCCCTGCGTAATGATCCAGGTCACGCACCCCGAACGTCGCGAGGGACTGCTCTATCACGTCGCCCGCATCTTCGTCGACGAGGAGACTCAGGTCCCCATTCGCTACGCGTCGTATTCCTGGCCACCGAAGGCAGGCGATCCTCCGCTACTTATGGAGGAGTACACGTACGTCGATCTAAAGCTGAACGTTGGGCTGAAGAGTTCGGAGTTCGATCACACCAACAGCAAGTACCGTTTCCGCGAGCCCAAGTCGATCGACGAGACCGATGTGCCGGCACTCGACGCGACGGAGGACGAAGCGATTGTGAGCTCTCCGCAATCAAACGAAGTGGCTCGCTCCGACGCGACGCTTAGCGAAGAATAGCCTGGCCGCGAGGTTTCCGTTTCATGAGTTCGTCGTGCGCAAGACAGCGCCTACGACGATCCCAGGCAGCGACCGATCTGTCGCACCGCTTGGCGGAGACGATTCTCGTTCTCGACGAGCGATAGCCGCAAATAGCCCTCGCCCGCCGGTCCGAAGCCGGTCCCGGGGCTCACGGCCACATCGGCTTTTTCGAGAAGCATGGTAGCGAACTCGATCGAGTCCATCTTCTGCCGCCACTCCTCCGGAATCCTGGCCCACACAAACATGCCAGCTCGGGGTTTTTCGTAATCCCACCCCAGGCGATCGAGTCCCTGACAAAGAACGTCGCGCCGCTTCTGGTACGTGAGCGATTGAGCTTCTACGGCGGCGTCCGTGTGCCGGAGCGCCACGATTGCCGCAATTTGAATCGGAGTAAACAGCCCGTAGTCGTAGTAGGCCTTCATCGTGCCGAGCACCCGCACCATGTCGGCGTTGCCGGCACAGAAGCCAACCCGCCAACCGGCCATGTTGTAGCCCTTGCTCATGGTCGTGAACTCGACACCGACTTCACGGGCCCCTGGCGCGGCCAAGAAACTGGGCGGCGTGTAACCGTCGAATGCCACGTCGGCGTAAGCCAGGTCGCTGATCACCATGAACCCGAAGCGGCGAGCCAACTTCACCACCTCAACATAGAACTCCGGTTCCACACAAACGGTGGAAGGGTTGTGGGGATAGTTGAGAATCAGCAGCTTCGGCTTCGGATAGAGATGCTCGCAGGTATAAGCGACGTTGGCCAGAAACTTCTCGCTGTCGGCAACCTCTAGCGAGATAACATTGCCGGATGCCAACATCACGGCATACGAGTGAACTGGGAAGTAGGGCGCCGGAATGATCGCCGTATCACCAGGCCCCATCAGCGCCAACGAGAGGTGACTAAAACCCTCCTTGGACCCAATACAGACGATGGCCTCGGTCTCTGGATCGAGCCGGACGCCGAACTTCTTAAGATACTTACTGGCAACTTCCGCCCGTAGATTCGAAATCCCTTTGGCGTTGCTATAGCCATGATTACGAGGATCGCGAGCAGCTTCCGCCAGCTTCTCGATGACCTGATCGTCGGGCGGGTCGCTGGGATTACCCATCCCCAAGTCGATAACATCGTCACCGGCCCGTCGTTTTGAATAGAGCAGCGCGTTGATTCGGCCAAACAGATAGGGCGGCAAACGATGCACGCGTCCGGCCACGTTGATGGTGAACGGACGCGAATAATCGACCGGTTCGTCGCTACGCCGGAAATCTTGGGACATGGGCATTCAACACGTCCCCCGCGGAAACGCGCTCTCTTGGAATCCAATCGTGACCAGTCCCAAGTTTAATCGGGCCCGCGGGCGGGCGGAAGTCTATCGACCTCGAACCAAGACGCCACTGCCCGGCCTTCGTTCCAATATTACCGAGTCGCCGGCTTCTGCGGAGCGAATCGGCCACCACCGGAGGCAGCACTCGCCTGCTGTTTCGGGGTATTCGAGGCCGAAGGATTGAGGTAGTTCTTGATGTGGCTCGACTCCCTCAGCTGCTGGAAATGACTGGCCATCACAAGCCGGAATTTCTTCTCCACCAGGTCGGTGTGTAGCTCGTCCTGCACCTCATGAAGCTCGATGACCTTCGGCTTCGTGCGACCTTCGCAGAACAAGATCACGAAGTGGTCCTGACCTTGTTGGCCTCCGGCCATTTGAATCACGCCTGAAATCTCACCCGGCTGCAATGCAAAGGCTTGCCGCTCCAGAGCCGGCTGACCGCCATGCTGCTGGATCGGGGGAACCTCGCCCCCAAGAGCCTTGCCACTGGGATCGATTGAGTATTGCTCGGCCAACTTGGCAAAATGCTCGACCGTCGGTTCACGTCGGGCCATATCCCAAACTTCCTGGGCACGGCGTTGATTGCTCATCACGATCGCCCTACAGCGAACGCGCTCGCCGTAGTTTGCGTCGAACGCCTTCTGCATGTCTTCGGCGGTTACCTCGACCTGATCCGCCACGAGAGACTTCAAAGCCACGGTCGGCCACACCAGATCGTCAATGTAGATCTGCTGGGTGATATCCTGCTCCCGCGTAATCACCTTAATCCACTCTTCGAGATGAGGCTTGCCGCTACCGGTTACCACTCCGGCCGCCAAGGCAGCCCGTCCCACTTCTGCCCAAATATCCTGTTCAGAAATCACCAGGTTCTTATCGGCCAAGGCCCCCTTGAGCAAGGCTCGATTGACCTGCCCCTCGAGGACTTCAACGCCATGGCGCGCAACGCATTCGCGAGCCAGCTCCTCAATGGAAATTTGGTGACCATTCACCGTGGCCGCCACACCCGCCATCTGCTCGCGCTTGACTGGATCATTGAAGACATTGACAATCTCGGCCTCGTCTTGCAGCTTCTTAAACAGTTCGCCACTGGCGTCGCGAAGACGACGGTCACGAAGATTGTTCCGCACCAGCGTGGCCGCCTGTTCGCGTTGCTGCATCGTCGGGTTCTGTCCCGGGATCTGCTTCTCGCACTTGAGAATCGCGAATCGATCCCCGACGGTAAGAATCTCGGAAATCTGGCCTGGCTGCAAAGCGAACGCAGCCGCTTCGATTGCTGCATCACCGGAGTGCCGGCGAATCGGCTGAATCAAACCGCCTGCGCTGGCGCTGTTCACGTCACTGGAGTGCTCGCGAGCCAGCTTCGGAAACAAATTGGGGTTCACCGCAAGCTGCTCGTGAATCTTTTGCGCCTTCTGACCATCTCGAGTGATGATCAATCGAACGTGAACCTGGGGACCGAATTGACGATCGAGCGCCTTAGCGACGTCGTCATCGGAAACCTGAATCTGTCCGGCGGCCAGTCTTCGCAGCGCAAGGGTCGGCCAGATGATCTCACTGGCATACTGCTCGGGCTTGATGTTGCGCTCGCGTTCGAGCATCACCATCCACTGATCGACCGGAATCCCAAATCGACGAGCGACACGATCAATTTCCTGATTGACCTCTTCCTCAGTGATGGTGATGTTCGCCTCGCGGCAGCGGAGCGCGATGATGTACTTGTTGGTAAGGCTCTCAAGAACCTTGCCGCCATAGTGCTTCAAGCATTCTTGTGAGAGCAGGCCGTGCGTGATTTGCTGGCCATTAACGATCGCAACCACTTCGTTCGGCCCGCCCGGAGCGGCGGGAGCGACCTGGGGAGATTGCTGACTGGCCGGCACCGCGGCGCTCGCCTGCCGCACATTTCCATTCGCCGCATCGGCCGCTTCATCGCCACCGGAGAAACGAATCACCAAGGCGGTGGCCAGCACGGTCAAACCGCCCATGATGATCATGAGGCGCGTCTTGAATCGTCCCTGACCGGATTGCTGATAGCGTGAACGTCTGTGAGACATCGTCGGTTACTCCCTTAACCGCGTTTCGTAGCATGTAATGCGGAGGCCTTCGCTATCCTAGCGCACAGCTTCCGCGCGGGGTGGCATTCTAGAAACGCACCAAAATCCGGTCAATAGAATTGGCGGCAACAGCTTCACTACAGCGCAGAAGCGCAGTGTCTTGCCGCAAAAGAGGCCACGAGCGTGCTAGCAGCGACAGCAAGGAAGCTCGCTTCGCGCGGCAAGCAAATAGCAGACACAGAGATTGAGAGGACGTGAATCGAGCCGGACGACTCGATCAGTCGTCCATGACCTCTTTCTCACGGGCGGCGGTCGCCTCGACGACGGCGCCCTCGTACTTCTTTGTGAAGTCCTGAATGTCCTTCTTGGTCGAATCGCGATCGTCTTCGGAGAGTTCCTTGCTCTTCTCGGCGGCGTCGCACTCCTTATTGCCGTCGCGACGAATGTTGCGAATCGAAACCTTGGCTTCTTCGCCAAGCTCCTTGATTCGCGAGACCATCTTGCGTCGCACGTCGGTGGAAAGCGGCGGAATGTTGATGCGAATCAAACGCCCATCGCTCTGCGGATTGAAACCGAGATCGGCGGCCAGAATCGCCTTCTCGATATCCTTGATCACACTCGGATCGAAGGGACGAATGACGATCTGCGTCGGCTCAGGAGCTCCTACCGAAGCGAGCTGCTTGAGCGGCGTCTGCGATCCGTATACTTCGACTCGCAACGAATCGACCAATCCAGGGTTGGCTCGTCCCGTACGGATACCGGCCAGGTTCGACTTCAAAACATCGACCGCCTTCTCCATCCGCTCTTCGACATCGAAAAGAATTTCTTCAGCATTCATGCTTCGCGTTCCCTTGCGCTTCGTTGTTGATGCAAAGAATCAGTTCGTCCAACCGCTCTCAGTTGCGGAATCCGTTACTCAGGCTGCCCCGCCAGCAGTTCATCACTACCGACCAAAGTGCCAACCTTCTCGCCCCGCACCGCCCGTTCGATGTTGCCGTCCTTCTTGTAGTTGAACACCAGGATCGGCATGTTGTGCTCCATGCACTGAGCGATCGCGGTCGAATCCATGACGCGAAGATTCTGCTCACGAACCGCCTGATAGGACAGCTGCGGGTAGAGCACCGCGTGTGGATTCTTCTCCGGATCGTCGCTGAACACTCCGTCGACACGGGTCGCTTTCAGGAGCACGTCGGCATCGAGTTCCAAGGCCCGCTGGGCAGCTGCCGTGTCGGTCGTCACAAAAGGACTTCCAGTACCGGCGGCCAAGATCACGATGCGGTTCTTTTCCAAGTGCCGGCGAGCACGACGTCGAATGTACGGCTCGGCGACACCGTCCATGCGAATTGCCGTAAGCAGACGTGTCTCGCAACCATGCGCTTCGAGAGCGTCCTGCAGCGCCAGTCCGTTGATAACGGTCGCCAGCATTCCCATGTAATGGGCCGTGGCTTCTTGAATCGCGGCATTGCCCGCCTTGAACTGACCGCCACGGAGGATGTTGCCACCTCCGATCACAATCGCGATTTGCACACCTTGCTGCGCGGCCTTGATGGTCTGCAGCGCAATGTGGCTGACCTCCTGCATGCTAATGCCGCGTTCCCCAGCGGGGCAAAAGCTCTCGCCGGAGAGCTTCAGCACCACGCGCTGAAAACGAAGCGGCACAACAGACGACTCGGACTCAGACATGGTCGCTCCTTTGACTACTCGTCGGCTAACCGCGGTCGATGGACAATCGAGAGTGGACTAGGTGCCCAACTCCCAACGTTCGAATCGCACCAGCTTCATGCCCGCTTCTTCGGCGAACTGAGCGACGGTCTTCTCTTCGTCCTTGACGAACTTCTGATCGGCCAAGACGTTCTTCTCGTAAAACTTTTGCATACGGCCTTCGATCATCTTCTCAATGATGTTCTCCGGCTTGCCCTCCTTACGGGCGAGATCCTTCTGTAGCTCGATCTCGTTGGCCACCATTTCCTGGTCGAGGGCCTCTTTCGTAACGGCCGAGGCGGTGCTGGCGATGATGTGCATGCAAACGTCCTTGGCTGCGTCGGCGTTTCCGCCTTCGACTTCCAAGAGAGCCGCCAGCGGCTTGCCGGCGTGGTGAGCGTAAACGCCACAGGGACCATTGAAGCGAACCAAGCGTCCGATGTTGAAGACTTCGCGAATGCGATTGAAGAGGTCGTCCTTCTGATCGCCCAAGGTCATGCCATCCTTGCTCGGCGACGGCTGGGCGAGCAACTCTTCCGCCGTAGCGGCACCGGGACCTGTCGCCAGCTGCTGGGCCAAGTCGTTGGCCAGCTGAATGGTGTCGTCACCCGAGGCTACCGGAGCCGATTCGCACTTCAACTCAACCATAGCGCCGACTCCGGCTTCCAGGTCGGCGTAGATGCCGATGCGGCCGAAATCGGTGTCACGTCCGAGACGCGTCTTTTCGGTCTTCTTACCCTGCTCGCGAAGATGCTCAACAGCGGCTTCGACGTCTCCGTCGGTGGCGGTGAGCGCCTTCTTGCACTCCATCAACGGAAGGCCAGTCTTTTTTCGCAGTTCACCAACTGCTGAAGCTGTTACATTTGCCATCGCTTCTGTTTCTCCTTCGTATCGATCAACTGTGTAATTGTTATCTTGGTAGGGTTCAAAATGATTCGTGATGGTCGCCCGTGAAAGAACGGCACTCAAGCAGTTCGGGCCTTGGCAACGAACGGAACTTGCGTCCGTTGTGCCCCCGGCAGGCAAACCCAACACCACAAATGCCTCAAGCGGTGCCTCTTCGCGACTACCAGGAGCTAAAACTCGCTGCGCAATCCATGCACATAGAGCGTGGTTCGACTCTCTTATCGCCGGTTACGGGCAGCCTTCGCTGACTCCCGCTAGCTAGCCGACGCTTCGGCATCACTGGGCTCGGCTGCGGCAGGCGCACTGGCCGCCTCGTTGATCTCGCCTTCAGCTTCCTGATGCTCGGCCACGGCAGCTTCCGACTTGCCAAGATTCACCGCATTGGAGAGCAGGCTCGCAACCAACTCAATGCTGCGAATGCTATCGTCGTTACCAGGAATCGGCAGATCGACGACATCCGGATCGCAGTCGGTATCAATCAGCGCGACCGTGGTGATACCCAACTTGCGAGCTTCACGAATCGCGTTCTTTTCCTTGTTCGGATCGACAATGAAGATGCACTCGGGCAAGCGGTTGAGCGTGCGAATACCGTTGAGGTTGCGGAACATCTTGCGACGTTCACGGCTCAACGCCGATTGCATCTTCTTCGAGTAGCTACCGATTTCATCACTACCGAAGATCCCTTCCAACTCTTCGAGTCGGCCGAGTCGACTACGAATCGTACGGAAGTTGGTGAGCGTACCACCGAGCCATCGCTCCGTAACAAAGGGCATCCCGCAGTTCACAGCGGCGCGTTCGATCGGATCGGCAGCTTGACGCTTCGTTCCGACGAACAGCACGAGACTTCCCGCGCTGGCGACCTGCTGCAAGTACTTCTGAGCCCGAAAGAGACCGCGAATCGTCTCGCGGACATCGATGATGTGAATCTTCTTTTGACGGCCGTAGATGTAGGGCCGCATCTTGGGGTTCCAACGGCTGGCTCGATGCCCGAAGTGAACTCCCGCTTCAACTAGCTGCTTAACCAATGGTTCCGACACGTAAACACGCTCCTTCCTTTGCCCGTTGGCACACCAACCTGGTTGCCCTACCGGAAATGGCAAAGCGTGGTCGACGTTGGGACAAAGCCAAACTTGATCGGTCTGAAAAAAATGACTCTCCGCAGCGGACCGGGGCACCGCGAATAGTCCGTCAATAGTAGCGTTTGAGGGCACCCTTCGTCAATCGGACAACTGGCGCCTGAATCGGACAACGGGCACCTGGCTAATGGGAAACGGCCCTGTCCAAGGCACATCGACCAGGGAAGCCCCGGCCCGCCAGCCGATGTCGGTGACAATCACATCGAGTGCTCTGGGCGGATGCAAATGTCCGGCCGCTTCACACCCCGATCTGCCCACCACACCCCCTATTCGCATTGATATGAGCCAGAGGTCGCCCCCCAATGCGAATGTCGCATTATCAGCCGCCATTGGGGCATTGTGACCCTTTCTTTGGACAAGCCTGGCCCCTGTCGACCAACACCTTAATCTCCGATCCCCTGCATTATCCCACCAAGAAATAACACTAACCCGTTGATGTAAATGGGGTTTGCTATACAATACAGGTAAGGCTAACAGTTCTTTGGTACGATACTTGCCATCAAACATCAAGCGGTGCCTGTCTGTTATTGGACTGGGCAGGCACGGGAAGAGGGAACCGTTAGTAGAAATTGGGAAATACGTCATTCGACCGCCAATCTGGCCGCCGAATGAGAGGCAAGCGTGTTTCCCAGTCAAGCGAGTAAAGGGGTACCGAGCCAGACGCTGCCATGCGCTCTAAAACGGCATGTCTGGCCAGACTCAGCTGACAACAGAAGGAACAGAAGAAATGTCCGTTCTCCCTGAGGCATCGACCATTTGCGTGGTCGATTCGCAGCCAGAAGACTATGTGTCGATGCTGGCAGATCCTTTGCTGGAGGGCCTGAACCTCCGGTTTTTCCGCACCGCTGGCGCTGCTCTCCGGGCTGCCAGGCGCGATGAACCTAGCCTTTGGTTCATCAATATGGATCTGCCCGATCGCAGCGGTATCGAATTATGCAAAATGCTGCGAAGTCGATTCGATGAAGTACCGATGTATCTGGTACGAAACGAGTACGACGTCGAAGCTGAGCTCGAGGCTCGCAGCTGTGGTGCAACGATGTTTCTCTGCAAACCGGTAGCTAGTCACTGGCTGCAGGGAACAGACACGACCGTGGCAAAGTAGCGTTTTTCGGCGTTTTTTCACGAATTCGAGCGCCCCGGAAGGGGAAGGACTCGCTAGTGAAGCTAACCGCCAAGAGCGCACTACTATGGAGCCTCGTGATCGTGGCCTGCCTGCTTGTGGGGCCTCGTCATGCCGCGATTGTGCTATCTGTGGCTGCTGTCGCGATGGTGGCCGTTCGCTTTAAGTGCTTAAGCCGCCTGGAACGGTGGCTTTCCGACGCGTTCTTTCCCCCTCGCAAACAGCCGCGACGGGGCCATTTCCGCTATTCTCGCGATGCTCGCTCAGCCACCATACACGGCTCACACAAACGCCGTCCTCGCTTGTCCATTCGAGAGTACGCACAGGACTCCCGTCGGGATCAGGTCATCTCGGCCGAGACTCGCATCACTGAGAATGGCCATCGCCAGCAAGAGACTCAGCAGCCCTCTCTGGTGGTCGTGACAATCGACTCTTCGGCCGAGCCGCGCCCGACGCTCATCGATCTGGACAAGAAGGCCGCCTAGGTAGGCTAAAAACCTCCAGCGTCCGGCTGATCATCACCAATTCTTCGCTGGGATTCCGGCCGCCAGACCGGAATTTTGCCCTTAATAAGGCCTTAAAATCAGGGCTGCCACGGCGTATCCGCCAGGCCAAGAAAGACTCTCCCTTGGACTGGTTCACTTCGTCCAGCGGCGTCCCGTCAGATTACGGCCACAAAAAGGAATAATCGACCCTTCAAACCATCGCTGAGCACCGGATCGGATTCCCGCATAGGGGCGAAAACGACCGATTTCAAACGAAAACACCATGCACGGAATAGTATTTTCACAAAGCCCTTCAGAACAACAACTTACGGCAACAACACAGGATTTCATTCCCGCTGACCAATAGATCCTCCAAAAGTAATTGCGGTAAAATGACGCAGAACCATTGCAATCCGCACAGTCTGTTGGCAAGATAAGAGTATTACGAGTTCTATCGTGACTCGAACAACGCACACACAAAACCCTGGAAACGGCACGTGGCGAGGGATAGCTACTGCATGAACGACCCTGCAATGCACATCAACAGCTACGCCATTGACCACATCATTGGCGAGTCCGCTTGGGCTCAACGTATTCGTAAGCGAATTCTTCAGGTTGCCGCCTATGAGTACAACGTGCTGATTTCCGGCCCCAGTGGTACCGGAAAAGAACTCATTGCGCGTGCGATTCATGCTCACAGTTCCAGATCCGATAAGCCCTTGATCCCGGTCGAGTGCGCTACGATTCCCAGCGGCCTGTTCGCAAGCCAGCTGTTTGGGCACGTCAAAGGTGCGTTCACCGGCGCCGATCACGAGGCGGCCGGTTGCTTCCGTGCAGCCGACGGTGGCACGATCTTCCTGGACGAGATCGGCGAGCTCGATCTCGATCTTCAAGCCCAGCTGCTGCGTGTCCTGCAAGAGAAACAAGTGGTTCCGGTCGGCGGACACACGCCGGTTCCGGTCAACGTTCGCGTCGTTGCGGCGACGCACCGCGATCTTCGTCAGGAAGTTCGCGCCGGACGTTTCCGACTCGATCTGTACTATCGACTCAATGTCGTGCGCATGGACTCCAACCCACTCAAGAATCGAGTGGAAGACATCCCGCAGCTCGTCGATCACTTCTTAGCCAAGGTCGCGCTTGAGAACGGCCTTCCGCTGAAACGTCTCTCCGCCGATGCGACGGCCATGCTGCAAGCCTACGAATGGCCCGGCAACGTCCGAGAGCTGCAACACGCTCTGGAACGTGCGGTCGTCTTCAACGAAGGTGATGTGCTCAGCCCCACCGCCTTCGAAGGTGTCTTTGACACCGATCTTGAGCTCGAAGTTCAAGGACATGCGGCCGCGTCCCCGGCTCCCGCGACAGAGGAGACCCCGACCGCCAATACGGCCCTCCCGCTGCCGCTACCGGAACCGACGTTTGACAGCGACGACGAATTTGAACGATGGCCCACCATGGCCGATCTCGAAAAGGCGCACATTGAGCGAACGCTTAAGAAGACGTTCTACAACCAGAGTGCCGCCGCCAATCTTCTAGGCATGGACCGCAAGCAGCTGGCCCGTCGCATCAAGAAGTACGGAATGAAAATTCCGCGTCGCTCGCCAGGCCGCCCGGCTCGCTCCTAGTCCGCACCAAGGGGGCAGTCAGCTCTTCCCGCTTCGACTTCTGCGATTGAAATGCGCGCTCGTCGAAACTAAATCTTGAACAGCTCAGTTGGCGTACGACTGCTAACGGCTACCCAATGACGAGGCCACCGCGACAGGCACCTGCCGTCCTTGAAGTGCCGTTTCGCGAGATTCCTGCCCGTGAGCCGCATCTTTCGGCTCCCCAAGAAAGTGCTCACAACAGGCTTCGCAACCGGCGAGATGAGCCTCCACCTGAGCGTGCCGAGGCGGCGGCAACCGATCGGCAAAGTAGTCGGCAATTACGGCCTGCACTTCTTCACAAGCAATGTCACCCGGCAAGCTAGATCCGAACGGATTCCCAACCGCCACAGCGAGCGCGACGACCAACAGCACTAGCGCCGAACTACCGGCAATTCCGCGACCGATGGTCCTTCGTCTTTGCCTGGTACGAAGTTCGTGAGCGACACCTCGCAGCTGGCCACGCGCGCAGCGGTCCCAGGATTCCTCCTGGCACGCTGGATCGGTTTTATCGCGGTCACTCATATTCGCTTCTCAATCTTCTGCAACGATCTTCTGCAACGATCTTCTGCAACGATCTTCTGCAACGATCTTCTGCAACGACGCCTGCGTCATCGTAGTCTAACCGGCTTCATAGGGCTGCGAGAATCGCAATTCTCTATCTGTCATCATTGCCCGGAATCTTCGTTTCATCTGTAAGCGATATCACACCGGCGCAATTCTTTTTGGTCTTTCGGTCGACGCTCGCGCGGTCAGTGACTTCGCCCAATCAGGCTGCTGCACTCCGTCGGCGAGCCCTTGAAGATCGGTCAGCACAATTCGACGGCGTCCCAACTGCAAACGTCCTTCCGCCTGCAGCTCGCCTAACACCACGGTCACTGTCTCGCGGGTACTACCTATTACGCTCGCCAAGTCCTGGTGCGAAAGTTTGATATCAAGCAGCAGGCCCTCGTCGACGCGTTTCCCGTACTGTTCGGCCAGCTCCAAGAGCAAGTGCGTCAGGCGTTCCCGGTTGGAACGGAAAAGCAGCGATTTGAGGCGGCGTTCGACGGTGCGACGGCGCAAGCCAATGAGCTTGGTGACTCCCAATGACAGATGTCCGTAGGACTCCATTAAATCACCGATCGCGTCGCTGGGGATCAGCACAACGGTCGAATCCTCGATCGCCTCGGCGTAGTCTTCTCGCGGAGAATCAGAAAGAATCGCCAGCTCGCCAAACAACTCTCCGGGGTCGATGAAGGCCAGAATGGCCTGCTTTCCTTCCGCCGTAACGCTGCATATCTTGACGCGACCTCGGGCCAAGAGCAGCACCGCCCCTGAATCATCCGCCGGCAAATAGATCGGGCTGCGGCGGGCGAATTTGCGAGTCCGAGCCCTCGCCTCGAGGCGGTCGAGCTCTTCCGGCGGCAGCCGTTCAAACAGCCGACACTGCTTCAAATACCAGAGTTTTTCAGACATACGTCGCGTCCCGGCGAGAATCGGCCGCCCCAATCGGCGTCTGATTATTCTCTACGGCCACTCGGGACCGATGGTTCGCTCTGCTGAAAGCAGGATCTACTGCGGCCCCACACGAGACAGAGTGCCGCGGCAGCCCAGAAGGGGCCTTGCCGAGTGAAAAACATGCCAAGAGAAAAAGAAGTTACCCGGCCAGGACTTGAACCTGGAATGACGGAATCAAAATCCGTAGTGTTACCGATTACACCACCGGGCAATCCGCTGCCGATTGCAGCAGGACCAATTATCAGGGTCGAGACCGCATTCGACAACCTAGCGCATTCCCTAGGAAAACTGGGAAATCGCGATCAACGGACAAAGCCGCTGAACCAGTAACGGCTGTCACTGGCCCGCTACTTTAGCGTTCTCCCTCTCGATTCACAACGGCGAACGCGATCTGTTCGAGTTCAATGGCCAGATCGACGCCTACATGGCTCACGTGATCAGGCAAGACAATCGTCATGGGGGCAAAGTTCACAATTCCCACCACTTTGGCCGCCACCAGCTGATCGGCGACTTTCTGGGCGGCCGGAGCAGGTACGGCGATCATGCCCATTTTTACGTGCCGCTCACGGACAATGTCGGCCAGCTGCTCGAGAGCGAAAATCTCCACTCCCTCAATTGTGGTGCCAATTTTTTTCGGATCGGTGTCGAATCCGGCAACGATCTGAAATCCCTGATGAGAGAAACCCTTGTAACCGAGCAGGGCCCGTCCAAGGTTTCCAATGCCGACCATGGCCACCGGCCAGTGCCGGTTGGTTCCCAGAATGGTACGAATCGCCTCGATCAGCTCGTCGCAACGATAGCCGACGCCGGGGTAACCGAACTGTCCGAAATAGGCCAAGTCCTTACGAACCTGGGCATCGGTAAAGCCCAGCTTTCGGCCCAACTGGCCTGAAGAGGTCGTCGCGCTTCCTTCTGTCAGCAGGTGCTGCAGTTCGCGAAGGTAGAGACTTAGGCGATTGACGACCGCCTTCGGCACCGCCCCCTCTCCATCCGCACCCGACTTCTTTGGTTCGGCAGGGCTCATCAGCAACCACTCATCTGGCGAAATAGAACGGCTCAAGGTTACGCCGCACGACGTGGCCTGGCCATTCAGCACTTACTCTATTTTAACCCATTGCCAGCGGCAAGAGATTGCCTCCATTCGCCGTCCGACTGCAGGAGATTTAGCAAGGTGGACAGAGTCACCGAAGCTTCCCTTCCCAAGTCAATAGACGCGCATAAGACGACCCCTGCCGCACTGCAGTACGTGCGACAAGGGTCGGGAATATCGGTCGGTCGTAACGCTCGTTTCCGTTGACGTCAGACTCGAATACTCAACTAGTTCGTGTATTCGGTCGTGTGGTCGAGCCAGATACCACCGCTGTTGGTGCTGTAAATCCAGCCGCCAGCGTTGGCCGCCGTAACGTCACCCGAAGCGGCCGCGGCCGTGGTGATCGTCTTCACAGCGTTGGTGCTGTTGAGCGTGTTTTCCGGAATGGCCTGCATGTACGGGCCAAACGGCTGTGTACCGCCAGAAGTCGTGTGGTCGACGTTTGTGGCCTGCGTGAGCAAGCTCAGCGTCGTGGGGAAGTTCCCGTCGTGTTGAGCCTTGTAAAGCTCAATCTGCGAGCGGAGCGTGTTCAGGTTGAACAGCGCGGTATTCGTCTTGGCATCGGCAGTCGCGTCCGTGAATTGCGGCACCACGGTAGCGGCCAGAACGGCCATAATCACGACAACAATCAAGACCTCGATCAATGTGAAAGCGTTACGAGTGCGACTCATGACAATCCAATCCTCTCTTGTCAACGAAACTAAGTAACTTAAACAACCGTCCTTGCGACCGATGTCCGGTGGAACCTTTCCGTTGGCGACCTCTGCCTAATCGCCTGGCTCCATTCAGCTTTCATCAATTGCAGTTCAATTCGCCGGGACGGCTTCTGGTATTAAGACCTGACCGACGCGTTGGAAACAGCGGCCTGCGCAGTCTCCAGGAATATCTAGGTCTTGGTTGACATCAGGTCAAACAATTCTCCAAGAAATCCTCAGCGGCGTTGGACGGTTCTAGACGCCAACTCTCCTAGCGCGACGTCGAAACCGAATTGAGCGTCAGATCCGTTACCGTCCTCATAGCCGTACTTCGGTGTGCGCCCGCTCCAATTCCGTCGCACCACGCTAGACAGGTGCACGATTCATGCAATCAGCAAGACCGACGCAGGCCTCCTGGCCTACGGAATAGTTCACTACACAACAAATTTACCCACTCAAATCAAACGCCTTATCTAAAGCAGGAACCCCATCTTGACGATATATCACGACAAGCGGCGGGTTTTCCGTCACTTTACGTGATCTGCATTATTCGCAGATGAAATGGATGTCTTTGCGTTTTAGGAGATTCAGCTAATCCAGCCAGATTAGATGGACGAACTTACTGCTAAGGGCGGAGCTGTAGCGTCGCCGCTTGGAGTCCGTGGACGAAGGAGACAAACGATGAGAAACCTTTTGGTCATTCCAGTACTTGCGGTTGTACTAACGGCGATGTCCGTTCAGTCAGCCGCGGCATCGTACTGTGGCGCGGCTCGGTTCCGCTGCTGCAAGCCGCGATGCTGTGCAGCAGATTACTGTTGCACCAAGATGCAGTGCCATACGGTCATGAAGACCTGTAAGGAGACTGTATACGAGAAGCAGCAGTACACCTGCTACAAGACGGTCTACAAGCCCGTCTGGGAAACAAAGACGATCGACTGCGTGAAGCATGTACCGGAGACGCGATACCGCGACTGCGAGTACACGGTCAAGAAGCCGGTCTGGGAAACCAAGTACCGCACTTGCAACTACACGGTTTGCAAGCCGGTCTGGGAAACCAAGACGAAGGAAGTTTGCTACACGGTATGCAAGCCGGTCTACGAGACGAAGACCCGCACTTACACCGTCTGCAAGCCCGTCTGGGAAACCCGAACCAAGGACGTTTGCTACACGGTATGCAAGCCGGTCTGGGAAACCAAGACGCGAACGACTTGCTACACGGTATGTAAGCCGGTCTACGAAACGAAGACCCGCACTTACACCGTCTGCAAGCCCGTCTGGGAAACCCGCACCAAGGACGTCTGCTACACGGTATGCAAGCCGGTCTACGAAACGAAGACCCGCACTTACACCGTTTGCAAGCCCGTCTGGGAAACCCGCACCAAGGACGTTTG
>Ga0180438_10000120_pt1 | contig 162367 bp, 125 predicted proteins | sample SS_ome_12_FD_132455 | JGI IMG/M metagenome (GOLD analysis project Ga0180438, IMG submission 132455) | Hypersaline lake sediment archaeal communities from the Salton Sea, California, USA - SS_3_D_2 metaG | ecosystem: Environmental > Aquatic > Non-marine Saline and Alkaline > Hypersaline >... | reverse complement strand
GGCTCTCTTCCATTTTGTATGGGCTGATAGAATGCGGGATGAAAATGGTTGGAGACGTTTTCGCTCCAGTCGGATTTTTCACGCCATTCCCTCGCCGCCCTTCTCGGCCCTGCGGAACTCCGCACGGCTATCCATTCCGAATCCGCATATCACTGAGCTATCCCTGCCATGCCCGATAGCCCCTACCGTGCTCACACAGTCTTCGGGTCCGCCTCCGTCGGATTCCCTCGAAGGACGACTCGGGAAGGCTGGGTTAGGTTGGGTCGGAATCCTCCGATGTCGCTCAAACCTTCTCCTCCATTCTCATTCTTTACCCACACAAAATGAAAGAGAACCTCTTTATCTAATTTGATATAATGGATCAGATTGTCAGAGGGTGAACAGCATGAACACTGCAGAATTGGAAATCGACACAGCGCAAAAAATCGCGCTGAAGGCCCAATTGCTCGAAAGCATAACAGAATTATCCGAAGGGAAGGAAGGCATCGCTCAGGCTATTGAAAACCTTGGTTACGTTCAGATAGATACCATTGCTGTCGTCAAGCGCTCACATCACCACACGCTATGGACACGCCGACCGGATTATGAGGAGTTGATGATCGACGAGCTTCAGGCTAAGGACCGGCGTGTGTTCGAATACTGGGGGCACGCCATGTCCTATATGCCGATGACCGATTACCGGTATGTGCTGCCCCGCATGCGCAACTTCAGCAATCCCCGCAGCAAATGGGCCCAGTACGGCCTGGAAAAAAGCGGAGGGATGATGCAGCCCGTGCTTGAGCGCATCAAGCATGAGGGACCCTTGGGAGCGAAGGACTTCGAGCCGCCGCCGGGGATAAAGGGCGGCACCTGGTGGAACTGGAAACCGGCAAAATTCGCTCTTGAGATGCTCTTCTGGAAGGGAGATTTAATGATCGCGGGGCGGCGCAATTTCCAGAAGATCTATGACTTAACGGAAAGAGTACTGCCGGCGGATGTTGACACACGCTTCCCAACCGATGACGAACTGGGTCAGTATTTTGTGCGTCGAGCGCTTTCGGCTTACGGCGTAGCCCGGGAGCGTGATGTCCACGTCTTTATGCAGCCGGGAGCCGGAAGAGATGCCGACATCCGGGCCGCCAGCAAAGAGGTCATATCGAAATCACTCGTCGATCTGGTGAATGCCGGCGAAGCGGTCCGTGTTAAAATCGTCGAGGACGAAAACTCAGATTATTTTGCGTTGAGAAAAATAATCGGAAACTCTCAAATCCGTAAAGACACACCGTTTCCGATCCACATCCTTTCACCTTTTGACAATCTTCTCAATCCTCGTGAACGCATAAAGCGTCTTTTCGGTTTCGACTATTCCGTTGAATGTTATGTTCCGAAAAATAAAAGAAAGTATGGCTATTTTGTCATGCCGATTCTCTGGGATGGCGACTTCGTCGGGAGGCTCGATCCGAAGACAGACATGAAACAGAAGACGCTAATCGTGCGGAGCTTGATGCTCGAGGAACAGTTCGATATTACCGAAGATTTTCTCTCCGCCTTGGCCAAAAAACTCGTCGAGTTATGTCGGTTCAATCAGTGCATCGAAATCAAATTGGAAAAGACATCGCCTGCACGAGTCGGCGCAACTCTAAAAAAGCTTTTAAAAACTTCCGCTTAGGTCGGATACTTTGATAGCTCTGACCATTTCCTGTGCGCAGCGAGAGCCCAAACCCATCCGCAAGCTAAAGAGAAAGATTCAGGTCGTTGACTGAATAATCGTTTGTGAAAAACGGCGCGATAGACCATTAAAGGGGGCGATCTTAATGCATCGTGATTTGATTTGCACAGCTTGTCATGAGTCGCCTCATTTCCTATAATTTGGAAGAGATCAAAGTCAAAACGTGGGCCCGCAAGGATGCAAAGGAGAGGCAGGTGGACAGAAAAACATTTTTAAAGAAGGCATCGCACATGAGCCTCGCATCGAGCTGCATGCTATTTTTCAAGAGAACCAACGCTATGGCCGATACGGATATTGAGCACGCACGAAGTGAACAGAAATTCAAGGAAGACTGGATTGTCGCGCTTATGGCCAATCTGGAGGAACGGTTGGATTATCAGACACGATGCGCGTTGATGGAAGCCTGCGGCCGCGACTGCGCAAAGCGAGGAGCCGTAACTATCGCCGAGTCCTGCAAAAGCGATGTCAATAAAATGGTGGAGACTCTGGGACGGATATCCCAAGTTGAAATCACGGACGGAAATGATAACTCGTTCAAAGTCAGTTACAAAAAATGCTTCTGCGAATTGGTGAGCAAAGGACCTGAACGCCTTCCTTCCACATACTGTGAATGCTCAAGGGGCTGGCTGTTGCAGATGTTCGAGACGGCCGCGCAAAAACCGGTTGCGGTGGAGGTCATTCAAACCATCAAACGGGGCGGCACGTCGTGCGACTTTCTCATACAAATTTAAGTCACCTGCGATCATTTGTTCTTGATGCTATCCCTCTTCAATAGTTTTAAGCCAGACCCCTCATACGAGGCTCTTCTAGCGGACTTAAGTCGACGGACAACTCATTTTTCTTGCGAACGGAATCCAGCCGTGCTTGAGCTTCCTCTGCTTTCTCCCCTCCTAAAAACAGATATTGCCTGTAGGCCTCAGCCGCAGCTTCCGTATCTTGGGAGAGTTCTGCCCGACATTTTTTCATAAGCTGTGCCAAGGCCTTTCTGATAGAGGACAATGGCCTCCTCAAACCTCCCCCGGAGTTAAGCTGCGTCAGCCAGTTTGAAATTTCGTTCCGAATAGACTTCCTGACCATAGGACCACACTAGCGACAAGGCAAAACGAAGCACGAAGATGACTGAGAGTGTTCTAAACATTGAACGGAGTTCCCGTTACTTCACGACAAAATGCGCGTGCACATTTGACTTCGTGTGTGTTTGCATTTCTTCTCCGAAAAGATACAAGAAATACTTCCCGGGCTGAAGCCCTGCGGTGGGAATCTCAAGAGAGAATATTCCGTCTTCGTATGTAAATGACTTGTCCATGGGCATCTTTTCACCGGAATGCTGATGGACAAGACGAGCGTAAAGTTTTACTTCTGCGTCCGTGATGTTGGCAAAGGAACCCCGCATGAGCACGACAACCTTACCCACATCTCTGGTGATTGCCCCAATGAGTGGAGAAAAGGAATGCGTATCGAAGGAGAATATGGCCGCTAAAGCAGCTTCATCGTCATCATCTTTATTCCCGCCTAGACTCACATACTTCGCGTTCTCTTGAGGCTTCAGTAAAAGCGGAGGATACAGCTTCAATCCTGAACTCGAGTTGCGAGGGATAAAAAGCACTGAAGACCCGACAGCCCCTTTGCCCGTATCCGCATTCCGAATGACAACCCGGCACTCAAATTTGCCCGGATAGAGAGGCAAAATAACGTAAGGATGGACGTTTCCACGGAAGAAATCCGGATCTTCGATGGAAAACTGTTTCATCCCCACGATATTCTGATTCTCATCAAAGGCCAGAAATACAATCTCCGTATTCTCTCCGACGACGTCTCCCAATGAATCCTCGGATGCGTTGAATATCAAGAGAGCCATGGATCTTTGCACACTCTCATAGGGAAGGACGGCCATGGGAAGATTCACATAATTCCCCATATGGGGTCTTTGATTCAAGGCCATATCGATAAGGTGAATTTTCTTCTCCAGGTCGGTATATTCGTTAAAAGATTTCGGATTATAATACCCTCTTTGGGCATACACCTTGCACCCTTGTCTACCTACCGAGACTTTGACCTCATGGTATTTGCCGTCCCACTTTTCCGAAATGGGATAACCCAAGACATAATATGAGCCAGTCATGGTCTGTATTTCTTCGGCTATTTTTTCCGCACTGTTGGTATTGTCAAAATATTTACCGCCTGTATCCTTGGCCAGGTTCGACAGGGACGTGATTCCCCTCCAATTCCTGGCCTCAATACCTGCGTAGGGCTGATCCCGGTCAAATGTCCACCGTTGGAAATCTGTCCTCCCTTCCCGCTGCATGAAATCCGCATACATACCCTCAACGTTGATGGCGTACACCGGGCTGTTTGCTGCGGCGAGCTCACGAGACATTTCCTCGTATCTTCGTCGCATATCTGAAGAATCTGTCCCGGCTATATTGACTTTGTTCAATTGCGGCGTGGCTTCAACAGCAGTCCTATACATAAGCCAGTTGGGAATGCCCGTCGAGAACAGGATGATGTGCTTATAACCGGGAATATACCGCAGTGCCTTGGCCATATCCTTGATGGAGGAGGTAAAATGAAGGGCCTGGTGGCGGAATTCCATCTGTCCTCCACTCCTCATCATATCTCCTCTCATGTCTCTGTCTATTCTCGCAGTCAATGCTCCCATTACACCGTCTGGAACGCTCCACTCTCCTCCTCGCATCAACTGCATCTGCTGTTCATCCAAAAGTCTGCCCGCTCGTCCCAGGATCTCTTTGATTCCGATATCGTTGACGAGCTCGCGAATTCTCCCGTGATCCGTAGTCAGATACTCGTGCAGTTCGAGTCCTCTATGGGTGGAATAAGACAAAATGCCCACTTCGTCAGTCGGATCGATCTGAGTATCGATAAAGTGCCGGGCTGCCTCCTTGGCCATCCTGATCCCACCCAGATCATTGAAGGCAAAATCGAAGAAAAGAAAGAACTTGCGCGGCATTCTCCTCGGTTGACGTTGTTCGGTAGTCAGCTCTTGGCCTCTCGTTTCAACTGAGGGGACAGACAGAATATGCCGTTCGAAATCGGTAATATTTTTGATTTTTCCGTTATCTTTCAGCTCAAAGTCTTCCTTTGTTAAATCAGCAATGGCGGTTCCGTTGTTGTCTGTCACGTAGACTTGAATCAATTTGAGGGTCACCGTAACTTCCTGCGCCAGTTCTTCCTGGATTTCTTCCTCCTGGTTGCAAGTCAAACCTTGAACTGGCTTGAGTACTAAGATAAGAAATCCACAAAACAATAAAAGACAGGTTTTATTTCGCATCCTTTAAAATCCTTCACGATGCAAAGTTTTCACCTAAACCGAATAACCCATGCTAATTAAAATCCACATCCACATCCACGGTAAAAAATTTGTAGTCCTTGTAAATGGTGTGAATTATTGAACGAACGATCTTCTTTCCCTCTTTATTGAGGTATGCCTCTTCAAATAAAAAGCGGCTGGGAAACCTGATCCCATTTTTTTCAAAGCCGAATTCGGAGATGAGAGTTATGCTCTGGTTGGCTCCAAACATGGAGGCTTGCTTCCTAAGTTCCTCCAGCGTTTCCAAAGACTTCTGATCCCACTCGATCTTCAATATGGCATAATCGCTCTCTCGGACCCAGACTTTACCGTAAGGATAGCTTTCATCCAAGGAAGATTTAGGCACGACTTCGACAATAATCGCTTCATCCCCGTTCAGCATTTCTTCACCCATAATTTTATAATCATGGTATTGCTGCCAGTATCCATTCAAAAGCCCGATTGGTCCGAACACGATCCGGCCGTAGCGAAAGTATTGTGTCTCCAAAGTCGCATTTTTCTCATTTTTTTTTCGTCCGTTCTTCTCCAGCAGAGTTCTCTTCTCCATATCCCGGCCCTCTTTGCTGATTAATTGATATTCATAAAGGAACGTATTTTCCTTCGTTTTTTTATAGACTTCATAGCCATAGGCATCCCTGGGAATACGGTCATGCTGTCCGCCCTCCACCATCATTTGTCGATCAACACCCTCATGATAAAATCTCTCGACTATCTCCTCCAAGCAGACGAAATTGAACGCTCCCTTTTCCAGTTTTCGACAATACTCTTTGGACTTCTGCAGAATTTTGTTCAACTTGACCTTATTCAATGTTGTCTTGGACACCTCCTGGGCAAGATCATTTTGATTGGCTGTAAAAAAAGATAGAGGAAGCACAAGGGTGAAGATTAAGGTTCGCGTTTTCACCTTTTTATCCTTTTGGCATATTCTATGTATCAATTCACGACAAAAGGAGCATGTATCGTTGCCCTTGCTCCCGTCTTTCTCTCTTCGACGAGAATATCCAAAGCATATTGACCGGGCTGAAGTGAGTCCATCGGAAATCCGAGCACGAAAAACTGCCTCCCCTCCTCCAAATGCTTATCGAGTATGAAAAAATTCAGTGTACCCAACTCACCCGTCGTTAGGTTGACGAGACGGACATAGGGCTTAATTTCCGGCTGCTCAATTTTATAAAAAGCGCAGGGCAATACCGCAATGAGTTTCGGCGTTCCCTGCTGGAAGCCATCGACCACGGGCTTAAACTCGGACCGATCATAGGGGTAGATATGAGATAAGCTGAAAGGCGCCTTTGTTTCATCTTCGTCCACGACTACAGATCCTTTCAAATAACAAACGTCCGTTTCAGGAAGAAGCAGTAGAGGGGGATTGAGTGCTAGCCCCTGATCCGGGGCTTCGGTAATTTCTACCTGAGATGAAGATACGGCAGATTTTCCGGTTTCCAAATTTCTGAGGACTACCCGATATCGGTAATGACCGGGAGGGAGAGCAGATATTGAATAAAAATAAATATCTTTTTGGGGCATTTTGGTGAAATCGTCCTCATATCTGTTGAGATCAATGACATTGTCCCTGTCATCGAAGGCGATAGTGAAGATTTCCACTCTCTCCCCTGAGAGCTTTGCCACCTGTTCACCAGGGACCTTTGCCATCATGACGAGCGTAGATGACTTCCCAACAGTGCAGGGAAGTGTCCGTTGGGGAAATGAGAGCGGTGTCCTGTAGAGAGAATCCTCTTTTAAAGCTAAGTCTATGAAATGAAGCAACTTCTCCAGTTCGGAGTATTCACTGAAGGGTTTTGGGCTGAAATAGCCAGCCTGAGCACGCACTTCACACCCCTGGCGTGCAACACTCACTTCGATTTTATGGTATTGGCCATCCCATTTTTCATCAATGTAATAGCCCAGGACATAATATGACCCCGTGACTTTCTGTATCTCTTCCACTATCTTATCAGAGCTTTTGATCTCATTGAAATACCTGCCGCCGGTGGCATGGGATAATTGCTGAAGCGAGGTTTTCCCGGTAATTTGCGCTATCACATCGTCATCTTCAAAAACAAGGCGCTGGTCAATATCCTTATCCCAGTCGAGCGGCAGAGAGATGCGCCCCGAATTCAAGGCATAAATGATGCTGTTCGAGGAAGCCAATTCTCTGGCCATATCTTCATGTTTCTTGAGGAGAGTAACATGGGCCCATTTCCCCTGGTCAAGAATTCTTCCCGAAAGACTCATGGTCCGATCTATCTGGGCTCCCTCGATTATCGAGCTGGGGATTCCGGAGGAGAAGAGCAAAACATGTTTTTGGCCGGGGATATGGGTCATGGTCTTGGCCAAATCAATGATGGAATTCATCAGAGTCAAAACCATCTGCTTGAATTCAAGCCTCTCTGCCTTAAGGGCTTTCGCCTCCGCTTCCTTCCCTTTTTTTTCACGGACATCAGCAAGTGATACTTCTCCTTCTCTCATTTCCAGATCGGCAAGTTGCTGTATTTCCAGGAGCTTTCTGTAATACCTGCGTTCGAGATCATCCGCTCTGCCCAAAGTGTCCTTCAGACCAAATCCCAAAATGACATCCCGCACCTTTTGGTGATCCGTGGTCATGAACTCATGGAAGGTCAATCCTTTATGGGCAGAAAAGGAAATCACGCCGACTTCATCCGTCGATTGCAAACCCGCGTCTATGAACTGCAGGGCCGTTTTTTGCGCATCCAGAATTCCGCCGGCATTATTGAAGGCAAAATCGAAAAAGAGCAGAAATTTGCGGCTCATTTTGGCCGAAGCCATCGGAGCATCTTCAGCCTTATTGCGGGCAATTTCTCTTCCGGGAACTGACAGCACATGTCGCTCGAATTCTGTTAAGGCCTTGATTGTGCCGTTGTCTTTGAGTTTGAAATCATCCTTTTCTAGATCCGTAACAGGATTCCCATCATTATCGGTAACATAGACCTGGATGAGTTTAAGGGTGACACTCACCTCTTCCTGGATTTCATCTTGGTCATCATTGTGCTGACATAATAGCGGTTTGGCTGAAGACAGAGTGTAAAGATTCAATAAACCCATGGAGAGCAGGATGAAAAAAAACTTATAACCTGTGGACACCTCCCCCTGGTTTAGCAAATTCATTTCTCTTTTAATTATATATATCCATTTCGAATAAAAGCAAATTCCATGCCAGATTATATTACCAGAAAAAAAGCGGCTGTGGTTCCCTTCCATGTCCAGAAAAACGGACACGTGCCACGAAATGAGTTCACAGCGGATCCGACCCGGAAAAATTGCTATGCGCGCATTTGTTTGGCACCGAAGGGACAGACAGCTGCGCAGATCCCGCAGTTGTGCCCCCTGTGAAATTGGTAGTAGTGTTTTTTCTTCCACTCATCGCAGCGACGCGCATCAAGGAGTTCCTCTCGGGGGATTCCCGGATACCAGGGATTTCCCATCAGCGCGTCTGCTGGACAGGCCTCCACACACTTTTGGCAGTCGCCGCAAAAGCTCTGATTACACGGTTTCCCGAAGACAATTTTCTCACGGGCTGCACGGCCGGCCTCTTCGTATAGATTTAAAAAAACTGTCCCCAGTCTGATCCAAGGGCCGAATTGCTTGGTTATAAGTTGACAGTTTCGGCCTATCCAGCCCAATCCTGCGCGGGTTGCAGCTGTTTTGTGAGGAAAATCACCCTTTAGATTGACCGGATCCGTGCGATCTGATGAAGGAAGAGCTCTAGCTGGACAGGCTGTGCTTCTCAAGCGTCCCGTTAGGGCTGAAGAGATAGTGTCGATCAATCCGTTTACTCTTGCATATTCTTCGGCATAATACTGATTCGGACCCTTTTCTATTCCGGACATCACTCCTGGGTTCATGGGGACAGCAAATGATATTGCCGTATGGAAGTCATCTCCGTTGTCATCTTTCACACTGGATAATTTCCCGAGATCCGCTATGCCGAAAAGCTCAATGCCGAGTTTCGAAAAGAATTCCTGGAGGAAATCATGAAATCCCCTTTTCGAAATTTCATCCGGGTAATTCTTCATAAGCTCATCTGAATTCACAAAAACACAATAGATTTTCACAAAGTGTACATCATAACCATCCATTATTCCAGGAACTTGAAAGGGATTCCGTCTTGCTAAATTCCTTAAAAGAGCCTGTTTGATCAAAGACTTTGCATTCCGTTTATGAGTTCAATAGACTAGAGTATCGAGACACAAATTTTTTTCTAGAGAACGCACAGAACGGAATGAGATTCATAAAAAAAGCCGCAGCCGTATGCGCAATCGTTATGCTCAGCTTGCTCATAACCCTATCTCTTCTCGAGCTGACAGTCAGGCTCTTCTACACGTTCAAATCTTCTCCGCGGGGCAGGGCTAATCTTCCGGTTTCGAAAACTTACAGGCTTTCAGACAACAGGAATCTCCTGTACGAGCTTCTCCCTAATTCGACGGCAACAATCAGGGGAAAGGAGTACGCCATCAATGACACCGGCTTCCGAGATAAAAATTACCCTCAGATAAAATTGAACACAACGCGAATAATCTGTGTGGGCGATTCCATAACGTACGGATGGAGAGTCCCTCTTGAGAAAACCTATCACAAACAGCTTGAAAAGCTTTTCAACAAAAAAAAATCTAAGGTTGATATCATGGGCATGGGTGTGCCCGGTTACAACACCGTCCAAGAATATTACCTCATCAGAGAAAAGGCATTGGATTTCAATCCGGATATGGTCATCTTGCAGATCTGCCCCAATGACTTCGAAAGAACGGTGGGGATAAAGAGATACCGAAAAGGAAAGAGACTCACACTCGTTCCCTACCACGACTACTCAATCCCTTTTGTCATCAAGAAGACAGAATTCACATACTTCCTGATGCGCCAGTCTCATCTTTTCAAGCTCATCAATCTAAAGCTTCACTGGGCTCTGAATAAAGGTAAAGATCCATCAGACCATGCTCGACAAGATGTGTATTTGCTTGGAGAAGACAAATCTTTCCAGCATTTGAGGAAAATAAAAAAGCTTCTTGATGGACGAGATATCCGATTTGCGGCTGTTATATTTCCCTTCCAAAAGAGAGGCGGTATTTACGCCTTCACTTCACTTCACGAAAGGATACATTCGGAACTGAAAAAAATGGAGGTTCCTTACATTGACCTCTATGATGAACTCAATGCCGACCGGCATGAGACCATCTGGTTCGAGCGGCGGCATCCCAACGTACGAGGATACACCATTGCCAGCCGCACCCTCTTCAGGTTTTTAGGACGGTTACTGACTGAGAACAGATAAGGAACTCCGAAGATATTATCCGTTTTCGCCGCAAAGGCGAGCGATTTGAAGGATGTGAAACCTCAGCAAATCCTGTTCTCTCTGTCCCAGAGCCTGTTTTTCAATCCGCACGATCTGTTCCACATCGCGAAGAGCGCGCAGGACTTCGATGGGAACCTGATCCATCTGCTGTGGCACCTGCACCAAATATTGAACGGCGGAAGTGAGGAATTGTCTCATAGGATCATCCACAGCCCCACGAAGAAGATCAGCGATTCTGACACCCAGCCTCTCAATTTCGGACTTCTCTCCAACCAGGAGTGATTCTTTGCGCCTCTTGCCTGTCGACAATTTATCGATCGCCAGGGCAAGCTCCACAAAGCTCTTCACTTGCTGTCCGATAGGCAGGCCGATCAAATTCCATATTTCTCTACGCTGGCGCCTCACTTCCAGCGGCAATTCCAGAAGATCCCGGACAGACTGCACCCAGGATTCCTCAACTTTGCTGCCGATGTAAGCGAGAATGTTGTCCACGTGTGTGTTGAAGAGATCGGGCTGAAGCAAGACCGCGAGGTCCGGGCGAAGGGCAGGAAGAAGCTGCCCGTGTACCTTGGGACCAACAAAAAACTCGGAAACATTCAAACCCTGACGTCTCAAGAATTCCTTTTGCAGCAACGCTACAAAATGAAAGAGGGAATCGACATCTTCCCTCAGAGTGAGGAAGGCCGAATTGCCCGCAGGAAAGGACGGCTCCAGCTGCCGGACGTAGTGGAGTTCCGGCTCATGGTAGACTCGCAAGGTATGCAGGATGTCCTGGACTGGTAAATGAGGCAGGATCCTGTCGCTCAAAATTTGAATTTCCTCACCTCTGCCGGAGAGCACATCGGCAAATTCGCTCAACGCCCGGAACAAACCCGTGCTCAGCTGATTGACACCGAGGATCATGGTCTGGGCCCGGTTGTGCCCGATCGCCCGCAGAAGACTTCCGTAGTTAGCGAGCGGAAGAGTCTGGGCAAGGCGCTCCACAACTTGTTGTTCATATTTCCCTGCTTCTACTCGGCTGGGCCTAACCACAGGTCTATCACGCAGCGTGGGCATGCTTCGCGATACAAAATAGGATATGGCGTGAATCCCGACAACATCCTCTTCCTGTCCATAGAGAATTTGACGAAAATAGCGAGTTACGATCTGCACAAACTCATTGTAGAGGTCATCCTTGCTCCCTCTTGTCAGCATCTCCAATTCTTGAAGTCCTTTTTTTTCAAAACTCAGACGCGTTTCCTCCAAGGGTTCTGCCGCCCGAACCAGTTCGCCTTCGTAGTGTTTTTGAGATTCAGCGATGTGATGGAAAATCTGGGCTCTTTCCCCTGAGGACAGGGCCCGCAAACCTTCTGAGAGATTGCTCTGAAAGGTTCTGAAATCGCCTCCGGCCAGGATTCCTCTCAAGGGACTGACCGCAAATTTTGTACTCCTCTTTGTCGAGGCTTTCAAGTTGTCGCTCAGTCTTTTCTCCGATTCTTTGGAGGAGACTATTGCTGGTGCTCCCGATTTTGGGTCATAATAGCCTCCCTGCCGCTGCATGGGCTCACCACTTCCAAGCTTGATCCGAACCCTGCCCACGAGAGATTTATTGACAAACCAGCGGATAGCCGTTTGCTTGGCTTGCTTGTAGAGAACGGTAGCGGCCTGCTGACCGACTTGCTGGCTCAGATCAGATCCGGCCACAAAAAGCTCACAGACCATTTCCGCGAATCGCTCCGGGGGTGTTTGATCCAATCTGCGGCTTTGAACGGAATACTCCCATAGTCGATCAAGATAGCCATCCAGATTATTGACCGTATCCAAATCTTCGAACAGAGGGACCACCCAAACGGCCGGCAGGTCAGCGTCAGGATTCCTCCGCAGAATCTCTTCTCGTCGCGAGCGCAGTTTTCTTTCTAAAGATATGAAAGCTTCAGGGTCGGTCGAAAAACTGACCTGTAAGGCCATGACCATGCCCGGATTTCCGTACTTGCCCGCAATGTCATTGATCTCCGTTATGTTGTGCACGGTCGTGTCGATGGCGAATTGATCCAGCGATAGGATCATCTTTTGATGGATTCGTGGCGTTAAGACGAAGCGCTTCAAAAGGCTTCTGTAGCGCCCGGCAGTCAGGGCAAGTCTTGGATGATCCAGGTTCTCGGCGATGAGATCCAAATGCTTGAAAAGGGCTTTGCGGAGGCGCTTGTTCAGAGCAAAATAGTACTCCAAATTCTTACGACGCTGAAGGCGAAGCTTGAGCATCTTGGCTTCCAGGCGGTCGTTGTGCTGCCACAGAACGGCCACGGGATCCCGGGCCACATGCAGCCGCATTCCCAAGCGGCGCCACATTCCGGGCTTCAAGGCAAAGGGAAGAACATTGAGGTAACGTTTTTCCAGTTGATTCGTGAGAGACGTGATCTCATTGAGCAGATTCCAGAAGTTCTGTCGCTTTTTCGCCAACTGATTCATTTCCTGAACCAGACTGGCATCGACGTCAATCCCTCCAGCCACATGCATGAGTATTTCCAGGAATTTTGACAGGCGTGTGACATTCTCCAGAAGAGCTGCCGCCACAAGCCTGTGCCCCTGTCCAGAGGGGCGTGAACTTCCGTCCCAGTCCCCCCAAAAGGAAAGAACTGTAGGAAGCGAGGTCTGACAGTTCCAGAAGGCCCATTCCTCCGAATCGATCATCGCTTGCAAGTCTGTCAAGAGTTCATCTCCCTCCTCATGGGAGCGGATGGGGATGTTTGTACCGAGGAATTCCGCCATCAACTCATCAGATAATTTACGCCATGAATCAGTCGATACATATTGACCCGATAAAAGATCATCAATCATCCGGTCAATCACCAGATCAACTCTCAAGGCATACATCTGAGTGGGATGGACCGTCCGGTCAAACAGACGATGCCGAAACTTCTCGCTGCGTTCTTTCAAGGATTCTTTGTAGAGTTCGCGTTCCAGCATCCGCATAATTCCAGGTTTCAATCCCCGCTGAGCCTCGGATACGATTAACTCCGAAATTTCGCGTCGCTCATTGAATCTCCGGGTGAAGACCTCCATCCTTTCAGGCAAAAATTGAGAATGGAATCGGTCTACGATTTTCGCGGCATCCTGGTTCCATCCGAACTGCTGGAGTTTCTTTTCAAGAATTTTTTCTGAAAAGAAGCGGCTCAATTGGTTTATAAAGCTGTTCCACTGGTCTTCAGCTTTCTGGAACTGCTTAACGCTTTGTCTCGTCAACGGCTGGACAGTCATGGATTTCCTGATGTAATTGGTCGATTCATCGGCAATGATGCGATTCAAATCGATCAATACCCGCCGCATTTTACGGGACAAAACATCGGCACCATCGGTTCCTCCCAGTGTTAGGCGAAAGGTCTTTCGTCCCAAATCAAAGCCGCGTTCGAGACGGGCAAAAGTTGTCAGAGGGACCAGGCCGATGCCGCGTTTGGCCAACCCCGAAGACAACCAATCCAGAGAAATCCCGGCCGGCAGATTTCGAATGACAAGCTGTGGGTACATGCTTGCCCTAGGCCGGTGGATCTCAAGGCCATAGGGATTGCGTTCTGCAGGCAGTTCTTTATGAGCGCTTTCCAGGGCTTGCATGCGATCCTCAAAAATTCGGTTGCGCAGTGTCCAGTAAGATCGAACGGTTTCTCCGTTGTGACGATAGAAGAGATAGGACACGAGCAAAGCCATGATGTTCGGCTGGACTGCCGACACAACATCCATAAATTTCGAAAATAAATCACGGTCCCTGATCTCAACCACGGAAAGGCGTGCTCCGGCGAAACAATCTGTCTTCGAAAGTGAATGGACAGTGATCAGCGTCCGTGTTTGATCTTTACGCAGCCGGCCCTCTCTGACAATTCGATTGGCGATCTGTCTAAGCGTCCTGGGTCCTTCAAGAATATTGGAAGGGCCGACATTCTCGTATGATAGATCATCGATGACAAAGATCTCTTTTTCCAAGAGCCATTTCAGGAGATGAGCGACCTCATCATCGGCGAACACCTGCCCGGTGGCATTGTGCGGATTGTTCAGGACGACGGCTCCTTTTGTTCCCCAGGTTGGGTTAGTGCTTAATCTTTCCTCAACGGCTTTAATTATGGCCTCTCTATCCAGAGAGAGCCTCTCTGTTAAAGGAACTGTTTCCACTTCCGGGAAACAATGCTCATAGGTCCAGCTCAAATCCGGAGCGATGATATTGGTGATTCCACAATGGAAGCCAAGAAGGCTGAGAGCTGTTCGGGCAGATCCACTGACAGCCATACAGAATCCCGGATCATATTGAGGATGGTGACTGAGAAAGGAACTTAAAAAAGCTTGAATCAGATCCTCTCTCCACTCAGGATCACTCAATCTCTCGAAGAGCTCCCCCATGATTTCGGTCGGATGTTTTCCCAAAAATGGATCAGCGCAGATAGAGGGAATACCGGGCAGCCGTTGAAGCCTCCGGCTGATTTTACCTGCCTGGTCCTGAACTGAAGAAACCAGCCTTTCGTGTAAATTCATCCTCGATTCAAGTATTCGCTCGACTTTAGCTTGAACTCTTGAAGGGGCGGAGAAATGAGCCAGGTAGCTTATGGGGACAGAATCCTGATTGGGGGCATCACTAAAGGGTGGTACACTGTCGGGATTATTCTCAGCAGACAATGTCCCTCGATACTTCCCGTAAAGCAGATAGGCCATCAACTCCACATCAGCCGCCGGCGGTGTCCCCTTCAATTCAAAATGCACTGTTGCGATGGCCTTCAATAACTCCGCGTTGCCAACAATAAAGTCAATAGACATCCCTGAGAAACGAGGATCTATAGCTGCAGGAGAGAGAATGCGCAAGACCGAATTCAAAAGTCCGGCTTCCCGAGCTAATGACAGGTGATTGGGGGCGTTGTTGGCTTCGATGAAAAACAGCGCGAATCGTCGAATCAGATGGCGCAGTTGTCGACGGAAATTTTCCGTTGGAACGTCTCCCATAACAAGGAAAACCGGGATGTCCTGACTTTCCAGTAATTGACTTTCGATTCTTTGAAAGGCCTCGTCCTCTTTCTCAGAGAGAGCCAAGAGCTCTAAGCCATTGAAATGATTCAAGTGGGCTGGAAGGGGCAGACGCCAGAACAGAAGGCGGGCTGGCTGGGAAACGAGATACTCGGAGAGAGTGTGCAGAATCACCCGCATGGATTCATAGAGACCGCCGCTGGCGAATATGATTTCTCTGCGACCGGATTCTTTACCCAAATCATAATTTAAAGGCTCCTGTTGATGACACGTCAGCCATTCCGAAAAAAGTTCGGCCAATTTCCCCGGATTTTTGCGGTTGAATCCACCTCTTGGCATGTAGGGCACGCTATTCCTGACAGCACGACAAAGAAGCTGAATGATCTCGACTTGACTCTCATCCCATACACCCTCTTCGATCAAAGCTTGGTGATTGAACCGGGACAAGTCCTCGGATGGCTTCAAGGAACCAAGAACGAGATTTTGAAAGAAGGCAATCAGTCTCTCATCTTGAACAGGATTTCCGATATGGAAATTGACTCTTTCCTCAGGAGGAGTGGGAGAGGAGGCCGTAGCCTCACTGATTTCAGAAACCTTGGCAGGCTTCAAGGGCCGAAGTTGGAATGTGGTCAAAAATTTATCTTGGTTAAAAGACATTGCCGTTGCAGGATGCCCTTCCAGGATTCAGAACCGTCTGATACGCAATCAAAGAAATTACTATCTTTTACTTTCTTTCTCGATGTGCCTTTTGGATTCAGGTTTACCCAGACGTCCCAGGAGTGATTGAAGTAGGGCTGTGATCGGAGAACCCTCCTTGAAATCATTCGGAGAGAGAGAAACCACGGTCCTGGCACTCCGGAGATTTTGGCTGGCTTCTGCTAATCGTGCTGCCTGAGGAGTCAGTAGCAGCAATTCGGGATTGTTCTTGATAAGATCGACTTCTTCACGATCCACTTCGAGCTGCTTCTTTCGATTTTTGACTTCCTCTTCCAATCTCAGTCGAGACAGCTCCGCTTCTCTCTCTTCCTGGACTTTTTTAAGCTCCAGCTTTTTGAGTTCAAGTTGATGCTCAGCGAGGGCGATCTTTTCATCCGCGTCTACCTTGGCCTTGGATGCAGCAACACGGGCTTTCTGGCTCAAGACTTCTGTCTGTTCCAGGATACGATCTGCTTCTTGACGCCGCATGGCTTCGGCAATCTTTTCATCGACCGGTTCCACGGATTGCACATAGACAGAGAGCAACTCAAGGCCCATGAGTAGCGCCGAGCCTTTGAGTTGATTCTGCAGATGCTCAGTCAGTTTTTCCGAAGACAGTTCTTCGATCTCGTACTTTTCCGTAAATTCTCTGACCAGGCTTTCGATCAGAGCATCCAATTCCGCCGTAGCCTTTGCAACGGCATTCGCTTCCCAGCCAGCCACACGAATGAGGCCTTGCAAATGATCCAGAGATGCCGAGACGGTAACTATAAGGCGAATCCGCACCTCAAGATGCCCCTTGGCATCAGCCTCTATCTCGGGTTGGATGGTGTGAACAGTGGCGGGAACGGCTAAACTGAAATGACGCGGAAAAAGCCGGCTCTTGCGTTGTTTGACCTGACCTTTCGATTCATAGAGGACAATGCGATCGGGGGGGCGAAACCGGAATTCAAAAAAGACCAGAACAACAATGACCGTAGCAATACCCAAGGCTACCAACATGGTTACACCCTCCTAAACAGACGAATTCGGTCGGGGATTACTCCCGACAACCCGCCAAATGTATGAACATAGCCGAGAATTCTTTCCTTGACCCAAGATATTCTAGCCCATAGAAATTAAATTGCAAGCAAAAGAAAATTTCCTGAATGATTACGCCTAAAAACTTGCCAAACAAAATCAATTAAGTTTATCATGGTTGGCAGAAACGGTGTTTGGCGAAATCAGCAAAAGTTCCCGAAAGGCGGAGCATTCGATCCTCTGAGAACAATTGCGGACAATAGCTTGTGAATGAAAGCCATGAAAAGAAAAAGCAGAATTATCACAGCGCTTTTGTTATGGGCAATGTGCTTTTCGACTCTAAATCTCTACGGCACCGAAACCGAGGAGAGTTCACCCAAGGAGCAAAAAAAACGCGGAATAGTTATTCTCCCCATCGCCTACTACACACCGGAGACTGAAATTGCCGTGGGCGTGGGAAGCATGTATTATCTGAAAACTCCTGCGACCAGCAAATACACGAGACCTTCAAACATCTGGATATCGGCAGTTGTCACCCAGAGGAAACAGTTCCAGTTTGAAGTGAAACCCGATGTGTACTGGATCAAAGCCGGGTATCACCTTGTTGGCAACATCAATTTCAAGCTTTATCCGAATAAATATTATGGGATTGGCAACGCAACGGCAAGCGACATGGAAGAAAATTACACCTCCCGGAGCCTCGAAGTGCAGCTCGATTTTCTGCGGCAAATCCGGGCAGAGCTCAACATGGGGCTGCGGTATGTGCTGGACACTTACACAATCACGGAATATGACCCAGAAGGGGAATTGATTAAAGGAGAGGTGTCAGGCAGCGAGGGCGGAACGAGTTCAGGGCTCGGCTTTGTGCTCAACTGGGACAGCAGAGATAACATCTTCTTTCCGTCCAGGGGAGGCTTTCATCAGCTGACTCCTCTGTACTCGGCAAGCTTCCTGGGTAGCGATTTCGAGTATTTTTCATTGACATTGGATTCACGAAAGTACGTCGCTCTTCATGCCTCCCATGTGTTGGCCTTCCAGACTTATTTTGAGCTCAAAACAGACAACCCGTCCTTTCGCCGCCTGGCTCTATTGGGGGGCGAAGAACGCATGCGGGGGTATTTCAGAGGACGTTACCGAGACAATAATATGATAGTGCTTCAAGTGGAATACCGAGTGCTTCCGGTTCTGTGGAGAATAGGATTGGCTGGTTTTTTTTCGGTGGGTGATGTGGCGGATAAGGTGAGTCATTTCAACATCAAAAGTTTTAAATACGCAGGGGGATTTGGCCTCCGGTACCTCTGGAACCGTGAAGACAAATTGAATATCCGGATCGATTTTGCCTGGGGAAAGGGCACCTCCGGCTTCTACATCACCCTCAAAGAGGCTTTTTAGCGGGCCTCTGCTCAGCTTGAATTTTTTCATTTCATCTGCGATAGTGTTGAGGAATCGTGAACTTCTCGAAAGGAATTGCGTCATGAAACGGATATTGCTAACGGCCGGCATTATAGCACTCCTTGCCGCATCTATTGCACTTCCCTGCACGATTATTTCAGGAAAGACAAAAGATGGCGTCGTTTGGGCCGGAAACAACGAAGACTTTTACTTTGACTTTAACACCTATTTAAATGTTCTTCCGCCCGAAGGAAATCTTCTGGGTGCCGTCTCCTTCACATACGGGACACCCGACAGCCACATCCAAGGCGGATTTAACGAAGCAGGATTGTTTTTCGACATCAACGCCCTTCCGGCCATCCCGGAATCGGACTGGGCCGATTGGGGCACGAGAAAAGAATTTCCCGGAGGGGAGAAGGCCTTTTTCGAACATCTGTTGAGAACATGCCCGACTGTCCAGGAAGCCATAGAACTGATAAAAAAATATGAAATTGAACTGATCTATGGCCAGGTGCACCTGGCCGACAGAAAAGGCGACTTTGCCATCATCAACAACAGCGGTATACGCCTCTCCAAGACCAACTATCAAATATCCACCAATTTCAACATCTTCACGAGAGGTCCGTCCGACGGCGGCCGTCACTGCTGGCGATTTCCCATTGCGGCAAAGATGTTTCAGGGCAGAGAGGTCAGTCTCGAGACGATAAGAGACATCCTTGACGCCACGCAACAAACCCGACTCGTAGGAACAATTTATAGCAATGTGATCAGCCTCACCACTGGCGATGCTTACAATTACTACGCCGGAGATTTCAAGAACGTCTATCACTTCAATTTGAACAAAATGATGAAAATGGGGAAAAAATCCTACCTCTGGCGCTCACTCTTTCCAGAGGCTCCGGTGGTGAAAATTTGGGAGACCTATCTGAAAGAAGGGGCGCAAGCTGCGGTTGAAGTTTTTCGAAAGATTAAAGCGACTATTCCCGAAGCAAGACAATCAGAAGTCTTGAGGCATGTGTTTTCAAGCTGCCTTCTTCGCGAAAACGAATACCCCGATGCCAGAGTTTTCTTCGATGAATGGCTGGGAGTCAGCGGCGGAAAAGATAAGCTGACAAATCTCTATCACGGTCTCATTCACTTGACTAACGGGAATGTGGAGGAGGCCAAGCACCACCTGGAGGAGCAAACAAAAATCGATGCGATTGACGAGCATGCGAAAAAGTTCGATCGACCTTACGCCGAAATATTTTTGGGATTGCTGGAAGGGAGCAAACCACCCGGAGCCAACGCCCGCTTCCAGCTAAAGGGCTACCAGGATGCGCATTTCGTCTGCGTGTTAGGGCTGAGTTACGTTCCCATCATAAATTTTTTGCTGAAAACAAAAGACGGTTGGGCTGCCGATTTTGCACTGGCGCCAGGAACACATCACTATGCTTTTCTCGTGGACGGAGAAATGGTTTTTGATCCGGCCAACCCGAATAAGGAAGAAATCGATACCGAAGACGGCAAAATGACGCTGAATGTCAAAATTGTGAAATAAAAGACACCCCAAAAAGACTCAAGAGAGCACCATCCAGTCAGGCACTATAAAACGGCACTTTTAACCCTTAAAGAGGCCGGCACTTCTAAGCTGCTTTTTTCAAGCAGCATCTGATCAGCCAGAATATCTCTGCAAGGTCCTTCTGCCCTGACTGCTCCATTTTGAAGAAGCAGAACTCTGTCACATAACTCCAAGACCATCTCTAGATCATGAGTGGCTATGACCATCGTTCTTCCGAGACCCTTAAGGACACTGATCAACGATCGTCTCTGACCGGGATCTAAACTGGCTGAAGGTTCGTCAAGAACCAGAATTTCAGGTTCCATCACCAGCACGGTGGCCAGCGCAACTCTTTTCATCTCGCCCAAGCTCAACTGGAAGGAAGGGACTCCCTCATATCCTTCCAGATTCATGTGTTTCAGAACAGTCCATATTCCTTCTTCAATGTTCTCCCTGGGCATATTCATATTAAGCGGCCCGAAGGCGACGTCATCTCTCACTGTCGGCATAAAGAGCTGATCACGAGGATCCTGAAACACAAGCCCGACCTTGGCACGTATTGCTTTCAAATTCTTCTTGGTGAGGTCCATCCCCAGTATGTTGATATGACCCTCCCCTTTGTAGAGACCATTCAAATGGAAGAGCAAAGTGGATTTTCCGGCTCCGTTTGGTCCGATGATGCCTAATGACTCACCCTTCTCAACGGAAAAGGAAATCCCTCTAAGCACTTGGTTTTTATTGGGATAAGAAAAGGAAAGGCCGTGCACTTCAATGACATTTATCTTCATATCACCACCAAAACAATACATATAAAAATAACAGCAACACAGGCAAAAACAAAATCGCTTCTCTTGAAAAAGAAAACGTCCATCGTGGATATCGTCCCTTCATACCCTCGAGAAAGCATGGCTGCATAAATGCGCTCGCTCCTTTCGAAAGTCCTTAGAAAAACATGGACAAGCGCACTTTTAAGGACGGCCACACTCTCAATTTTGCCTCTTTTCCCCAAACTCCGCGAATCGACGGCTCGCTTAACCGTGATGCACTCATCATAGAGGAGCTGGAGATACCTGTAGGTGAATCCCAGGAGAGACAGGACAAGCCTGGGAATTTTGAATGATTCAAGGGCTTTGATCAAGCGGTAGAATTCCGTGGTTTGGGTCAGCACGGAAAGGGTTATGACCACGAGAATCGTTTTGATTAAAATATTCCAAATCACCATCAGGTTTTGCGCTGCAGGCCTTTTTTGAAAAGCAAAAACGAGCACTCCGATAAAAAAAACCATCGAGCCAACAAGGAAAAGCCGGAACAATATCGGAGCCACGGCAAGGCGCGAAGAAATAATCAAAATCAAAAGCGCCGCAAAAATAAAACCAAACTTCAGAAACTGCGAAGAGGGAGTGAGAATCACGACCATAACCAGCGCCAAAAATGTGAGGATTTTGATCCGGGGGTCGATCTCAGCGAGGAATCCCTGTGTTTGGCTCTTCGGGGAAATAAAAATTGAATTCATGCCCGAGCTCTAGCCAGATAGAGAGAAGGTCGGTCCACAATGCTCACTTTTGAAAATCCGGCACCGGAAAACAATCGGTGCATTTCCTCCTCATCAGGAAGATAGTCCGAACAAACGGGTCCTTTCACATGAGCATGGAAGTGGTTGAGTTCTTTTCGGCTCATCGTATGTGCGATATACAGGAATTTCCCAGGTTTCAGGATTCGACGAAACTCTTCGAGCGAACCGCGTTTGTCGTGTATGTGGGGAAATAGGGCAAAACAAATAATCGCGTCGAAGAGGTTCTTTTTTAGGGAGATTATTTGCGCATCGGACTGGATAAAATAAACGTTTTGGGCTTCATGCTTTTTTTTGGCGAATTTCAGCATCTCTTCTGAAAAATCCATCTCTACAATGAGGCCACCCTCCCCACACTTTTTTCTGATAAAGGGAACAAGCCTGCCGGTTCCGCACCCGGCATCCAAAACACATTCACCGACCCGGAGAGGGAGAAAAGCAAACAGGTTCCGAATACGGTCCTGTTCCTTTTGAATACGATGCTCTTTCTCCCATCTCTGGGCTATGTGGTTGAAGAATGTCCTCTTTTCCATTTCATAACTCGCTGAGCACTAATCTAGAATTACGGCATCGCGCATCTTTTCCTCGAGCAATCTCACTATGGGCGGCAGGGCTACAAAAAGGAAGATGACACCAGGAATGCCTTTCAGAATCATACTGAGACCCATGGCACCTTCTGGAATATCAAGCCATTTCGAAGCCAGGATGACCAAACCCAAGGCCACCACCCTGTCCACAAACAAGGTTATCAGCAAGGTCAAATACAAGTTCCATCGATATCTCTGATAGAGCAGGGCAGGGATGCCAGCTAAGGCCAAACCTTCAACCATCATGATGGGAGCGATAGGAGGGAAAAAGGGAGGCATCCCTGTCAGAAGCGCTGAAATGAGCGGTGACAGCATTCCTACGGCTAACGCGACAGGAAGAGCCAACAAATATCCGGCAACACCTATAGGCAAAAACATCGGCAGGAACGCACTGCCCAAATTGAGGGCATGAAAAAGGACAGGCAGCACCAAAGCTAGAGCAATAAGCAATCCCCCCAGCAACGTGTCCCTTCCGGAATATTTCACTTTTTAATCCTAATGCCTGCCTGGACATTTCTTCCGGGCTGTGGATAGGCTCCCGAGGCAATTCCGGGCAGCTCGACAAAAATCAAATAATCTTCATCCAAAATATTGTTGATATCGAGGAAAAGCTCTATAAATGGCGACACATCTAATTTTAATCGAGAGCTGAGCACGACATAGTCGGGTAGAGGTTGGGAGGACAGATCACCCGCAAAATAATTCCCCACATACTGACCATTTAAGGCAGCTCTAAAGGGTCCGCCGGTAAACTGGACCAAACAGTCCAGTTTGTGGCCGGGTCTGCCCCGCGTGTTGCCGCCTGGATCAAGATAGCTGTAAAAAATTTGTCCTCCGAGACGCGGTGAAAGGTCAGCCCGAAGGGAAATCTCAGCCCCCTTAAATGTGTAGGTTCCACTGTTCTGAAACAGGTAAAGAGGGGGCGGCGTCGCATTCGGTTGCTGTTCGACAAGATTCGATCCTTCCATTAGGAAAAAAGTCATCTCCAGAGTGAGTTTGTCACTAAATCCCTGCTCAAATCCAACCTCATAACTCCATAGTCTTTCAGGCTCAAGGTTTGGGTTTGCCGGAGGATACATAAACAATTCGTTGAGCTGAGGCGAGCGGAATCCTTTAGAGATGGAACCCTTGAAAGAACTCTTGTCAGCGGCCAGATAAACAATCCCCATCTGCGGACAGAATTCGAGTCCGTAGAGGGAATCCCTGTGGAGCCTAAAGCCGGCAGAGAGAATCCATCTGTTGCGCCAAACAAAGTGGTCATGGATAAAGAAAGCCGCTTCATTCTTATCCCACTCCCCTATTGGAAAACCATAGCTCTTACCGAGCAAAAAGCGGAAATCTCCTCCAATTATCAACTCATTATTGGCAATTCTTCGCGTCGTATAGCGCACTATTCCGCCAGATATACTGTCACGGGAAGACCACCCATCAGAAAACTCATGGCGGCCGAAATTGCGGTAGAGTTTTAAAAAAATATTCTCGGCTTCCCAATTCCCACTTAGAGTGAAGTCAACGGCACCACGCTCGTAGTCATTCCAAAAATCGTCCAGAGGGAAATCGATCGGACCTGCTTCGTATTTTATGCCTGTGAAGTACTTGCCCTGGAAACTTGTCACAAAATGATCCGATACGAGGTATTGGACTTTTCCGGTGAAGTTCGTTCCCGAATAGCCCGAATTTTCACGGTGCCCATCACTCAGCCTGCGGTCAGCGGTAAGGAAATAGCTGAGTTTACCCACGACACCTCCATGCTTCAAAGTATACTGCTGGGTGTTAAAGCTGCCGTACGAAGAGCTGAGGTCGATCTCAAATCCTCTTGATGGCATATGAGTCATGATGTTGACGACACCTCCCAAGGCTTCAGATCCGTAAAGAACAGAGGCCGGGCCACGAACAACTTCAATGCGTTCCACGTTATCGAGCGGAAAAGTGTGGGTCACAAGACACCCGAAGAGACTCATTTTCTCCGGTCTTCCGTCTGTGAGGACAGCAATCTTTCTCCCTCTTTCCCCCAATCCCCGTATATTGACATCGGCTCTTCCAAAATCACCCGTCTTGGTTACAAATATCCCCGGTGAAAAAGCTAGAAGATTTAAGGCATTGGATGCAGGTGTGGCTTCAATATCGGCAGGTTTGATAACGGTGACTGAAGCCGCGATCTCTTTAACGGCTTTACGCGTCATCGTTGCCGTGACTATGATCTCTTCGTGGGGATGAAGAATTGTTTTTTTCTCCTGTTTATCCTTCTCTGAATGTGTCTTTTCTTTTTTCTCCTGCGCAGAACCGGAATTGAGGAGAAACGAAGAGATCAATAGGCCGAATAACAGAAACTGTCCTATACGATGTCTTCTCATCCAAGAATCTCCATAAATGTTACTATTTATAAAATAGTAACACCATCTGAGAAAATGTCAACCCTTTTCCCTGAAAATGCGGAATAAAGCTGAGTTCAGACGACGCGATATCAGTTAGTCAATATCTGAACCGGTCGTTGTCATGATTAATTTGCCGTGTTTAACACCGCGGGTGCTCGACAATTTTTCTGATATGCTGCTGATGATCGAACTTTTGCCTTTCAATATCACAACCTCCAGACAGTTGGCCTCGTCGAGATGAATATGTGTCGATGAAACGACCGCCTCATGATAGTCGTGCTGCATTCCTGATAATTTTTCCTGGAGCTCCCGGGCATGATGACTGTAAACGAGACTCAGAACACCCACGGTTTCAATATCCTGCTGCCACTCTTTCTCCACCAGAAATCCCCGGATTAGATCCCTGATAGCCTCAGAGCGATTCCTGTATCCCTTTTGTTTAATAAGTCCATCAAAACTGTCCAATAGGGTTGATTCCAGGGACACTCCAAAACGTGATACTCCACTCATTGCCCTTTCCTTTCTCTGTCATAAGAACATAATATGTGCCTGAGAAAAAGTCAATCTAAAGACATAAAGACTCTTTAATTGCCCGCGAAGAAGCAGCCGCGTGTCCGATTTCTAAGTTGAGAGGCCGTGGGCTAGAAAACGGCGGAAGGGGCGCAAGAAGGAGGTGACAAGAGTGAGAAGGATAAGGGTGACACCGCAGATGCCGTAAATCAGCGGGATATTCTGCCCCATTAAGTCCGCAATCACGCCCGCGAGCCCCATGGCAATGGGAGAAAGCCCGGATGTCAGCGTGGTGAAGAGCCCGAAGATCCTCCCACGCATATCCCCGGCTATGCTGGTCTGGAGGACGGTAATGATGTTTATGTTAATGATCCCATTGAGGACTCCGAACAGGAGAAGAACCAACAGCGCAATGATGGCTTTGGTGACCAGACTCAGCGACGCAAGAAGCACGGTGCCTGCGATCATGGCCCCAACGACTATAAAACTCCGTCGTTCACCGGAGACCTTGATCGTGCCGGCAATCAAATATCCGATGAGAGATCCAAAGCCGAAAGCGGAAAGAATATAGCCATACCAGGCTGGAGTGGCCATCAGAAAGTCTTCAACATAAAAAGGAAGCAAGAGCGTGATGGGCATGATAAAAAAATGCAGGACCGTGATCATCAAGAAAACGAGCCTCATCCCTTTATTCCCCCAGGCAAATTTGAAACCGGCCATCGTGTCCTTCCTGAACTGGATTAATTTTTCCTTCAATCTGTTGCTCTTCTCGGGCAGGGTTTGAGGGATGGTGATAAAAGTCTCACTCAACGCCGAGAACAGGTAGGTGATACCATCGATGAGGATAAGGACCGGTGCTCCGAGAAGCATGAAAAAGAACCCCCCCATTCCCTGACCAATGAAGGTCGAAATTTGTACGGAGGACTGAAGAAGAGAATTGGCACCGGCAACCTTATCAACGGGGACGATATCGGGTATGGCTGCCGTGATAGCTGGGTTGAAAAAAGACCGAATTATCCCCCAGAACAAGGACACAAGAAAGAGCCAGACTAAAATCAATTGGGTATTGCCGGGGGCGAGAAACATCAAAAAAGCGAGGACGAGAACAAATGTCCCGCTCAACACATCTGAGTAAATGATGATTTTGCGGCGGGAATAATGGTCGGCAAATGTGCCGCCGATGGGCCCCAGAATGACAGCCGGCAGCATGGACAGCATCATCATCATTCCCATCAGGGAAGCGGAACCGGTCGTATGCTTGATCCAAAACATTATGGCAATGACAAAGGCTTGGCTACCAAGCTGGCTAACGAACTGCCCCTGCCAGAGCAGAAAAAAGTTTCGGTTCCAAAGTCTGGAGGTTTGAGTCATTCTATCCGTCATATTCAATTCTACGAAATCAAGAAGAAATGGATTAAAATATTTTTACCCTGTATACCTTTTGTCCATCATCACATCTAGCAGACTTTTCAATCGGAACCTAACCCAAACGAGACTCTTCTTTTATATCTTGGAAACCCGAATGTGTGCTCACCAAACGGAATAAGGAATCAGACAATCAAGGGGATCAAGAAGGACCGGCCGAGATCACACTCCCCAGAATGACATCGAGGTTATTCTTTCTGTTGTTTATGCGAGCCAAACCAACTGATTATGTGCTGCAATTTGGATATGAAATGACTGGGTCTTAAAAAGATGCCGTGGGATTCGTTGGGAACGATGACGAGAACAGATTCCACTCCCTGGAGTTTCAATGCCCGATAGTATTGCTCCGCCTCCCAGTAAGGCGTTCGCCAGTCGTTATCGCCGCACATGACCATGGTCGGCGTAGTCACCTTCCCTGCAACCGACAGCAGGGACCGCTTCGCATACTGATCCGGATACTCCCAGGGTGGGCCAGGAAACCAGTATTTCACGCCCGTGACAGGAATGTCGCTTGTCAGAGCCCAGCTAGTCCAGTTGATGACGGGATAGAGCGAGGCGGCTGCGGTAAACCGGGTCGTGTTTCCTATCATCCAGCAGGTGAGCACTCCCCCGCCGCTGCCGCCGGTGACAAACAGATTTATCTCATCGATATAACCTTTCCTGATGACCGCATCCACTCCGGAATTCAAGTCATAAAAGTCATCTCCGGGGTAGGCATGGTGGATGAGATTTCCGAACTCCTCACCATAGCTGGTGCTGCCGCGAGGATTTGTGTAAAGAACCACGTAGCCATTTGCAGCCATGAACTGCTTTTCCAGATCGAACCGATCACCATAATCGGCGAAGGGGCCTCCGTGAATTTCGAGTATGAGCGGATATTTTTTCGAAGGATCGAAATGCGGAGGTTTGATGATCCAGCCCTGAATTTTCCGGTTGTCCTTCGAAGATTCGTACCAGATCTCTTCGACTTCGCCTAGAGTTTTATAACCCAGAACATCATCATTAATCGCTGTCAAATGCCTGGAGTGAGGATTGGTGAGGTTGGTGACTGCCAAATCGGACATCACCCTTGGAGTCGAGATGGTGTAGGCTATATTCCCGTTCGGAGCAATAGAATACATGCCCATACCAATGGCCATTATGCCCAGGAAACCAAGATCATCGGCCAGTTTCTTCACCTTTCCGTCGAGTGTCGTGTGAGCCAGCTTTGTATTCCCTTCTGTGGAGTAACTGAACAGGAGCCCTTTGCTATCCGGTGACCAGGCCATTCCTATAACACTTCGATCAAAGCCCTCAAGCACAGCTCTCGATCCACTCCCATCCCGGTTCATGATGTAGAGCTTCGTGAGCTGATAGCCTTGATACCTGTCATCGAATCCCATATAAGCGATGTATTTTCCATCGGGAGAAACCGAGGGTCCTCCATCTGGACCTCGACGATCTGTGAGACTTCTCATGGAACCGTCGGCAACAGCGAATTCATAAATCTCTGAATCGCTGGGCACCAGTTCGTGGTCATCCCTTCTGTTTGCGGAGACGAGCAAGTACTTGCTATCCGGAGTCCACACTGGAACAGCGCCCCCTAATCCAAACATTCCCATAGAGCCATGATTGAAGTTGCCTTTGGAAAGCTGCTTCGGGGTTCCTCCTTCAGCAGGAAGCACAAAAACATGCATATACCCCGTCCCGTAGGCATATCCCACTCCATCGAACCGGTAGACCAACCGGTCGTATACTCTGGCCGGCTGGGCCCACCGAGAGCCGGGAGGGGCAGAGGGCATTTGGGCAATCATTCTGGGCATAGAAGGCACGAAGGAAACGTAAGATATCCACTTGCCATCAGGCGACCATGATATGCCGCTCGGGGGTATTTGCAGATTCGTCAACATGACAGTCTGCCCGGTATCCATCCACCGTTTGTAGATCTGAGGTTTCCCATCCCTGTTCGAGATGAATATGACTTGCTTTCCATCGGGTGACCAGCGGGCTGAGCCATCGTTATGTTTCCCGCTGGTCAACGGGCGGTGATGTGTCCCATCAAAATCTATGGTCCAGATGCTGGAATACCTCATGTCCGTACTGACATCGGTAAAGTTTCTCGTATAGAGGATTTGTGTGCCGTCCGGCGATATTTGAGGATCTAGAAGGAATTCAAGGTCGAAAATGTCCATCGGAGTCAAGATATCCTGGCTGACCTGACCGGGAGTGGATGGAACACCGGCAAGAATAAGGATGAATAAGGCAAAAAACACGCTTTTTGTCCTGTGCGTCATGATATTTCCTCCTTTCGGCTTAAGATTTCATAATTCTTATTTCTTATAACACTGAGACCACGGCTGTCAAACTCATATAATCCATATCAGTTAAGGAATTTAGCAAGCATGTTTGAAGTGTCTTATCCGACTAATCAAATAAAAGGAGTAAACCATGAAAAGGAAGATATCGGTCGCTCTTCAGCTTTTTGTTCTAATGTCATTCTTGAACCTCAATGCACAGTGGGTAAGAATCTACAGCGGGGATCAACAGGAGCAAATGCTGAGCGCGGCGCTGACAAACGACGGAGGCTGCATTGCTGTCGGGTGGACGAATTCTTTTGGAGTGGCCGGGGAAGACATGTGGGTTCTGAAGGTCAATTCGTTCGGAGACATCGAGTGGCAGCGAAGCTACGGAGGGAATGATTGGGATGAAGGACTTGACATCCAGAAAACCGATGACGGCGGCTATATTGCTGTCGGCCAAACTCGATCATTCGGTTCCGGAAATCACGATTTCTGGATATTGAAGCTGAATTCCTCCGGACAAATTGAATGGCAGCACACCTATGGGGGACCGGAATGGGATACGGCAAGGTCCGTGCATCAAACCAACGACAACGGCTATATTGTTGCCGGGAACACTCGTTCCTTCGGCTCAGGATTAGATGACCTTTGGATACTTAAACTTGATTCCACCGGGCAGGTTGAATGGCAGCGCACCCACGGCGGCGTCATGTCTGAAAACATGGCCTGTATCAGACAAACACAAGACGGGGGCTTCATCTTTGCAGCCTCATCATACTCCTATGGACCAGGTCCTTTGGGCATTTGGATTCAAAAACTCTCCCCTTCTGGCCAAATAGAGTGGCAGTTTTCCTATGGAGGAATTGATTCAGACTCGGTCAGGGCGATCCAACAGACGACTGATGGCGGCTATATTGTTTTGTGTCGATCATACTCGTTCGGAATTGGGTTATCGGATTATTTGGTACTGAAGCTCGATCAATCGGGAAATATCGAGTGGCAGCGGACATTGGGAGGCCCTCTGTGGGATACCCCCCAGTCCGTGCATCAGACGGGAGACGGGGGCTATATCCTCGCCGGCGACACATACTCCTTCGGAGCCGGCGAGGCAGACTGTTATATTCTCAAGCTCGATTCAATGGGCAATCTGGAATGGGAGCATGTCTACGGAGGGCCCGGTTATGACAGCGCTCAGTTTATCCAGCAAACGGAGGATGAAGGTTATCTCATTGCCGGGACAAGCACTTCCTTCGGATCCGGAGATTCAAGTTTCATGATGTTTAAAATATCTCCTGAAGGAGAAATCGACCAATCTTGTGGATCGACCGGTTTCATCATCGGCAACTCGAATTCCACTCAGTCAACCCCAGCATCGATACATTGTCCGGTCCAAACTTTGCCGGTAGGCACAAATGTTGTATATTACACCACGAACATCTCACCTGCCGACACCAGCAGTCAAAGTCAATTACTGTGCGCTAAGAAGAAAAAGGGTGGAAATATCAGGTAGCACCAAGGAGTTTGCAATGAAAAAATTTTTTGTCCTCCTCTCAATTCTTTTGATAGCAGCCAGCCCTGGCCTCGCGCAAAACAAAAGGATTCAGTTTTCACTCTCAGGCGGACTAAATCATATTTTCGAGTATGGATCAATCGAGGACTACATTGCAGGGGAGACTGACTTTCCGGTAGTTCCTTCTCATTCACCGCTGAATTTTGGGATTGCACTGGCCTTTTTTGTTTCCGATTCCGTAGGCATCGAATTTGACGGCCGTTATACCCAGAGTACAAAGGTAACGCTCCAAGATCCTTCTGATCAAGACACCGTTGAGGTTGACTCGTCCAAGCACTATTCTTTGACAGCAAACCTTATCTTTCAGATTCCCAGGGGCTCTTTCCGACCCTACGTTCTCCTCGGCGGCGGCGTAGACATAATATCAGCCGAGGATCGGGTGTACATGTCCGAATTCGGATATGAGGTGGAAATCCTCGCCCCAGAAAGAAAGACAGATTTCCTCATTCAGGGAGGGGGCGGAATCCTGCTGTTTATGAGTCGAGAATTCGGCTTGAGAATAGATGCGCGCTATATCTCTATTTATGCCGATCCGGACGCGGTGAAAAGCATCAACGGGACAGCTGGAATTTTCGTCCGATTCTGAGTGCATTATGATCGGTTATTTTCGTGGTTTGTAATCAGTGATGAATTTGGCTTTGTCGGAATTGGGGCGGAAGCTCCCAAAGCCGGCCAGCAGCATTGCCTCCAAAAGGGCTCTGCTGCGAGACCACTTTTGATATTCAATTCTATAAATAGCAGAGAAGATCCCGGTCCGGCCAACCCCATGGATGCAGTGAATGAGCACCGGTCTGTTTTGGGGATCATCCATAATCTTGATGAAAGCCTCTACTGCTTCCTGCGTGGGGATCTGTCCAGAAGGAATGTGCACGTGCTTGACACCGATTCTTTTGAGTAAGCCTTCTTCGATTTGAGCTTTATCCTTTTCCACTCTCAGGTCGATAACTGTCCGGATCCCGTGTTTTTGACTCAGTTTCAGCAGTTTGTTGCTCTGGATTTCGGCCGAGCGGTAAAGATTCCCCTTGTGCACAGTGACAAATTTATCCGTTAACTCCCAATATCCAACAAAGCCGCCGATGACGATGAGAAAGAATAAAATGATAACCAGAATTTTTGCCGACCGGTACTTTTTCTTTTTGTGAGATTTATCGATCTGTGCTTCAGCTTTCAATCGATGTATCCGGCTCTCATCGTGCCCGCTCACTTCATGATGGTCAGAAGGCGCAGCCGGCGAAGACGGACGATGCTCATTCATTTCTTAAATCACTCTAAAATCTCTGGGTAAGCCGATTTCTCTCTAATCCGATCGAAATAAGCCAAGAGTTGGTGTCATTATACCTGAATAAATATAAAAGAGATAGAAAAAGTCAAAAACTACTCGTACTTCAACGAGTTGACGGGATTATCAAGAGCAGCTCTGACGACTTGGAAGCTAACGGTAAGCCAGGCGATGGCCAGTGTGAGCAAACCAGAAAAAAAGAATATCCAGATGCCGAGGGGCATTCGGTAGGCAAAATTCTGAAGCCACCTGTGCACAGCAAAGTAAGCGATCGGCCAGGAGATCAGGTTAGCCAGGATGACAAGTTGCGTGAATTCTTTCGACATCATGAGTACTATTCCAAACACAGACGCTCCAAGCACCTTCCGAATTCCTATCTCCTTTGCTCTCTGCTCGACCATAAAGGAGGCCAAGCCAAAAAGCCCGAGACTTGAGATGAATAACGCCAGCCATGTAAAAGAGTTGAAGAGCGAGCCAATTCTTATCTCTGCCCTGTACCATGTGTCGAAAGATTCGTCAAGAAAGTGGTATTCAAAGGGATAGCCCGGAAAGAACTTTGCCCAGATTTCTTCCAGATATGAAACTATCCCGGTTAAATTTTTCGTGTTTACCTTGACCAGCACGAACCTAAAAATACCCGGGATGTTGGCAAGGATGAGAGGCCCGATGGGGTGATGCATGGAGCGGAAATGGAAATCCTTCACAACACCAATGATCTCACAATCAATTCCCCAAAAAGTGAACTTGACTCCCAGAGCAGATTTCTCTCCAAACCCTTTCGCGGCCGTCTCATTGATCACAACACCTTCACGCTGTTCTTTGTCAGAGACCTCTGTGGACAAAAAACGCCCCTCTGCCATCTCCAACTTGAAGGTCTTGAGATAGTCGGGGCCAACGCCGATAAGGTGCCAATCGAGTTTTTCTTGTGGTTGGGCCCCTTCCCACCTATCGGCTGGACCGGTTAAAGCAATCCCAAGCCTGGGCACTGTGGAGACAACGGTTGTTCTCAGAATGCCCGGATTCTTTAAAAGTTCATTCTTAATCGCTTCATATCTCTGCCCCATATCCCTTCTGAGAGGCAGGTAGATCACGTGCTCCTTGTCTAATCCCATTTCCCGATTTTGCATATACTGAATTTGGAAATAAACAACCATAGTGCATATGATGAGAAAAATGGAGAAGCTGAACTGGCTGATGACGAGCACCTTTCTGAACAGAACTCCTCTGCTTCCCCCAAATTTTAAAACACCTCTTATGACACTCACGGGCCGATATCCGGATAGAATGAGCGACGGATAAGACCCGGAAAGAACACCTGTCAACAGAGCGACGGATATCAAACCAAGGATGACCGTTGTGTTCCCTCCGGCATATATGGATAAACTCTTTCCCGAGATATTCCTGAATAAAGGCAGAAACAATTCAACCAAGACGACCGCCAGCAACAGCGATAGAAACGACAGCAAAAGCGACTCCCCGAAAAACTGTTTAATCAACTGAGCCCGGCTTGCTCCGATAACCTTCCTCAGGCCTACCTCCTTGGCCCGGCTGGCTGACCGGGCCGTTGCCAAATTCATGAAGTTGATGCAGGCAACGAGCAAAACCAGAAGGGCAATGGCAGAAAATATGAAGACATATTTGATATCCCCGGGAGTCGAAACACCTGGGCTTATATGACTGCTACGGAGATGGATATCTTTTAAAGGCAGCAAATACAGCTTTTCCTTCAAGGCATCGTAAACCCGCCCATCCAGAAAGCCAGAGATTTTTTGATTGATGCGTCCGACAGGTATGCCTTTTTGGATCTTAACATAAACGGCAAAACTGTGGACGTTCCAGCTCTCCAGCAAAGACGAGTCACTCGTTAGGTTGGGGACAACAGTGAAGGGAGCCAGAAAGTCAAATTGGATGTGCGAATTTTGGGGAATATTCCTTGCCACTCCGGTCACGGTCAAAGCCAATTGTTCCCCGAGCATAATGGTTTTGCCCAACGGATTCTCGGCTGCAAAGTACTTTTCCGCCACTTCCTCGGTGATGACGACCGAATGTGGATCGGATAAAGCCCTTTTCACATCTCCTTTTAACAGGGGGAAGGTGAACATATCGAAGAAATCCGTTCCTCCGAACAAAAAGCGGGACTCCATGAATCTTTTGTCTCCGTATTGGACTAATTCCTGCTGCCGTCTCCACAATATCGAGGATTGTGATATTTCCGGGATTTCCTCTTTTAAAGCGGCCGCCAGAGGGGCAGGCGAAGTCATCAGGTGCCTGACCTTATCGGAGGAATGACTCTCAACAATGACGATATAGAGCTGGTCAGCATTTTCATGGAAGCGATCGAAACTTAACTCGTCCTGAACCCAAAGGAAGATAATGATACAGCAAGCCATTCCCACAGCCAATCCGGCCATTGTGATGATGGAGTAGGCTTTTTGCCTGAGTATGATCCGGAGCGCAACCTTCAAGTAATTTTTTAGCATAGCTGTTTGTTTATCCGAGACAGGACCAAATCCTAAAATAAAGCCTTTGTATTATGACACCTTGGCTCTGCTTCTGTAAAGCAATCCAGGGGGAACTTTATTGGGATGGCTCTCGTCTACCATAGAGAATCGCAGCCAGTAGGCGGAGACACTGAAATGTTCCAAAATTATCTACGAACGGCACTCAGAATAATCCAAAAGCACAAGGGGTATGCCCTCATCAATATTGCCGGACTGGCTATCGGAATGGCCTGCTGCATTTTGATCGTAGCCTATATCTTGACTGAGATAAGCTATGACCGATTCCACGAAAAAGCGGATCGAATTTATCGCGTCGCAGTCGATGGCATGGTCGGTGGGCAGCCAATCAAAATCGCTGTTTCCAATGCCCCTTTAGCGCCCGTATTGAAGCAGGATTATCCTGAAGTCCTCAGTGCAGCACGATTGTGGCCAGCGCCAAAAAGGTTGGTGACGTCCAAAGCCAATCAATTTTACGAAAAAAAAATTCTGTTTGCTGATCCTTCCATTTTCGATCTTTTCACATTTCCGATGATCAAAGGCGATCCTAAAACAGCTCTCGTTACCGCATACACAGCGGTTCTCACAGAAAAGACAGCGAAAAAATATTTCGGCGATGAAGATCCGATCGGAAAAGTCTTAGAAATTGACAGTCAGTATAAAGTGACAGTCACAGGCTTAGTCGAGAATGTTCCCTGGAATTCGCATTTCACCTTCGACATCCTCTGCTCGTTCGAGACCCTTTATGACCTCGACAGAGAATCGTTGGAGATGTGGTTTAATTTCAATCGCTACACCTATCTCCTCTTTCCCGAAAACTACGACCACAAAGTGTTTGAGCAAAAACTGACCGCCGTCGTCGATAAGCACCTGGGGGAAAATTTGAGAGCCCTCGGAGCAGAAATCAATTATTTTCTGCAGCCTTTGACGCACATTCACCTTTATTCCCACCTGGAAGGCGAAATATCTGGAAACAGCGACATTCTCTATGTCTACATATTTGCGGGGATCGCTTTATTTATCCTATTCATCGCCTGCATCAACTTCATGAACCTGGCCACAGCCCGATCAGCAACGCGGGCCAGAGAGGTCGGATTGAGGAAAGTCGTCGGCGCAGAACGGAAAGAACTCATCAGACAATTTCTCGGTGAAAGCATCCTTTACAGTGCCCTTTCACTTGCCATCGCTCTCCTTCTAGCCCAGCTCTCTCTCCCCTTGTTCAGTGCCATCTCCGGCATAAAACTCAAAATGAATTATTTCGATATCCCATGGCTCATGCCTGCCTTTCTCGGACTTGTTCTTTTTGTCGGCGTTGTTGGCGGATCGTATCCTGCGCTTTTTCTTTCCTCCTTTCAACCTGCCACGGTTTTAAAGAACACATACAGAACAGGATCTGGAAATTCGCGCTTCCGCAGTGTGCTTGTGACTCTTCAATTTGTGATCTCCGTGGCTCTCATCATCGGTACGGTTATCATCATCAACCAACTGAAATTCATGAAAGACAAGAGCCTCAATTTCGAGAAGGACAACGTTCTGCATGTTCAAATCACGGACGAAAAAATCCAGAGGTCTCTTGATTTCGTCAAGGATGAGCTTCAAAAAATCCCTGGAGTCTTAGGCGCGACAGCCTCATCGGATGTGCCTGGTGACAATGCTGATGTGCAGCCCTTTCTGCCTGAGGGATTTCCGCAGGACAAAACACTGCTCATGGAGCAAATGGACGTCGATGAAGTTTTTCTCCCGACATTGGGAATTGAAATTGTTAAAGGCCGGAATTTTTCAAAGGAATTTCTATCCGACCGAGATCAAAGCGTTATCATCAATGAGACTGCGGCCAGAGTATTTGGCTGGGAAAACCCCATTGGGAAGACAATCAAAGCCCCGACCGATACTACTTTCCAGTGGGAGACGAGAAGAGTGATCGGCGTCGTGAGAGACTTTCATATGGCATCTCTGCATAAAATCATCATGCCTCAATTCATAGGGAATGATCCGAGATACCTCAATGACCTTTGCATAAAAATCAGCCCCGTAAACACAGCCCGAACAGTGGCGCTATTAAAGGAAAAATGGAAGGCCATCGATCCCAACCGCCCTTTTGAATACACTTTTCTGGATGAGACCTTTGATCAAAGTTACAAAGCCGAGGAACGGCTGAGTGATATTTTCGCCTCTTTTACAGTATTTGCCGTTTTTATCGCCTGCTTGGGCCTGTTCGGAATGGCCTCTTTCACAACGGAGCAGAAGACGAAGGAGATCGGAATTCGTAAAGTTTTGGGAGCATCCGTTCCGGGGATTGTGGCTTTGCTCGCTAAAAATTTTCTAAAGCTTGTCCTCATAGCCAATTTGATCGCTTGGCCCATCGCGTACGTCGCCATGAAAAACTGGCTCGAGAATTTTGCTTACAGAACACAAATTAATCCATGGGTATTCGTGCTGTGCGGAACCCTCACGTTTTGTATAGCTATGCTTACCGTGAGCTATCAATCCGTCAGGGCTTCTATCTCGAATCCGATTGACGCCATAAAATGCGAGTGAGGGGGAATCACAGTCTTTTCGCCGAGTGATTCAATCCGAATATTATATCCGGAGCGGCCAACGGCGGATGACGAAGGATCACTCTTGCTGGAGCTCTTCGGGAATTGGTCTATCAGGCGTAGGAATTTCGTTTATGATCGAGACAATCTGCCAGCGCCCCTCTTTTTTTATCAGCGAGAAACTATCCACTCCCTGCTGGGGAGTTCTTTTTCGACCGGGGATGCTGGCCTCATAGAGCACGAGTACGGTGGCTATATCCCCAAAAACCATCGGCTTTATTCGTTTAATCTCTTCCTTGAAGCCGGTCTCAACAACTTTGGCTCTCTCTATAAAATTAACGAAATCATCGACAAACTCTTGGACAGTAAACACGGTTGATTTGTCTCTGCTCGTGCGCAGGACGACAATCCCCCTATCGATAAACAGAGATTTCACTTCATCCCAATCAGGTGTGCTTCCAGCAGCGAAAGTTACAAGGTCATAGAGTTTCTGAACAACGCCCTCGACGGTATCATGAGCTTCTCCATTCGCAAAAGACTGTGGAGGCAAAGAAAACAGGAGGATTGAAACAAGAACCATCCCGGGCATGAAAATCTTCATTCTGTTTTTATTCATTATTCTGTTTATATTCATTTATCGTTCTCCCTGCGCATAAGAGAAGCTATGCCCATCTTCATGATGAATTCCGGACTCATTGCCGTCTTTTTCAAGAGACATCGAGGTTAAGAAACTGTTTTTTAGAATCTCTAACCTGAGGAGGCAATTGAGAATTTTTGGGTTTAATTAATTTCACTTTTCTCTGGACGCTGTCCACTCTCCGGAATAGGCACCGTCCTCTGATTCCCAGGCGCCTTCCATTGAATCTCCGGTAACTGTAACCTTGAAGGCCAATACGATCTCTCCTGCTGGAGATTGGGCGACAGCCTGAAATGAGAAGGAATCACCTTCGAGTTTCGCTGCAGTGATCTCAGAATCAATATAACCCATATCATCTGTCAAATTGCCGGTGATTTCGTCACCTTTGTGCTCCAGAGTGAGGGTCAGCATCAGCGTAGGTCCGCCCTCCACATACGTCTCCCCTTCCCAGGTTCCGGTCAGATCAACCTTTCCTAAAGAAAACACAACACCCGAAAAAAGAAACACGATAAAAACAAGACCGAGCGAAAGCTTCTCTCTCATGATTGAACTCCTTTTTCTTATTTTTACTGATTTTAAATCTTTACCCGCTTTAAGTAAAGAATAGAATGTGATACTTCTTTGGTTGTGGTGACTCGATGGCCTCATTCTTCTAGACTCTCTCTTCTCAATAGATGTATACTTTATTCATAAAGGGAAATAGAATTTCCATGAATCACACCTACCGATTCTTCTGTACTCTACTTTGTTGTGGGCTTGTTCTCCTGCATGTGGGGTGCGCAAGTCAGGGTCTGAACAAGGCCAGGTTAGATCCCGAAGGGGAAAGAATTCTCGATTTGCTGGGCTATATCGTTCTTCCTGTTGAGGAAAAAATTTTGAGAGAAATGCCACCGGAGGACAGAAAAGAATTCGTCGCTGACTTCTGGACTAGACGAGACCCTGATCTCTCAACGGCGGAAAACGAATACCGAAAGGAATACTACACCAGGATGGCCAGAGCAGACAAGGCTTTTACGGCCGGTAAACCAGGCTGGAAAACCTCTCTGCCCGAGTCACCATCACAATTCCCTATGGGAGGACCGGTTACAGGGCAGAGGGAGAAAAATATTCATGCGACCTCTTGATATCCTCAGAAATTAGGGACATTCAGAAAAATGTGATCACCAAAAAAGAGGAACCGCTTGCCACGAGCTTTACAGAAGGCAATCTGAAAGGATTGCTCTACAGCCAAATTTCTATTCAAAAATCTTGGGAGCTGGACCTACCTGCCGGGGCAGAATATATTTATGTCAGCATCACGGATAATGTGAAGGGAAAAACCCTGAGAAAGTTACTCAGAGCTCCTGAAAATTAAAGCCTTTTGCGCAGTACCCTTCCTGCTTTCTCTCCAGTATGAGTTTTGTCTTTAAAGGTCACTCTACCGTTGACGAGGACCCACTCAATTCCCCCGGGAGCCCGGTCAGGTTCATGGAAGTCCCCCTTCATTTTTATCTGTTCAAGATCGATAAGGACGATATCCGCATAAAAATCAGGCATCAGGATTCCTCGGTTCAAGCCCAATCTTTGGGCCGGTACGGAAGTGGCCTTTTTCACAGCTTCCTCGAGGGTAAAAATGCCTTTTTTCTTGACGTAAGTGTCAATGTAGTAGGGATAGATTCCCCAGAAGGCAGGACCAACCAGCCATCTGTTGCCCTGGGGGAGTTTGGCGGGACCTGCCACGATATCCGTACACGGCTCACACACTGGATGCTGGATGAGAGTGGCTACAGCGACCTCATTGTATCTTCTATCCAGATAATGCAGCCAGACAGCATCCGGATCCTCCACCACTAATTCGAATACTGTCTCCAACGGATCGGTCTTTTTGTGCTTTGCTATCTGGCTCACTGTCTGTCCAACGAACTCTGCATTTGTGTGTTTGAAGATTTTAAAGCAATCGGACCAATAGGGATCAGCCTTGGTATGTATCATACTAAACTTGATTCGACAAGAATCATACAAGTCTCGTACCTTAGTCCGGAATTCTTTGGTCTTCAGCATTTCTATAAGCTCTTCTTTTTTCAATTTGGTAAGCCAATCAGGATAATGGAATTGAGGATTAAGAAACTCATTGGCGATGAGTTGTGTGAACTGGGTTAAAGGGGGAAGCACGACATCACAAGTTACGGCAAGACCTTCCTTGCGCGCATTGTCAACTATCTCGAGTGTGGCTCTGGCCGCAGCTTCTTCCAGATAATCCGGATGGGGCAACGGCAGAAGATAGGCGTTGGGGATGTGTGCGATGTGCACGGGAAGTCCGCTCTGTCTGCTAACCTCGATGGCCTCGAGCAAGCCGCGATACCTTCCCACCCAAATGTCCTCGGGAGGTCCATAATAGAGAGGGTAAGAAAAATCATCGAGGTTATCCGTCACCCAATGGCTCCGCTCATGCCGCGTGTGAGGCGAATAATAGCCTCCAAAGTTCTTGGCTACCTTTGCCAATTCGACCTTCTCCTCCATAGATGCAAAAAAACCAGCCCAGGGAGGATCAATGCCTCCCGAAAAGCCAAAGGCGCCAGCCTTCATGGCTTCTTCGAGAAGGCTTTTCAATTTAACCAACTCTTCAGTCGTTGCTTCCCGCTTCCAGTCTCTTCCCATGACGGTGGTCCTCATAACGCTGTGACCAACAAGGGGAACCATGTTCACGGAAAGGCCTTTATTTTCAACTTTTGTAAGCCATTCACCGAAACTGAGTTTGGGTAGGGGGGCCGGAGAGGTCCCGCAATTTCCACCCACAAAAGTTGTGATTCCCTGCATCACCAGGTTTTCGGCGAGTGGGAATTGCATTATTGAGACATCGGCATGACTGTGAGGATCGACGAAACCCGGACAAGCGACAAGACCGGTCCCATCGATCACGACATTCGCTTCCCCATCCACTTTCCCCACAGCCACAATTTTATCTCCTTTGATGGCAATATTGCCTTTGAACGAAGCCTTTCCGGTGCCGTCGACAATTTGGGCATTTTTTATGATGACATCAAAGTGTGTCGATGAGGGGTCTCCAGAGACAAACTGAAATAAGGTCATCAACAGACATAAGGCGTAAACTTTTCCCCGCATCCTGATTTTTACCATTTTTCCTCCTTCATGGGCGAAAAGCATTTTGGTGATTTCATTCAATCGCCCGAAAGATGTTCTCATTTTACCGAACAGAATGTCTCCTGTGACTGAAAATCCAAGTTAACTCTATTCGAAAATCGACGCTTTCCTATATAATATGTGTGTGGTTCTTTCGTCAAAGGAGAACATTGGGATAGAAACATCATCATTCAGAAATTCCGTAACTTTGCTGCAGAGGCAAGGAACAGGTCGATATCCTCAGCGTTATTGTACAGGGCGGGAGACACTCTGATCTGTGATCTGTTTTCACCTCGAAACGATACCTGAATCCTGGCGTCCTGAAAGATCTTTGCAGTCTCTTCGTAGGGTTTAGGATTAAAGAAAGTAACGATCGAAGAGCCGTTTCCCTCGGGTGTGAAAAGCTTGAAACCGAGATCGACCAGACCCTTTCTCAGTTTCCAGGCTAAACTGACGGTGTGTTTTTCGATGCGGTCGACACCCACCTGTTCGAGGTAAGCGAGAGAGGCTCCCAGTTGGTAGATGGAGACAAAGGACAGCGTTGCGTATTCAAACTTCTTGGCTGTTTTGTAGAGTTCATAACGATAATTTCCGAGGTCTCTCTCAATATGAAGATGCCCTCTTCTGTCGGGCTGAATCCAATCCAGGTGTTCCTTGCGGACATAAAAAGGAGCGACGCCGAAGCCGGCCAGTAGCCACTTGTAAGTCCCAGAGGCTAGAAAATCCAAACCGATCTCGGTCAGATTCATGGGGAACATACCCACGGCCTGGATGGCATCCGTATAAAGAAGTGCTCCATGCGAGTGAGCTAAATTCGCCAGAGCCTGCATGTCATGACGAAATCCATTCTGGTGGGAAACCCAGGCTACTGAAACGAGCTTGGTCCTTTTATCGATAACTGAAGCAAAATCATTTAGAAGAACCCTGCCTTCACGATTCGGTACGATTCGCAACTCAATTCCTTTAGTTTTCTCAAGATGTCTATAGAGGGCGAAGGTTGTCGAGTAATGGAGGTCATCGATAACGACCGTGTCCCCTTTTTTGAAATCCAGGGAATTCACGACAATGTTTTCTCCTTCGCTGGTGGAGGAGATGAAGCCAATCTCATCGGGAGAAGCCCCCACAAATTGGGCAAATTTTTGCCTTACTTCTTCCGTTTTATCCACCATCTGACCTAAGGAATAGGGTTGATTCCCTTTGGCTTCCTGAAAGGCACACCCTGCCCTAACTACAGAGGGGGGACACAGAGCAATGTAGGCGGAATTGAGATATATCGTATCGCTCAAAAGGGCAAAATTTTTGCGAATCCCTAAGGGATCCTCGCCAACCTCGAACCCGTACAAACTCCCCGGGAAGAGAGTTCCAATGGCTGGGATCGAAACAAGAGCACCTAAAAAGCCTCTCCGGGATATTGTCATTCTGGACCTCCTTTATCAGGAATAATCGGAAGGATAACACAAGAAGGATGATTTTTATCGTGGTAAATCGTCTGGGTGGCCACATTGTAATCAATGGCACGAGCCAAATCGCCATCGATGTTCAGATTGCGGAAGAGCGGAAAGGCTGAACTGCAAATTTCCACCCTGATGCGGTGTCCTCTGATAAAAAGGTTGCTCGTGGGAGGAAGTTCGATCTCGCATTTCAGAATTTGTTGATGGCTTGGCCCTTTGTCCACCGCCGTCAGGCCCCGCGTTGAGTAAGGATTGGCATAAGTGTAAAAGACGGGATAAGATTTTCCGTCGGGATGGACATCCATAAGCCTGACAAAGAAATCTGTCGCAGGAGCGCTGGTTGAAGCATACAGCACAACATGCAGAGGGCCGGTCACTTCGAGATCTTCTTTAAGCTCAGATGAGGTATAGACCAGAACATCGTCTCTCGCCTCAATGTGGCTCATATCAACGGGACCTGTCTTTATCAGGTCCGTATTGTCCAAACCCGTGACCGAAGGCGTAGGTTTTCCCGGATCGGACACGTACATGTCCGGTGGTTCATTTTCTGGTTTAGCGGTGTTCAAGAGGCCGTCGCCGTTAAGAGAGTTAGCCCTACCTGAAGAATGCAAATAATAGGGGGTAAAAACGGTTTCCGGTAAAGGCCATTCGATTGCCGCTCGCCACTTATTCCTTCCCATAACAAAGACTCTGACTTGCGGCTCTTCATCAACTCCATTGGGGATATCTTTTAGCCAGCGGTCAAACCACCTCAAGGCGGTTTCATCGATATTGATAACACTATCGGGGCCAAAATCGAACTCTCCGACCTTCGGAGCAAAATGAATCCAGTGATTCCATGGACCAATCATCACCTGCTGATTGTGCTTCCCCGAAGGAAATTGGCTGAACCGTTTGACCTGCTGGTAGTTGTAAACACAAAAATCAGAGGCACAGTCAAACCAGCCGGATATCTGAAGGATGGGGACATCGACCTTGGCATAAAGGGTTTTCAAATCTTCGCTCTTCTGGATCGGTTCTGTCCAGTTGCCATCTGCAGCCCTCTTAAAATAGTTTTCCCAGCGGCCGTTTTCTTCCTGGAGCAGCCACTTCCAACCCGGCAGGTTACCCCCAAGAATTTTTGGTATTTCTATCATGGGAAGATGGTCGGCGATTTTATCCAGGTTATAGACAGCTCCGTTCTGATTGACTCTGCCGTTGACAGAGATGAGCCATGAAAGCTCGAGCAGTGCGCTGCTGCCCACGCTGGCGTTGTTGTTACAGTAGGTCGCCAGTTTCCTGTAGGCATCGGCATCCCGGCCTAAAGTTAGGGGTCCAACCACAGGAACCAAGGCTTTCAAATACGGATTTTGCGTGTACGAGACCAGCCATTGAACCATTCCCAAATAGGAGCTGCCGACCATACCCACTTTACCTGAAGACCAGCTTTGAGTACCCAGCCAAGTGATGGAGTCATCTCCGTCCTGGGTCTCATCCCGTCGGCCGTACCAGTCTCCCTCGGAATCGTACTTTCCCCGGCAGTCTTGGATGGCAACTACGTAACCTCGCTTGGCATAATACTGTCCGCGGTCGGAATAGGTCTTGCTTTCGCTGCCATAAGGGGTACGAATTAAAACAACCGGAAACTTCCCGTCTGCATCCGGTCGGTAAATATCCGTAGCCAATCTCACACCATCCCGCATTGGAATCATGACGTTCATGGCCATGGCAACCTTATGTACAGGAGAAGACACACCTATCGGTTTTTGTTCCTGACCCCGGAGATGAAAGAAAAAAACAGTGGCGCATAGTTCAAGGACAAGGGTGAAAAGGAATCGCAGCCTTATCGTCTGCGTCCACTTTGCCGTATGCATACCCATCAGAACTCTTAGAGGTCCTCCCAGACCTCGCTGAAAACACGAATGAAGTTATCACCCAGAATTTTCCTGATATCGCTCTCGGAATAGCCTCGTGTAAGAAGTCCGCTTGTCAAATTTGGTGTTTTGGAAACATCATCGATATCCCTGGGGTAGGTCCAGGGCGGAAGCGGATAGACTTCGGGATCATACCCGAATGCCTTATACTCTTCGCTGCTCTCCTGGGCAAAATCGAAGCCAATGCCAATGTGATCAATACCGACAAGATTAGCGATATAATCGATATGGTCGATGAGGTCATCAAGGGTCGGACCGTTCTTTTTCACAAAAGCGGGGAAAGCATTGATCCCGATCACCCCCCGGTTCTGGGCCAATGCTTTTATTTGGTCACCTTTGAGGTTTCGCTTACTGGGGCAGACAGAATTGGCATTGGAATGGCTGAATATGACAGGATCTTTGGACACGTCTATGGCTTCCATCGCAGTTCTGTAACCCACATGAGAAAGATCGACAACCATACCGATCGTGTTCATTTTCAGAATCATCTCTTTCCCAAACTTAGACAGCCCGCAATCGGTGATTTCAGTGCAACCGTCGCCGACTGCATTTTTCTCGTTGTAAGTGATTTGGATAACTCTAACACCCAGACGGTAAAAAACATCCATGAGTCTTAGGTCATATTCCACTGGCCTGGAGTTCTGAAAATGAAAACCGACTCCTATTTTTCCCTCTTTTTTGGCCGCACGAATATCTTCCACACGCATCACATGAAGAAGCCTGTCATCATTTGCGAATCGGCTATAGAAATCGGCAATTCGATCGACGGCTTCTCGGAAAGAGTGATTATGGGCCACTGAGCTCATGGCCAGTGTAATTCCGCCATCACGGAGCTTCTCTATATAGTCATCACTCATAGAAGGATTCACGAAGGGACAGGCATGATTGATGACTAGGGATGATTCGTGAAGTTCGAAAGCTGCCTTCGTCACTGTTAATCTCCTTTCGGCAAAAAGAGAGAATGCTTCGTCTTCAGTCTTTCAGAGTGTATCTCGCGCTAACCGGTGCTGTCAATGTTCAGTTGGCTCCGCTACAAAAAGCGGATAGACGACCCCAAAACGTATCCCATACCCGCATGGAATTATTCAAAAGGAAACGAAAGCATCAACAAAACACACATTTTGCCCCCTGAAAATCGACTCCTAAGGATAAAATATGGGGGTATATTCTGGCTATTTCTTTTATAAACAATAGGTTGCACAAGCCAAACTATAAATAATTGATTATGAAGGCAGGATTAGGATAAGATGCAGGGAGCATTAAAAAGGAGAGAAGGAATGCCGAAAAAACATATCATCTTTTATTTCATTATACTCATTGTGCTTTTCCAGCTGGTCACTGCGACGGTTCCGGCGCAAGAGCTGTCGGAAAAGGAAAAATTAGAAAAGGCTATCGAAGATTCTGCTATTATCGAAAAAAAGGTTATGGTGCAGATGCGCGACGGCATTCGATTGGCGACCGATGTCTACCGGCCGGCAGGCACCGAAGAACCGGTCCCGACAATTTTCTGGAGGACACCTTATAACTTCAATGAATTGGGAGTCTACATGCTCAAATATGTGCTCGAAGCTGTAAGCAGAGGATACGCCTATGTCATTCAGAATGAACGCGGGAAGTACTTTTCGGAAGGGCACTGGGAGATCCTGGGCTTTCCGCGAACTGATGGGTATGATGCCCTGACCTGGATAGCCAATCAACCCTGGTCCAATGGTAAGGTGGGGACCATCGGCTGTTCCTCATCGGCGGAGTGGCAGTTGGCACTGGCTGCCATGGACCATCCCGCTCACGCGGCCATGATCCCCATGGCGGCTGGTGCTGGCATCGGCAGGGTTGGTCCCTATTACGAACAGGGGAACTGGTATCGCGGGGGTGCTTTCCAGATGTTGTTCGGAGCTTGGCTCTACGGGGTGCAGAACACACAACGGCCGACATTCCCAAAGGATATATCACGTGAAGACCTGGTACGACTCTCAAAATATTTCGATTTGGCGCCAAAAATGCCGCCCGTGGATTGGCGCGAAGCCTTTGGACACTTGCCCCTTGTGGACCTTATTAAAAATGTGGAGGGACCGAAGGGCATCTACGAAGAATTTATCAAGCGAACTCCCGATGATCCGGCCTGGTATAAAGGAGGTCTCTATCATGACAACGAACCCTTCGGGGTACCGAGCTTCTGGATGAATTCCTGGTACGACGTCTCCATCGGGCCCAACCTGGCGCTATTCAATCATGTGACGAAGAGTGCGACAGATCCGGAAGTGGCCAACAACCAATTTGTACTCATCGCGCCCATGACCCACTGTGCATTCATGGCAGCGACAGAGAATACAGTAGTGGGGGAACGGAACATGGGTGATGCCCGTCTCGACTACAATGCCCTGATCTATGGCTGGTTCGACTACTGGCTCAAGGACGAACAGAACGGATTTACGGAAAAAACACCCAAAGTCCGTTACTACACCATGGGTATGAACAAATGGCAGACCTCATCGACTTGGCCTCCGGAGGGAGCGGAAATGGCGACCTACTACCTGGATAGCAGAGGGAAGGCCAACAGCCGCTTGGGTGATGGGGTACTCGCTACACAAGAGCCGGGCTCAAAAGATAATGCCGACACTTTCACCTATGATCCGATGACTCCCGTCCCCTCTCTCGGTGGGAGTATCTGTTGTACCGGAAACGCTGTGCTGCCTGGAGCCTTCGATCAGAGCGAGCTCGAGATGCGTCACGATATTCTGGTCTATACGAGTGAACCTTTGAACGAAGGAATCGAGGTGAGCGGAACGGTTGAGATCACTCTGTACGTTTCATCGGATGCCAAGGACACAGACTTCACCGTAAAGCTCGTTGACGTCTATCCCGACGGGAGAGCTTTCAACCTGCATGAGACGATCCAGCGTGTCCGCTATCGTGAAGGTTATGATAAACAGGTTTTTATGGAAAAAGGCAAGATTTACAAGCTTCCGGTGAGTCCCTTGTCGACGTCCAACTTCTTTGCACCAGGCCATCGAATTAGAATTGAAGTCTCGAGCAGCAATTTCCCCCAATTCGCACGGAATCTCAACACAGGTGGAAATAACTACGACGAGACAGTGGGAGTCGTCGCTCAGAACACAATCCACCATTCCGCAAAGTATCCCTCTCAAATCAAACTGCCAATCGTGAAGCGAAACTAAAAACTCAATTCGATTGACGTGTAAATTCGGCTTTGCTATAAGTTTCCGATAGGATCTATCCGAATAAGATCTCGGTAAACAAAGGAAAAAATGAAGAATCTTGCAGGTTTTGACAATGAGAAATATTTGGCCAACCAGAGTGCCGCCATCCTTGATCGACTCAAACTTTTTGACAACAGGCTTTACCTTGAATTCGGAGGAAAACTCCTCTTTGATTATCATGCCGCGAGAGTGTTGCCGGGATACGATCCGAACGTCAAAATGCGGCTTCTGAAAAAGCTGAAAGACAAAGCCGATATCATACTCTGCATTTATGCCGGAGATATAGAAAAGAAAAAACTGAGAGCCGATTTCGGGATTACATATGACGTGGATGCCCTGAAGCTTCTCGATGACCTTCGAGAGTGGGGGCTCGATATTCTGGGAGTTGTGATCACTCGTTTCGACGGTCAGGCATCGGCACTCCTATTCAAGAACAAACTGGAGCGCAGGGGGATCAAGGTCATTCTCCATCGCTACACGAAGGGTTATCCAACGGATGTCGATCTCATCGTCAGCAAGGATGGTTATGGGGCCAACGAATACCTTTCTTCCAAAAAACCTCTCATTGTCGTAACCGGACCTGGTCCCGGGAGCGGGAAACTGTCCACCTGTCTTTCCCAGATGTATCACGATCATTTACAGGGCATAAAGCCCGGATATGCCAAATTCGAGACGTTTCCGATCTGGGACCTTCCCTTGAAGCATCCCATCAACGTGGCCTATGAAGCGGCCACTGCGGACATCAAAGATTTCAACCTCATCGATCCCTTTCATTTGGAGGCCTACAACAAAGCATCGGTCAATTACAACCGAGACGTCGAGATCTTTCCCATACTCAAACGCATATTAGAAAAAATTACTCAAGTCGAATCCATCTACAAATCTCCTACGGATATGGGGGTCAATTGTGCAAACACGGGGATACTGAATGACGAGGTTGTCCGGCAAGCGGCCAAACAGGAAGTGATCCGGCGATTTTTCCGGTATAGCTGCGAATATGTCATGGGTTATGCTGACAAAGACACAGTTCAACGCGTGGAACTTCTTATGAAAGACCTCGGTGTGAATCCGGAGGACAGAAGGGTCGTTGGGTTTGCCAGAAAAGCAGCGGAAGAAGCGTTAAACAAAGACAAGGGAAACAAGGGGATTTTTTGTGGAGCCGCTATTGAACTCAGAGACGCTTCCATAGTGACAGGAAACAATTCCTCTCTCATGCATGCAGCATCCAGTCTCATCATAAAAGCCATTAAACGTCTGGCAGGAATTCCAGAACAGATTCCCTTGTTGTCGCCTACCATTATTGAATCCGTCGAAACTTTGAAGAGAGATATTCTGAAATCGAAAACACTGAGTATGGATCTCGAAGAGGTCATGATCAGTTTATCTATCGCAGCGGCCACAAATCCCACGGTTCAAATAGCCTTGGCTAAGCTCAAAGAACTCGAAGGGTGTGAAGTCCATATCACACACATTCCTACTCCTGGGGATGAAGCCGGACTGAAGAGACTTGGCGTAAACCTGACGAGCGAGCCGAATTTCTCCACAAAAAATTTATTCACATCTTAGAGAATCCTATCTAAACAGCTGCGCTTTTTCCCGATTTTTCATATTTAGGATTTACTTGTGGTGGGGATTAACTCTCAACCTGGAGCAGGGAGGTTACCGTTAAAATTGAATCCCGGATTGTCTCCGCAATGAAATCCACATGCTGATCTTCGATGATGTAGGGAGGAAGCAGTTCGAAATGATCTCCCCCTACCCCGTCTATCAATCCGGGTACTCCGCCCAGGATCAAGAGTCCATTCCTAAAGGCTTCCTCTTCAACTCGCTGAGTGACTTTCCAATCTGCTGGAAAAGGCTCCCTAGTTTCCCTGTCCTCCACAATTTCTATTCCAATAAACAGACCTTTCCCTCGTACCTGGCCGATAAAAGGAATATCCCTGAGTTCCCATTCGAGTTGGGCCTTTAGTTGTTCGCCCATCCGACTGGCTCTTTGCACCAGACCGTGTTTTTCGATATACTCGAGCACAGCAACTCCGGTCGCACAACTCAGCGGATTCCCTCCATAGGTACAGCTATGCATAACGGTTTTGCTTCCATTGTCTATGCTCCGCCAGACTTTTTCACCGAGAATCAGGGCGCCAAGGGGAGAATAACCGCTGCTGATTCCTTTACTGGCCGTAATCATATCCGGTATCACTTGCCAGTGATCAATGCCCCATTTCTCACCGGTTCGGCCAACTCCGCTCATCACTTCATCGACAATGAGCAGAATATCGTTTTCATCGCAAATCTCCCGGATGAGTGGGTAATATTCCGGCGGAGGCACCACCGCCGACATGGACGTTCCGATCACCGGTTCAGCAATAAATGCGGCTACGTTATCCGGACCCTCCTGTCTTATTACTCTTCGCAATTCACAGGCACAGTCAATATCACAGCCTGGGTAAGATTTACCCCAGGGACAGCGATAGCAGTAAGGGGGAGGAATATGAGGGAAGTCGAGGAGATAGGGACGATGCATCTTTCTCCATTGTGTCCGTCCGCTCATGGATAGAGCCCCGATGGAGTTGCCGTGATAGCTCTGCCATCTTCCGATGACCCGAGTTTTATTTGGTTTGCCCCTTTCCCACTGGTACTGATAGGCGAGTTTTAGGGCCCCCTCGTTGGCCTCGGCTCCCCCTGAGCTAAAGAGGGTCCTCGTAGCTCCCATACCTTCGGGTGCCCATTGATGGAGTTTAGACGCCAATTCTTGCTGAGGCCTGTTATCCACCAGACCGCTATAACTGAAAGCGAGCGTTTTAGCCTGCTTAGTCATTACTTCAATGACGTCTACCACACCGTGGCCGATGTTCACCACGCCCACGCCGCCAATGGCGTCCAAATATTTCTTCCCCTGAGCATCATAGACATAGACTCCCTCCCCTCTTGACATGGTAGGATAGGTCTTCTCAAAGGCGTGATAGAGAACATGCATTTCGTTGTTTTGAGGCATGAGAGCTATCTCCCTTTTTAGATAGAATCATCAAGTACTGCTAACTATACCATAAACTTTAGAACTAGTGGTTAAAGCAATTTATTTCGTATGACAATCCCTATTCGTTTCGCAAGGAATCAGCCGGGCTGGCCACAGCGGCGCGAATGGCCTGGAAGCTGACCGTCAGCACAGCAACCAGGAGGGCCAGGATAGCTGATAAAAGGAACACGTCAAATCCTAAGGCTGTTCTGTAGGCAAAATTTTGAAGCCAGGAATTCATGACGAAGTAACCGATGGGCCAGGCTATGACAACCGCCAGCAGAATCCATTTTGTGAATTCGCGGACCAGCATCATCACGATACCCTGGGATGAGGCTCCCAGGATTTTCCTTATGCCGATCTCTTTGGTCCTCTGTTCGGCTATAAAGGAGGTCAGACCGAAAAGGCCTAGGCAGCCGATAATGACCGCCAACACCGTGAAATATCCAAAAAGCTTAGTCAGCCGCTCTTCGGTACGGTAGAGCCTGTCAAACTGATCGTCGACAAAAGAGTACTCGAATGGAAAGTGGGGGTCGAATTCTTGCCAATTGGATTTCAAAAAGGCGATAGTCTGCTGAATGTTTTCAGGCTTGATTTTCACCGAAATCATTGTGAAATTGCCGAAAAGGGATTTGTTGAACAAAACCAGGGGAGTGATTTCCTCATGAAGGGATTGGAAATGATAATCCTGGACGACTCCGACAACTCTGTGTTTTTCTCTGCTCATGGTGACGGCCGAAGCCACCTCGATCTCCTTATTGATGGGAATGTCTGTCCAGCCCAACTTTTTTGCAGTCGCTTCATTGATGACAATGGAACTTTTGGAATCCTGGGGAAAGTCCGTGGAAAAATTCCGACCTTTGATGATCTTTAAATCATAGAGATCGACGAAGTCATCATCCACGTGCTGGACGAACATCATGAAATGTTCGTTGGGGGGGGTTCCGACCGCATGTTCTGCTCTGAAATCGTTAAATCCAAGCGGAGTTGTTCCCGAGGCGGACACAGCCAGGACGTTGGGATGTTGCCGGAACATATTCTTGAGGGCCTCGCACCGTTTCTGGGTATCTGGATTGCGCATTTGGACAGTCACCACGTGATCTTTGTCATACCCCAGCTTTTTGTCTCTCACATAATTCAACTGCCTGTTCACGATGAGCGTCCCGATGATCAGCACGATGGACACGGTGAATTGAAGCGTCACCAGGGCAATCCTCATGATGGATCGTCTTGATCCCCTTTGGAGCTTGCCCTGGATAGTGTCCACCGGACGAAAGGCAGAGAGAAAAAAGGCCGGGTAGCTGCCACCTATGAGACCGATAACAATCAGGAGAATAATTATTCCAATCAGGAGGACGGGATCGGATACGAAATCTATGGTCATGGTTTTGCCAGAGATATTCTGGAATAATCCCATAGAAGCGAAGACAAGAAGGAGTGCCACAACAAGGGAAACAAAGGCTATAACCGTCGATTCGCCGAGGAATTGGGACACAAGCTGACTCTTCTGGGCACCGACAACTTTTCTCAAGCCCACTTCTTTGGCCCGGTTTGCAGAGCGGGCGGTGGAGAGATTCGTGAAATTCAAACAGGCGAGCAAGAGGATGAAGAGGCCGATCCCGGAAAAAAGATAGACGTAGGCAATATCACTGGTACGATCCATCTCCCCTTCCCGGTCAGAGTGCAAGTAAATCCGCGTGAGTGGTTGGACATCGAGAGTAGCCGAACCACCGATGGCTTTCATGATTTGACCGAGATGCTTGTCCATGAAGCCATTGAACCTCTTTCCCATTTCTGATTCGTCTGTTCTCTCTGGAAGCAACACAAACGTGTAATAGTTGATCTCAGTCAGCATATCCCTGACTATATGACCGGCCGACTTGAGATTCAGAGTGCTCATGGAAGCTAATAAATCCGGTTGGATGTGAGATGTGTGAGGAATATTCTCCATGACGCCTGTGACCTCGTACAGGGAATCCGTGTTCACCAGGAGGCTTTTTCCCAAGGGATCCTCAACACCGAAATACTTTTTCGCCATCGCTTCTGTGATGACGATGGAATTAGGCCTGACCAGGGCCTTTTGTGGATTCCCCTTCAGGAGCTTGAAGGAAAACACATCAAAGAGGGATGAATCCACGAATAAAAATTTTTCTTCATAGAAAATGTCATCTTCGTACTGCACGATCTTTTTCTGACCATATCGCGAGAACCGGACATAGTGTTCAATCTCTGGAAATTTATCCTGCAGCATCTGTCCATAGGCATGTGTCGTCATAGCGGAGCGGACAACACGTTCTGAGGTGTCAAAGGTCAGGTTAATCCGGTAAATCCGGTCGGCCTTATCGTGGAAACGGTCAAAGCTGAGCTCGTCCTGGACATAAAAGAGAATCAACAAAAAGCAGGCTATTCCGATACTCAACCCGGCGATGTTCAAGAAAGAATAGAGTTTGTTCCGATAGATATTCCGAAGTGCTATCTTGATATAGTTCTTGATTATCATTATCCCCTCTCCAACTATCATTCATTGTGTTCTACGAATATTATCTTGAAAGGTTCTTCCACCACACAGAATCCAGCCCAATTCGGGCAATTTCTTGACATGGATCTTCAGCCTTATTATAAAGAAAACAACGTGTCCAATATTCACAAAACCAAAAGAGTGAAAAGGATGCTGAGAATTATTTTAGTGATACTCACCGCCTATGCCGCGTTAGTGATCCTGGCTTATTTCGCTCAGAAAAAGCTGCTTTACTTTCCTGATAGGTCCTCACTTCAAATCCTCATATCCTCTTCTTCCCATTTTGGGCTTGAGCTATGGCCTGCACAGGATGCCAATTATCGCGGCCTTATGAAAAGCATACCACCTAAAGATTATGAAGGAACCGTGGTCGTTTTCCATGGAAACGCGGGATCGGCTAGAGACCGTCTATATTACATCAATCCTCTGGAACGGCTTGGATATAGGGTGATTCTGGCCGAATACCCTGGTTACGGCGCACGTGATGGCCGTCATGGCGAAACACCATTCACGGTTGATGCACTTGAAACCGTGAAAATCGTCAGGGAAAATTTTGCCGGTCCATTAATCCTGTGGGGAGAGTCTTTAGGATGCGGCGTCGTGACCGGTGTTGTGAAACACATGGGGTCCAAAATTGAGGGAGTCGTTCTTTTGACACCCTGGAACAGCCTGACCAATCTCGCCCAAAAACTCTACAGATTCCTTCCCGTTCGACTGCTGATCAAAGATAAATATGACAATCTGACCAATCTTCAAGGCTACAGGGGTCCTGTGGCCATACTCATGGCCGGCCAGGATGAAATCATACCGGGCAGTCTGACACAACACCTCTATGATTCCCTCAAGAGCCCCAAAAAATTGTGGATTTTTCCCCATGCGGGTCATAACTCCTGGCCAACGGATCCTGATGAATCCTGGTGGTCAGAAGTCAAGGCTTTCCTCGAAGCACCACGCACATCTGATTAATTTCTTTATGTCCTGGGAATCAGCACCAGAGACTTAGTCTTTATGGTCCTGAATTTTCGAGGCATCGTCGATGGCCCACATGCCCCGGCCGTAGGTGGCAATGACCAGCACGTTGTCACGGGGATGGATGATCAGATCCCAGACAAAGCAGGTAGGGAGGTTGTTGGACAGAGAGTGCCATGTCCTCCCGCTGTCCAGAGTCACATAGACGCCAAGATCGGTCCCGAGATAGAGGATATTCTCTTTCTTTGGATCCTCTCTGATGACATTCACCGGTCCGCAGGGAATGTTGCCCGAGATATCGACCCAAGTTTGGCCGTAATCGGTGGATTTGAATATATAATCGGCGAAATCATCGTCCCGGCGGCCGTTCAGGGTCAGGTAGACGGTTCCTTCATCATACTTGGAAGCCACAATCCGCGACACATGCTTGTTGTAAGGTAGCCCTTTGGTGATATCCGTCCAATCGGCACCGCCATTTGTGGTGACATGGACTCGTCCATCATCGGTACCGGCATAGATCAGGCCAAATTTGAAGGGCGATTCCGAAAGAGCGACCAAGCAGCCGTAGGGAATGGCAAAGGGAAGCTTCCCCTTCTTGGCCGGATCGTCGTAAGACAGATCAGGACTAATCTTCTCCCATGTTTCGCCCCTATCCATGGACCGGAACAGGTACTGCATCCCGTGGTAGATGATCTGGGGATTATGGGGAGAAATAATCGTCGGTGCAAGCCATTGCCCACGTAGAGGTGTCTCCCCTTCTTCAACTTTGGGAAGGATGTTTTTGACACTCCAGTTGTTATCCTTGAATTCTCCTCGGATGAGACGCCCGTAAAAGGTTGAAGCGTAAATGGTGTCGGGATCGGTCGGGTCAATGGCTATGTGCGTTCCCTCTCCGCCGGGAACGAACTCCCATCCCGTGACTCGATAGTAGCCCTTTTTCCCGTGTGGTTGAGTATGCACGACACTTCCCCTGTAGGAACCGTGATCCTGGATGGACCCATAAACATGGAACGGCTTGGCCATATCATAGGCCACATTGTAAAACTGAATCACCGGAAGGAAACGCTCTGATTTCTCTTTGCCCGCTTCTCCGAGAAGACTCCCAAAGATATAGGTGTGGGCATCATCTTTCAGGAATGCGCGCCAGCTTTGCCCTCCATCATAGGAGACGGCTATCCCTCCATCATTGGCATCAACGATGTAGTCGGAATCCTCCGGATCAATCCATAAGCCGTGATGGTCCGGATGCAGTCCCGGATAGGATATGGTTTTGAATGTTTTGCCTCCGTCGGCAGACCTTGCCAACTGCACACCCATGATGTAGATAGTGTCTTCATCGTTGGGATCGACCCGCATCTGGGTAAATCCCCAGCCATAAGTCCCGGCAAAGCTTTCCATAAACTGGTTGCTGGGGCTGACCTTGTGCCAGGTCTGACCTTTGTCATCAGTGCGGTAGACCTCGGCACCTCTAGCCACTGGTCCGTCTCTCAACCGGCCATAGGGATCACGCTCACCCTTTTTCGGATCCCGGCCGGGATTGTGATTGTCGATAAGCGCGTAGAGCACACTGGGATTGCTGTGACAGATGTCAATGCCGATCCGGCCGGTCAGACCATAATCCGGCAGTCCGTTTGTCAAAAGATTCCAGGTCTTTCCGCCATCTGTGGTTTTGAAGATCCCGTCGCCCGGCCCCGGCACAGGATCGCTCCAGCGCTGACGGGTCCGGTTCCACATGGCTGCATACAATATTTCCGGATCGGAGGGATCCATCACCAGATCGATCGCTCCGGTGTGGTCGTTGATATAATGAACTTTCTCCCAGCTTTCCCCGCCATCCGTGGTTTTGAACACGCCTCGGGCCTCGTTGGGTGTCCATTCATGCCCGCTCGCAGCGACATAGACGATATCCGGATTCTCAGGATGGATGACAATTCGGCTTATCGTGTTGGTATCCGCAAGACCCATGTGCTGCCAAGTCGATCCTGCATCTGTCGACTTGTAGACTCCAATCCCCGCCACCGAGCCTCGGTAGATGTTGGCTTCCCCGGTCCCGACCCAGACAATGGCAGGATTGCTGGGAGCTAACGTCACATCTCCGGTGGAAATGCTCGGAACTTCATCCAGGATAGGTGCCCAAGTTACGCCATAGTTTGTAGTCTTCCAGACTCCCCCTGTGGCTGAAGCGATATAGATCGTGTCCCTGCGGCCTTCTGGGACAGCGATATCCGTGCAGCGGCCACTGATCGTATCCGGCCCGACAAAGCGCCATTCCAGGTCTTTGAAGGGCGAGGCGGCCTTCATAGCCCGATGCTGCTCGAACCACTTCAAGCGAAGTGCCGGTTCAGTGCTTTCGACCTTCACCTGTGCTTCATCAAGCCCGCTAAGTGCTGGAGCGGCAAGTATGCCTAAGAGGAGCACCAGCACAGCTCCACATGAGGGATAAATCGGATTTAACCGAGAACGTCTTTTCATCAAAGTTCCTCCTGAAATGCTCTCCACATTTCTAATCGAAAATGATCTATACAGTTTGAACGAAAATTGTATCGTCTGAATGTGTTTGGTGTCAAATTGAAACAAGCTAAGCTCACGGAAGGTGCTGACCCAAAACCCACACAAAATGTCATCAAGAACAGGGAGAACTCATGGAAGGGATCATGAACTCGGCGAGATTCTCACCTTGTCTTGGGTTCCGTCCCAAAGCCTTCCGCTTCCTACGTTTTGCAGATTGGTTTTGTTCCCTCTTGAAAACAGAATAGATTTAATCTTAAACTGGAACCGACATTCCTTCGGATCCAGAAAAGCGGAACAAGCCCGAAAAGAAATTTGGTCAACATAAAACAATATACATTTCCGAAGTGGACAAAGGAGGTCAGAATGGACCAAAAAACACTTTACAGGATAGCTTTGGTTATGATCAGTCTTTTGATTCCTGCGCAGCTGTTTTTCGGATTTGGATCCAAATCCTTTGTAGAAAAAGAGAAGGATATCAGAGTAAAACGAATCCTTGACTATGCAAACTCAGGCTCCAAAAAGACGGCTATAGATGAGGTTGAATTACCCCCCGGGTCAAATTGTCCACTCCAGGATTATCCGGAAGAAAGATTGTATTATGTTCTCGACGGGCGCGGGATTATAAGCATATATGAAGAATCACCAAAAGGAGACATCTATGAATTGCGGCAGGATGTCTCTATATATATGACCCCTGGGATAAAACATGAAATAATTAACATCGGGGATAGACCCCTGCGGTTTGTCATCTTTTTGGTCAGGGGAGGCATTGCCCCAGAGGGAGAATTATCCTGGTCCGCCGTTACACAAAGAGGGGTAACAGTGGAAAAACCGATGATTGGATCCGGAGTTGCCGTCACAAAAGTATTCGATGAGGGATTGAATCCCTCTAAGGAAGAAGGGCTTCATTTGCAGATACGCGATATTTGGCTGCGGCGCCCTCAAAAATTTGCAAACGCGGAAGTCCTCACTGTGGCGCCGGGCCGGTCCACCAGGCTTCATACGCATCATGATTCAGGAGAAACGTGTTATATCCTTTATGGTGAGGGAAATTTTGTCTGGAATGACAAAAAAATCCCCTTCAAAGCCGGATCATGTGTCAGTTATCCCATTGGTGTATTGCGCAGAGTGGAGAACACGGGTAGATATCCCATGTCCTATATCTGCATTTCATCTTTTTTAGATTGAGTTCTTTTACTAATGGAACGGAATTCAAACGCACATAAAGACTCAATAACTTGATTAATTATTAAAAGCAGATCCTATTTCTTGCTAAATCCTCCTATGGCAATGGCCAAGATCAATCCCACTCCAGCTCCTATTGCCACAAAGAGCGACAAATTATCGACTAAAAGGCCCACTAAAGCACCGATGCCGGCTCCCACCAGCACCGGAATGCGTCTAATTAAATAATTACTCATGCACAATCTCCCTGTAATTATTCAAAGCCCATCTTCCGAAGCATAATCTCGAACCTCGGGTCGCTGCGCACACTATCTGCCATCGAATCTACTTTGATGTAGATCATCCAGACATCTCGTTCGTCATAAGCTTTTAACAACCACTGGAAACCGAGGCTGTCCTCATTTAGAGCAAAACAGAGCAAGGCCAGTCCATATGGAGAGGTGAACTCTTCGGAAGGAACTTCTGAATATTTATCCAAGATCTGCCGGGCTTTGTTCTTATTCCCCATCCGGGCATACACGATACCTGTATACGTGTCGATTATGGATTTCGGATACCCTTTCTCCTCCTGCATTTCTGCCAGAGCTTGATCATACATAGATTTCTGCATGTAGGCTAATCCCAGGTGAAGATGGGTCGACGGGAAAGTAGGATCCATTTCGACAGCCCGTTTCAGGATTTTGATACACCTGTCAAACCGCTTGGCTCGCAAGTAAATAAGGCCATGATTTCTGTTGAAGGCCACATTCAGCGGATCGAGCGCCAGTCCCCTTTCTGTGGCTTTTATAGCCTCATCAAACCGGGCTTGGTAGAGAAATATGTTTCCCAGATGGAAATAGGCCCAGGCATATCCCGGGTTCAAGGCGATGGCCCGTTCGAGCTCCCTTCTCCCTTTTTCCAGATCCCATTCGATGTAAGTGCTGACAACAGCCAAGGCCTCGTGGGCTTCAGCGATCTGATCGTCCAGTTTTAGCGCTTTAAGAGCCGCCGACCTCGCCTTCGGATGGGCCTCCTGAGCAGAAACCTCTGAGTAAAAAGTGCTGGCCATGTGGCTGTAGGCCAAGCCTGCATACGCGAGGGCATTGTCAGGCTCTTTCTCAATCACTCGATCAAAATATTCCACTGCCTTTTGAAGGCTGCCTTCTGTGAGCAGACGGCGGAAATAGAGCCCCTTCAAATAGAGATTGTAGGTCTCCACATTTTCTGTATAGCGCTTGATGAGTTTTTCCCTTTCACTGCCAAGAAGCCTGAGTTTGAGTTTATCTGTAATCGCCAGTGTGATTTCATCCTGAATATCAAAGACATCGGCCAATTCCCTGTCGTATCTCTCCGACCAGAGATGATAGCCGTCGGATACATCAATGAGCTGGGCTGTGATGCGCAGACGATTGCCGGCTCTGCGGACACTTCCTTCAAGCACGGTATCCACTTGGAGCGTCTGTCCTATTTTCCGCACATCCATCTCCTTGCCTTTGAAGGAAAAGGCTGATGTTCTGGCCACAACATGCAAATCCTGAATCTGAGTCAATGAATTTATCAGCTCCTCTGACAGTCCTTCACAGAAGTAATCCTGCTCGGGATCGGGACTCATGTTTGTGAAAGGGAGGACGGCGATAGATTTTTTCTCTTCAGAAATTTTACCCATTCCGGTCTCGGTATCTCTGATTTTATTCAGCTCAATCAACACATCTTCGGCCTTTGGGTACCTTCGCTCCCTGTCCTTTTCCAAACATGTCAGGATCACCCGGCTAATGCTGTTCGGGATTTGCGGATTTTCCCAGCTGGGATTCGGGGGGGCTTCAGATTTGTGTGTCATGGCTATGCTTACAGGCGTCTCTCCTCGAAAAGGAAGCTTTCCGGTCACCATTTCATACAGGAGCACACCCAGCGAGTAGATATCCGTTCGCTGGTCCGCCTCATGCCCATCAGCCTGTTCAGGAGACATGTATTCAGGGGTGCCTATAATCATTCCCACTCCGGTGATACCCTTTTCGCTCATAGAACGGGCAATGCCAAAATCCATGATCCGGACAGTCCCCGTTTTATCGATCATGATATTGGAGGGTTTGAGATCACGGTGCACAATATCCAGTGAGTGAGCTTCAGCCAAACCCGTGCATATCTGCTCTGTGATGCTAATCGCCGTTCCGAGGGCCAACTGTCCGGTTTGCCTGATCAAGCTCTTGAGATCCTGCCCGGGGACATATTCCATTGTGATGTAGTGTATCCCTTCCACCTCACTCAGGTCGTACATCTTGCACACATTCCTGTGTGCAATTTTCCGAGCGATCCTTAATTCATTCCCGAATCTTTCAAGTGTTTTCTCTTCTTCAGCGATTTTTGGTTTGATGATCTTCAAGGCTACTTCTTCGTTTATCTTTTTATCTTCTACTTTGTAGACTTCCCCCATTCCGCCGGTGCCCAGTTTTTCTATGATTTCATACCTGCCTGCAAACAGAGCTCCTCTCGTCAATTGTGGAAAGGGTTTTTCTAAAGTGAGAGTTTTGCCAACTAAATCCTTGGCCGGAGTCAGACGAGTTCCACACTCGCCGCAGAATTTTTGTGTATCTGGATTATGTGTCTGACACTGGGGGCACTTCATTGTTTGTAGATGTCTTGAATATATCAAATAACGATCGCCGAGGTCTATCGCTTTTTAAGAGTATAATGTGTGCCCGCCTAGCTCAGGTGTTACAGACTGGGTGATAATATTTGACGAGGAAAGTGACTACGCTCTGTCGCAACCCCGGAGTGGAGTTAGGCATGGGGAACGTAGCGATGTGAAGATCAGCTTCACTGCCCGCCTCTTGGATCCAACAGTCAAACCGCTGATGAGACCGAAGGAAACCGGGATCGGACAAATCATTCGACTCTCCGAAGAAAATGGCTTTGTAGGGTTTGGACTTTTCGATAGGATCTTTTATCAAAAGGACGTAGATCCCATTTTTTTCTTCTGTATTCCATTTCGCCAGGGATTCTGGCTCGCTGAATTGATAATTGGCAAAGTAAATCATTGGGAGAACCCATGTTCCCATATAACGGCAATTACTTCAACTGCACCGAAAAATCCTATTATCTCGGCAAGCCTACTTGATGTAGCCCAGAGCTTTCAACCTTTCCTTTTCCTTTTCTCCCAATTCCGTTCTTTCCCCAGCCCGAAATCCTTTGGCGGAATTTTCAATGAAACGGCTCAGGAAAAATTCAAGAGCTGTTTCTTGAAAATTACCGCTGGAAAGAGTATGAGTCTCTCCGGGATCTTCATGGACGTTGAAGACCTGAGTATTCAGGCGGCCCAATTTGGGAAAGATGATAGCCCGGTAAGGGAAGGAATCGACCACATAGCCGGAATATCGAGTTGACATGACAGTTGAACGGCAAATCCGTGTTCTCTTCCCGGGAAGGGAAAAAAGATTAAGGCCCCGCGTCAAATCCGGATAAGGATATTCGACCTCCAAAAGCTGACACACCGTCACCGTCAGGTCAGAGGTGATGGCAGGATTATCTATAGCAGCCTGCCCCTTCCCTAGGCCGGGGATGCGCAGAATCAGCGGCACATGAATGCCCTCTCTGTGAAGAATCACATTATGCCCCAGCAGCTCATGCTCTCCCAATCCCTCCCCGTGATCGGCCAGGATGACCGTTATAGTCTTATCGAACCGTTTAGCTTTTTTCAGGATTTCTATAAATTTCCCCACCATATGATCGGCATAAGCAAGGTTTTCATCATAGATATCGGTCATGAATTGAAGCTCTGAATCGCTCCAGCTCTCAGCAGCCAGTAAGCGTTTAATCTTTTGATAGTAGAGTTCTGATGGGCTTTCAAAAATTTTTTGGAATTTTCCAAAGAAAGGCCGGGGCATACAATACGGCGTGTGTGGCTCTCTGAGATGAAGGTAGATAAAAAAAGGCCTGTCCCGAAAATCTGCCATCAGCTTCTCAAAGGGAGCCAAAAAATCATCTCCGTTGACAATCCTTTTCTCATCGAAAAGCTCAATGAAGTGATCAAATCCTTGCTGATAGTTGTAAGCACGGCTGAAAAACGGATTGGAAGACAGGGCAGCCGTCAAATATCCTTTTTCCTGCAGTAGCTCAGGCAATGTCGTTATATCATCACTCAGTCTGCTGTAGAAGGCCGAAACGACTCCGTGGACATCCGGAGGTAATCCCGTCAACAATGTCCCCGTGGAGGCCAAAGTGTAGGCAGCCTCGGCAAACACGTTGCTGAACAGGAAGCCGCTCTCTGCCAGCCGGTCTATATGAGGTGTTGTTTGGCGTTGATAGCCGTAACTGCTCATGTGGTCAGCTCTGGCTGCATCCAGGAGGATAACGAGAATATTCTTGTTTTGGGCCGTCTTCTGGACATCCGAAAAGGAGGAGGTTTTCTCTCTCGGCACTATCAGCTGGCTTTCTGTGAGTCGGATGCGGGGAGAGTTGGCCTCTTGTATTTGGATGTGAATGTGATGAAGGCTCTCGTCCAGCATCGAAACTCGGAAGGATTTGTGGCTTCGAATCGACCGCACGTATTCTTTCTTACTCTTCTCAGACTCAACTGTGATTTTTCCCTTTATGGGCTTCTTGCCTTGAAAAGCGTAGGCTAGGTTTAATTCCGAACCCTTCGGGGGATTACAGCAATAGTGAAACTGAACAGGTGTCAGGAAATCGCTTCCAGGGTTAATCCGTTGTTCCAGCTTCCGAAACCTTTTGGGATGTATTTTGATCTGCTGGATATCTATTTTATCTGTGTTTGAAAACAGAAAAGACATCCGGTTCTCACCAACGTTAACATCATTGGCAGCGACAGCTTTCCGGAAGTGATGTCCGGAAAATGGAAATTCCCTTTCGTTGATTTTGATCACCAGCGACGGAGCAGCTTCGGAGAGGTCCACTTCCACAATGTAGGCTTCCTTCTTTAAAACATGGAACAAAATTGCTGAATGAGGTACCAAGGGAGAACGGCAGAATTTTTTATCCCTACCCAGCCGGGGGGCCGACCATTGACCGATAAGCAACCCATCGTGAGCGATGTGATTCATGCGCAAATTCAGAACGCCGTCTCTAACCTCTGGGCGAATGACAGACATCTCCATAGAGGATGGCCTGCATCCGAAGATCAAGAGAAAGAAGACAAAGAGAAATATTATGCGCTGGAGTCGCATATCCGCATTATAGCACTTGAAATCTCAAATGCGAATTTTGCCTTCGTTCTCCAGTGAACCATTGTCAGCTTGGACCACGCCTGAAAACAAGAAACGGTCAGAGTTGAATTCCACATGTAAAAAAACAGGAATCCGGAAATGAGCGATAACAGGTCAATCTCCCGATGATCTCCCGATGATGTTGACAGGGCCAGATGTATGTGGTAAGTAAAGTTCTCTGATAAAGAGGGCGGAAATTAGGGAAAGGGAGTGTGGTTTCGAGGCTAGCTTAATGAGGAAATTAAAGTGATGAAGCTTCTGTTCTACTAAGGATTTTCAAAAGATGGAAAAGGAACACATAAAGAAAGCGATTGACGCATTCGACAGGTACATTCTTGTCCGGAAGAACGAAAGACCGAGATCCCGAGATCTCATCCCCATAATCTTTGACGAATTTATCCCCTACAACGAAGGTGCGCCCCAGGATCCGAACATAATCGGAGGATTTGCCGAGCTCGACGGTCAGCAGCTTTTCGTTATCGGTCAGAATTGGCGCACGGTCGAAGGCGACAACATCATAACAACGGTCACCGCCAAGGGTTTCTCTCATGCTCTGGCAATCATGGGCCTCGCTGAAAAATATCATAAGCCTGTTGTTACCCTAATAGACACGCCCGGAGGAGATCCCCTTCAGGAATCGGCCGAACTCCTCCAGTGTTGGAAAATATCCGATTGCATCTTCACGCTGGCAGGGATAAAGGTCCCCACTGTCAGCATCATCATCGGTGAAGGGGGAAGCGGTGGAGCCCTTTCTCTGCAGGTTGCGGACAGAACGTACATGCTGGAAAATGCTGTCTTTTCCGTCATATCGCCGGAAGGGTGTGCCGGAATCCTGTTTAAAGACCTCAAAAAAAAACCAAGGTCAGAAAGACAAGAAAGACAGCGGGAAATGGCCAACCTTCTCAAAGTCACTCCTCAGAACATGCTTGAGTTTGGGATCATAGATGGGATAATCGAGGAGCCGGGAGAGGGCGCTCATACGAATCACAACGCTACCGCGAAAAACATACGGCATGTCCTCAAAGAGGCTCTGACAGAATTGAAAAAAGAGCCGATAACGATACTCCATGCCAAGAGATACCAAAGATTTCTAAGTCACGGGAAATGGCAGGAGGAGAAGGTTGAAGCTGAGGTGCCGTTAATAAAAAATATCGGCCGGTTGATCACCAAGCGCATCAAGCAGCTCTTCAAAAGAAAAAAGAAGCCCTCCGAAGAGCCCAGTGTGGATATCATCGAAAAAGTAACAGAAAAGATTGATCAACAGGTTTATGTCTGCAAAAACAAGGGCTGCGGAGCCAGGATTCCCTATAAGAAATACGTAAGAAATTACAAAATATGTCCGAATTGCGGAGTCATCGATCGGCAAAATCACCCGAGTGCTTATGAATGGATAAAATATCTCGTCGACAGAGGAAGCTTCGATGAAAAAGATGCCCACGTTGTGCCCTCTGACCCTATAAACTTCAGATACACAACAGACGAGGGAACCCTAAAAACGTATGAAGCAGACATCAAAAAAGACATGAAGAAAACCGGAGTCAATGAAGCTCTAGTCATCGGCTTGGCAAAAATAAAAGGGACTGAGGTCGTGCTTGCTGTTTCGGAGTACGGATTCAGAGGAGGCAGTCTCAGCTCTGTGGTGGGCGAAAAATTTGTCAGAGCGATCAATTATGCCAACGAATTGGGTTATCCCTTGATATCTGTTTCTATGACAGGGGGAGCCCGAATGCAGGAAGGAATTTATTCCCTCATGCAGATGGCCAAAACAAACATGGCCTTAACAAGAAGAAGAGTACCCTACATCTCCATATTGGCTGATCCGACAATGGCAGGATCCCTTTCAAGTTATGTCTCCCAGGCAGACATCCACATCGCAGAAGCCAATGCGGAAATTGGATTTGCCGGGACCAGAGTCGTCGAAGGATACCTCAAGATGAGAATAAGGGATAAGGATGGACAATCCCCATACTGGTACCAGCCGAATTTCTATATCCAAAGAGGTGGAATAAACGAGATTGTCTCGAGGGAAAACATGAGAGATCGAGTGCATGACTATCTCGAATTATTCAAGAAGCTTCGGGATTAATCGGTCATATTATCAGAGGTATTAAACAATACCGCAAATTATGCGAGTGTTCTCCTCTTTCTTTTTTCTCTTTTCCTCTTCTCCCTTTTTCTTTCTCTTTTCTTTCGTTCCTTTCTCTCATATTTTTTCATATACTCATCCTTTGAGCGCTCAGCCAGAATCTTTCCTCTTTTGAAAAGAGGGGTTGAGTCCATAGAAACATAGTCTAGATAGACGCCTGGTGTGGAAATTCATCAAAAAAGCTTGTGGAGGAGATTTGACTACGATTCTGAATATCAGAATATTGCCCTTCAGTAGCGTCTTTTGCCGCCGAATCCGCCTCCTCGGCTAAAACCTCCGCCTCCACTTCTGCCGCGACGGTCATCGCGACGGGGGCGAGCTTCATTTACCTTAAGAGTACGCCCTTTCAGATCTGTTCCATCAAGACCAGAGATTGCGGATTGGGCTTCAGGACTATTGGGCATTTCAACAAAAGCGAACCCCCTCGAATCGCCGGTGAACTTATCCTTGATAATTTTGGCAGAGCTGACTTCTCCGAAGGCTTCAAACGCCTGCTTCAAATCATCTTCGGTGGCCTCGTGTGGCAAATTGCCGACATAAATGTTCATTCTCACTTCCTTCAAAAATTTTTTTCAATGAGGGGATTTTTGTTTCTCCTCTTGAATTGTCTCCAACCCTTTTGCTGTCTGACATTGCAATCATACAGTTTTTATGATTGAAGGGAAATTTATATTACCACAGGACGTCCTCCCGGTCAAAGAGATTGAAAGATTTTAGAGCCTTAGAATCCTGGCAAAAAACGCGAAGTATCATTCAGACCTGAAGTATTTTTTTCCGGATGGTTCGTGGCTGTGATTCAATCAGCTTCCCATACTTTAGGCGTCATTTCAGTCATGGTGTTGTATTCGATCCGGTAGGTATTCACGATGATCACGCAGTAGGTGGGATCATCGGGTCCGCTGAAGTAGGCCTTCAAATTGTCATTCCAGCAGAGATTTCTCTCTGTTTCATCGGTCGTCACCTCCGCCTTGCCGCTAATCTGGAGGTAACACTCGGTCTCCGCAGGGGAAGCAGCCCCACAGGTGAGATGAACGTAGGGATTGCCTTTTATTTGGGCAACTTTCCGTGTCTGAAGCGAAGTCACAAGCCGAATTCTCAAATCATCAGAACCGAATCCCATGACATATCTGACCCAAGGCTTCCCGTCTTCAGTGACAGTGGCAAGGGGCATGAGTTGAGGGGTTTTGATGGCGGCGCGTATTTTTTCTTTGAGCTCGTCCATTTTATCTCCTTTATATCCGACCGCTGAGCCAGTCCTCTTTGCTGCTATCCCTGGTGCCAATCGTTTCGATGAATCAGAGAAAATTCGAAAGACAGCACAAAAAATTTAGAGTGCTAATCCTGCGACACAACGATTTTCGTGATGGAATGTACGGGATAAAAGACATGAGAGCTTTCCTCTTTTTCTTCAAAGCCAACTTCAAGCAACTCATCCCTTTTCATGGTGGCGTCTTCATCATCATCGCAGGTGAAACTTTTGGCATACCCATCGCTGAAGTGAACTGTAAGCATTAATCCCATTTTTGTCTCCTGTTTCATCAAAAGAACGTGAATTATTTTACTCATTGTTTGATTAAATGCAAACATTAACTATAATGGCAAAAGACATCGTCGGAAAGGATGAACAACAATGGTTATGAAACGAAGAGATTTCGTGAAAACGGCTGGAATGGCGGCTGTCGGATCGGTAGCATTGCCAGGCTATGTTTCTCAAAAACCACCACAGCGCGAAAAGCAGTATAACGAAAAGGGCATTCACCCTGTTCTTGAAGACGACCACCCCTACATTTTCATAGACTCTTGCATGCAAATCTGGCCGGATGCAGAATTTGAAAAAGCCCACAAGCATGGGACCACAGTATATGGAGTCACAGCTTGGGATCCGAATATTCCCCTGGATCAAGCCCTCGAAGGATTGATGTACTGGCACTGGGTTGTGCGCACCTATCCGAACCTGACCATCGTGACAACAGTCGAGGACATTCTGAATGCTAAAAAGAACAAAAAGGCCGGCCTTTGGCTAGCCTCCCAGTGTGGTGACTTTATCGACTACAAACTCCACAGGATCGAGGCATTCTACCGTTTGGGACTGAGGATGCTGATTCTCGCTTATAGTGCCACCAACAAGCTCTGTGCCGGCTGTCTGGACCGGACCGACAATGGACTGACTGAATTCGGCAGGTTGGTCGTGGATGAATGTAGCCGCTTAGGACTGCTGCTCGACTGCTCCCACATCGGGCGTCGCTCCAGTTTGGAGATCATAGAGCGCAGCCGTCATCCGGTGGTCTTCAGTCATTCCTGTACCAAGGCGCTGGCAACCAATCCCCGCAACATCGATGACGAACAGATCAAATCTTGCGCCGCCAAGGGTGGCGTCATCGGCCTCTCCCCCTGGGGACCGATGGTTCTCAAGAATGGCCAAACGACTCGACCGACTGTGGACGACTTCATCGATCATATCGATCATGTCTCTCAACTCCTAGGCTCAACGGATAATATCGGCGTCGGGACGGATATGAGCCTCGGAACATACCCGGATCATGAGCACGATCCCTGGGGAGCTGCGATATACAAAGATGTCACCAGCACTTACAATACTCACATAACCCCGAACATCCGTTCACCCCATCGCATGGTCGAAGGTTTTGCCTACTATCCGGAAGTGTTGAATTTTGTCGCGAAGTTGAAAAAACGCGGTTACAGCGACGTAGATGTTCGCAAAATCCTGGGCGAAAACTACATCCGCGTGTTCAAACAGGTTTGGAAATAACTCCAATCTCCATCCAGATCAAATAAAATCTGATATAATAAAGATAAAAGCTGCTTTATAAGCTGTTTACTCAGCCTGAAGAAGGGAGAACTCAGGCAGCGTATTTTAAGCCTCTCCCTATTAAGTCCAATGAGGGAAAAAGTATTCGAAAAAGCCGGTGAAGTTAAGATATTCGGCAAAGGTGATCTAGGAGGTAAAGGAGCCGGGCTGGTCAGAATCAACGAACAACCTATTCCCCACGCCCACAGACTAAGAACCCAAATTCTCACCACAACCTATTTCGATAGCTTTGTCGATAACGGCCATAGGCTTGATGAAGAAAAATTCGGAATCCTCAGATCGATTTTAGAAGAACTGGGGGACATTCCCATTAGCGTCCGCTCTTCGGCAACAGATGAAGGCGTTGTAACCTCAAGAGGAGTAGGCCCTATCCATGCGGGGGAAAACACGTCCTTCATGCTGCCCAACAATCATCCCGACCTCGCGAGTCGACTGGAACAACTGAATCAAGCTATTTGCCATATCTACAGAGATTTTATCAGCAAACAGCGCTATGGAAGTAAGGAGAAGATGGCCATAGTGATAAACCCGATTCCGGGAATTTATGATGATACGCTGGCGGGTCCCTTTTACTATCCCTTCATCTCCGGTGTGGCCAATTCATTTTTTCCCTACGCCTTGAAGACACAGAATCCCAATGAGGGCTTCGCTCGTATCGCTTTCGGTCATGGATATGCAACGGTGCTGGATGATTTTCCAGTCATTTCCATGGTCACGATTAAAAATCCGATTCCATTGAAATACTTGAGTGAAGATAAAGGGCAGCAATATTTCTATGCCGTAGATATGACAAAAAACAAAGACCTTCATGGAGAGGAATTGGAAACCATGAAAACCCTCCATGTCCGGCTTGCTAACCACGACAAGATCAAACTCCTTGGGTTTAAAAACAACTGGATCACAATTGATGAATTGCTGCAAAAGGACCGTTTCGGCTTTCAAAGCGGTCTCCAAGAAATAATGGAGACGATCTCGGCCAATATTTCATCCCATTTTCAGATCGAATTTGTGTTCAACATAGATTTTTCGAAAGAAGACATGGAGGCTGGCCGCTTTCATGTCGTTCAACTAACCCAACTTCCGACACTGCGGTTCGAAACCATTCAAATTCCAGACCTCATCGCTCACACCTATCTTTCCATAAGCAGCCTTCAGGGACACGGCATTAAAACGGGCTTAAAATATGCTATAGTAGTTTCACCATTTATCTATACCACAAGCATGCATGATGAGGTGAAAAAGAAAATCACAGATTTCAACAAACGGATGCAGGAGCAAAACGAGCGCTACATCATGATTGTACCCGGCCGTTTGGGCAGTACGAACAAAGATTGGGGAATTCAGGTGGATTATCGAGATGTGGATCGAGCCGCAGCCATTTTTGAATACGGTGTGGATGTCGCAGGCCGGTCCGAGCCTCTTCCTGAAGACAGCAGCCTGAGCGGCGGTGTTTACGGGAGTCACTTTCTCTACATGATTCAAGGTGGCTATGATGAAGAGCAAAAAAGACTTCAGACCAGAATGTATGGGACTCAAGGCACACATTTTCTGACCAACTTGATCAGCAACAACATCATATACGGATACATCGCTCCAACGACGGACGAGATCGACCCCTGGCTGTTCAGCGACTCGGGAGATGGAGAAGCCGTATCTGTGTTGACATTTCCAAAAGCCGTAACCATTTATGCCGATTCAAAAAATCAGCGCTGTATCATAGCTAATTGAATGAGATAAATCTATGCCTGGGGAAAAAACATCTATTAAGAGTCCTAAAGAGGAATTCCCTTTCCATCCAAGAATTATCAATCCTGTTAAAATCAAAAACGCTGTCATCTTTTCTGCCGATGAACACATACGTCAAACACAAAGTATACTGGAAAAGGAAATGCCCTGGATCTCTGTTGAGATTCTATCCGATCCAATCTCTGTGGATAACTACAAATCCGAGGGAGCGACAATCTTCATATTAGATGATGTCGCCATGAACCTGGTTCATCCCGAACCTGTCAAGCAACGGAACAAAGACTCCGTCTTTGCCCTCCTCTCCGCCAATGAATTCATCCATTGCTCCCCACCCTCTGCTGCTCAGGATAAATTTCCTTATACACGGAAAGCTGATCTGGTTTTCGCCTACAACAAAACAGACTGTGCTCCAGAAAGAATCATCCAATCGATTGTCAGATCTGCTGAAGATCTTATCAATATCACCTCTTACGCAACAGTTAGACGCTTTATCTTTCTCCTCATGGATGATGAACCCAGATGGACTTCCCAGTTTCTTCCCATTCTCTACGGCATCATCGGTCAGCGGGCAGCCGTCATGATCGCAAGAACCTATGAGGAATCTCTTAAATTTGTCTTCGGGGTTGAAGAGGAGTCAGAAATCGACGCGAATCAATACAGATCTCATGGCCATGGTGATGACGTTGTGTGCCTGATCACAGACATTTTTTTTCCAATGGGCGATAACCTCAAAAGCGATTCAGGAAAAAACCTTATAAGACTCGTTCAGAAATATTACCCGAGAATTCGCATTATCATTGCATCAAAAACAAAAGAGGCCGAGGCCTATAAAAAAACCGCTTTTATTTTACCTAAAGGAGACCCTGACAGCCTCAACACCCTCCAAAGCTACATTCAAGATCACACAGGGATAGGAGATTTTCTGATCCGCAATAAAAACGGAGATATGCTCTTCCGGATCAAAAACATTCAACAGATGATTGAAGTTTTAAATCAGGCCGAGAAAAACACGCCAGAGGCACAGAGGTTGAGGAAAATTCTAGAGATTTACGGGGAGAACGATTACTTCTCAACCTGGCTCTATATGCACAGTTTCAGAGAATTGGGAGATGTATTGAGACCGATGCGCGCAGAAGGACGAAAAATGGTGACTGTTTTGAAAGAACACATGAACAACGAAATCCTGAAGATGGAAACCACGCCGCTCATCATTGACAACAAAAAGGCTTACAACCTGAAGGATCTCCTGGAGCTGCTTAAAATTTCCGATCCGTCCAAAATACAGTCGCTTTCAGACAACGACATATTTTCTTCCTGGCTGGATCGCAAAGGCTATTCCGAGCTTGCCGAGGAACTGCGTCCCGTCCACGGCACAGGAAAGCGGCTGGCAGACACGCTCACCTCAATCGTAAAAAAGTGGACCATCATTTACAGCCAGGGCTCACAAAAGCCCTTCCGCTCAGGGCTGAAAATCCTTGAATAATTCGAACAAAAGCCTTTTTTTTGATCACATATTCTTGACATCCTATCCGTGCTTCTGCTATAAAGCAAAGTCATAAATCATGTTACTTATCCATCACTTTTAATTTGATTAATAGCTAAAATTTAAGGAGCAATTATAACCATATATTTAGGGAGTCTTCTTCTCTCAATGGATACTATATTTCTTCAGCGAGAAGATTCCATCTTACAATATTAATCCTGCAACATTAATTCAAATTTGGAGATCATCATGCTTCATGATCAATCAGAATTCGAAGGAATCATCCAAAAACATCCTCAAGAAAAGCGGTCGCTCATTCCAATCCTCCAAGATCTCCAGACTGAGTACAATTACCTTCCGCCTGTTGCTTTGAACATGGTCTCGGAAGCTTTGGGCGTACCACTGATTGATATTCTATCAGTCGCAACATTCTATAATGCCTTCAGTCTGGAACCCAAAGGTGACCATCAAATTACAGTCTGTGTAGGCACTGCCTGTCACGTTCGCGGAGCTCCAAAAATTCTCCAGGAATTCGAGCGAAATCTGAAGATCGAAGCGGGGCACACACGGGAAGACGGCAAATACAGTCTGGATTCCGTTGCTTGTCTGGGGTGTTGCGCTATAGGCCCGGTGGTCGTTGTCGATAGTGAATACTACGCTCAGACCAACATCCGAAAAGCTGGAAATATCGTGAGGATGCTCGAGAAAAAAGAGAAGATCAATGAATAATGAAAAATTAACAACTATCGAAGACCTGAAGCAAAAAATTCAAGAAGAGTCCTCGAGAAAAGAAAAAGATAATGTCCTTATCGTATCGGCTGGAACGTGCGGACAAGCCCGAGGTTCTCTAAAGGTCGTCGAGGCACTTGAGAAAGCTATTCAGAAGCGAGAGCTGCAAAACACCGTTAGAGTCAAAGTTACCGGTTGTCATGGATTCTGCGAAGCTGAACCCAACATCATCTTACAACCCCAAAACCTGTTTTATCAGAATGTTCAGCCTGAGGACGCGGATGACATAATCCAGGAAACCATTCTCAACAATAAAGTTGTCGATCGTCTTCTCTATAAAGAACACGATACCGGAGAAGCTAAAACGGCTGGGCCGGATATTGGATTCTACAAAAAACAAATGCGAAACGTACTGGGGGATAATGAGAATATAGAACCTCTCAAAATCGAAGACTATTTTGCGACGGGAGGCTACAGTGCCCTGGAAAAGGTTCTCAAAGACATGAAGCCGGAGGAAGTCATTGATGTTATCAGTAAATCCGGACTTCGTGGCCGCGGCGGGGCAGGTTTTCCAACAGGAAAAAAATGGGCTTTTTCAAGGAAAGCACGAGGTGACAAAAAATACATCATCTGTAACGCAGATGAAGGGGACCCGGGGGCATACATGGACCGCAGCTTGATGGAAGGTAATCCCCATCGGGTTTTGGAAGGAATGATTATTGGCGCCTACGCAATCGGAGCTGATGAGGGTTATATCTACATCCGAGATGAGTATCCCGTAGCGCTCAATCATATCAAGACCGCTATCAAAAACGCAGAAGATTTGGGCCTCCTGGGGGAAAATATTCTAGGTTCCGGATTTAACTTTAAAGTCAATATATACAGAGGCGCCGGGGCGTTTGTGTGCGGTGAAGAAACAGCCTTAATCGCCTCAATTGAGGGAGGCGTGGGAGAACCCAAACAGCGCCCACCTTTCCCAGCAGTGCGGGGCTTATGGAAAAGACCCACCAACATCAACAATGTGGAAACATGGGGAAATGTACCCATAATCATCAACAGAGGCGCAGATTGGTATGCAAAAATCGGAACCAACGGTAGCAAAGGCACCAAGATTTTTTCGCTAGTGGGAAAAATAAGGAACACCGGGCTGGTGGAAGTTCCTATGGGTATCACGCTGAGGGAAGTGATCTTCGACATCGGCGGCGGCATTCCAAATGGTAAAAAATTTAAAGCTGTTCAGACCGGTGGACCCAGCGGAGGATGCCTACCTAAAGAGAAGCTCGACCTCCCTATTGACTACGAGAGCCTCTCCAAAGCTGGCTCCATCATGGGATCAGGTGGCATGATCATCATGGATGAGCGAACATGTATGGTGGATGTTGCCAAGTACTTCTTGAACTTTCTGCGCGATGAGAGCTGCGGCAAGTGCATCTCCTGTCGGGAAGGTACTCAGAGGATGTGGGAAATCGTGACTAAAATCTCCAATGGCCGTGGAGAAATGAAGGATCTCGACCTCCTCGAGGAGCTTGCGGAAGCTGTAAAAGATGCCTCCATGTGCGGTTTGGGTCAGACTGCAGCCAATCCTGTGTTGTCCACGCTCACATACTTCCGGAACGAATATGAGGAACACATCCTTAAAAAAAGATGTTCTGCCATGGTCTGTAAGGAGCTCGTTTCCGCACCATGCCAATCCATCTGTCCTGCTGACCAGGAAGCTTCGGTCTATATCGCACTCATCGCACAAGAGAGATTCGAAGAAGCTTATCAAGTGATTCGGAAAGACAATCCCCTCCCTTCAGTTTGTGGCCGGGTTTGCGACCATCAATGTGAATCTGTCTGTCGCTCCGGAGAGTTCGGCGAACCCATTGCAATCAGAGCCTTGAAACGATTTGTCATGGATTGGGCAGTTGAGAACGGCAAAGACATACCTATTATCTCAACCACGAAAAGACATAACATCAAGGTGGCCGTCATCGGATCCGGCCCTGCTGGATTAGCTGCGGCGTCCAAACTGAACATGATGGGATATGATGTGGCTGTTTTCGAAGCACAGGAAGTCGCAGGTGGGATGTTGTCCTTGGGGATTCCAGAACACAGACTTCCAAACGCAGTAGTAAAGTCGGACATCGAATTCATCCTAAAATCTGGCGTACAATTGAAAACTAACGCAGCTCTCGGAAAAGATTTTTCCATCGATGATCTCATAAGAGAGGGATTCAAAGCTGTATTCATAGCCACTGGAACTCACATTTCACTGAAGCTCGCCATACCTGGAGAAAATGCCAAAGGTGTCATACCAGCTATGGAGCTTCTATCTCAAATCAATCTAGGCAAAGATATGCCGCTCGGAACAAAGGTAGGAATCATAGGCGGCGGAAACGCAGCTATTGACGCTGCGCGCGTTGCCATCCGTAATGAGAAAACAGAAAAGGTCACTATCCTCTATAGACGGACAAGGAAGGAAATGCCCGCATACGAAGAGGAAATAGAAGAAGCATTAGAGGAAGGAGTAGAAATTCAGTATCTGGTCGCACCCATAAAAATTCTGACAAAGGATGGGCAAACAACCGGTGTCGAATGCATCAGGATGGAATTGGGAGAAATGGATGAGAGTGGAAGACGGAGTCCGATCCCCATAGAAGGCTCTGAGTTTTTGCTGGAATTTGACACAATCATTCCTGCTATCGGGGAGAGACCAGACACATCCTTCATTAGTGAAAATGACGAAATTCAGCTCTCCAAATGGGATACAATTATTGCCGACGAAGAAACCGGCGCGACGGGCAGGAAAAATGTCTTTGCTGGCGGAGACGTCGTGACCGGACCGAGCAGTGTCGTGAAAGCCATCGGAGCTGGAAAAAGAGCTGCAGAGTCCATTGATAATTACCTGCAGGGTAAAGACATAACACGGGAATACAAGCTCTCAAGGCCATCTATCTACATCCCTCCCGTTCACTTGACAGAGGAAGAAATCGAAGACGCACACAGGACCGAGATACAACATCTTCCCGTCAAGAAACGCAAAAAAAACTTTAGGGAAGTGACACTAACTTTAACAAAAGAGATGGCCGTGAGGGAAGCCCGAAGATGCCTGCGGTGCGAGCTGGAAACCGAAGATGGAATCAATTCATTAGGAAAAACAAATGATTAACATGCAAATAAATAATTTAGAAGTAAAGGTTGAGGAAGGTTGGACCATTCGTGATGCCTGTGAATTTTACGGCCTCGAAATACCGACCCTCTGCTACAATCCCGGTCTGAGCAATTTCGGCGGCTGCCGACTGTGTTTGGTCGAAGTTGGAAAGGCGCCGCATACTAAACTCGTTAGCTCATGCACCTATCCATGTGAGGAAGGCCTTGAAGTCCATACGGATACTAAAAGAGTCATTAAGGCACGGAAGATGATGATCGAACTGATGCTGTCGGTCGCGCCCGGTTCGAAGGTCATCCAGGATTTAGCATCGAAATTCAGCGTCACCCAGATGCGTTTTGAGGTTCGTAATGAGGAATGTATCCTCTGTGGACTGTGTGTCCGGATGTGCGCCGAACAAATGGACGGCAAAGCCATAGGATTTCAGAACCGGGGATACAAACGCAAGATCTCGACACCATTCGATGCTAAATCCAAAGTGTGCCGGGAGTGTGGCGGTTGCATGTATATCTGTCCTGCCTGCCAGGCCAGGTGCCAAGGACCCAATGCCGAGGATCCGGTCTGTAACGCCTGTCTCCAAATGGAGCCAACCTGTGTTGAGGTCTACGATGAAGCAACATGCTGGATGTATGACGCAGGCAGATGTGGAACCTGCGTAAGGCCAGAAGCAGAATCTGAAGCAAAAGAAGCAGAATCAAAATAAGGCTATGAAAGTAAGACATCTTACTTCTTTACAAATAAAAAAGTGAGTCCATAAGGAGGTTATCATAATGTCTTATACAAAACTCAACAGAAGCGCTGCAACATTAACCAAGAACAGAACTGAGGGTTCAGTCAGCCCCTTCAGCGGAATGTGCGTGACATGTGTTGACGGCTGCATCGGGATGTGCGAGATAGGCAAATCGGCCTATCGTGGAGCTGAAGTTCTCTATCCTCAGCCTTTCGGCATCGTCACCGCCGCATCCGAAAAAGAATATCCTGTCGATCTGTCTGATTTCACAATCCTTGGGACAGCAGCCGGAGCGCACGGCTGCGCCGCGGATTCCGACGTGGCCACATTCGAAAAAGTGAATGTGGAAACTGCCATAGGCGTTAACAAGGACCTCAAGCTGAAACTGCCCTTCATCATCCCTGGTATGGGATCCACAAATGTGGCCAAGCAGAATTGGGAAGGACTGGCCAAGGGAGCCGCGATTTCAGGCGCCATCCTTACCGTCGGAGAGAATGTCTGTGCTATGGACGACGAATCCGAAATCAAGAATGGCCGAATTGTCCGGTCTCCTGACATGGAAAATCGTGTCCGATATTATCAGGAGTGGTCAGACGGATACGGGACTGTGGCCATCCAGTCCAACGTGGAAGACACACGCCTGGGTGTCCAGGAGTATGTCATCGAAAAGCTCGGCGTCGAAGCTGTTGAGCTTAAGTGGGGACAAGGAGCCAAAGATATTGGCGGAGAGGTCAAGATCAAGAGCCTCAAAAAGGCCCAAGAACTGTACAAACGCGGCTACATTGTTCTTCCCAATCCCGAAGATCCCGATGTCATCAAGGCCTTTGAAAAAGGGAGCTTCAAAGAATTCGAGAGGCACTCGAGGCTCGGGATGGTTGAAGAAGAGACGTTCATGGCCAGAGTTGAAGAACTCAGGAAAGCCGGAGCCAAGTATGTCTTCTTGAAAACAGGAGCCTACAGACCTGTAGATCTTGCCCGCGCAGTCAAGTTCGCATCCAAAGCCAGGCTTGACCTGCTCACTGTGGATGGAGCCGGCGGAGGCACAGGAATGAGTCCCTGGAGAATGATGAACGAATGGGGTATCCCGAGTGTTGAGCTGTGGTCCATGCTTTACAATTACCTCCGAAAACTGGACGGAAAGGGCGAGTTCATCCCCGATGTCTGTGCATCCGGTGGAATAACCTTCGAGGACCAGATTTACAAAGCCTTAGCACTGGGAGCGCCTTACTTTAAAGCAATCGGAATGGCCCGCTCTCCTCTTGCAGCAGCCATGGTCGGAAAAACGATCGGGAAGAGAATCAAAGAAGATCAAATTCCTGTTTATGTGGAACGCTTCGGCAACAAAGTTGAAGAGATTTTCGTGACGGCTTCCGAATTAAAGGCCAAGTACAAAGAGCGGTTCGAAGATCTTCCGACCGGTGCTCTTGGCGTTTACACCTATTTCAAACGGCTGAACCAAGGATTGCGTCAGCTCATGGCCGGAAACAGGAAATTTGCGCTGGAATACATCACCAGAGACGATATCGCCTCTTTGACTCAGGATGCAGCCAACATCAGCGGAATCCCCTTTGTCACAGAAATCGATAAGGAAGAGGTTGAGAATATTCTGAACAGCTGAACTGTTCGATTTTTCGATCCGGTGCAATCCGCGAGATAGAAGATAAAAGGCTAGCGTTACGGGTCAGATGACCGTCGTTTCAGCGGTCATCTGGCCCGTTTTTTTTGGCTCGTGATATATTGATCCCGAAAAACACAAAGAAATATCGCTTATTCGATATAATCTATGACAAACCTGAGCTTTGTGAAGGGATAATCCGGAGAGTGCTTACCCGATTCAAAATAGATGTAGAGTTTTTTCGAGACTGGATTTCTTCCCATGGTCAGCCGAGGCTTATCCGGAATATTGGGATCGTTACGCAGCTGTGACGTTGCTTCAGTATCGTAATGCATTATGGTGCTGTCCAGGATACAGAGGGCCTTATTCTTCTTTAAAATCCGCAGATAAAAAATCCGGACTCCGGAAGTCTCGGGCATACTAATCTCTATATCGTACTTCCCCTTCTCAATCACTGTATCATTGTGTTTCAGGGTGTAAGGAATATTGATCCCTCTGAATTTCATCGCCTTCATCTGGCCCGCCAAAGGGCAAATAAAAGCCAAAATAAGATATATTCCGACTCCGTACATAAAAAGTTTTTTTGAATTCATCATCACATCCCTCCCCAAAATAAATTTATTTCAGTCTGCAAACTATCTTATCGCTTCAAATAAAGAACGGCCAGACTGAGCATTTTCCCTTTGCTGTGCTAGGATATGCATTATAGAGGAGCTTGTCAAGTGAAGTCAAAAAAAGTCATAGAAACAGTTTGGTTGAGCACTTCAGCCCAATTTTTCCATGCCCATTCTTGCGATTTATTGCGGCTTAAATTGCGATTTAAACGAATAAAAGTTATTATTTAAGCAGGACCTTCAAGAAGGTGGGATATCATGCCCAAGAGTTCAACAAAAAAACTTGAAGTCGCTTATCAGACGATTTTCCTCCGGAGCCTCCTTTTATTCGTTTTTTCCTTATCCCTCATAGGAATGGCTGCGGAAAAATCAACGGCAGTTGCAGAGAATGAGGTGGAACCATTGAGCGAATGGTCAAAGGAGTGGCTTGAGGTAGTCGTTCCCTACATCATCACCAAAAAGGAAAAAAAGTATTTTGAAAAACTCAAAACCGAAGATGAACGGGGCGAATTCATAGAGAGGTTCTGGAAAATAAGAGATCCCAATCCTGACACGACGGAAAACGAGTTCAAGATCGAACATTACAGAAGAATCGCTTTTTCCAACAAGTATTTTACCACGGCAGGTATTGCCGGTTGGCGGACTGAGAGAGGCAGAATGTACATCGTGCTGGGACCTCCCAATCAGGTTTTTTCAAACCATACACCCTACGAAGCCCAGAAGGGAGAATTGACGAACAGAGAAAGGTTGCAGGGAAGGGATGAAAAAGCCTCTCTGGACTGGTTTGCGGGACAACAGACCTGGATCTATTACAATCCGGCCAACCGACGATTGCCGCCACTGGCGGAATTTGTTTTTGTCGATAAAACAGGAAATGGGGATTATTCTTTGGAGCAGCGAGTTAAGCTCAGAGGGAAAGATATCGAAAATATGACAGTCGACAATATGACTGATGTGTACGACCGCATAGAGCAAATGGCCTACGCCAACCAGAATCCCTTCGAGTTGATGGATAAGATCAAGGGAAAAGTCCAGGTGCAGATCTCTTATGTGTATATTCCCCTGGAATTCAGCATCTATTACCTGAAAAGTTCGGGAGGAAAAATGTATTGCCCGCTCTTCATCAATGTCCCCTATCCAGAAGTATCGTTCGAGGAGTCGGAAAACGAGTACGTCTATCACATGACGTTATTGTTGACGGTTAAGAAGTCAGCAAACCAGGTGGTATTAGAGCACAGCCGAAATGCGGATTTCAAACTGAACAAAGATGAATATGAATCTTTGAAAGACAGTGTATTTCAGATCCCCTCTGCGTTGTCCCTGCACCCCGGGGATTACACGCTGGAAGTTTCGATCATCGATAATCAGAGTGATAGGGTCGGCGTTATCCAGGATGAGATTTCCATTCCGCCTGTCCATCCCGAAGAGATCACCATGTCCGATATCATCCTTTCTCTGGATACGGGAAAGGGAAAGCTTTTTGCCAATTTGAGCGATCAAAAAGAAGCAACAGTCAAAACCGATTTTTACCGGGGTGATGAAGTCAATGTCTACTTTGAGGTCTATAATTTGCCGGTGAACGCTGAAACGGGAGAATGTGAGTACCAAGTGGAGTATACATTTCTGCAGGAGGGAAAAACGCTTGCCGTAATTCCCACCTCTATTCTCAAGGCGAAAGAGACGAGAGATCAGCAGATCAGCGTATCTATCATGCTGAAAAAATTCCAACCGGGCAACTACACCTTACAAGCCAAAGTCAGTGATTTAGTACTTGGAAAACACATCATTAAGAAAACATTCTTTTCCGTAAATCAATAGATTCACTTTTTCTGCCACTGCCTCTGAAATTCTACTTTTTTTAGAAAAAATTTCTTGTAGATCGTATTAAATAAAAATACAATATTTAAAGACTGAGAATACAATTTGGATGAGATTGATTCTCAGGAAGAAATTTAAAAAATTAGGTGACGTCAATGCCCAAAAAAGCTACCAAGAAAAAGGCCGCACCAAAAAAAGCTGCTGGAAAGAAAGCTGCTCCTAAGAAAGCGGCGGCTAAAAAAGCCGCGCCCAAAAAAGTCGTTCCAAAAAAAGCTGCTGGAAAGAAAACAGCCAAAACGACAAAGGGAAAGGCAAAAAAGAAATAGCCTAGAACCGCTTTTATCCTAATTTTTTAATTCGTGATAAGAATAGAGGGGGATTATTTTCCCATTTTTGCGTGGTATCACTGAACACATCTTGATATCAAGCCAGAGTTGGATTGGCAGAAGTTGCCTTCATCATTTTTTGTTGATATGATTGGCCCGGCCGGGCTCAAGACGATATTAGGTGAAGCAAAACCGAAGAAAGGAGACGTCATGAGACTTCACAAAAAGGGAATGTTAACATCATTGTTATGCCTTCTATTTCTCATTCTCTTACCTCTAGCCACTGCTAAAGAGATGGCATCCAAGCCCTCTGAACCATCTTACCTGTTTAAAGCTACCTTTGTGCGCGGTGCTCCGGGGAAGCTTCTCGATCTGATCGATCTGTATAAGAACCGAATGACCGTGTACGATGCTGCAGGCGATGAGCGTCCTTTCTGGTGGCGGCACACCCAGGGGGATCAGTGGGACCTGATGCTTCTCTTCCCGATGGGAAGTTATTCCGAATACTATTCTCCAGACAGAATAAGACGCCGAACACAAGCGGCGGACAATTCGCCACTTTCCCAAAAGGCCTTTGACAGGCAACTCAAATTATGTTCTGCCTGGAAAGAAGATATCTTTGTGATGGGTCCGGCTCTTGAAAAAGTGAAAAACGAGTTCAAAGATTCAGCCTATTACCACATCGAGATCTTTATAGCTCTTCCGGGAAAGCATGAGGAACTCTACAAAGAACGTGAGATGGAAAACGCCTATCAAATGGCCCTGGGAAGGCCCTGGAATATGATCTTCACCCGCGATCAGGGTGCAGCATGGGATATATTCACTTTAGGATGCTACCGAAACCTGAAGCACTGGGCGGAAAGTGAAGATATTTCCCAGGAAAAGCGAGAAGCTGCAGCCCTTGCCGCTGGTTTCGAGAGCCCCGCTGCCATCGGACCCTATATGCGAACACTCATCTTTATGCACCGCGACACGATGGGAGTCGCTATCAAGTGAGTAACGAAATTCCCTCGGAGACACAGAACAGACAAAAAAGCTCTAGGATACTCATAGGATTTAACTCAATCTGTTTCTAGTAGAGTACCAGATCTTCGCCTTTCTCTTTGATCATTTCATCTATCTCATCTAAGATGAGCTTCTTTCGGTGCATGATTCCCTCAATTTCCATATTCGTCAGGTAAGGGCCGACGGCTTCTTTGATCTTTTCTGTGGTCAAAGCATTTATATTTTCGACAAGAGTCCGAGGCAGTTGCCGGAAAGGTTTGTCTCCAAAAAGTCCCCTTTTTCCAAATACAAGTCTTGTGGCAAATTTCATTTTAAAACGGAACGAACGGGAATGATCGATAAGGATCATCTTCCACTTCGCATTAAAAATCACATTCCGCTGATGCCGGTCCTCGTTGGCGATCAGACTATCGAAAACCCGGGCAACGTATTTCATTCGAGTCATGTTGGCCAAAGCCTGAGCAGGTATTTTGACTTTCTTTTTTACCAGACTTTCCATATTGTGTTCATGATCAATCCAGAGCTGGAGTGATCCGGCCAGCCCTGTGAATTTTCTCTCGACTGTGGGGGGAACCATATTCAGTCCTACAAGCTTATCCATCTCGTAGGCGGCAATCTCATACTGCCACCCTTCCAAAAAATCTCGAATCACACCTTTGACATTTTTCCAACAACCACACCTCTCGACATCGCCCCTTTTCAAATAGAGCCGGAATGGTTCGGTCACCCCATCACCAATTTTATGAGACTTCACAATCTCAGCAGTGCTAAGGAATTCTTCCCATTTTGACCGCTCGGCCACTTCCTCAGGAGTGAACTGGGCACAGATGAATTCGCAGCGCGAAATAAAGAGCAACATAAAACCCAAAAAAGTGACCGTTCGTTTCATGATATCCCGTCCTTTATAGAAATCAATTCACATTTTTATACTATCATATTTGTTTAGTGATGATAAAATGTTAATCAAACTTCATTAGCATTTCTGGAACCTTGATGATGAGGGCAGGTGGATTCAGCAGCCTTAGGACAAGTCTCAATCCGATTCGGCGAAGATCCCTCCAGCAATCCCATGCGACTCAAACGGATCGCAACTCAATTTATGTATTCCATCCATGCCTTGAAGATCATATGGACTATGATTTCACCCTTACAAGATCACCGACGCTAGGCGCCTCACACAGATTATAACTCGCTAATACTCCCTACATCAGTGGCTTGCGTCATGGATTTAGAGATATTTCCTCAATCTTCCCAGTAATAACGGAAATCACAGCAGTCGTGCCCCTCCATGAGTGTTGTGGGACGGACGAGCTTTATCGTCGGGTTGAAGGCGCTGGCCATGGCAAAATCGGGATGGCACACGGCAGCATAGCCGATGTCGGCCGCATCGGCTTCCCGGAAAGTTCGGAATGTAATAATTTTGAAATGTGAACCGGAATACGTCTTCGAAGGTCATTTGCGAGTCCGCCTGGAATTTATGCGTGGACGATATGACGTCCTGTTCTTGCGCATTCTTGTGCGGCCTCCCCAACGGATCCAAAGCCAGGAGATTTCGGCTTCCAAGACAGAACAAGGAACCGATGGGTAAAATGCCGAGTATAAACCTTCTCCGACTCGGAATGGCTGAAAACGCGTTCATACTCACTCTCTCTACTCTCCTCATACAATTAACGGCATAGCTCTCTCCTCCACTCTGTAAGAATTGAAAAATGCGTTATGGTTACAGGAAGACCTATTTTTTTGCCCCTTCAGCCCACCTCACCGGGAACCGGATCTCAGACGTGAGGCAGTCGAGTCCAGCTCCGTCCTGCATTCCGGTCAAACCATGGGTGACAAATCCATCGATGACAACGACCTCATATCCCGCATCTCGATAGGCTTGTGCAGCCGCATGATCCAATTGAGGAAATCCGAATTCCGGAAGATAGATCTTCCGCACATCATCATAGACCTCGACCAGGATATTCGAATAGTTGAAGCTCACGCCCATGTTGTAACCGTACCAACCATCAGACACAAGACCGTTGGGAAGGTACGGTATCCTGACTGCCCGGAAACCAAGCTCTTCCATCTTTGCGGCAAATTGATCCAGCTTTTCAGAGGATTTCTCCGCCATCTCCAGGCACTTATCGAGCAGTTTTTTTTCTTCCCACCTGAACCTGCCGGTGATCTGTTCGGCAGTCACCGGAATGCCTGAGGCCGTGAAACCTTCTTTGACGAATATTCCGGGCAGCCCTCGTTCAACGTCTCTTCGCTCTTCAGGGGTCATGGCTTTTACAACCTTGGCTCCAAGCTTGCTGTCCGCTATGAACACTGTTCTTCTTCCCTGCTCATCTTTGTGGCCCAGACCTAAATAGACATCGGTATGGTAAGCCGCTTGAGCTCCGGTGTGATGCACCCTCTTTCCTTTAAAGGGAAACTCTCCTTTTTCCAGCTTGGTGAAAAAATCATCCTTTCCCGGAATGATCAATTTTTTATCCGGAGCCAGCACTTTGTGAATATACCGACAATAGGCGTCGAATTTTTTCTTGAAAGCCGGAACGTCTTCGGGCTTGAGTGCCCTGGCCTCCAAAAACAGATTCTCTTCAGGCTGAGAAAAAAAACCCCGCGGCGGCACACTGATCCCCAACATGGTGTCCATCCCGATCACAATCTCGTCGTTTGTCGTTCGGATGTTCCCGCCCCCACGGTGAATCACACCAGCTAAAGATCGGGCATTCATGAAAACATCATCAAAATTTGTGATCGGGAAAGGCTTCTCACCGAAACCGACATCGAGGAAAGTCAGGTTGCGGTTCTCATCGGCCAGGATCAGATAGGCATCCCGAGACCAGGGATAGAAATTATAGGTGTCTACGTCGACTGTCAAAAACTTGACGCGGGGCGTTCCATCGGGCAGCTTGACTGCCGCATAGGGTTCGAAAACGGCCTTGGCTTCTTTAGCCTTTTCATCCTTGCCCAAGATAACAACAAAGGCCACATCTTTATCCATCTTATTCATCAAATCCCTTTGGTACACGGTCATATCATGCCAGAAATTCCCCCAACTCCCATCCCCGATATGGAGGATCACAACATGGATTTTTCCTTCGACGTTGGAGACGAGATTTTCGCTCCAAGCCGGGGCACTCATCGAGATACAAAGAAGTGAAATAGCAAAACACACGATCAAATTACGACTTATTTTCCGTCCCTTAGTCATCAATGGCCTCCTTTCATTATTCAAAATTACTGTCAGCTTCTTGACCTGATCGAATCTGTCTATATGTTTGTCACTAGGTCTCAGGTCCTGAAAATACACAACTCAATCACTTCGGGATCTCTCATTCAACCATGACAGTATCATTCTGGCCAACGCGATTCTCCGATCGGAAAAGGCATGATCGGATTCAATGATCTCATACGTTAGATCTTTTGCATTTTTTTCTTTCAAAGCGTTGACCAAGAGCTCAATCTGCGTTTTTGCCGGAACATCAGTGTCTCTGCTGCCGGAGATAAACAGGAGTGATTTATCCGAGAGTTGCGGCAAAAATTTCTCAGGATTTATATCTTCGAGTTCCTCCTCAGCAATCCCGCTGACGAAACCCGCAGGATCAACTTGTAGCGGAAGGAGCTTTTTGATTTCATCTTCAAATTGCTGAGCCATACCTTCGTTGTTCGACGCCTGTTTAACGGAGCTGTACACATTGGCTCCGGCAATGGATATAACCATCGAAATTTGAGGATCTCTGGCTGCGGCCAGTATGGCTGCTGCCCCGCCCATGCTGTGGCCGATCAAAGCAATTCTCTCCGCATCCAGGCGTAGTTTTTTCTGCATCTCTGCTTCTCTCAATATCCGGAGGACGTTGCCCACATCCTCGACACAGTTGGTGAAGGAGAACCGGCCTTCGCTTCCCCAGGAACCCCTGTAATGAAAAAAGACCACATTCCAACCGGCCCGTCTCAGAACCTGCGCCAGATCAAGGTTCCGTTCATTTCCGGGAAGACCGTGCAAGAGAAGGGCTGTGGGGTGAGGCCCTTTCCCCTGGGCCAGATAGATGATTCCGTTTAGCCGCTTGCCATTGCTCATTAAACCTTCAGGAGCTTCAAGAATCACAGGAGGGAATTTTTTATCGTATTCCGGCGGATCCATACACACAGGATCGTATTCTTGAGATTCTATATATGAAGGAAAAAACAGCATCACCATCACACTGACGGCAAAAGCGATCGACGGATAATATCTAGTTCTCATTTTTCGTTTCTCCCCTATTTCGAGTGATAATAAAGATTTTCTTTTTACTTCCTCCTCAGAAGAGGTTTCAGGAGAATGTGAATCCCGATGATGATAAGAAGGATGGGAAACACCGGCACGTCCAGGCCGAAGACATCGCTCATGCCAAATCCCAGGGCTATAAGACCAACAACAAGCCAGAAGCCGCTTACTCCAATCCCGTTGACATAGCGGATCAGCATCAACCCCAATATGATGACGCCTGTTCCAATGAGCCACGTGCCCTCAGGTACCCATCCTTCAGGAGCAAGCCAGAGTCCCCCAATCATGATCAGGAATAACCCCCAGCCCAGAGCATCCAGTCGCTGGTCCAATGTCTTCTTTTTCGGATCTCGACTCTCTTGAGGTTGCTCGGTTTGTTCGTTCACAGTGCTTCTCCTATCTCCCCAATTTTGGACAACAATATCAACTCTTAAAAGAAGAGTCAAATAGAAGTAAATTAATCAATTGGACAAGCTTTGACTGTGGGGATATTTTTTTCAATTACACCAAAGATTAAGAGAGAATCTCTTATGAATTCACTCGGCTTCTGGATAGAGCAGCGCGTTCAGAAGAAATTTGTATGTCCCATGCGACTGCGCTCTGTGTTGGCAGCGAAATCCAATAAGAATGATATGACCTTTCTTATGCCTAACATCGACAACAGCGGCCTTGCGCGCAATCACATCCTCCCCGAGCAGCCAACCACTCATCAGAACATTTTCACTTGAATAGCGAGCCACGACTTGTCTATCCCATTCCCCCGATGGGATTCTGGTTTGCAGGGCAAGACTGCGAGAGAACATGGCTGCAGCTTCTTTCGGCATGCCATAACCAATCGGGGATTCATTATCGACCTGTATTTTTAAGATAGAACCAGGACAGAGAAACTTGCTTCTGTCAACTTTTGCCAGCGCATTTTCGACCGGTACATCAAATTCACTAAAGATTAAACCGCAAGCCCTATTGAGCGTGATGAGAATACCTCCCTGCTCGACAAAAGTCCTTAGAGCTTCGACACCTTCCTTGCCAATTCCCCCCTGATACCCCGGAGGGTATTCTGTGTGATATCCTCCATAGGGCGATTTCCGACTGGGTTTACCAGCAATAATTATATCCTGATTTTCATCAGCAAACACGAGCGCATCAAATTGAGAGTTCAGATTGACACCACTTTTCTTGGCCCCATTAAAATCGGCGTTGTGAAGGGTGAGAAAAGGAATTCCCATCTCATCGAACACGTAACGCGCCCACCCCTCATCCATGTTGGATCTCCAAGATTGATAGAGACCGACTCGGTGCTTCTTCAATCGTGTTTTCGGAATCCCGTTAAGATTTTCGAGCTCATAGGCTTCCACGTTCCATTTTTGCAAAAGATCAGGAAGGATTTTTTGTGCGTGTGAAGTGTTTTTGATGATAAAACTCCCTGCAGCCACATCGAGGCCGTCTTTTTGGAAGGTGTTTTTTAACCGGAAGATTTCAACTTCTTCTTTGAGCAGAGGAAAAATAACCGCATAGGAATTGTTTTGCCGGGAATCGAGAACTAGATAGGTTGCTGTTTGTTGTGGAGGCGTCACGGATAGATCGGGAATTTTCCCCAGCCTTGTAAGATCTGCTTTAAAGGGCTTCTGGATCTCTTCGCATCGGACGCCCATTTGGAGAGGAAATGTCCATCCGGCCGTATCATAGGGAGGAATGGGAGGCCCGCCAGGATAGAGCCTCATATCAGGATATTTTTGTATTTCGAGCAAATTTTTAACATAGGGTCTGTACGGCTGAGACAGCAAGACAACAAATGAACCGGTCGGAAAGACTTTAGCGTCGGCAATAAAATCTCCTGATGCCTTATGGATTTCAGCCCCGCCTGCCATCAGAACTTCCAGCATCTTGAGTGTCGCGGGATAATCGTGCTGGATCCTGGGAATGACAAAAGCAAAAGGATCCCCTCCTCCGGTTTTTTCTATGGAATCCCTGCACATTTTGTAGAAGTTGTAGAGAAAGTCTTCCTTATGAAGAAAAGCGGTTTTAATCAGGCTCATGGAAAGAGTTAAATCATAGCCCACAATGTCTCTCAGTCTCCACCAGCCTCCTGTCCATGGATCGGGCAACTGTATCCGTTTTTCGATATTGATTTTGGGAAGTTCAATAGGATCAACGTAAATAGGACTGGCTAAATTGGCGGAGGCCATCTCGCTGAGGAGGCAGATGGTGTTGTGCAGCCATCCGGTGTTATCACAGGCCCCATCCCACCAACCGGTATACTCTCTTCCGTAAACAACTCCCTTAAAATCTTCTTTCTGTAGATCGTAGGCCATACTCAATCCACAGAGACCGACTCCCTGCCATAGCAGGGGATGCACATTGGGATTGGGAGGATCCATAAACGGCGGTACGAACAGCCGGGCATCAGTCTCGCCCATCTGGTGTTCATCAATATGAATCTGAGGAATCCAGTCATGATACAGAATTTTGGTGATCGCCTTTGTTTCGGCTAGGTTCAGCATAAACCAGTCGCGGTTGTTGTCGTGGCCTGCATAATGATGGTAAAGCCAGGGCATCCGGCCACCCTCGTATTTTGTACCTACATATTTTCTATACCATTCGGTCACCATCTGATGGCCATCCGGATTTGAGGTGGGGACCAGAAGGACAATGACGTCCTCCAGGATTCTGTCGACATCCATAGAGGCATTTCCGGCTGCCAATCGATACGCCAGCTCCAAGGCCATTTGCGAGGCTCCGATTTCGGTGGAATGGAGGCTGCACGTAATCATAACAATAATCTTGCCTTCCTTGGACAGGATTCTGGCCTCATCCGGCGTCAAATCCCGTGCATCTCTTAGACTTTTGACGATTTTTCGATAGGTCGCTAGCTTGGCCATGTTTTCTTCAGAAGTGATAACAGCCATGATTAGAGGCTTGCCCAGGGTCGTTTTGCCGATGGTCAACACCCTGATTTTTCCTGATTCGCTGTCGAGTTTATCAAAATAGGCCTGGATTTGGTTGTAATCGGCGAGCTTTCTGTCTGCTCCTACTTCGTGACCTAGGAATTCTTCGGGCGAGGTCTGAGCGGGAAGCACCAAAGGCGAAAAAAGCAAGAAAGAAAAGATAAATGGAAAGATAGAATTTAAGATTTTTTTTATCATCGGGCACTCCTCGTCAAATCGGCAGACAGATGTTTAATGTTCCACCTGCCGGTGTTGTTTTATTCTTGTTTAGGAAGCTTCAATTTTAATAAATCTTATATTTTTGACTATATCCTCTCGAAGCTCGAAACCTGTAACCTTGTTTTCCTTATTCCTTATAAATTTCAGCTCGAATTCCGATTCGAAACCTTGCCAGACGAAATGATCGAGATAGTAAGCGGTGAGATAGTATGGAATTTCTCTGAGGGTGAGAATCAGATTCTCGTTTTCCACAGTTAAAGGATAACTGATCTTTAGCTCGTCGCTGTAATATTTGCCTGCATACTCCCCTAACTGAGATTTCGATAGCGAAAGGGGCTTCGGTCTCTGTTTGGGAGGGCGCCGCCTCTCTCTTTTATCCGGCGGTTCTGTGAATTGGTCCGCCAGATACAAATCAGCTATGTTCTTGGCAATCCGGCCTGGTCTGAACGTATTCAGATTAGAGAGAATCACCACAGAAAACCTTTGCTCGGGAAATTGGAGATAGAAAGCTTGGTAACCCACCGCAGATCCCCCATGACTTATCGTCTTCAACCCTCTATAGTTCTCCGTCCTCAATCCAAACGCGTAGGGGATTTCTGCCCCATTGTTGAGTTTTCCCCTGGTCAGCATGGTCTTAATTAAATCATCAGTACCCTCTCCTAATTTATTTTTGTAGAAATTCTGATCCCATTTCAGAAAATCTTCCACTGTCGTAAAAACCCCTAAATCCCCGATCACTTCAAGCCGGAGGATATTCAACCGGTATCCGCCATTTTTTCCCTGTGCATAGCCATACGCTCTATTTTTGACGATCCTGTTGGGATTGTCATGAAAATGTGTGTTTGTCATGCCGAGCGGATCGAAAATATGTTTCTTGGCAAACGCACTTGTTTTCATTCCACTCAACCGGCTTATAATCTCTGAAAGCAGGAAATAACCGGAATTGGAATAGGAATACATTTCACCCGGCCTGAAATTCAACTCCTTTTGGCTGCATAAAATTTCAACCAGCTCATGAGGGGTATACACATACCCGCTTCCCTCCGGCTTCCCCAGAAGTTCCACCAGAGTCAGGTATTCTCGAATCCCGCTGGTATGATACAGGAGATGCTTGACCTTGACCGGATCGCCATAATCAGGCCATTCGGGTATATATTTTTGGATGTTGTCCTCAACCGAAAGCTTCCCTTGCTCGAGGAGAATGGCTGTGCACATGGCTATGAACTGTTTTGAAATGGAGCCCGTTCTTGACACGGTCTGGGGAGTCCAAGGAACTGAATACTCCAGATTAGCCATCCCATAACCACGGGCATAGATAATGCTTCCATCCTTGAAAATTCCAAGAGTTGCGCCCGGGGAATCTTTCTTATCCCATTGTTCAAACATAGCATCGGATTTTTCCGTGAGTTCCGTATGCGTGTAGGCCTGATAAACACCGGCTTGTTGCATTGAAAAACCAATAAGCGCAAAGATAGATACCCGCAGAGCAAGCTTTACCGTCATTTCTATTTCTCTATGTATAACTCAACCCAATTCAAAAAGATTTTCACACATATTATTAAATTCATTCCATGCGTTCCCACGGTTCCCACTCTATGCCCCGGATGTATTTTTGCATCCACCTAATCTCTTCTATGTAACGCCGCCTTTGATGTCGTGGCTCGCGGAATCCATGGGGTTCTCTGGGGAAGAGGATATAACGCGCAGGAGCGCGGCCGATCTCTTTGAGTGCATGGAAGAACATCATGGCTTGATTAGGAGTGCTGACCATATCCCGGGCGCCATGAAGCAGGAGAGTGGGGGTTGTGACATTTTTGACATACCAGAGTGAGGAAACCCTGCGCCAGTCTTCCGGGTTTATCCAGTGGGCTCCACCGATGTAATGATGTCTGAGATCCCAGCTAAGTCCGGGTCCGGATTCGGCCGTCCAGCTGCCGACCATGGCGCCGAGGATCGCCGCCTTGAATCGTTCGGTCTGGGTAATAACCCAGCTGCTGAGAATCCCCCCCCAGCTCCAGCCTCTGACACCCAACTGTACTGGATCTGCAACGTCCTGTGCGATGAGATAGTCTACACCCGACATCACGTCGTCGAATTCGCCGCCGCCGACATCACCCTGGAGCGCACACAAGAGCTCATCGCCGTAGCTGTCGCTTCCGCGAATGTTCGGCCCTAACGAAGCATAGCCCAACCCTGCAAAAACATGGAACTCGGATCTGAATCTATTCGCAAAATGTCCTGGGGGGCCGCCATGAATAGTAACCATAAGCGGGATCTTGGTTCCCTCCTCGTAGGCATCCGGAACATAGAGCACCCCCTCGATTTCCATACCGTCTTTGCTTTTCCAGTGTATAACTTGTCCCTTAGCCAGCGATATGTCCTTTTTTATCCAGGGATTTGCGTCAGTCAGGCGAACTGGTTTGAATTCTCTCACCGGAGAAACATAGAGATCCGGAGGAGTGTTGAAATCGCTGTATGAATAAACCATCTTTGTTCTATCTTTCGAAAAATCAAGTGCTCGAAGAGAGCCATTGACTTGTGTGACACTCGTGATTTTTCCAGTGATGATGTTGAGACGGTAGAGATTGAGATCTGTGTGGCGGGTTTCATTGAAGAGGAGATGCTCACCATCTGGAGTCCAGGTCAGGCCGGAAATTTCGCCATAGCTTGGTTCTGCCAGTTTCCTTTTCTCCCCAATCTCAGGATTCATGATCCAGAGGTAACCATGCGTCAAGTCATTATCCTTATCGCTCGGGGCGTGAAACACAAAAATCTTTCCACCCGGAGCCCAAAGAATCTTTCCTTCAGGGGCATTATTGTGGGTCAGTTGTTTCAGACTTTGATTCCCGGCATCGAGTAAATAAAGCTCGGATAAAAAGAAATAGTTTTCGGCATCCTGTTTTGTGGCAGCGAAGATGACACGCTCTCCGTCAGGGGAGATGTCGAATTCGTCGATTATCAGCTTCTCATTTGTGAGTCTCGTCTCCTTATTCAGCGAAAGATCGAATACCCACAGATTTCGCCAGCGGGCCTCCTCCCTTCCGTTCGGCCCTTCAAAGATGAATACGGCATCATCTCCCATATCATATTCCTTCTTCTCTTCTCCATCCATAGTCTCCTCAGCCGTAAAAAATATACGAGATGCATCCGGAGACCATTTGTACGAATCAATACTGTTTGTGTGATGCGTGAGCTGAACTGCCTCACCGCCTTTGAGGTTCATGATGAATATCTGACTTGCTTTATCTACGGAGCGCTTGAAAGCGAGGAATGCTCCATCGGGAGAAAACTGGAATGAGCTTCCGCCTTCCTCGCCAATATATTGCACCGCCTTGCCCCCACTCGCAGGAATCATAAAGTATGTCTTTTTTCTGGTGTTTTTCTCCCAGTCCAATTCCGACTTTGAGAAGAAGACCCGCTCTCCGTCAGGCGACATTCGGACATCACCCAGAGGGATCATAGCCAACATATCGTCCACAGTCATAGGTCGGAGATTCGGCTCCTGAGCATTGAGTGGATTGAGACAGAACAACAGAAGAATTTCGCACAGAATAATTCTCTTCAAGGAGGCCTCCTTTAAGCTTTCCCGCCTAAAATCTGATAAATATCATTTTCCAGCTGAATTATTCACAGGCCGGTAGGCACAGCGCGGCCCGTGTATATTTCAAGTTTATTGGTTTTCAGTCAGCAAAAGCAGCTTTCCGTTAAGGGCTCCGTTGTATTCGCCCTTATCTATACTGATCTTTCCGTTGACGATAACGTATGCCGCTCCGGTGCTGTACTGACGCGCGTCCGAATGCGTAGCCCTCTCATTGGCTGTCTCGGGATCAAATACGACAATATCTGCCTTGTATCCAATTTTGAGAAGACCTCGATTTTTTATCTGAAGGAAAGAAGCCGGGAGAGAAGTCATTTTTCTGACGGCATCCTCCAGAGTCAGAATCTTCTCTTCTCTCACATACTTGCTGAGGACCCGGACTTGACTGCCAAAAGCACGGGGATGCCCAATCCTGGGCAAATCGGATTCTTTTATTACGGGTGCAGCATCCCCATCGCTGGAAAACATGAGCCAATCCTGTTTCATCGCATACTGCATGTCATCTTCAGACATGACTCCACAAGCGACATACAAATCAGGTTCATCAATGACCAAATCTGCGGCAACATCGAAGGGATCTCTGTTTTGTTCCTCAGCAATATCTGAAAGGATTTTTCCCAGCAAATGAGTATTTTTTCTGGCCACCGTCACTAAATAACTATCCCAACCGGCCAAGGCGACGGAACTGGGCTTATGGGGCTCCCCCTCAAGGACTGATTTTCTTATCTTTGCCCGCTTTGATTCATCAGCGAGAGCTTTGGCCAGTTCTTTCACGTACAGCATCCTCAGCTTTTTTCTTTCTGAATCCGGGATATTCCGGTTCTTCATCTTCTTTCTGAGTTCGGCAAATGGTCCCATGTCCTCCGGGAGATGAAAAGGAGCCCAACCGGCGTTTCTTTCGATCGGTAAAATGGGGCCTCCTGAGGCATAATGGTAGGGGTACATATCGGCAGTGATAGTAAGACCCCTGGTGCGGGCATCGTTAATCAATTTTACGGCCTCTTTCAAGGTACCCCAGTAATTCTTTCGGCATGCTTTAAAATGGGATATATTGGCCCGCACTCCCGCCTCTTCTGCGATCCGAAGCGTTTCTCTCGTGGCTTCGGGAACCTGATCAAACTCATTCCGCTGATGAGTGGAATAAATTCCTCCATACTCACTGACGACTTTTGCGACTTCGATAATTTCATCAGTACCAGCATAGCAGTCAGGTATATATTCCAACCCTGTGCTCATTCCCCAGGCGCCCTCCTTCATGGCCCGGCGCACAATGGATTTGATATGCTCGATTTCATCAGAAGTGGCCTCCCGCGGTGCAGTGCCCAACACTTCCTCCCGGACATCCCCGAACCCAACAAGATGAACGGCATTGGTACCGATTCCTTGATTCTCCCAGGCAGCCTTGATCTCTGCAACTTTAAACGTTCCGCTGCCGCAGTTCCCGGTAACGACTGTGGTTGTTCCTTGGGTGAGGTAATTCAGGTTCACATTGGAGTCTACTTGACCCAATCCTTCATCACAGTGGGTGTGCATGTCCATGAATCCAGGGGCCACGACCAACCCCTCAGCATGAATTGTTTTAATCGCCGTTTTTCCGGAAAGGTCCCCAACGGCCACAATAGAATCTCCAATAATACCGACATCTCCGTAAAAACCGGGATTTCCGGAACCATCGATGATTTGGCCGTCTTCGATGAGGATATCGTAACTATCCGCTGCATGTTTGCAGTTGGGGATAAAACATGAGACTGATATTATCAAGCTCAACGAGATCAGATAGAAGATTCCTTTAATCATAATGTCACCCTTCCTTGAACAATACAGACATTGCAAGCTTTTGTTCTTAATTGAACATATGAATAGAGTGTCTCATCATAAATATGGCTTCACTTTTGAGAGTTCTCATTCCTTTGCTGCCGTTTCCAATACAGATAAGCCGGTATTCCCAGGGCAGTCAGTAGAATCCCTGCCAGAGCTTCAACCGGTTTTTCTAACAAGGTGTTTAGAAGTATCCCGCTGGAGGCTATAATAAAGACAGCGGGGACAACTGGGTAGCCCCAGGTTTTATAAGGCCGCGGAAGATTAGGCTGCTTCTTTCTGAGCGTGAACACCGAAGCCGCAGCCGCTATCCAGAAGGCTATGGCCATAAACATGGCGAAAGTGAAAATCTGTTCGAAGCTGCCAAGAAGAGTAAGCAGGGAAGCCCAGATAGCCTGGATCAGGATGGAAAAGCCAGGAGTTCGAAAACGGGGGTGGACATAAGCGACCTTTCGAAAAAACAAGCCATCCTTGGCCATGGCGTAATAGACCCTCGGTCCGACCAAAATGGTTCCGTTAAGCGATCCAAACACAGATACGATGACTGCCGCAGAAATAAGGGCGCCTTTGGAAGAACCAAAAAGAGCACCGGTGGCCTTCTCTGCAATGCGAACGACGCCAATGCTCTCTTCCATGGGCAGAGCGTAAAGGTAGACATAATTGACTAAAACATAAAGCGCTGTTATACCGAAAGTTCCCAGGATCAGTGCTAGAGGAAGGTTACGCTTGGGATTCTTGATTTCTCCGGCTACAAAATTGACATTGTTCCATCCGTCGAAAGCCCATGCTACAGCCACAAGCGATACGCCAAAACCGATAATAACACTCCCAAAACTCATGCCCGACGGATTAAGGGTCAGCAACGGAGCAGTCCCCTTCCCGATGGCGAAGCCAAGAACTATTATGAAAGTGATGGTTCCGATTTTTATGATGGTAAAAACATTCTGAATAATCTTGCCGAGTCCGACACCTATGAAATTGACGACAGAGAGCAGGAGAATGATGGCGACTCCCATAAGCTGGCCAGCAGAAAGGGAGTAGTGAAGAGGGTTTTTCAAGAGTGTGATGTCGAATGTCAGGAGGAGATTGCCCGTTCCCAAAGAAGGAAAAAAATAACCTGTGTACTCAGCAAAAGCCAAAGCAAGGGCAGCAATGCCTCCGGTTAAATAGACCAGATACAGGATCCATCCGAACAAGAATCCGGACATCGGGCCATAGGCCTCTCTGAGATAGACGTACTGCCCCCCGGCTTCGGGCATGGCCGCGCCGAGCTCGGCATAGGTCAGGGCTCCGGCCAGGGTCAAAAGCCCCCCCACAAACCAGGCGAGCAGGATGAGACCCGCAGAAGGAATGCTTTTGGCCATGATGCCGGTGGTCAGGAATATGCCAGAGCCAATGACAATACCCATCATGACCATGCTTGAATCAAAAAGCCCCAGCTGCCGGACCAGGCCTAATTTAGACGGCGTATTTTTGCTGTTTTGAGTGTGTGCTGACAATTTGAAAATCCTTTTATGCTTTATTATATCTCTCAAGCAATCCTGTCTTTTCGTTAAATTCCCGGATTAGTTTATCCCATTCCTCCCAGGAATGATATTTCTCTAGCCAATATCTCTCATCATGCCATTGACGGTCCAACTCTTCAACATCCTTCCCAAGCTGCTCGACCCAGGTGAAGTACTTGAGATTGTGCATCCTCTTTTTATCCCAGTAACTGAGCTCAAGCATTTGATCTGTGGCAAGGCTCAGGAGACAGGTGTCTAAATCGGCACCCGCCTGATAATCTGTATAGTCCCCTCTTTCTGTTTGCAATTCTCTCATTCTGGACTGGTAGAGTTCCATGGAGTCCGTAGCTATAGTGAAAACGATGTCATTTCCGTTCATTTCATAGTATTTGGCCATTTTTATGGAGCCGAGGAGGTTGGCGATAGATGAAATTCCAAAAAGCTTCAATTTATCGATAATCCGCTCTGAAATTCCTTTTGATTTAAGATAGTTCTTTCCTTTAGATTCATTGAACAATCGAAGAAGTCGCATACAAAACTCGTCGTCGATATCAGCAACCATGTCCATATTCCTGACATTGTGGATCCAAGGTACATGCTTATCTCCGATACCTTCGATACGGTGGGCTCCATATCCGTTGTATAAAAGGGTAGGACATTGCCAGGCTTCACCCGCGCAGACCTTAATTCTCGGGAATTTTTCGCGGAGATAATCTGCACACCCCAGAGTCCCTGTGGACCCCTGAGTCAAAAATATTGCGGAAAGCCTTTGATCCCCCTTTTTTTCTTTTCCGTAAACCTCCTCGATAGCCTGTCCTGTGCACACATAGTGCCAGATGGAATTTCCTATCTCATCAAACTGGTTCAGAATGACGACTTCATCCGGCCGCTCTCGTTTTAATTCAAAACTCTTATCATAGACTTCCTTGACATTGCTTTCAGAGCCCGGTGTGGCGTGTATTTCTGCCCCAATTTTTTCCAGCCATTCGAACCTTTCTCTTGACATTCCTTCCGGCAGGACCGCAATACAAGGACAGGCAAGGAGATAAGAGTCATAGGCTCCTCCCCGGCAATAATTTCCAGTGGAGGGCCATAATGCCTTTTGTCTCGTAGGATCGAAGGCTCCTCTAACCAGTTTTTCCACAAGCGGACCGAATGTGGCGCCAACTTTGTGTGAGCCAGTGGGAAAATATTTGCCAATAAGGACTATGATTCTGGCCTTAACGCCTGTTAATTCCTTTGGCATCTCTATGTAATTGACTTCACCAAACTCGCCTCCATACTTAGCAGGTTCATTTTTCCAGGTGATTCTGAACAAGTTTCTTGAATTGAGATCCCATAAACCAATATTTTTCAGTTCTTCCTTTATTCCCTCAGGAACCTTTTCAGGGTGGGCCATTTCTTCGTAAGTCGGGATTATGATGTCTCTCTCGCGACATCGCTCTATAGTATTTGCCAAAACTTTGTTTGTGTTTTTCATCTTTGAACTCCCGTCTTTGCTTCTGTCATAATTTTCTATTGTTCAGGGTGTTTTGCCCTAGAAATCACAAGAGATTTTAATTCCTAGAATCCCTCAATCTGTTTCGGGAAGTAATCCTCGCAGGTTCCTTCCCTGTACACATCTGCGGTACAGCAGTGAAGGCCGCCACCAAAAGGCGAAACTTTATAAAACGGGACTGGGACGACTTCAAAACCATATCTGTCGAACATCTCCATAGTAGGGATTTCACTGGCTTCAACACAGATGGTCTTCGGATCGATGACAAGAGTGTTCATGCTCAGCCACCAGCTGCAGAAATCATAGGGAGCCTTCTTTTCCAGAAGAGCTTTCGGCGCCTGCACAATTTCCCAGTCATTCAGTGCGAACAGTTCTAATTCTCTGTCATCAAGAGGAATTCTCTCCGGATTCATAATGGCCAAACCGGGGCGCACGGGCACAAGTGTTGTATCCATATGCCAGGGAAGCAATTCTCTCCGTCCCACCTTATGTATTCGATGATCAGGAAAGTGTCGCCGCAGCCAGTCTACGCCTGCATTGTTGGTGACCATTGACTTCTGGACGAATAGATCCTTACCGTAGCGGACAACATCGGCCGCATCGAACAGAGGTTCTTTTTCAGAGATGATCCAATCGCCCTTTTCCGCACGTGCCCACTGTTCTTCTTCACTCAAAGAGTTCCATTCTTTCCACCAGTCTTTGCTCTTATAAGAATCCTCCGTTAAACGGGGTTTGGGTGCAGATTCGAAACGGAAACTGGGATCTTCTCTGAAGTACTGCTCAAACAGCGGCCGGAAACAGAGATATTCAAACCAGCGGCTTCGGTACGACATGGTGGCTTCCAGGATCTCGCTGCCAACTGTTAGGAGTAGATCCCTGCATGGAGCACAGCCAAACATCGATTCCTGCTTCCAGTCGGGGGTTTGGACTTCCTGGCTGAAGTCAATCGGAGTGGGGCGGTCCACTCGAATACCGCGCTTCTCGAGGGTTTTGGCACAATTGTCCAGCTCTTCATTGGCCATATCAATCATTTCCTGTGGATATGGCCCATATTTACCTAAAGGATACCCATCCTCAGGCCAATCCCGTTCAACCGCAATCTCAGGAGCCTGGACCATGGTTCCGTCTGCCCGGCCGAGAATGATATGCTTCAGCGGATCCCATTCGTTCCAAGAATTGACGATTGTTTTTTGGGGTTCTTGATTCACACTTATCTCCTTACTTTAAATAGCGATTATACAAAAGACAGAACGACTCAGTACTCATTGACAAAACAAAAACTTCATAAAAATTGTTATGCTTATCCTACACACATCCGCTGGAAACAACTTTATCCAGCTCGTTCAAATTCGGACGAATGGTAACCGGACCTTTCACTGACTTCATGGCTGAGTTAATGTCTTTCAATCCGCTTCCGCTCATCATGATAACAATTGTCTCATTTCTCCCAATCAAGTTGTCATTGACAGCTTTTCGCAGTGCAGCATAGGGAGTAACACCCGAGGGTTCGCCAAAAACACTCGTTTTCCTTGCCAATTCTGGAATGGCATTTATAATTTCCTCATCGCTCACGGATACGGCAAAACCTCCGGATTCTTTAATCGCATTTAGGGCCGCATCTCCATCGTGAGGGCAACTTACGGAAATGCTGTCTGCAACAGTCTTTCCTTTGACCGGACGGATTACGCCATCCGATTCAAAGGCACGGTTGATGGCATCCATGTTTTCGGCTTGACAGGAAATGAGCTGAGGCAACCGCTCAATGAAGCCAATCTCGTGGAGATCGACAAAACCCTTCCACATTCCGCTGATGAGATTTCCATCCCCAACAGGCACGAAGACCTTGTCAGGGCATTCCCAGTACAATTGTTCACAAATTTCAAAGGCGCAAGTTTTTTTGCCCTCTCGTGTATAAGAATTGTATCCGGAATTGCGGCTGTACCAACCATATTTTTTGGTTGCTTGTATTGACAGGTCAAACGCGTCATCATACGATCCTTTTACAGCAATAACGGAAGCACCAAACACCAAAAGCTGCGCAATCTTTGCCGGCGGAGCCGCCTCAGGAACGAAAATAATCGTTTTCAAACCAAGTGCCGCTGTGAGACAGGCTAAAGAGGAAGCGGCATTACCAGTGGAGGCACAAGTTATGGATTTTTCACCTCTTTCCAGTGCTTTGACGACCGCAATAGCTCCGGGCCTGTCTTTCAGTGAGGCGCTAGGATTTCTTCCTTCGTCCTTAAGAAAGAGGTTTTTTAATCCTAGGTGATTTCCAAGTTTTTCGGTTCTGTACAAGGGGGTCCATCCGATATCCACAACGGGCTTTCTGGTCAAATCTTCCACGGGTAGAAGGTCTATGTACCGCCAGATGCTGTAGTCTGAGCTCTCGGCCAAATCTGCTTTTTTAAATCTTTTTTTTATAAACGGGTAATCGTAGGTTATCTGCAGGTTGCCTTGACATTTTTTGCAGACATATTCGATCTCACCTCGATCGAATTCTGAGCTACATTTAATACATTTATAGCCTTTGACTTTACCCATTTTTCTGCACTTCACAAATCACAATAAAGTTGACCTTGTCCAGACTTCACAAGCTCTAAATTTGACATTATATTCATTGAGCCTACTGATTTCAAAAAACAAGTCTCTGAAGTATGCATTTCAAAAACCGTGATGGCACCAGACCCATTTTGCATTATAGAGTGATCAGAATGTGTGATGGAGTAAACCGTTTGAGGGCCGGAGGCGGGCATGGTTCCTTGACCGAAGGGAAAGGAGAGCCGACGCCGGAAACCGAGCCAATTTCCCTCGCTGGGGAAAATTTGCGTGTTTTCTAAATCACCAGCCTGATCACTCATCACGTCTTTCATCACGGTTTTGGAAATGCTTCCGTCTCTGAATACACTCATTATATAAAGCCTGAATGATACGGCTTTAGTAGAGAGATTTCAAAGGATTTCAACCAAACTCAAGGGCACATTTTTTTTATCTAATCCGATTAAAACTCCAGTTTAAATCCAAGCTGTAAGCTTATTGGCTCTGGGAGATTCCATTTTTGATTGAATGTGGGAAGCCACATGTTGTTTGATCGCCAGCCCCGAAAAGTCGCATTATTTGTGGCATTGAAGAGATCGAGCATAATTTTGAGATTCCATGTTCCTGTCAAAGCAAAAGTTTTTTGAGCTCTTAGATTCAAAGTGTAAAAAGATGGATATCTTGTTTCACCTCTCGGATCTGCCAGGATCTCCCGGCGTCCTTGCTCCAGATCAAAAACTCTCACCAGAGCCGGGCGTGGGCGCCCTGCCTGGTAGGTAAAGTAGAGACTGAAGAAAACGTCCCAGGGCAAATTATAACCACCGGAAAATTTTATCACCCATCTTTTGTCGTGCTGCAAGTCTCCCTCGGCGTTAATCAGATCATTGGGATCCACGCCATAGCCTCCAGAATAACTGGTCAACGTGTGTTGTCCTGTCGAATGCCCCAGCATGTTTAAACCAGTCGAATGACTCCAGACGAGCGAAGCGTTCATCATCCAGCGCCGTGAATACCTCTTATCGAAGGTAAGAATGAATGAATTGTATTTTTGGCCATAACCCTGGGGATTTGTCTGCCAGGTTTCCGGATAATCGCCTGTTCTGTTGAACACAGTGTATGTTTGGCCATTTTCTGGGGAAACTCTCTGCACCTGCTCGTATTCCGTATTTCTCCCTTCCCAGCCAAGGCTATTCCCCTCGCTTTTGTGGATGTACATGGCTCCCACGGAAAAGTCTGAGACAATTTCTCTCTCCAATCCGGCGAATATGTGCTCTGAATAGGGGTTTTTTATATTGGGATCCATGATATAGCCTATTTCCCCGGGGGCAAAATCGACGAGCTCCCATTCTTCAAAGTCAGGATCCCACCAATACATGTACCAATCCGTATACCCCGGTCCCGGCCAAGCAAAGTTCGAAATATGCATGGCATCATAAAAACGCCCATAATGGGCTTTGAGGAGGGTTTTCCCATCCGGTGTCAACTGGTAAACTATACCGATTCGAGGCGAAAAGACATTCCATGTAATCAAGTCATCTATGCTCGGAGCTAATTCACTGGTCTTTTCCCATCCATCCAACAGAGGAAGGGCAGGATAGGTCGCCTTCTGGTGGTCGAATCTAATGCCAAAATTTACCGTCACCCTGTCTCCGATATTGAACGTATCATCGAGGAAAGCTCCAATACGATTGACTACGCCTCCATACATGTACTGCTGTTGTTCGTAGAGATAATAGGGTTCGCCATAATAATCAACGTAATACCCGCCTCCCGGATAGCCTCCCATGGCTTCCAGGCTTCCTCTGTTGTATTGAGCTCCGATTTTAAAATCGTGATCTGTTCCCAGAAAATCCTCGGCAAAATGGGAGAGGCTGGCGTTGATTTGATGAGTGGATATGTACCATTTTCCCGCCCAATCAGGGGCGTTGGACAGCACCCCGGTCCCTTCATCAAAACGGGGTCGTTTGTTGAGGTCGGCACCGGCAACAGGATAAAAGTACTCGTCAGGGCTGTACCACCCGGCATATTTAAAGTCAAAATAAGAATTGTTGTTCACCAGCCAGGTGTAACGTGCATTCCATATATAGGTTTGCAGGACTTCTTTAATCACTGTTTCAGGCTCAGTCCATTCGTCAACAACCTCGTCAAAATCCTCATGTTCGTAAGCAAAACTGGCCACAAATTTGTGCTTATTGTTGATATTTGAAGTCAATTTGAAAAAGCCCTCGTCCTGTATGGCTTTAGGGACGTAGTCGGGGTTTCCTTGCCACGGCGATTCTTTGGATCTGCGTATATTGAAGTTACCGAAAAACCAGAGCTTGTCTTTGACAATGGGGCCGCCTAACGAGAGTGACAAATCATGGTTGTAAAATCTCTTAAAGGACTCAGCTTCCGGATCAGGATTGTTGTCTCCAGTCGTAAAATCATATCGGCCATAGTGAGAGATGGCGCCAGAAAATTTGTTCCCGCCGGATCTTGTGACAATATTGATCACAGCACCCGTGATCAATCCAAATTCGGCGTCAGAACCTATCCCTGTCACTTCGACTTCTTCGAATATGTCTTGACTGGGGTTGGTCCAGGGAATTCCAAGCTCAGGACTGCTCTGATCCACACCATCAAAGTAAATCGCATTCCCTTCAACTCCGGAACCCGCAAAGGACCATCTTAAAGCACCGGATTCTTCTTGAGTCAACATCCCTGGGACTTGCTTCACGACATCCGCAAAGGAGTGGCGTCCAGCAGGAATATTTTCTACATTTTCCTGACTGAAATTCGTCGACATCCCTGATTTTCTCACATCTAGGACAGGAGTCTCTGCGATGACTTCAACGGTTTCCTGGATTGTTTCTAATATCATCGTAATATTGAGAGAGACAGTTGCATTAAGTGTCACTTTAACATTTTCTCTTTCAACTGTTTGAAAGCTATCTAAGGTAAAGACCAGTTTGTATACTCCTGGTGCTAAATTTGGAAATCTGAACGTACCCTTAGCGGTTGTGATTGCGGTTAGCGTCCCCATAGCAGATGGGCTTGTCGCTGTTACAGTAACACCGGGAAGAGGTACACCCTCATTGTCCGTCACGACCCCTTCTAATTTGCCTGTTATTGTCTGCCCGAACGAGGAGCTTAAGAATGCGCTGAGAATAAAAAAGGTCAAAACCACAGTCTTAAATACATGTTTTTTGAGTTTCATTAAAGCCTCCTTCAAACTGGTGATGGACCATCACAAAGGTAACCCCTTTGGATGGCGAAAGAAAAATGCTACGCTCCCGAATACTTTTTTTATCTTCTCGCCCTGTACAGTCATAACTTATGGCTGGAAATTCAAGATGTCAAGAAAAACAGAAAATATTTACATATTGTCCAATATAAAGGATAATAACTGTTAAAACGAACGAAAAATATCTTTTATAATGATTAATCGTTTATTCGTGGATATGTTATTGATACCATATTTTCGATGTGAGGCAAATGATGATTGATGAATTGGATAAGGAAATATTAAATGCACTGAACACAAATGCGCGCATGAGTTTTCGTCAACTGGCAAAAAAACTTCGAATCTCACCTACCACGCTCCACCACAAAGTCAAGAGGCTAGAAAATTCAGGTGTGTTGAAAGGATATATCCCGCTGATCGATACAGAATCCGTCGGCTACAACCTTATGGCTATAATCGGACTCCGCGTTAATCAGGAAAAGGATATCGAAGTCCAGGAGGCGATATCAAAGCTTCCACAAGTCGGAGCAATTTATGAAGTCACAGGTGATTGGGACTTGATTCTCATCTGCTACTTCAAAGGTCGAAAAGGACTTACAGATTTTTTGAAGAAAGATCTCCCTTTATCAAATATTGAACGGGCTATAACGCATCTTGTCTTGAAAGTTGTCAAGGAGGAGAAACGGATTCCCATACAATAAGCCAAGATATTTACTATTTTAAATTCTTGAAGCAACAAGAACTCAAGCTAACCCACTAATCCTGCCAACCTCATCCTGGCATCCTCAATCTCGGGCAGGCCAGGATCGGCATCTTTCCAGAGATCAAGGAATTTCTGGAAATTCTCGATGGCTTTACCCCTCCAGCCTTTGGCTTCATAGATCTTTGCGATTCGGTAATGATACAAAGGATTGATGAGGCGCTTGCTTTCCGAATCGGGTCCGACTGTCATAAGCCTCTGGTACTCGGCGATGGCCAGATCCAATTCTCCCCTCTGTTCGTAGACCCGGGCCAAGTCATCCATTTGGAAGGGGAAATTGTAAGGTCCCATATCGGCCAACCGTAAATTGGGCATCTGCTCGGGGAATATGTTTGCCAGCAGAGGAATAGCTTTTTCGGGCGATCCTTCTGCCAGAAAGATCTTGCCTGCAAGAAGATCGTCACTGTTGGATGTATCTCTCTTCTGAGAATCCGATAGTTCGAGATAAAATTCACGCATTTTCTTCAGGTTCTGTTGCGCTTGGTGGATTTTACCCTCAGCAACATCCAGCAATCCGAAGACGTATCCGGAAACGAATTTCCATCCCGGCCTGTCCGGAAACAGTTTGGCCAGGGTATCCAGAGCGGATTGGAACTGCTTTCGGCTGGAATCGAAATTGTTCCGGTCGTAACCCATCCAACCCTTGGTGTAGGCAATCATGAATTCGTGAAACGGATTTTTCGCTTCCTGGGCATAATTTTGGGCCGTGGACATCTGCGCCTCGGCTTCTTTATGGCGTCCCAGCAGAAAAAGATAAATTCCCCTCCACAGACATCCCCCGGATTTAAGGCCCGGAGCCGGGGCTTCGGAAATAAGCCGGTCGATCCACTCCAGGGTTGACGGGTAGTCTTCCTTGAGGGCACAGATGTAAGAGATGCTGAAGGCGCTCTCGGAAAAATCGGCCTTGATCGCCAGTGCCTTCTTGTACTTTTCTATCGCTTCATCCAGCCGGCCCAACCTGAAAAAGAGTTCGCCCATGGAATCATGCGGATTGGCATCATTCGGATTGAGGGTCGAGTATTTTTGAAAGTATTCCAGAGCTTTTTCATACTCATTCTTATCCATATAAGTGTAAGCCAGGTCGTTGCAGACCTCGGCATATTCAGGGTCCAGTTGAAGGGCTTTCGCATACACCTCCACTGCGTCATCATTGAACCCCCGGCTATGCAGATTAACGCCGAGTTCATAGTAGAAACTCTTCTCGGCCGGATATTTGTCAACCAATTCCCTGAGGATGCGTGTTTCCTGCTCATAGTCCTGCTCGATGATACCGACATAAAATGCTTCGATGAGCAACCGTTCCTTTTCCGTCGCCTTAATCGAGTGTTGCATGGCCTTTTTGTACTGCTCATTCCTGGCCGTTCGATTCTGAAGATTGCCATGGGCCCGGCCTAAGTAAAGATGAGCCACAGCGAATTCGGGATCGATTTCGACGGCTTTTGTCAAATCACGGCGGGCATCCTCGTAATAAAATTTATCAAAGGCCTCCTTGCCCTGAAGGTAGTAATTGTAGGCTTCCATGGACGAGGTGGTCACCTCGACCACTTTGAGCTTTGATGATTCGATCTTATCCTTAGCAAGGCCTATCCCCTCGGAAATTTCCCGGCTCAGTTCATCGATTTGGGTGCGCAAAATACTGTCCACTCCCTCGCCTCGGGAGCCGGCACTCTTCAGGAGTTTCTTGCTCTCCACATCCAGGACTTTGACGTCCAAGGCAAACATGTCGCCCGCTTTGACAAAACTCCCCAGGACGATGGACTCGATACCTTCTCGGCGGCACAGGGCAAAGCCTGTCTCTCTGTCGAAGATGGCTGCGCTCTCCTTTCCCATTTGCTTGAGAAGATCATCCATGCGCTCCCATGTCGTGACCTGCAATAAGCCCGTATTTTCCAGGTTCGTTATGAGCAGATTGGGGATAGCTTTCTGCAAATAATCAAAGGCCTCGTCGCCGGTTTGGTTTTCAAAACCGATGACAGCCACCGAATTGGCTATCTTAGGTGCAATCACAGCGGCTCCCCGGGGGAGAACCTGCCAGATGGCGATGCCGATGATCACGATGCCGATGACAATGAGAACGGGCACAGCCATTTTTTTAACACCGAGAGTAACCGTAATTTCACGGGAAGTGAGAGGTTTTCTTTCCGGTATGACTCGTTGGGTGGTGGGGATGCCGCGTTCGATGTTTTCCAGTTCACTGAGGATCTCATGGGCATTCTGAAAGCGCCCTTCGCCATCCTTTTCCAGGCATCTCAGGATGAGTTGATTGAGGTCTTCGGGAATGTGGGCATTGATATCCTTGGGAGCTCGGGGAATCTCACTCTTGTGTTTGACGCCGACGGTGAACGCCGTGTCCCCCGCAAAGGGAACCTGACCGGTGACCATCTCATACAGGGTGACACCCAGCGAATAGATATCCGATCTATGGTCGACCTCTTTGCCTTCCACCTGTTCTGGCGACATGTACTCGGGAGTACCGAGCATGACGCCGACGCCGGTGATACTCTTCGTCTCTAAAGAGCGGACAAGTCCGAAATCCATGATCCGGGCATTACCGTCTTTGTCAATCATAATATTGCCGGGCTTCAGGTCGCGATGTATCAGGCCTAATTTATGGGCTGCCGAAAGTCCCTCACAGATTTGCTTGCCGACCTTGATGGCCATGCCAATCGTCAACTGCCCCGACATCCGGATCATGCTTTTCAGGTCTTCGCCGTCCACATACTCCATGGTGATGAAATGACTTCCCTTTTCCTCACCCAGGTCGAACATCTGACAGACATTTTTATGCCGGACTTTGCGCGCATACTTCAGCTCATTGCTGAATCGTTCGAGTGTATTTTTATCGGACGCGATTTCCGGCTTGATGAGTTTTAGAGCGATCTTCTCATCGATTTTTGTGTCGCGTGCTTTGTAAACTCTACCCATCCCCCCTCTTCCCAGTTCTTCGATAATCTGGTACCGTCCGGCAAAGATCGAACCTGTGGTTAATTCTTCTTTGGGGGCAATCACAGTCCTGGTCTGAGAAGCGGGCATCTCCTCTCCGGTTGAGGAGAGAGGCGCAGCGCACTCTTTACAGAACTTCGAATCCGAGGGATTTAGAGTCTGGCATTTCGGACACTTGACTTCCATGTGTATCCCCTATTTTTGGCCTGGCCAAAGAATATCAACTTCACTGGTTAGAGTCAAATTATGTGAAAATTGTGTGAAAATTGTGAAAATCGAAAATCGAATCGTGCGGAGTGATCACAATTGCCGGTTCGCTTTCGCCACACTTTAAAAAATGGACAGACGATTAATTCGTTTTACTGCTCTCAAATCCCAGCTGTTTCATCAAAGCAGTTGGATCGTAATAAGTCCGATCCTCGACAATCAGACCATCCTGGTTGATTTTGGCGATCCACACAGCCATGAATTTAACAGAACGGCCGGTAGGCGGAATTTCCCCTGCCGGCGTTACAAGGGATCCCGTGTGTTTTCCCCTTACGAGCTGTTCAAATACGATTTGATTACCCATGGCCATGACTGTCAGAAATCTTATTTTGAAACCAGACATCGCTTTCAACCAGGATTCCATACTTTTTCTGATCGCCTCCCTGCCCCGGAGTGGCATCTCTGATTCCGGTGAGATGAGCACGGCATCTTTCGCGTAGAGCTTTGATATGGCATCTACATCTCGGCTGTCCATAACCTTCTTAATATTTTCCGCAATGTGATTAATATTCAGATCCCCAGATGGCGGCAAAAGGGAAAATCCGAGTGGTTGGAGCATTTCCAGAACATTGTAATGAATCCATTCCTCTATACCCTCTCCATTCTTCATTTGCGTAATGGTGACTCCTGAAATCTTTACTTTTTTTCCTGTAGGTGGGAGCTCAAATCCTGAATACTGAAATGCTCCTGTCTGCGTGCCAGTCCATGTCCAATTTGTCATAATGGTGTCATCTCTGACCACCACCTTTTGGGCCGTCATCTTGGCATCAGGAAATCCAGCGCGAGACGATTTTACTGAATCTTTAAAGGCCTCATATCCCACGATAGTCTTCGGAAAAATCGGATTATGAATAATGCAATCCAATGAATAGCACTCCTCCATCATAGCCACATTCCCATCACTATAGATTTTGAGAACATTCTCCACAAAGGCCTTAGCCTCCTCCGGGGTTATCTCCTCGACAGCAGGACTCTGATAACCAGAGACAGAGAAAAAAAACACACAAAGACACACAGATAAAAGTTTGAATCTCATTAACCCCTCCTTCAGACAACTGATTTTAGGGAAAAAGACCTATTCAATCGTAGTAGGAACTTTGCTCTTTTTCTCCTGGTTAACGGCTGATATTAAAATATGTATAACATTTTCCGCACTAAGTCAATTTGGAAATCCGCTTATCCTTCTTTCTAAACTGTAAACCCTAAGAGCTCCGGATTAAGATCTATGCACACTTTATGAATTCAGTACAAATCGAATATTTTTCCTGGATTGAGGATATAAGCTGGGTCGAAGGCGGATTTCAATCGTTTTAGAACCGCGACCTGATTCGCGCCGAGATTCATGGGAAGGTAGGGTTTTCTCAAAAGACCGATCCCGTGTTCAGCCGTGATCTTGCCGCCCAATTGAATCGTAGCTGAGTACAGATCTTTTTGGGCTTGGTCGATCTTCCTGTCCCATTCCTCATCAGGAAGTCCACCTTTAAAAAGAAGGACGTGGACGTTGCCGTCTCCCGCATGACCGAAGGACATCGAGGCGATCGTGTGTCTCTCAGAGATCTCCTGAATCTGTTTGACCAGCGTAGGGATTTGATTCCTGGGGACAACGACATCCAGGCTCTTGTACATATCCCCCACCAGGTTTGCCGCCTCGAACAGGCACTTGCGTCCCTCCCACATTCGTTCTCTGTCAGGCCTTGTCGTGGCAACAAGTATGTCGTAGGCCCCGTTTCTCTCGCATATCTCCCCGACCTGATTGCGGCTCTCGTCCAGCGCCTCCTGATGATTCCCATCCAGAGTGATCAATATATGGGCGGCAGCATCCCGGAAAACCAGTTTTTGTTTGATGTGATTCTCCGCCAAATGGAAGCAATTCCTCTCCATGAATTCTATGGCTGTGGGAACGATTCTGGCCTCGATGATCTCAGAGACTGTCCGGGCAGCTTCGCCCAGGGAAGAATAAGGTACGAGAAGATCGATCCTGAGCCTGGGAAGAGGGATGAGCCTCAGCACGATACGGGACACAACAGCGAGAGTGCCTTCTGAACCGACCATAAGCTGGGTCAAATTGTATCCTGTGACATCCTTGACTACCTTCCCGCCGGTTTGAATCGTCTCCCCATTGGGAAGCACGATGTCCAAACCCTGCACATAATCCTTTGTCGTTCCGTATCTCACAGCACGGCTTCCCCCGGCGCCTTCGGCCACATTCCCGCCAATGCTACAGCTATCCAAGCTGGCCGGGTCGGGAGGATAAAAGAGCCCTTCAGACTCGACGGTTTCCTGGAGTTGACCCGTGATGATCCCGGGCTCGGTTATCACCATCAGGTTCTCACGGTCAATCTCGATGATTCTGTTCATCCTTTCACAAGAAAGGACAATCCCCCCATAAATGGGAACAGCTCCACCGCTGAGGCCAGTGCCCAATCCTCGAGGAGTGACAGGAATGTTTTCGCGACGTGCAAGGTTGAGCACTTCCCTGATTTCTTGGGCCGAGGAAGGCAAAACGATGGCTTCAGGAGGATAGGCCAGACCTAAAGTTTCGTCATGAGAATACTTTGCTCTGGACTCATCATCGCTAAACACGGCCTTGGGGCCCGCTATGTCGACCAGGCGCCTCAGAATAGCACCCTTGACTTCGTTATATTCAAGTTTTACAGACATGGATCCATCTATCTCCTAGCTTTTATCACCGGGAAAGACCAAAGTCAATGTGTACTTCTGCACTTCTGCTCCACTTTGGCCACGCTCTCTCCTGCTCGGAATTTGTGTCAATGGTCTTTATTGGTCTTGTTTCGATGACAACATTCGTATAACGTGTGAATGGAAATTCTATTTCTCGTCAGAGAGCAAAAAAATGGCTGAAAAAGAATCCGACAAATTGGAAGAGACCCTTGATCCCGAGGATTGGGAGTCCATGCGGGCCTTGGGTCACCGAATGGTGGATGACATGGTTAACTATTTGAAAACGGTTCGGGAGCGCCCGGCTTGGAGGCATGCTCCCGGCTCCGTTCAAAAGCATTTCAGTGCGTCCATGCCGATCAGCCCTCTGTCACCCGAAGAGGTATATCAGGAATTTTGTGAGACTATCTTGCCCTGGCCGCTTGGAAACATTCACCCGCGATGCTGGGGCTGGGTATTCGGTACCGGGACCATTCTGGGAGCGTTTGCTGAAATGCTGGCCGCGACGATGAATTCAGGTGCGACATGCGGACTCTCCTATCACAGCGCAAACTACGTTGAGGTCCAGGTTTTAAACTGGCTCAAGGAGATATTCGATTTTCCGGCCTCCGCCAGTGGATTGCTGACCAGCGGCTGCTCAGAGGCCAACCTGATCGGGCTTGCTGTGGCTCGGAACACAAAGGCCGGCTACGATCTGCGTCGCGAAGGAATTCGCAGGGCTTCAAGCAAGATGGTCCTGTACGCATCAGAGGAAATCCACAGTTCGGTCCGAAAAGCCATAGAATTACTCGGCATGGGCAGCGATGCCCTCCATACCGTCCCGGTTGATAAGGATTTCAAGATTGACCTCAAAGCCCTGTCAGAAGCCATCTCCCAAGACCGGAAGCAAGGACATCACCCGATCTGCATCGTGGGGGCAGCCGGCACAACCAACACGGGTGCCATCGATGACCTTGAGGCTCTGGCGGATATATGCCGCAAGGAGGACCTCTGGTTTCATGTGGATGGGGCATTCGGGGCCTGGGCTGCCATTGCACCCGATGTGAAAGCTCAGATTCAAGGGTTGGGGCGGGCTGATTCCCTGGCCTTTGACCTGCACAAATGGATATACATGCCCTACGAGATTGGATGTGTTTTGGTCCGACACGAAGAAGGCCATAGAAAGACATTCTGCATAACAGCTGATTACCTTGCTCATGGCGAAGGCGATCGCGGTATGACCGGATACGATATCCCCTATTTGGAAGATTACGGTATCCAGCTTTCCCGGGGGTTCAGAGCGCTCAAAGCATGGATGTCTTTTAAAGAACACGGATTAGAAAAGTACGGACGTTTGATTCAGCAGAACATCGATCAAGCCCATTACTTGGAAGGATTGGTCAATTCTGCATCTGAATTAGAGCTTGTGGCTCCGGTCAACCTGAATGTGGTCTGCTTCCGGTACGTCAACCCTGAGCTTACCGATGAAACACTTGACGAACTCAACAAGCGAATCGTGATTGAACTGCAAGAGGAAGGCACGGCCATCCCATCCCTGACTAAAATCAGGAATCGGAACGTCATTCACATTGCCAACACGAATCACAGAACTCGCCGGGATGACTTTGACATTTTGGTCCGAGAAATCGTTAGACTGGGCCAGACATTGAGTCAGCCCGTTTCTGACAAAAGAGACCCGTGATTATTAACGTATGGAATTTCGAGAATCAGTGAAGCGCTTCGATGGCATCGATACCGCACGTTAATTCGCGAGATTGGCTTCTAACATACTTGACGGGAATATCAGGAACGACGAGAGACTTAAAGATGATTCTGATCTTCCTCGTCGATGACAAGCTGCCGAGGTCAAATTTTTCCGAGTCGCTCCCACCCCTTCCCCTGCCTATGGCCTCCCACTCCCCGTATTTGTTTATGGCCATAACGCCGTACCAATAACCCTCATGCAGATCTACGCCCAATGTCTCCGGTATTCCGCCCTCTTCTTCGCCTCCGGGCATTGTAACTTGAGCACCTGAGATTCTGGAATAGATGGCGATATCCTCTCCCGGCCCGTTTTGAATGTTGATTTCGATCTCAAGCACCCCCTGAAGAGACATCTCGGCAAATTTTCCATCCGGCCGGTTCAATGCCAACTCAGGATTTTTGACCAACTCAGAAGCGGGAAGGACTTTAGTGGCGTATTTGTGATTGTCAAAATCACCAGAGCCTTGATCCCGAAGCCTCTCTTCCTGTTGAGGCGATCTCTCACTTGAAGATCTTGAAGCCTGAGTTGTCGCCGGTTGAAGACCTCTCTGGGCTGTCGAACTATCAGATTTCGCGGAAACTGTGGGCAGCTTATGGCGTCTTTTTAAATCAGCATTGGTTACAACGATACTTGTTTTCCCTTTAGCCTTAAGGGCCGCTCTCCTCTCCTTTTCTTTTTTAGCCACTTCGGCCAGACTCTGGCCGGGTACGAAGGACGCGCTCATAAAGAGGATCATTAGAGGAATAACTGCTGTTATTATCGTCTTTTTTTCCACTCTAAATATCAGTATAAACCAACCCATAGGAAAGTCAAATTTTGGATTTGTCGTAGATGTCAGACAACGGATCTCAGGAAGCTCTAACGCCACAAGGCATCTGTGCTGACAGACCGCAGGTCTTTATTGTGAGTGAGGTAAACGGCTAATCTCTCCTCAGGAATTGCCCGGGTAAAAAAGAATCCGTCTTCCCAGTCGATGTAGATCGGAGCCGGACGCATTCGTCGTGGATTGGCATCGAGGTCTTTGAGGATTAACCTTGCGATGTATGTGGCTTTTGTGTAACGGCTGGTCCAAAAGGAAAAGTCGATTTCACGACTTGTCAGGATGCAGTCCATGATCCCCTCATCCAGGGTAGCCACGACATTCATGAGTGTGACATACTCGTTTTTCTCTCCCTCAACCGATTTATCCAGTGAGATAATCGAATAACCTTGCTGGTAGTTGGTGTAGTTGATGACCTTAGCCCGGCCAGGCATCACGCGTTCGACTTGATTTTTCAGTTCTTCGAGCGATGGATAGAGCTTTGGTTCCGGGAATTGGGTTCCCCTGCGGACCTCCAGGGCATTGAATGTCTTGGCATACCTGCCGGTCGGGCTCCACACCGCCCAGCTCTTAATACCGCTCGCCGCAACTCCCTGAAGCTGGGCATCGATCTCCTCCGGCGTGTACCAGAATCCCTGGATCCAGGGCCGGATTGCCTTGTCTGTCCGTTTTATCATCTCATCCAGACTCAATTTCATTATTTTGTAGGGGTATTGCCCGGGATTTTTAAGGTTCAAAAAGTTCTTGGGAAAGTGGGAGGGATAAAGCATCGGACAGATCACATCCACGTGGGGAGTGATCTGACCCAGAACTTGGCCTACTCCGAAGTCATCAGTCTTCCAGGCTGTCAGGCCGAAAAGATCTACAGAAATGACCACACCTGCCGGTTTCAGCTTGGAATTGGCGTAGGCGAGAAATTTCCCGATACATTCTGCCCGATTTGTCCCTTCGAGGACGATCGGATATTTGATGGTGGACATGTTCCCATCGCTCGGGAAACGGACATAATCGAATTGAATTTCGTCGATCCCAATCTCTACAAGCTCCTGACAGAGAGCCATGGTGTATGCCCACACTCTTTGATCATGGGGATTGGCCCAGTGAAGGCCTTTCCTGTCCGCCCATAGTTGCCCTGTTTCGGAATTCGCGACTCCCCATTCGGGATGGTTAATGACCAGGAGGCTGTCCTGGAATACGTCCACTTTGGCAGCTGTCCAAATGCCTTTAAGCTTGAGTGTGCGAACCGCGGCTTCGAGTGATCCATTGACGGTAGAGGCTCCCATGCTGATGGCGGTAGCGTTTTTCGATTTCCAAAACAGGCGGCCCGTTGGGTCTTTGACATGCAACACAGCCAGGTTAAGCCCTGCGGCTTCCATGTAGTGAACGATTCCCTCGAAGCTGCGGCCGTTGAGCGTGCTCGAGGGGAAATAGACACCTCTGACAATTTCCGGTTTATTCGAGGCCTCGAGATATGAGGGAAAAATGAAACGGATAAGAGCTATCAGAATCACAGGCGGAATGCATCCATATCTCTTGATACCTGCTGATTTGGAGACTCCAGTCATTGTTATCCCTCTGAATTCGAGCAATAGTTTTGTCGTTCGACAGGGAGGTTTTATAGAATTAATTCTCACCTTCCGTATGGGGGGAAATTTCGAGTGGGAAAAAGAAGGGTTAGAAAAGATCGAAGCCAAAGCCGAGTGTGAAGGTAAGTGCTCTGTTTTTTATGGTGTCTTCTCCAATAAATTCATAGGCGACTTCGGTGATGTCCTTGGAGATATTAGTCAGGCCCAGATTATACCGGAAATCGAGGATCAAATTCACAGTTCCCATCCTGAATCTGACATTTGCTCCAAACACAAGCCCAAGATCTGTTTTTTCCAGGTTGTCACCCAGTTCCCTTTTGACAGTTTCTCCGAAGGCGTTCTGAACTTCCATAACTTTCAGGGGAAACCCAAAATAGGGCCCAAACACCACACCTGGCTTGATTCTCCCTTTCAAAGGGATTTTATAGGAAACCAACAGAGGCACTTCGATGTAGTGGATCTTGTATTTTGATGAGATCGTTTCACCAAGATCCTCTTCGACAGCATCGAATCCTTTGACCGCGTAATTGATCTCCGGCTGGAAGCCTAACTGATTGTCGATTATTTCAATAGAGAAAAATACGCCGGCACAAAACTCATTGATAGGATCGAAACTCAGCCAGGGAATAAACCCCGAAACATTGGCCTGTGAGCGCACCATTCCAGCCCTCACACCTAGCTCTTGAGAGAAAAGATGGCTTCCAGAAAATGACAGACAAGAACATCCAAGCAATAAAATCGGCAGGAGTTTTTTCATGGTTATTCCCCTCTCCTGTTTGACATTCATCCGGAGCTCACTGTGGAAATCGAAGACCAATCCAGTACTCACTCGGCCATGAGTCGACAAGGACAATTCCCAATCCCATAGCTTGGACCGCATCGATGAGTTCCTGTGAGAATTGCCCTCTCTGAATCTTTTGTCTCAAATTTTGATCCCAGGCAACGGATTGAAATTTGGGCATAGCCCGCGATTCGGACATGGTCACATCGAAGTGAAGCATGTTGTACAAGTTTTGCACGGAAATACAGTGAAGATCGCTCCCTATGCAGCTTGATGCGACGGCAGGCGAACCATCTCCCAGCACCAAGCAGGGGTTTGTTGTATCGGGAAGATAGGCACCTGGACCGACCTTATCGATCCACTCCTGTTGGAAATTACCTGCTCCAGGAATTGAGACGCCATCCACAAAAATGCCCGAGCCCCCCAATTATCCACATTGATCGTATGACAGACCGCTGCCACATTGCCTTCTGCATCCACAGCTATTATGGCTTCGGAATGACCGGGTCTCCGGTATCCCGTTTGAGCCAAATACCTTTCAATCGCATACCATTCACCATTTTCAATTTTATCCCAGATCAATTGAGCATTTTCCTTTTTATAACGGGATTCATAGGAAAAATCCCCCTCCGGGATGAACATGCCCAAAATCTCAGGTGTGTAGGGGGCATAGAAAAATTCGCCCACACGCGAGCTATACATAAGCTTATAAAGTGCCTCGGCTGATGCGGCGGGATGATCATGGTTCATAATTTCGGCACATTCCATAAGATTGATGGCAAGTATGATATTCATGGCCCCGAGGCTCGGATATCCCAGGGCATGGATATCATATCCGTTATAAGTCGTATGAGAGGGATCTGACCAGGCGACATCGTATTCTTCCATATCCCTGAGCGTGATATGCCCCCCCTCCTGGCGGACGATGTCGACAAATTTCCGACCCCACTCCCCAGAATACATGTAATTTGCTCCGTGCAAGGAAACCTGACGAAGCGTGTGGGCCAGTTCCTCTTGCCTAAAGATATCGCCGGCTTCATAATTCCTGAATAGACCGTAGTTTCTTTTCAGGAAAATTTTACGCCCTTCAGGTAATGCACCCAGAACATGCCAATGATCGCGAATATTATCGATCATCCATGAGGTTAACGTGAATCCATTTTCTGCTATGTCAATGGCAGGGGCAAATATCTCGGCCATGGGGAGTCTTCCAAACCTGTCGTGGGCTGCTTGAACACCGGCCATGAAACCAGGCACTAGAACAGCTCTAGGGTTGGGGATACCTGATCGGGGAATTGTCAGAGGATTGCGCTCCTCCTGCGGTGTCTTGAAACAGGCATTCAGCGAATAGACTTTTCCTGTACTGGCTTCATAATAGACCATCATGTAGATCCCGGCAAAACTCACAATCTGTCCCATATTCAAAGTAATCCAGGACAGCGCGCTGGCCAAAGCGGCGTCGACGGCACTCCCGCCCCGTTCCAGAACATCGATGCCGATCTGACGAGATCGAGTAGGTCCGGTCACGATGACAGTCCCGTTGCTGCTCTGGGCAAGAGGCCAGTTTGCCCGTATGCTCGAATTCGGGTCGGGGATTCCACCATTCATCCCCTCTCCATTTATCCCGGGCAGCAGCGCAAGGGCGGCTGATACTAAAACTAATAAGAGGATTAAGACAATTTTTCTCATGAAGATTCCCCTAATGCATTCATTCCATTCGCAAACAGGAAATTTGTTCTTTTATCTTCATTCAATAGTACATAATCCTTCAAGCTAAGGGTAATTTTTTTTTTACACAAAACAATGAACCAAACAGAGTTTCCCAGGGAGAACCTCTCCGACAAAAGTGATAAAAATAATTCAGCAACAATTATGCCAATCTCCAACTCTTGCCAAATGGGATGGGCTAGTATTAAGATGAGGTACGGAGATTTTAGAATGGCAAGAACCCATATTTTAAAATTATGCCCAGTCTGTCTTTTTCTTTTTGCGATTCTGATGCCTGCCTGCAGCCCTAAAAAAGAAGTGAGCGACAGCCGGTTTTCTGTGATAGAAACGACAATCAAAGATATTCACCGGGCTTTAGAATCCGGAACCCTCACCTGCCGGGAATTGGTCGAAATCTATTTGGGGAGAATCGAGGAATACGACAAGTCCACCAGACTCAACGCTATTGTTGCTGTCAACCCTGATGCTTTGAGAATCGCAGATGAGCTCGACAATGAGTTCCGGACTACGGGCAAATTACGCCCCCTTCATGGAATCCCGGTCATCGTCAAGGATAACTATGAAACAAACGACATGCCAACAACCGGAGGCTCTATGGCCCTTCAAGGTTTCATCCCTCCGGATGATGCCTATCAGGTCCGCAAGCTTCGCGAGGCAGGGGCCATCATGCTGGCCAAATCCAACATGGCGGAATGGGCTTTCAGTCCCTACCATACGTTGAGTTCCACAGCAGGGACAACGGCCAACCCCTATGATCTGAGCAGGGTTCCAGCCGGATCGAGCGGAGGCACCGCAGCAGCCGTGGCCGCCAATTTTGGTGCCGTCGGTCTGGGAACAGATACGGGGAATTCCATTCGCGGACCGTCATCCCACTGCTGCTTGGTAGGTATACGCTCGACAATGGGATTGACCAGCCGGGATGGCATAATCCCTCTTTACCTGCGCAATGATATCGGCGGGCCGATGTGCCGGACTGTGGAGGACGCTGTCCGGATCCTGGAAGTCATCGCCGGTTATGATCCGAACGATCCCATCACGGAAAGATGTCAGGGCAAGGTTCCTGAAAACTATACTCAGTTCCTCGATGTGGACGGATTGAAGGGAGCCCGCATCGGTGTGTTCCGGCTCTACACAGAGAGGCCAAGCACTGACCCGGAAATTCTCGCTCTCTTCGAAAAAGCTATCAAGGACATCAAATCGGCTGGAGCTGATGTCCTCGATCCTTTCACCATTCCTGATTTCGGCCACCTGACCAAAGGCATCTGGTGCGATATGTTCCGGCATGACCTCAACAACTATCTGGCCTCTCTTGGGGATGCAGCTCCCATCAAAAATCTCCTCGAAGTCTACAACAAGGGATTGTTTGCCACACCCAATAAAATACGGATCTTTGAAGCCCTGCAAGTCCCCCCCCAGGAAGAACCCAAGTGCAAAGATATTTTCACCGAACCGAAAAACATTTCCTTTCGAGAGGCTGTTCTCAAAGCCATGGCCGATCAAAGAGTTGATTTTATCATCTACCCTACCTGGAGCAACCCCCCAAGAAAAATCGGGGATGACAAGAGCCCGGCTGGTGATAACAGCCAGCTTATTCCTCCCCATACGGGAATGCCGGCAATCAGCGTGCCCATGGGATTTTCCCACAAAAACCTTCCGGCAGGTCTCCAGATCGTGGGAAAGATATTCGGGGAGCCAGATTTAATCAGAGTGGCCTATGCCTATGAGCAAGCAACGCAACACCGTCGTTCCCCTCAGAGGTTTGATTAGATCACAAAATAACTCCAAAACTGAAAGGAACCGATCAGCCGAGAGGGGAGCTCTTCGTCACCTCCGATCGATGTTTTTCATCAAAACAGCTGATATCGCTCTGAAGTTTGTCAAAAATGAACAGGAGAAAGTCGATATGTTGATGATGGAATTCATGAGAACAAAAATGAAAGGCAGACGGATTCACGCATCAAGGGAGATCTAGCGTTGGCAAGAATTGGGGTGCTTTGCGGTATTTGGTCGCCTGTTCAAAAGAATAGGCTAATTTGATCAGAGTGGGCTCGCTGAAAGCGCCGGCAAAGAAAGAAATCCCCACGGGAAGTCCGAAAACAGAACCTGCAGGGACTGTGATGTTGGCATAACCCGAGACCGCCGCGAACGACGAGCTGCCGCCCAGGCCATGATCGCCGTTTACCAGGTCCGTTGTCCAGGCCGGACCACCTGTGGGGGCGATAATCGCCTCAAGCCTGTGTTGCTGAATTGTTTTGTCTATACCTTCTTTCCCTGCCAGCCGGTGATTATTCTCCAGTGCCTTAATATAGGTTTCCTCTGTTAGCGGCCCCTTTTCTTCCGCCATGAGGAATATCTCCTGCTCGAAATAGGGCATTTCCTTTTCTCTATTTCGTTCGTTGAATTCGATGATTTCTTCGAGTGTTTTAACAGGGGCTCCGGGACCCAATCGAGACAGGTACTTGTTGAGATCGGCTTTGAATTCATACAGCAGCACCTCATACTCCGAATCCCCGAATTCCCCGTCCGTCTCAAGATTGGCCGGATCAATAATCTCAGCCCCCATCTGTTTCATGATATCAATCGCCTCTTCCATCAACTCGTCGATTTTTTCGTGGAAACCGAAGGTGTTTCGGGCCACACCGATACGGGCTCCCTGTAACCCTCTGGTATCTAGAAATTGGGTGTAGTCCGCGTAGGATTTCCCCTTGCTCCTCAATGTGGACTCATCCTCTGAATCCAACCCGGTCAACACACCGAGAAGGATGGCAGCGTCTTCCACTGTTCGGGCCATGGGACCGGCCGTATCCTGACTGTGTGCAATAGGTACAATACCCGACCTGCTCACCAAACCTATGGTAGGTTTAATCCCGACTACGCCGTTAGCCGTTGCTGGACAGACGATAGAGCCGTCTGTCTCTGTCCCGATCGACACGGAACACAGATTTGCGGAAACCGCTGCGCCGGAACCAGAACTCGAGCCGCAGGGATTTCGGTCCAGGACATACGGGTTTTTCGTCTGCCCGCCTCTGGCGCTCCATCCGCTCGATGACCTTGTGGAACGGAAATTGGCCCATTCACTCAAATTGGCCTTCGCCAAAATAATTGCTCCGGCTTTCCGTAGCTGTTGGACAATAAAGGCATCCTCGGGGACTTTTGAACCGAGCAGAGCCAGAGATCCGGCCGTTGTTTGCATTTTATCCGCCGTATCTATATTGTCTTTGATGATGATCGGGATTCCGTGTAACGCTCCCCGGACACGGCCTTCCCTCCGTTCGGCATCCAACCTGTCAGCAATAGCCAGCGCATCAGGATTCAATTCCAGAACTGACTTCAACTCCTGATTGTTATGGTCGATATCGTCTATCCGGGACAAATACATCTCTGCTATTGATCGGGCCGTCAGCCGTCCTGACTGCATCTCTTCCTGTAATTCAGCAATCGTGATTTCTTCCAATTCAAAAGCATTGTTAACGATTTCATCGGCACTCGATTGCGCGCCTTTTTGGCAAGAAGAGAGTGTTGGACCCGCAATGGCCGCAGCACCTCCCAGGAATCCACAGCGTAAAAAATCCCTTCGCCTCATTTCATCCTCCTTATCACAAATTGTAGATGCAATGAAAAATGCTATTTAACGCAGATATTATCCTATTTGATCCATGTATTATTCTTTTTGTCCAGTTCGAATTCGATGACATCCTTCGGGTCAATTTTGATATACTCGATTTCCGCACGATCACTGAAATCGTACACGGCCTGATCCCGCACGGCATCCCATTCACGCACGTCTTCGGCACTATCCTTGAAATGGACCAGGATGGTCACCGGAAATCGAAGTGCGCCGTTGCGTTTAATCCAGACTTTATTGTCCATAACCCTTTCCACCTCGAAATCGAGAGTGTGTGTTGTCGTCATAAATTCATCAAAGAAGCGTGTGAAATTTTTCCCTGTGATTTCGTGGACCACATCATAAAAATCCTGCGTTCGGGGATGTTTGAATTTCCATCTCTGGAAAAATGTCTTCATGACCTTCCCCCAGACCTCATCCCCGAAGTAATTGTGAAGAGTCAGAAGCATCATTTCCGGCTTGGTATAGGTGAAGGTGAAAAATTCCCAGCCGGGTCTGTAAAGCCAGGCAGGCTGTAGAACGGTGGCCGCCTTCGGATATTTCAAGTAATAATTTCTTTCGTTATCCCGGATGGTCCGATACTCTCCTTCGTGATCCTCGAGAACATATTTCCCGATTCCATACTCAAAGGCAACGGTCGTGGCATAGCTGTTGATACCTTCGTCCACCCAGACATGGTCGGTCTCGTTGTTGGCAATCATCCCCATCCACCAGTTGTGTCCGAACTCATGAATGGTGAGACTTTCGATGTGCTTATCGCTTTCCGGCAGGGGTTCAGCTTGGTATTTCTCGATCTGATAATCCGTGTCAAAATTACCGGTTTGGAAAAGGGTCGGATACTCCATCTCTCCTGTCGTGCGGTGTTTGGAATCGATCACTGTGATCTGAGGATAGGGATACTCCCCATAATGCGTCCCGAAATAGTCAAAAGTAATCCTAACGGCCTTTAAAAACCTGTGGGCAATGGCCACATGATCCTTCTGGCACAGAAATCGAATTCGTGTCCCCTTGTGATCCTCGACAAATTCAACAAAGTCGGTGTCCGCACACCAGGCGAAATCGTGCACATCTTCACAATAGTAATGCAGTTTTTTAAGGCCTCCGGTGAGCCTTTCTTCATTGACGAGAACACCCGTTGCCCCAACCGTGAACTCCTGGGGAATTGTAATTTTGACATCATAGACGCCAAAATCAGAATAGAATTCACCGTTGGAATGGTACTGGCGGCAGTTCCATCCGTCGTCCTCATAAACACCGATCTTCGGGAACCACTGAGTCACGCTGAAAAAGTTCTTCTCATAGCCGGACCGGGATACGCAGGGCGGAAGCTTGGTTTCAAAGTCAATATTCAGAGTCAGCTCTTCATTCGGCGCAACAGGATCGGACAGTTTCACAGAGCATACGGTTTTGTCATAAGGATTACCGTCATCCGGTTGAATGAAAACCAGGTTGGAGACAAGATCAGACCCATCGGAAAGTTTTATGCCCAAAATTTTGCAGTACCCCCAGTGGCCGATGAGATATTCGGGAACTTCGGGCTCCTCCGTTAGAAGCGAGCTGTTCTCGTCGCCGAAGGCATTCTGGTAGAGGTGGAATTGCAGCTCAGCCACCCTCTGATCAGATGTGTTCCGCCAGACCAGCACCTCTTTTCCTGTCACAATCTTTGTCTCCGGATCGAGCCGGCACTCAATCGTGTAGTTCGCAATACGTTCGCTCAACGGCGGATCGAACATCTTCTGTTGTCCAGATACCATTGCCGACACACAACAGATCGCGAAAACCTGCGATAGCACCAAAACACTTTTTTTCATCGCATCACCACCTCTGAAAGATTTATATAGGATAGGATGGAGAGTGTCAAACACAGAAATAGAAATAGAATTCGATGTGTCAGGTGGTCGGGGGAAGATGGCGTCCGGCCTGCCTTTAGCCTACAATATCGTGCAAAAACACGAAGGAACGATCGCAATCGAAGGCCAGTTGGGACAGGGAACAACATTCACTATAATCTTACCCTTCAAAAAGGATGGATCTTATCCGGCCACAAAAAAACCGGATTCAAAGAATGGAATAACGCTTTCTATTCTTGTGTTTTATTCTCGACTCGGCCTCCCAGGTATTTTCCCAGGAATTCCTCCATGGCTCTGTAGAAATCGAAGCGATTTTCCTCGTTCTGGAAGCCGTGTCCTTCATTGTCTTTCACCATGTAGGGAACATCAATCCCTCGCTTTTTGAGGGCCTCGACCATTTGATCAGATTCGGCCTTGGGTACCCGGGGATCATTGACTCCCTGAGCGATGAATAGAGGAGCTTTGATTTTATCGACATGAAAAATGGGAGATCCCCGCTCCAGCAGTTCTTTGTCCTCTTCCGGATCACCGATCATCTCATACATCATATCCAGGAGAGGCTGCCAGTAGGCTGGAAAAGCCTTCAGCCAGGTGAAAATGTTGGAAATACCGACATAGTCGACGCCGCATGCGTATAAATCCGGGGTGAATGCCAGGCCCGCCAGAGTGCAGTATCCGCCATAAGAACCACCATAAATACCGACTCTTTCCGGATCGGCAATGCCTTCTGCGATCAGCCATTTCACACCATCTGTAATATCATCCTGAATGGCCAGCCCCCATTGCTTGAAGCCCGCTTCCCAGAATTCCTTGCCGTACCCGGTCGATGTCCGGAAATTCATCTGCAAAACCGCATAACCTCGGTTGGCTAGAAACTGAAGTTCGGGATTAAAGCCCCATGAATCTCTGTACCACGGGCCGCCATGGGGATTGACAACAACAGGGAGATTTTTGGGCTTCAGGCCCTTAGGGAGGGTAAGATACCCATGGATGGACAACCCATCCCGTGCTGCATAGGTAATGGGCTTCATCTGCGCCATGTCATCTTCGTTGAGCCAGGGGCTGATATCAGCCAACTTAATGAATTCTTCCGTATCGCGATTGAAGTAGTAACAGGAGCCGAAAGACCTATCGCTGTAGGTTCTCACCAGCAACTTCCGCTCATCTTTGCTCGAATCGGAAACCACAACTTCATAACCGGATAACCGTTCTTCCAGATCCTTTTGCAGCTGTTCCCTTTCGGAATCGAAAAAATGATACTGTCTTTTATCGGTGACATAGACAACACCTGTGATTATTTTCCGCTTGTCCGACCTCAACAGCCCGCTGACATCCACTTCAGGATGTTCATAAATGAGCTTTGTTTGCTCTTTTGCCTCAACATCGTACTCAAATATAGCAGATTTATCCCTACCTAGGTTGGAGGCCACATAAAGGTTTTTGTTGTCGTAAGTAAAGAATAAGGGGTTCACAGAATCCTTGAAATTGGTCGTGACCAAAACCTGGAAATCATCTTCTTCGGTATCTCGGTAGAGCAAACTGGAATTGATTCCGTCTGAGGTTACGGCCACCCTCAATTTTCCATAGTGGTCGGTTTGCCAGCCCATGATATTTCCCGGATTTTGAGCAACCATCTCCATTTCGCCGGAAATGATGTTGATCCGATACACATCAAATATGCGGGGATTGCGCTTGTTCATGCTGATCAACATGTGCTCTTCATCCTCTTCCAGTTCATCCACCAGCCGGACCTGGACTTTCTCGAAGGGAGTGAGTTGTTTCTCTTCGGATCCATCAATATTGACGGCATAGAGGTTCCAGTTTTCGTCCCCTTCTCGATCCTGAATGTAGGCAATACGGGAATTGTTCGCCCAGAAATAGCCGACAATATCTCTTTCGGTTGAGTTGGTGATGCGCGTTATCTTGTCCTCCCCCACTTTTTGAACATGAATATTCAAACGGGTTTCCCAGGGCATTAAAAGGGCAAAATGCTCTCCATCAGGAGAAAGGGAAAAACCGGCTTTTTCCGGATTGCGGAAAAAATCTTCCAAAGGAATAAGGCGGGGCATTTCCTCTTTAGGTGCACATCCTAGGATAAAAATGGTTAACGAAACGAATAATGAAGCGATTCTCACACGCATACGGTCCTCCTCGTAAAAATCTTAAGCATATCCTGTCCTCCAGTTTATACCCGATAACATACAATAAATATTCAATCCAAGTCCACTAAACGACAAATTCTTCAAATGGGTTCAAAACATGAAAACCATAGCACAATTTAAAAAAATGCGGTGTCCGATAAGGAGATATTCTGGGGGCAGAGAAAATTATTTATCTATATACAGGAAATCTTACAGCCTGACATCGAAATCCAAATCGACAGCATAGACCCAGCAATTCACATTCTTTTTTATCATTAGCCGAGGAATTCTTCAGGAATTTCCAGGATACGGGCAATGTCCAAAACCCTGGATTTTATATCAAAACCCAGGGAACATCGGATTTCACACCTCTGGCAGCTCTTGCAGTGTATATCTTCAGAGGTCCAAGAACATAACGTTTCTCTGGCTTTTTTCGGTTCCCGATAACCGAAGGCATACATATAGCTTCTCATTAGAGTGGGGATATCCAATCCTTCTGAGCATTGCCGCAGGCAGCTGCCGCACTGCTGGCAGTAAAGCCCTGAAAGACCGAGCTTTTCTCCAAGCTTAAGGTCCTTTTTTTCCTCTGGAGCTAGGGTCAAATCCTCCATGACCGAGAGGTCTTCCATCATCTCTTCATAGTTGGCAAACGCGGGTACCGCCGTGTGCACATTCTCGTCCTGAAGCACCCACTTGAGGGCAGCTTTTTGATTGATCATCTGCGTGCGATCTTTATCCCAGTAGACTCCAGCCTGAGTCTTCATAGCAATGACTCCCAGCCCTGCCTCAGCAGCCTCCCGAACGGCAGCTTGGATGTCTCTATGATAGGTCTTTCTAAAGTTATATGCCGTAAGGACAACATCCCAGACTTTGCTTTCCACAGCAGCCCGAATGGCCTCTGGTTCGTTTCTGTGCATGGTAATACCGATGAATCGAGTCTTCCCCTCTCTCTTAAATTTTTCACAAACCTGCATGTAAGGCTCATAGAGAGCGAATTCCCGGGAATAGACATCGCCGATATAATAAATATCCATATAATCCAAACCGAGACGTTTCAAACTGCCCTCGAATTCATCGGCCAAGATCCTGGGAGTGAATTTTTTCCTGATATCCTCAAAGCTATCAACCTGACCCGTATGTTTATACCATCCCACGGATGTGGCAATCACAAAAGAGTCTCTCGGAAGACTCTTGAACGCTTCACCCAACATGCGCTCGTGATTCCCTTCTTCGTAGGTATTCGAGGTGTCTATATGAACGATGCCCTCATCGAGGGATGTGTGCACTAAGTCGAGCGCTTTGGCTGCGCCCATGCTCACAATGGGGAGCTCAATCCCTGTTCGGCCAAGCGTGCGGTAGACGAATTTCCTCTCTTTCTTCTTCTCTTCCCCTTCATGTGGAGAACAAACAGTGTTCGAGAAAAGGGCTGCCCCTGCAAGGCCGGCCGCCCCTTTTTGCAGAAATTTCCTCCGTGAGGTTAGCATATCCTTTTTCATTGATGACCCTTTCGTCGTTTTTTTGCTCTTAGGTTTCTCGAAAAGCATAACAACTCCTCTCAGATGAGTCAATCAGTTCGGTTTGACGCCAGCAGCAGAAAGATTCATTGGAGAAAAAGGATGAAAAAAATTATAATTTATGAAATCAAATAGCAAGAGCTTCACACAGCGCAGTGTTGACACAAAGCTGCTCTTTTTAAAGGAGGTGCATTTATGGTGAAACGACAACCTCAATCCTTGCCAAAGAAAATCTTATGGCTATCCCTTATCATCCTTGCCCTTCAATTCTTTTTGCTTTTTGCTCGAGATGAAAACAGCACTTATGATGCAAATTGGAGTCCGTACCAGGTCAATCCGCCTTTGGAGGTTCAAAGCATCCGTGTGAGTGCTTTTTATTTGCCCATGCGGGACGGCATTAAAATTGCAGTCAATCTTTACCTTCCGAAAGAGCTCGATCCGGATGCTAAACTCCCCACAATTCTCTTCGCTACACGCTACTGGAGAGCGGCGGATGTGCGCTTGCCATCGGGGGAGAAACAACCCAGTATCGGATTGCGAATAAGGAAATTTTTGGCCAACGGATACGCTTATGTGGCCATGGATTCTCGCGGCACCGGAGCCTCCGAAGGAGTATGGCCCTGTCCGTGGGCGCCTGATGAGGTCAAGGATTACGGGGAGGTTGCCGATTGGATCATCAACCAGCCCTGGTCAAACGGACGAATTGGAACGGCAGGTGTTTCCTACAACGGGACTACAGCCGAGATGTCGGGTATCAACAGGCATCCGGCCATTAAAGCCATCGTGCCTGAATTCTCGCTCTACGATGCTTACGCGGACATCGGTTTACCGGGAGGCATTCACATGTCGGAATTCACGAGAAAGTGGTCGGAGGGAAACGCAATGCTCGATCAAAACACTTCTCGCGAGATTACGCGCGACGGAAAAGTTCAAGCTATCGTGAAGGGGGTTATGCCTGTCGATGAGGATACGGACGGCGCTATTCTCCAAAAAATTGTCGCTAAGCGCCTTTACAACTGCAACGTCTACGAGGCAGCCCTCCACTCCCAATTCATCGAAGACGTCTGGATCTGTGATCCATCAATCACCATGTTTGCCTTCAGCCCCTGCGGTCATCAAGAAGCTTTCAGAGAAACGGGAGTTCCCATTTACGGTTACAGCGGGTGGTTCGACGGTGCCTACCCACACGCGGCCATAAAGCGCCATCTGACCATACAAAATCCCGGATCCAAACTAATCCTCGGCCCCTGGAATCACGGCGGCAGCTACAACGCCAGCCCTTCCGTCCAGGGTGAAACCCGGTTTGACCATGTGGCCGAGCTCATGCGTTTTTTCGACCACCATCTCAAAGACAAAGATACCGGCATCGACGGCGAAGCGCCCATCCACTATTACACCATGGTCGAGGAGAAGTGGAAATCAGCCGAAAGCTGGCCACCGAAAGCCGGTGAATTTATTTACTTTTTCTCAAGCGGACACAGCCTCAGTACAGAACATCCCTCGAAAGAAGAGGCCTATGATCAGTACAAGGCAGATTACAGCGCAGCCACGGGGCTAAGCTCCCGTTGGGATACGCTGCTGGGAGGCAATCCCGTTATCTACCCCGACAGGGCTGAAAAAGACAAGAAGCTCCTCATCTACACTTCTGATCCTCTCCAAGCGGACATGGAGGTAACCGGACATCCCATCATTACTCTCTACATCGTATCGACGGCATCTGACGGACAGTTTTTCGCCTACCTGGAGGATGTGGATGAAAAAGGGAAGGTTACCTATGTCACCGAAGGAGAGCTGCGGGCACTCCACCGCAAAATAAGCACAGATCCCCAGCCCTATAAAAACGTAGTGCCCTACCACTCGTTTAAGCGCAAAGACGGCGAACCGCTCATACCAGGAAAAGTTACCAAGCTAGTCTTTGACTTGCTGCCGACATCGTATTTGTTCAAAAAGGGCCATTCCATCCGAATTGCCCTTGCTTCGGCAGATAAGGATCACTTTGCACCATCGGCATTTGCCCCTCCGGTTATAAAGTATTACCGAGATCAAGGACACTCTTCTCATGTGACTCTGCCGGTGATCGAACGCTAAACTCTCCCCTAAGGATAAGGGAAGGTAGGTTGAGATAAAATCCAATCAAGTAACTTGAAACAGCCTGAACTCAACTTTAAAATTGAAATCAACTTCAAAGTTGGTTCGATAATTGCTTTCAATTTTCTTCCCCAATTATTCAGGAGGTGAAGATGAACATATCATGGAACGCTGTAAAAATATTTTTCATTGCGTTAGTACTGAGCCTCATCGGTTGTCAGTCGAGCCAGGACTTCGAAGTATTGAGAGCAGAGCTATTGGACATCCATAAAAAATTCATCGAGGCTCACTTAGCTAAGGATGTCGATTTTTTTGTTCATGATCTAGCCGAAGATTACGTCTTCGTCGCCAGGGGAGAGATAAGCCATCCAACGCCTGAAGAGATCAGATCCAATATGAGTGACTATCTCAACAACACAGAGTTCTCTGAGTACAGAAACTTGCAGGAACCCCTGATCGGCTTTTCAAGAGATGGCTCGCTTGGATGGTCCATCGTGAAGGTAAAGGTTACTGGAAAGCGCCGCCTGGAGGATGGCTCTGAAAGGGACACTGACTTCATCTGCGCCTGGATTACTTTATTTGAAAGGCAGGGGGATAAATGGATGCGGCTGGGTGAGGTCTCCTCCTTCAAGTAGCACAAGAAAAAGGCTGAATCATTCCCTGTTTAATTTGTCGTTATCGGCAAGAACGGCAGCCACATAATCCAGGCCTAACGACTTCAGGGTCTCTTTTTCGGGCCAACCTGTCTTGGCATCCCATCCCTCGAGTTTATAATATCTCGTCTTGAATTCCTCGAATTTGCCTTTATCCAAATGCCGTCCGTCGACACGGACGTACTCCCACTTGCCATCTTTTCTTCCCGGGAGCCAAGCCGAGGGCCAACTGGGCTTAAAGGGCTGTTCATAAATATAATCAGCAAAATGAACCATATCCCGGTGCCGGCCCTGCAGCGTCCAAATGGCATTGTCCAAATTCCAAATTTTGCGCCCGAGTTCCATTCCTTCCAAGAAGCTGATATCCTGGCCGGTGACAGCGCTGAGATATAAGGGCTCTCCCTCCCCCGTGGTTCCTCGGCCGTCCGGAGTATCTTTTCTGATGAAATCCGGCCAGCGGTAATCGCAATAGAGAGCGGACTGTTTCCAAAAGCGGGTGTAATGTCTAAACCATGCCGAAAGCTTAGCCAAATGATCGGAGTAAATATTTTCCGAGCTGTAATCCAACATCAGGGGATTTCCTTCATAGGGTGCCAGCTTCTCGGCTATGATCCTGGTCACCCATTCGGCCTCGTAAGGCAGCGGTTTTCCCTCCCATATGGCCCGGCTGGGCTCCCAAAACAGGAAATTGAAATCATGTTCGTTGGCATCCCGGTCGCCGAGTATGGAGGCATAACCCCAACTCACCTCTCCCCTGGGATCGTAAGCATGCTCGGGAAGCCCCCAATAGGGATAAGGCAGTACTCCACTTTTTAAATCCTTATCCAAGCGACCCCATGTTTGGGCGGCTCTATAGAATCCGTCGGCAAAAATGTCGCCGACACCATCTCTGTAAGCCATCACCCGGAGAAATTCCTCTATAAATCCTGTCTCCCCCATCTTATCGAAGGGGAGTTTACAATCGATCTCCTTTCCCGGTCCCGCAACACCCATCTTGTAGAGCTTATAGAGGTATTCCATCCCCCGCCAGGCTTCATAGGCATTCACGCCATATTTTTGCAATGAATCCGTGGCCTTGAAGGCGGCCTCGGTCGTTTTGCCGCCATGTTTAGCTCTGTCGTAAAAAGAATAGAAGGTTTCCACACATTGAGATTCATTCCCGATTCCGGATTCATAGCGATTCCGGCAGCCCTCATAACACCCGGTACAGGATTGAATCCGCGCCTGTTCCGGTCTATCCCAGAACATAAAATCGTGAGGATCTCGCTCACCCTTTTCATAATCGACATGAAAGCCAAACTTTTTACGAGCCTGCAGGCGGGCCTCCAGGAGCGCGCCCGGATTGCCCACTGGAATGCTTTTGGTGCCGATAACGCTGATGGCTTTCAGGTTTTTTGATCCCCAGATGCCCCCGAATCCACCCTGTCCGACGGCATTGCCGGCATCATGGATCAAACACCCCACCCGGCTCTTTCTTTCTCCCGAAGGCCCGATGGTCAACACAGCAGGCCGTTGTGTGGTCCTCTGACCCATTGCTGTCTCGCCCACCGGCAGCCATTGGCCGAATCGGCCTCCACCGCAGACTTCATTCCATATTTGAAGCTGGGTCTGCATCGTGTCCAGGCCCCATAATTCCTTGGCACTTTTGAACTCGACCTTTTCATTCCTGATATCTACCCAGACCGGGCTGTCTGCTTTTCCTTCGATGACGATGCCATCCCATCCGGCAAACTTCATCATGGGACCGAAACGACCGCCAAAATTCCCCCGGGTGAACCATTCAATGGGAGATGCCTGAACCCCAATCCCCTGCACTTCGGTCCTCCCTGATGCCGCCGGTGCCAGGGTGCCACTCAAAGGCGAGGTCATAATGATTATGATGTTCTGTTCGTCAAACCCGCTTATGGCCTTATCCTGCACAAAATCCCAAAAAATCGCAGAGCCCATTCCATGTCCGCCAATCCATAGCTCGTACTGTTCGGTTTCCAGAGCAGATATTTTTCTGTTCGTTAAATCCAATCTTAAGATTTTCCCCATATGGCCTTTCATGTCTCTCCCCTTTCCAGACACATGTGGTTTCCGGCCTCACTCATGCGGCCTCCTTAATCCTCGACAGAGAAACCCAGTTTCTTCCAGCCTTTTCCTCTCAAATTAACGTTATAACCCATGTCACCCACCTGATCCGGTATCTCTTTCGTAAACATCAAGGCCCCCAGGGGACACAGCTCAACGCAAGCCTGTTTTCCTCCAGGCCCACCGGCTTGATTCCAATAAGGCGTATCCAGACACAGGTCGCACTTCAGCGCATGCTCTTCAATGCCGTCCCAGCTAGATCGTGAGGGTGTATACGGGCAGGCGACGATACAGCTTTCGCAGCCGATGCACTTCCTCTCGTCGATTCGCCTGATGTTGCCATTCTCCTTGTCTACAAACAAGGCCTCGGTCGGACAGGCCTCCACGCACTTCGGGTCCACACACTGCCGACACTGTGATATGTCCAGATCATCGGGATATCCTTCAAAAGGATTCTGGAGTATCTGGATCCTCGACAGGGAAAGGCTCTCTTCCCCCTCGTGGGCCAGAGAACAGGCGAGCATACAGGTCAGACATCCCTGACATTTTTTTGTATCGACCAGAAGATAACCTTCAGAGGCAGGGACAGCGGCTATTCCATTCTTCAACCAAACAAACTCCTTCAGCGCACCGCCTGTGCCGAGGAGCACTGCCATATTTCCGGAGATTTTCATGAACTCTCTCCGTGTAATGCCCGTATTCCTGCTCGATTCCTTACTTTTGTCTCTGCTCATTCCTTTATCCTTTTGGTGATCAAGACTCAAGCGAGTTCCCAGTCAACCTCTTTATCACCATAATAAGGCAAATCCCTCCCCATTTCATTTAGGGCAAAAATCACTGTTCTGTTATTTCTATTCCCACAATTGGCTACAGAATAATAATTTGGGTTGTAGCTGTCAATTGTGTTGGGGCAAAAATTGTTGATTTTGTGATTATTATCGATATAATCCCACTTTGAAAGCAAAAAAAACTGGAATTAGACGCAATAACCATGTCAACCTGCGATGCCTGATATTTCAGGAACCTCCCCGCCAGAATGACCGCCAGATTCATGGGCCAGGATATCAGCTAGGGCGGTGTATGGAAAGATGTGCGTGAGGCTAATGGAGGCACAGAACAGGATTTCACAACAGGAACACCGACCAAAGCCACCCTGCTTTGTTTTGAGCACACCCCATACTCCTGCCCACTCTTTCTTAAAACAAAAGAACCATTTCTTTTCTGAGACGTTGTATAGTTGAAATCTGTGAAATAAATCTAGCCTGTGTGCATCTTTTGGTAATAAGATCGATAATAGGAGGGCAAAGCGATGAGTCATAAAACCTTTTCCCTATTTGGAAACATTCAAATTCTTCTAACGGTGCTGTTGATATTGTCCGGGGCATCAAGAGCCCAGAACATTTCACTTGATAATGACATAAAAGAGATTGATACCTATCTTAACGAAAAGTTTCCCCAGGACGGGCCCGGGGCCGTTGTGCTTGTGGCCAAAGATGGGGAAATTATTATGCGCAAAGCCTACGGCATGGCCGACCTGGAATTAGGCGTCCCATTAAAACCGGAGATGGTGTTCCGCATCGGTTCGATTACGAAACAGTTCACCGCTGCCAGCATCATGATGCTAGCTGAACAGGACAAGCTCTCTTTGGGTGATGATATCACACAATTCATCCCTGATTATCCTACTCGAGTTCATAAGATCACCATCCATCACCTCTTGAACCACACCTCGGGCATTAAAAGCTTTGACGAAGTTGAAGACTTTTATACCAACATCAGGAATGACTTTGCACCCCTGGAGTTTGTGGACACATTCAAGAATGAACCCATGGACTTCGAACCCGGAGAGCAGTTCAAATACAACAATTCCGGCTATTTTCTCCTGGGAATCATAATAGAGAAAATATCTGGGATGACCTATGAGGAATTTGTGCATCAGCGAATTTTCAAAAGCCTTGGGATGACAAACTCCTATTACGGAAGTCACAGTCGCATCATTCCAAATCGCGCCTCCGGATATCAGGAAACTGAAAAGGGGTTTATGAATGCGGATTATCTGAGCATGTCCCAGATGTATGCAGCAGGGGCTCTGCTCTCCACTGCGGACGACATGTGGACCTGGACCAAAGCTCTCCATTCGGGCCAAGTGGTTTCTCATGAATCTCTTGAACTGATGACCGCACCCACACGCTACGGGGAGGGGAAAACCGAGGGTTACGGATACGGATTATGGCTCAAACCCCTGTTCGAGGAAAAAACTGTTGAGCACAATGGTGGAATCAACGGATATCTCACGCATGCCCTTTATCTGCCAGAGAGGAAAATTTTTGTGGCCCTCTTGACCAATGCCCTCGTTGTCGCAGACGCCCCTTTCCTGGCGCGTTGGACCGCAGCCCTGCTGTGCGGGAAGGATGTCCACAGAAAAAAAGCCATCACCCCGGATTCCAAGGTCCTGGATGATGTGGTCGGTGTTTACAAAATATCCGAAGGTGAATTTTTGACTATCACCAGGGAAGAGACCAAACTTTTTTCGCAAAAAACCGGAGGTCAAAAAGTAGAGTTTTTCGCCTCATCGGACACTGAATTCTTCTATGAATATAGCTTCGCTCATTTCACTATTGTCAGGGATGATTACGGTAAAGTCATCAAGATGGTGATGCACGGTCAGGGGCCGGACGAGGAAGCCTTCAAAACCAGCCAGAAACCGGTCATAAGAGAAGCAGTCGAATTGGGGGTTGACACATTTAGTGATTATGAGGGCGAGTATGCAAGTGAGGAAGGGATAGAAATCACAATCAGACAGAAAGAAGGAAAATTCTATGCTCAACTCAAGGATCAGCCTGAGTTCGAGATATTTGCCGAAGGCGCAAACACCTTCTTCTTCAAAGTCGCTGATGCGCAATTGGAGTTTATCAGAAACGAAGAGGGAAAAGTCACGGGCCTCCTCATCCACCAAGGGGGCAGAACTCTGACAATGAAACGCAAATGACGAGTTCTCACGGCAGCTAAGAGTTATGCTTTAAAATTCCGTCATCAGCAAAAAAGTGTCAATTGTAGTACAATTAATTCAATGCGACAAAAGACGATTTCAGGTTCGTAATGAGTTCCGGAATTAAGAAGAGGTCGATATGAAACTAAAGATCATGGGAATTATCGTTTTATCGGGAGTATCTTTTTGCTGTGTCATTTTCCAACGGCCCTTTGCACCTAAATTCATGGCGACAGGTGTTCATGAAAATGCTCGAAATATGAGTGAAGCTGAATGTCTGTCCTGCCATCGCGATGGAAAAGAAGGTGCCCCGATAGCTCCCAAGTCCATGCTGGAACGAAAAAACTGCAATGCCTGCCATTTGAAAGAATAGGCTGGGAAATAATTCCAGTCCCCTCATTAGCCTGGAGGGAATCCCGCAAGTACGCCTCACGCAAGCCACGAACAAACCTCTAAATTGCAGGAAATAACTGTAAAATCTCATCGTTGAAGAATTAAAAAAAGAGAACAAAGATAATTATGAGAACAAGGATAACGAAAAGAAATTTATTCATGGCCTCTCTCCCAAATCTTTACCCAATTTTTTCTGCACACACTCTCAGATTTCAATATAAGCACTAAGTGGCCTACCCACAAGTTCCAATTATGCACTATTTTCAGCCATCCAATTTATAGAACAGCGCTAGCATCTCTGTGAGAAACGGTTATCTTTTCTTGACATTGATAACTATCTCAATAAAAATAAGGCTGCGGGCAAAAAAACAAAGCAATGATGGTCGAGCAGCCTAACCAGAATTGACTGATATAAGGGCCAATATCTCTTTTTTTTCATAGATTTACGAGGAGGGAAAAATGGATACAATACTCAGGATCGATATGAGTGCGGAGAGTGGTCCTTCTATAAAGAAAGAAGCTATCGGTGATTATGCAGGTCTTGCGGGCAGGGGCCTCACCAGCGCCGTTATTTCCAAGGAAGTGGATCCTCTCTGTCATCCCCTGGGTGCGGAAAATAAGCTTGTCATCGCGCCGGGGATGCTCAGCGGAACAACGGCGGCCATGTCCGGACGGATTTCCGTGGGATGCAAAAGCCCGCTCACGGGAGGAATTAAGGAAGCCAATGCCGGCGGGCAGCCATCTCAAGTGCTGGCCCGTCTGGGATATGCAGCCATTATCCTGGAAGGGCGTCCTCTGAGAGATGATCTTTACAAGATTATCATCAACAAAAATGGAGTTAAAATTGAAAAGGACAACAGCCTGAAGCTGCTTCCCAACTATGATCTTGTCGAAAAATTGAAAACGCAGTACGGAGATAAGATTGCGGTTATCTCCATAGGGCCTGCGGGAGAAATGAAGATGTGCGCGTCCTCCATTGCCTGCACAGATATGGAGCTGCGGCCCACAAGACATGCGGCCCGCGGCGGTGTCGGCGCTGTCATGGGCTCCAAGGGGGTTAAGGCCATCGTCCTGGACGATACGGGTATGTCATTCCGTCAGCCCAAAGATCCGGAAAAATTTTTGGCTGCCAACAAGAAGTACGTAGAGGGGCTGCAAAAACACTCCGTTACCGGCGAGGCATTGCCCGCCTACGGCACAAACGTTCTGGCAAACATCATCAATGAGGCTGGCGGCTATCCCACCAATAACTTCAGCAGAGGCCAGTTTGAAGGGGTCTCTAAAATCAGCGGCGAAACACAGGCTGAATTGGAAGTGAAGAGAGGGGGTCTTGCCACGCATGGGTGTCACCAGGGCTGCACGATCAAATGTTCCGGAATCTTCAATGACGAAAACGGAAACTACCTGACCAAGCAGCCCGAGTATGAGACAGTCTGGGCTCATGGAGCCAATTGCGGTATCGATGACCTGGATATCATAGCCCGGCTTGATTATCTGGATGACAACTACGGGCTGGACACCATCGAGATGGGGGCGACTATCGGCGTGGCGATGGAGGCAGGTCTGGCCCCGTTCGGAGACGGCAAAGGAGCCATCCGACTGCTCGAGGAAGTGGGGAAAGGCTCCCCGCTGGGAAGGATTCTCGGAAACGGCGCAGCCATAACGGCCAGAGCCTTCGGCCTTGAACATGCTCCAGTTGTCAAAGGGCAGGCTATGCCAGCCTATGATCCACGGGCGATTAACGGCATCGGCGTTACCTACGCCACAACACCGATGGGCGCTGACCACACGGCCGGATATGCTGTGGCCACGAACATCCTTCAGGTAGGCGGATTCGTCGACCCGCTGAAATCCGAGGGCCAAATGGAGCTTTCCAGGAACCTGCAAATTGCCACTGCAGCCGTTGACGCGACAGGGATGTGTCTCTTTATCGCCTTTGCCATCATGGACCAGCCTGAAACCTTTCAGGCCCTGATTGACCTGATAAATTCCTTCTACGGCATGTCCCTCACAGCAGATGATGTAACGGAACTGGGGAAAACAATCCTGACCATGGAGTTGGATTTCAACAAGAGAGCGGGATTCACAAAGGAGCATGACAGGCTTCCGAGCTACTTTTATAAGGAAAGCATCCCTCCTCATAACGCGACCTTTCTGGTAAAAGAAGAAGAGCTGGATCAGGTCTTCAACTGGTTGACCTGACTGTGCCCTATTGTGAAGGCCAGATGATCGGGGATAACACTGGGATCAGAACAAATCGTCTCAATTGCAGTTTCAAGGCCAGTGCGAGAGATAATCCAGATGAATGATTCATATGATGCGCTTGCCATCCGTGGCGATGCCAAATTGTTTCCGGAAATGAATATGATTCTTCAAAATGGATTTTATCTGATCGCCCCCATCGGGAAGAGTCTGCGAGATATTCTTCTTTACTGGGGCTTAAGCCATGAGTACATCGAATCGCAAATCAAAACGATCTTCCGCAATTCCCACCCTGTTGATGACATAGACAAAACACATCTATCCGAAGGGGATGTCATAGGGCTCTCGGGTCCGATGCCGGGTCTGGTTGGGGCGATCTTTCGATCAGGGAGCTATCTTTCTCCCTTCAGGAGTACCATATCTTCGTTGCCGGACGATATTGCCGAAGTTGACACAGAAGGATTTATACAACTGAAGGTGTTCAATGTCGTGCTAAAAGAAACGGGAAAGTTTTTCCTTGAGAGAGGGATATACATGAAGAGCTCCCTCCTGAAGGAATTCTTTGAACAGAAAAACAGCAGCTTCTATGATCACTGCAAAGCTATACTGTTGAATAACAAGTCTGTGGATCTCAGATCAGGAAACCTGAGGGAACTCAATTTTTCTAGTGATTTGGTTTTCTTGACTGTGAACAAAGCATGAAAGTGAAAGTCAAGCTTTTTGCTACTCTCCAGAAAGACCGGTTTAAAATGCGCGAACTGGAATTCGATGAGAGTATAACCGTGGCTGAGGTTTGTCGCAAGCTAGGTATCCCTAGGAAAAAAGTCTCTATAATATTTGTAAACAACACCCACGCCGGACACGATCGGCCCCTTGAGGAAGGCGATGAACTGGCGCTGTTTCCGCCGATCGGGGGTGGATAGGCAATGCTGCTAACGGTAAAAATGACAAAATCGATTGAAGAGAATAAATTTTTTGCTTGAATGTCGTTTCATCTTAGTATATTTATATGGACTGAGGATAAGAAAACGGTATCTGATTTACATTTAAGGAGACCTTAAATGGGAAATAAAAAAAATTGGCTTTGGTTTTTGCTTTTTGGATCCATCTGGGGAATGAGCGAAGTTTTTGCCGGCGGAATCCTCTATGCCAGTGACATCCCCCATTCCTCAATATTTCTGACTGCCTGGGCCCTGTTCATTCTGGCAGCAGCCAGAGGGATCGTGAACAAGCCTGGTTCGTCTGCGGCGATAGGCAGTATTGCAACTCTGTTTAAGCTGGTCAACGCCTCACCCTTCATCTGTCATCTTTTGGGCATCTTCGCCTTGGGAGTGGCTTTTGATGTGGCCGCATCCCTGTTGATGAAAAAAGAACGGCGGTCGGTCCTCTGGAAATCTCTAACGGGCGTTGTGAGTGCCTATGGCGGGTATGCTCTCTTCGCCCTGGTCATCACCTATATCGTCCGCTATGATATGTGGATTCAGGGAGGATGGCCCAAGGTCGCCAACCACATCTTCGTAAGCGGCAGCATAGCCGCGTTGGCTGGAGCTGTGCTTGTGCCTCTAGGCTACCTGGTCGGACTCAACAGCGGAATCCTGGTTGAGCGTCATTCTCGCTATGCCTACGCTGCTTCCATGGCCGGCGTCGTCGTCCTCTGGGTTTTGGGACGGTTCGTCGGCTGACTTTTCTGCTTACGAAGAGAGAGACAGATAAAATACGACTCCCTCCTCGTTATTACCCTTACTAAGCTTTTCAAGTTTTTTCCAGACTTATAAGGAAAAGACAGAATGGAGAGAGTTGAATACTATCATGAGGAACAAACATCATTTCGAAGCTCAGGCTCAGGAAAAATACGGCATGAGGAGGTAAGCTGATCCTAGGGCGGCAAAGACAGATTTGTGTGAGCAATGCAGAGGCCACCTTGAGAGCCACGGCCTCTACGGCGTCCCGGTCCAGGGCCTGCTGATCCTCGCCCACAGGAATTTAAGTCTGGATAGAGCGTTGGAAGGGATAGGATAGACAATCAGCCACATCACTGGCTTCGGCTACTGTCTATGTCTATGACTCCATACCAGTCATTGTACGTGATATTTGTTTTGTACTTCTCCGAAAGTCTCTGAAGTAACCCGATGATTTCTCGGCCGCGCTCACTTGCAGCCAGTCGCGGCGAGCCCATCCGCTCACCCTTCACATGCAGAGTGACGGGAATGAGCTCAATCCTTCGCACCTTCTTGTCCCTAATCGTAAATCTGGCGAGGTAGGTCTCAGCTTCTTCCTTCGGATCCTGTCCGCGAAGACGGGGGTCGACGTCTTCATACCCGGAAAGACTCTCCTGATCCCGGGAGAAGACAATGGCAGGAATCTTATTCGGCGTTTTCCATTGATAGATAAAATTACCCTGGCTGTATAAGATCGGTTTCCCCTTGTAGATCTCTATTCCCCTCAACACGTGCGGTCCATTCCCTAGAACAATATCCGCTCCGGCGTCCACAGCCCGATGAAAGACGGGCCTTTGATGGAGGGGCACCGTATCCGGAATGCCGTAGGCCCGTGCGTGTTCGACCCAGTGAACATGAAAATGAGCCAGGACGATATCGGCATGTCTTTTGGCCAGGACGATACTGTCTTCCATAGCCTTAACTTCTTCCTCCACAGGAGCATGAATTGCTGTGGTGCTTCCATCCTCCTGTTCGAGCAAAACCTTCGGCGCGTAAACTGTTGAAATCACCGGACCATCCTTGGGCGGGCATATCTTCCAGCCGGCAGAGTAGTTGGATAGCAGGGCAAACTTTGTCATATAAATTTGCCTCTTATCCGGGGCTCGAGCCTCCTGATGATTCAATCCGGCACCTGCATAACCAATACCGCTTCGCTTGAGAAACTTGAGACAGTCTTTAAGCCCGTCCGGGCCATAATCCAGCTGGTGATTATTCCCCAAGCTGACCATATTGATGCCAATTTTGGCAATCTCCCAGGCGAATTCCCTCTCCCGGCGAAAATCATAGGTCCCTTTTTGCTCATCTGGTTGTTCATTTATGGACATTTCGAGATTTCCGTAAGCGATATGAGCATCCTGCATGATCCTGTAAAGATTTTGATACTCCGGTTCTTCATAACCACTGATTTCTTGGTTGAAGATCATATCGCCCACGGCTGTCACAATGATATCGCCTTTCTCTGCTTCAAGGAGCTTGGAAACTCTCAGCTCCCATTTGTCCCCATCGGACTGAATGACATCACTCACTTTTTCAAAACTGGGAGCCAGCGTACAAAATAAGGCGGCTAAAACAAACGCAATCCTACCAAAGCCTGTTTGGAAGTGCCATCTTGATAAATTCATGTGGATACCTCCGGTGCCTCACAGGGCCATCATTTCATCCTTTGCAGCGACAATACATTAATCATAATTCGGCCGTGAGTCAAATGACCGGCATTTCCTCCAAACGCGGTTCTTTACTTCCCGTGATTCTTCATATACTATAGGAGCCTTTTAACACCTAACATTCTTCATGACAATTGTCATTAGTTTCCATGAATAGCTCAGTTCACAGACTAAATTAAAGTGCACAAGATATACATTGCAGCATTGGCTGCCACATTCATGGTGGTTCTCTTTTATGTCAGCTATATATTACGCATAGGCAATCGCAAAGACTACAGCCGTCTATTGGCTGCATTTTTACTGGTCATTCCGTTGAGCCCCCTCGCCAACTACACATTAAAGCCAGTGCTCGATGATCTGGTTCGATTGATTATCAGCAAGGAATCTGGAATCTATAAATTCATTACCATGGCCTATGCACCCCTAATATCAGAGCCGATCAAACTCCTTCCCCTGGTTTTGCCATTTCTGTATCATCGGGTCAACAAAGATAACTTTGTTTCATTCGGGATGGCCCTCGGCGTAGGCTTCGGTATTGGGGAGATTTGGCTGTATGCATTCCGTTCGAGCCAAATCCCGAGTGATTCCTATCTCCCCCTCGGGTATGTCCTTCTAGGCTATATCTCTGAATGGTTGATGGTCTGCCTCCTTCATGGAGCGTTCACATCGCTCGTCCTCTGGCGATTGCGTCGGGGAATCGGATGGGGCCTGGCTGCAGCCATGGGGCTTCATTTGCTCGTCCACTTTCCTCGCAATCTCTTTAACATGAATATCGGAAGCGCAAGCCGCCAACTTTTAAGATTCTACATGCCTCTTCATTTAATCTTCTTCTTTATACTCATGGTCCTTCTACTCATTTACTTGCGGGCCGGTAAACAAGGTTTACGCCAGATTTTCTCGGGAGCAAAAATCGAATGCCCTGAATGCAAAGCTTCCTACAAAAGATCCTACTGGATGACGCATCTATCGACAAAAGACATCGAAAAATGCCCTCATTGCGGCCATCAAAACACGATCGATTTTAAAGAAAAACCTTAAAACAAAAATCCTGCACTGCATCTGAATCTTCAAGTATGCACCATCGCTCTTTTGATCAATCATCAAGCACGTCGATGTGTGTTTAAGGGCTCTCTTTCGTTGTGAACCTTGATAAATTTATCTTGATGAATTAATTCAGAACCATTAAGGTATATTTAATAGAGCTATAGAGCAGGATGAGGGACAAGTGCCGGCAAAGACAATCTCGGTGAAAGATCTCGAGTACCGTTACGGTGCGACCCATGCCGTGCAGGGAATAAGTTTCGAAGTGGCAAAAGGGGAAATTCTCGGCTTCCTGGGTCCGAACGGAGCTGGAAAAACAACAACGGTCAAAGTTCTCACGGGTCTCCTCCCCCCTTTCAAGGGAGAAGTCATGATATTCGGCAAAGACATTGCCCGCAACACCAAAAAAATTCAGGCACGAATCGGCGTGAGCTTTGAGAAGACAAACCTTTATGAGCAAATGACAGCCGAGGAAAACCTCAAGTTTTTTGCCCGTCTTTTCGGGATAAGGCACGTCGATTCGTTCCATCTCCTCGAGCGAGTCGAACTCACAGGTAAAGAAAATGACAGGGTGGAGACCTACTCCAAAGGCATGAAACAGAGACTCATGATGGCGCGCACCTTGGTCAACACGCCGGATATCCTCTTCCTCGATGAGCCGACCGAAGGGCTCGATCCTGTTTCAGCCGATACCATCCGCCGCATCATTCTGGAAGAGCGCGAGCGGGGAGCCACTGTTTTTCTCACAACTCACGATATGCACGAAGCCGATAAACTCTCAGATCGAGTGGCCTTCATCCATCAGGGAAAAATCGCAGCCATTGACACACCCCATAGCCTCAAGCAAGCCTACGGCGAACGTGCAGTGAACGTAGAAATTCTCCAAGATGATGGAACTCTCAGGAAGGAAAAGCTGATTCTCGGTCAAAAAAGCAGCGCTGAAGAACTGAAACACATGATGGAGAAGGAGAACGTCGTCACCATGCACAGCGCCGAGGCGACGCTGGAGGATATCTTTATCCAGATAACAGGGAGAGGATTGGCTTAATGGATGCAGGCGCTGTCGGAACGCTCATCAAAAAGGATCTGATTCTCCTGTTCAGAAATAAGGCGCTCGGGATTATGCCGCATGTCTTTCTTGTTCTGCTTATTGTCATCTACTTCATAATGCCCGGCACTGTGAATGAAAAATTGAAGCTTGCCCTTTATGGTACAAACATTCCCCAGATTCTGATCGATGAAATGGCAGAGTCCGGTGTGGAACTGGTCATTACAAATTCAGAGGAAGAGTTGAATCGAGGAGTCGAAGACGGTGATTTCATCATGGGCATGACCATTCCGGACGATCTTTTGCAACGCATCTCCACCGGGGAAAGGCCCGAAGTCAAAGCGGTTTTCGGGCCTTCGGTTCTTCCGGCAATGAAAAAAGCAGAATTGACATTTACCGAGCAAATCATCTTCTTGCTTCAAGGAGAGCCTCTCAACATTCGCGTCGAGGAGAAGATTCTCGGGCCGGATATGACCGGTCGACAGATCCCCACACGAGACAGGCTAATTCCTATCTTTGCTTTATTCATCATTCTCATGGAAATCATGGGTGTAGCCATCCTGATTGTTGAGGAACATGAGCGGGGAACGTTGAGTGCTCTGCTGGTGACCTCCATGAGTATGGGATCACTCCTCACGGCCAAAGCCATAACCGGGATCGGATTGGCTTTCCTGCAGGCTGTCTTTGTTTTGACCGCCACAGGAATCCTGATCGCAAATCCGCTGATTCTTTTAACTGGGCTATTTCTCGGTTCTATGCTCGTCGCCGGTTTAGGGTTTCTTGTGGCCACCTTAGGACGAGACATCATGACCGTCATCGCCTGGAGCATCGTGGTTTTGCTCACACTGTTTATGCCCGCCTTCAACATCCTTTTGCCGGGTGTGATGTCCGACTGGGTCAAGATCATTCCATCCTATTATCTTACAGATCTCATGCACAGGGCTGTTCACTTCGATGCGGGATGGGCAGAGATATGGAAAAATTGTGTCCTGCTCCTTACTATTGACCTTTGTCTAATGGCAGTCGGATCGTTTGCGCTGAGGAGAAGACTGGCATGAGTGTATCAAGAATCCTGTCTATCCTGAGAAAAGACTTGGTACACAGCCCGAAAAGCTTCCATTTCATACAGGCAGTGTTCACTCCCCTCGTGTGCACTCTCATGGTCTATTTGCTCTTCGGCTCTGTCCTATCCGGCAAACCGAGTGTCGGTTTGGTGTATGAGGGTGAAACCGAAATTAGTGAACTGATCCGGAAAACGGATTTTTTGCGCTTATTCGAGTATGAGTCCTTAGACACTTTGAAAACTGCAGTCCTATCCGGAAAGTTGGATGTGGGCATTGCCATCCCGGCTGGATTCGACCAAGATATCAGAAAGGAAAAGCCGGCACAGCTCAGGAGCTATATCTGGGGCCAAAGTCTCATGAAAGATAGAGCCGTGATTTTCGCCGGCCTTTTCGATGTTTTCGTCGAGCTTGCCGGGAAAGAGGTTCGTGTGGATGTCAAAACCATCACCCTCGGGAATGGTGAAATCAAGCCGTTGGGAGAGCGTTTTCTGCCTTTGCTGGTGCTCTTGGCGATTATGATGAGCGGTCTACTCATCCCTGCCTCTACTCTCGTTGATGAGAAGCAAAGGCAGACACTCACCGCTCTGACCGTAACACCGGCATCCTTCGAAGAAGTGGTGGCGGCTAAAAGTCTGCTCGGCTTCATCATGAGCTTTGTCATGGGCGCACTAACTCTCATTCTGAACAATTCCTTCGGTTCAAAGCCAGGATTACTATTCCTTACGCTGGCTATGGCCGCGATCTTTGCCTCTGCTTTCGGAGCGCTCGCAGGAGTTATGTTGAAGAGCCTGATCGGGCTCACCAATTTTGGAAAAAGCCTGATATTGATCATTTACGGGCCCGGAATACTGAGTCTCTTCCCGAAAATCCCTCAGTGGATTGCCAAGCTCTTCCCCACATATTATATTTTCAATCCGGTTTTAGAAGTCACTCAGAATAACGCCGGCATAACTGACATCGGCATCGATTTGATCATTCTTACCATTTTAATCATCGCCATGACAACTATCGTTTTCCTGGTGGGAAGGCAGAAGAAGCCTCAAATAATTTAATCATTTGTGCCGTTTGAAATAATTTCGCCTGGAGTGTATATTTTCGTTGTGAAACGATCACCCGTGGAGCCAATCCATGAGTTGTTTTAAAAATGTCCTGCTTCTCTTTTTTCCTATCCTCTTGATGGGATCAGAACCCCTTTCCTTCGATGTCAGACAAGCGACTGAAGCCCCTGCCGGCGTCCAACGCATCGGAGTATTTCCGCTCTGGTTGTCTCTCCACCCAGACAACCCGTTGGCCTCAGAAGAACTTGTCAACAGCTGGACCGCAGCTATTATCTCTGATCTTCAATCCTTTGAGTCCTGCGAATGGATTCCGCTTCAACTGCCCGTGCCCGGGAACGATGAAAGGCAGGCCAATTTTGACACTCTTATAGGCAAAGGAATGGAAGCCAATTGCTGCGGAATTCTTATCCTGCAGGCTTATCAGCTTGATTTTCAGATGAAAGAGGTCGATATAGGCCGACTGACTTTCATGAAGGCAAGCTCCGACATCATTCTCACAGGTTCACTTATCGATGTTCAAAACAGGGCTGCTGTGTGCGAATTCACGTCAGAAAACCATTTGAAAGACAACAACTATAAGGGTCCCGAACCCGGGGATGTGGAGTACGAGCCGATTGATTCCGAGTGTGTGCGAAATTCCTTGTTCGGAAAATCAATCGCTGAAATCCAAAAGGATCTCTATGTTAAAATCACACAAAACACGGACAGGATAAAAACGCGCGTACAACCGGTTATGTCGAGGGGCAATGCTCCAGAGGGAGTCCATTTCATAGAGGAGACACTTGATCTAAACCTCTCATCTGCCAACGATCAACGTTTTACTATCCAAGTGATGAATTCCGGGGAAGAGACAGAAACGTTTGTCGTAAAACCTTTGAATCAAATCAGCGGCGTGGTGATGGGCTTGAAAGGCATGGGGACCATGGATGAACCCGGCCAGCTCCATCCGGGGGAATGGAAATTTATCCGCTTGATCGCCAATGCACGGCCGGATGCAGAAGCAGGAACCGTTGTTTTAGGCCTCTTTAAGTTTACGGAACTGGAAGAAGAAGAAGACAGAATCGAGACGGTTGTGCACGATAGAATGACTCTGAATCTATCGGTGGGTATGGGTGAGATCGATATCGAAATGAAAATTTTGAAACAGGATCCAGCTACACTTCGTTATGTGTGCCAATTGTACAACCGCAGCCAGGAGGAGGGCTGCGTATCGCTGTATCCGGGTGAGACGACCGGAGGTTCCATCGCCATCACACCTCACATGGAGGATTATATGCTCGACGCAGGACATTCCGCCCTTTTTTACGTCGAGCCTGTCTTTAAAAGCGGTTCGCGTCTCATCGAAGCAACTGTCCAAGGCGACCTGGGCGGCCGTGAAATCAACAGGACTTTTAACTTCGCAATTCCTCCAGGAAAAGAGATGTTCTGGGGCACTTGTGGGACCAGCCAATCGAGCTCCGGCGGATCGGGTGTTTGCCTCAATCTAGGAACACTATCACTTAGCTTCACTCCTCTGTCTGAAATAGACTATGGCAAGTTAACAGAACTTCAATTGGCTAAAATTTGGGCTTGGCTGGGGCGGTGGATTGGCAGTGACGATTTTTTTGAAGCGCCCAATCACGGCAATATTCCTTCTGGGGTCCGAGCCTCGCGTGTACGCGCCAACGTCAAGTCCTGCCTGCCTGCCGATGTGCACACAGATTCCACGACCTGCCCGGCCAGTGCCTTCGGGAGTGATTTTATAGCTCTGGCAAGCCATGAACCCTTGAACGAAACCACTGCGGTCGTCTACTATCAGATGAACTTATCCAATCCGGCTGCCTCTGAAGCTCAAACACTCAGTGAAACCGGGCATACGGCCCTCTGGCCGGAGATTGCTGTCGTAAAGGAAAATGATCAAGTCTATTCCGTATGGGAGGATGTCATCGAATCGCCGGGGAAGGCCGTCGCTCTGAGGAAAAAATCGGCTCGCCACAACTCCTGGAGCGATGTGCAGTACCTGACAGACCATTCCCGTCAATTGATTGATCCAGTGGTCTGTGCTTCAGCATCGGGATCAGTTGCCGTTGCTTGGGAAGAAAAAAGAGAGGGTGGGCACCGTATTGGGATCAGGCTCAGCAATGACAACGGTCAAACTTTCATACCCGAGATTATATTATCTGCACAGCCGGAGGAATCCCAAAGCTGGCCGCGTCTTGCTATTTATCCCTCAGGACTATGGGTGCTTGTTTACAAGTCCATGTTCAATGGACGAAGTGAGATTGCCTGCACAACATTAAACCGAGAAGGCGGGATTGTCAGTGAAGCTAAGACTATATACTCCGAGGTTTCATCCTGTGGAGAACCCCGTCTGGCTGTCAACGAGGATGGTGAAATTTTTTCGGTTTGGCGTGTGGGCGAAGGAAAGGACAGCGAAATCTGGTTCAGTTCGAGCAATACCGCCGGGAAATCATGGAGCGCTCCGCAACAGATTACGGCCGACACGCGCTACTCTGAATACCCCAAGATAAAAGCCTTTGGGGATACAGTTCTGGTTTCCTATCATGCCCCGGTTTTGGATGGAAGAGACTTGACCTTCCAGATGGCAAGTCTGGATCGAGGGAAGAACTGGAAACAGTCCAAGGCGCTCATCTCTACGAATCCCTGGGTGGAGGAGGCCAGCTTAGAGCTTCATTTCTCCTTGAGTTGGCCCCGAAGCGATTACAAACCTTTCGATACATTCATCCATCTGAACGGCAAAAAAGTCGGAGAGATTCTGAACGCCATCCCAGAGGGGATCTACTACTTTGATATCCCAAGAGATCTCATCTACTGCAATACAACTGAAATTCTGGCCAATAAGATAAAAATTTCTGCGCCCAAGATCAACTCTGCCGATAACATAATCCTGAAATCCTATCGTCTTGTAGTCAAACGTCACTTGACTCAAATTCCGGTTTTTGCGACGGATCAGCAAGAGGCCGACAGGTTCGCACAAAATCACTCCACCAATTTCAATCACAACCAACCAGATCTCTCCCTCGCAGCTAACCGGATCAGTATACCAAGCCATGCCTTTAAAAAAGGAAAGAAGATCGAACTGGATTTCGATGTGCAGAACTTGGGCGAAGCGGCTGCTGAAAATGTCCGTCTCCTGCTCTTCCGTTCCGATCCTTCAACACTCAATTTCAACGAACATAAGGAAAAACTGGCTGAAGTCGATTTGACAAAACTCCTTGCGGGACAAATGCGCAGAGTAAGGCAGTTTTTTGAGTTTGATCCGGAAATGACATCCAGTATTTTTGCCGTCCTCAGAAGCAAATCCGCAGACTTTTATCCGAAGAACAATGGCTTCAGGTTGAGTCTGATAGATGGGGAGTCGGACTTGCCAACTCCTCTACTGGGAACTGATATTCCCAGTTTGTTTCAAGCCCCCTCGTTACTTAATATCTTAGAGATCCGTGATTTGGACGGATTGAAAGACTTTATCGTGTCCAGCGCTTTTGATAAATTCTGGAATTCGGATCTGGCCTGGAGTTTTGATCCGGATGAAATCAGGGAAGAATTCAGGGAAAGCATCAGAAGCAACCTGAGAGAGCGTTTTCTGGATCGGCTTGACAAGTACAAAGACTTCCTCGAAAGGCTGCGCGAACGACACCAGAGGTGAAGTTTGCGGGCTACAGAAAAAAAGAGGACGACGAACTATCTGTCGGAATAAAAAGGAGTCCTGAAGCAGGAGAAGACTAAGCCGCCCATCATATTGCGGCAGTCAAAATCTATATGGATGAGACAATACCCAGGATTGAGGACTGGACCAAGCAAATTCTGGCCTACACGGCCGAGGGAGATATTTTGAAGGTGCAGCTCGGAGGATTAAAAAAGCTAGCACAATATCAACCTATCAATACTATAATCCTGAAAAGGACCATCGCTGAGGCGATCATCGAACGCGGGCCCTATCCCTTCTGAATCTTATATGAGAAAGATGTCGGATTTCTACAGGATGACACGGAGTGATTTTTGGTTCCTGATCGCTATCATCATCTTTGCCGGCATTTCTTTCCTTCCCTGGTCACGCCGCATAATCATCTCCGGAATGGCTCTTTTCGGATGGATGATGGCTGCCCTCATGGTCATCTCGCCCCTATTTGTCCTTTTGCGATTATTCCTTGAACAACGGAAAAAGACTAAGGAAAAGAAAATTTGACGATTGAGCATCTGCTGGTTATTGCCTATCTGGCCGGCTGCATCGGAATCGGTGTTCTTGCTTCCCGCAAAGTTCTCGTATCGCAAGATGAATATTGGGTTGCCGGACGCCGCATCGGAACCTTCGTTAATGCCATGGCCATCATGGCTGCTCTAGCCAGCGGCGGGTCAATTATTGGTGTCATGGGCCTGGGTTACGGCCGGGGAATTCCCTACACTCTAGCCTTGTTTGCCGGAGCTGTGGTTGGTTTCCCTCTGGCATCTATACTGGTAGCCAAACCCCTGCGCAATTTTGGGAAATTTACGATTACGGACTTTCTTTCTTTCCGGTATCCAAACCCTATCGTCCGCTATGTTGTGCCCTCCATCATCGTGGTCAGTTTCACTGTCTACATCGTGGCCCAAATGAAAGCTGCCGGAATCACGGCTAATCTTCTTCTAGGCATCCCCTACAACACCGCCGTCACGCTGGCAGCCATCGTCTTCATCCTTTATGTTTCCATCGGGGGGATGGTGGCCATAACCTGGACAGATGTCATTCAGGGCATTCTTATGCTATCCATAGTCGTGGGGACAGCATTCGTACTGGTTTCGCGATTGGGCCCGCCCTCATCGATCATCCGTGAAGCAACCACAGTCGCGCCAGCGCTCGGTGAAGTTATGCGGCAGCCTCTGGGAAGCTATCTGGGTTCATTTTTGATTTGGATGACAGCCATATCAGTGATTCCGCATATTGTTATGCGTGTCTACACGTCGAAGAATGCCCAGGAGGCACGATTCTCCCTGAACCTAGCCATGATCTTTTACAGCGCCATGATTTTATGTGCGGTATTCATCATCGTGCCCGTGGGTAAAATCCATTTCCCTTCTCTCCAGGATGCCGACACGATTTTTTTAAGGGTGATGGCCTCGGAATTCTCGCCATTCATTCGAGGACTTGCGGTAGCGGCTGTCATAGCTGCGGTGATGTCAACCACCGATGCCCTGCTCCTCGCCTGCAGTTCCGCCATCTCCCATGACCTTCTCGGCAATCTCATCGAGAGAAAACTGAGTCAAAAAACTGGGAAATGGATCACTGTGGCTGTAGCCTGGGGGGTTGGACTTCTCGCCCTGTCTATGGCCTATTCACCGCCGAAATTAATCACTGAATTTTACTCGGCGGCGATCGGCGTCTTGAGTGCCGGGCTTTTTGTCCCCACAATCGCCGGCCTTTGGTGGAAAAAGGCCAACGTGGCTGGAGGCACAGCGTCTCTCCTTGCGGGGACACTTGTTTATGCAGTGGTTCAATTCACGCCAGGAACACCTCCGATGTCCGCAATTCTGCTTGCTCTGCCAGCCAGTGCCCTCGCCATGTGGATTTTCAGTAAACTCGGCCCCCCCAATCCGCCTGAAGTCATGGATCAGATCCAGAAGCTTCACCTGTAATAACGCATCTCTTCTTCTGCTCGGATCCTCGCGATGAGAGCGGCAGCTTTTTCCCTACTCTGGGTCGCCGCAGATGGTTCTCGGAGCAGTTGTGATATAATGCTGGCAAATTCGTCAATCATACCGATGAAAGGAAAAATCAAATGAACAGAATTCATAGTTTGTTTGTCTGGCTAGTTATTCTGATGATTTCTCCGATTGGGATTCTATCTCAATCGACAGAGTCAAATCTACAAAAATATTTTAATCCCGTCGATGTATTCCAACTGGAATTTGTCTCCGACCCACAGATATCACAGGATGGGGAAAAGATTGTCTATGTCCGTAACTCCATGGATATTATGATGGATAAGACACACTCAAATCTCTGGATCATCAATTTTGACGGTACAGATTACAGGCCCCTGACATCGGGAAACAACACACATTTTTCACCGCAATGGTCGCCGGACGGCAGTAAACTGCTGTTCGTCTCCAGCTCCAAGGGCTCCGCCCAAATATGCCTGATATGGTTGGACAACGGCCAGATAGCCACGTTGTCGGATCTTCAGAGCCCACCCGGAAATATCACCTGGTCACCCGATCAAAAATGGATCGCGTTCACGATGTTCGTGCCCGCGACTGAAAAATCTTTCGTCCAAATGCCTCCCAAACCTGAAGGTGCAAAATGGGCCCAACCGGCCATCTATATCGACCGGCTGCAATACCGCTTCGATGGCCTGGGTTACACAAAACGGGGAAGCACACAGATTTTCATTTTGCCGGTCGAAGGAGGAACACCCAGACAGTTGACGTTCGATAATTTCAATAACGGCGGCGGACTAGAATGGACTGCCGACAGCATGTCTATACTCTTTTCAGCCAACCGCAGAAAAGACTGGGAATTCGAGCCGCAGAACTCTGATATATACAGAATCGACATATCTGACGGAAAAATCACCCCACTCACCGATCGATTCGGTCCAGACAACGAGCCGGCTGTGTCACCCGACGGCAAAATGATCGCCTTCACCGGCTATGACGACAGGATCACCGGATACCAATTGACTAAACTTTACGTCATGGACATTGACGGAGAAAACAAGAGAGTTGTCGCCGATAATTTTGACAGGAGTATCGGAGGGCAGAAGTGGAGCGGCGATGGCAACGGCTTGTATTTTCAGTATGATACGGAAGGGAATACGAAAATTGCCTACGTCTCTTTAGACGGAAAAGTCGAAACATTGTGTGGTGATGTCGGAGGTCTTTCCATAGGAAGACCTTACTCAGGCGGCGTTTTCAGCGTTTCGGAAAAGGGACGCTTCGCCTTCACTCAATCTCAACCCGATCATCCTTCCGACCTTGCGGTCGGTGAAAAAGACCGTGTGGGATATAAAAGGCTGACCCAGCTTAACGATGACCTGTTCGGGCACAAAACATTGGGCCAAGCCGAAGAGATCTGGTTCGAATCCTCTTACGATAAGAGAAAAATTCAGGGTTGGCTAGTTAAGCCGCCGGATTTTGACCCGAGTAAAAAATATCCGCTCATTCTGGAGATCCACGGCGGCCCCTATGCCAACTACGGGGATAGATTTGCCGCCGAGGTCCAGCTTTATGCGAGCGCTGGCTATGTTGTGCTCTACATCAACCCCAGGGGAAGTACAAGTTACGGGGAAGAATTCGGGAACCTCATCCACAGGAATTATCCCGGCCAGGACTATGACGATCTGATGTCCGGAGTCGATGCAGCCATTGCCAGAGGATATGTCGATGCCAACAATCTGTTCGTGACAGGAGGCAGCGGCGGGGGCGTCCTGAGCTCCTGGATCGTAGGTCAAACGGACAGGTTCCGCGCAGCTGTCGTGGCCAAACCGATAATCAACTGGTACAGCTGGGCTTTGACGGCAGACATGTATACTTTTTTCTATAAATACTGGATGCCGGGCCCTCCATGGGAATATCCCGAAGAATACCTGAAAATATCATCTATTTCCTATGTGGGCAACTTAAAAACTCCGACAATGCTTCTGACAGGAGAGCAGGATTACCGGACACCGATCTCGGAATCGGAACAATTTTATCAGGCCCTCAAGCTACGAAAGATCGATACGGCCCTGGTGAGGTTTCCGGACACGCCGCACCTGGTCGCCTCCAGTCCGAGTCGGCTGATCGCCAAAGTCGCCCACATTATCGGCTGGTTTGAAAAATACAGAACTGAATAGAATGAAGCTTCTCTTTATTTCAAATTTTATTAATCTTCAATCAGCCTATACCATTTAAGATCTTTTTGACACAAACTATACAAAATTTATAAACCCTATTGACAATAATCATAGCATTTGCAAGAATAACTCTTTTTATTATTATGTTTATAAATATTATAGATATAATAATATTTAAATATGGAGGTCAAAATGAAGATTCAAGTTTTGAAGCTACTCTTCCTGGTCGTTGTTGTGTCAGCTTTGACATTCGGCTGTGGCGGAGGCAAAGAACAGAGCGATGCTGCGGAAACGGCGGAAAAGACCGCCCCCCCAAAGGCCGAAAAGTCTCCGGAGATGTCGCCGGCCGATCTCGGGCAGAAAATAGCCGATGTGTACGAAAAGGCGATGACCGATCTGACGGAAATGCTGAAAGACAAGCCTGCTGTGGACGAGGTTCAGTCGGATGTCGAGGCCTTGAAGGAAGACTCTATTACGAAATTGGTGGAGCTCGGTAAATTAAGGGAAGCTCTCGATGAGGCGGGAAGAGCGAAGGTCGACCTTCAGACCCGTCTTAAAGCGAATTCATTGTACAGTTCACCTATTTGGGAAGCGTACAATGACATTCACCAGCATTATTTTCAAGAGAGGGAATTCCACAAAATTATCGCGAGCTTCAACATCATTACCCAATACGCCAGTTTCGACCTGTTGAAAAAACAGGAACCCGAAGAAGCCCAGCGTCTTGGAATTCAGTAAAGAACGGCAAGCAAACATGATGAGAAAACATGCCCTGGTTATCAGCTTTGCTTTGCTCCTCGTCTTCACAGGTGTTCATTCCTCCGCTAAAACGATTACGCATCAGGGAGCGAAGTATGCCGATGCCAAAGAGGTGCTTGACAACCTGGCCGAGCTGTTAGAAACATTTGTCAAAGATATGGATCAAGCCGACAATGCCGGAAGCATTGCCAAAGCCCTGGATGGATTGGCTGATGCGATGGAGGAACTTTTACCCGAAGTCAACGAGATCCGCAAGAAATATCCGGAGCTCGATAAAGAAGACACTCATCCAGAGGAATTGAAGCCATTGCTGCAGCGAATCGACAAAGATTTCCAGGCGATGATGAAGTCCTACGGGAAAGTGAGAGAACACATCAAAAATCCGGCTGTTAAGGCGGCTGATGACAAGTACAAAAAGGTCATGTCCAGCCTGAGCTAGGCAACTGGAAAATAAGAATTTCCCGCACTATCCAATACGGAAGCGGTAGACAAAGGATTCGAGAGTCGTTTCTGATTTTTGCCGGAAGTTACCCGGTCATTTCTTCATCATTTTTCGCGGAAAATCCGGGATTTCCAAAACATCGGCAATTTTCTTTGGAATTTCAGTGTTGTCATGCCATCCCATGAACCTTTCTGCGTGAGGTCCGTAGGCAAATACAGGAACGGCATTCCCATTATGCTCATCAGTTCCCCAATGGATTTTGATTTTTCCATCAATTTGATTCGGAGGTTCCCCGGATATGAACATCCCTCCGGATTCATGATCTGATGTCACAACAACCAAGGTATTCTCACTTTCCATCGCAAAACGGATGGCTTTCCTGACGGCAAGATCGAAATGAAGCAACTCACGAACCATGTAATTGATGTCGTTATCTTCCGAACCCCAATCGATCTGACTTCCCTCGACCATTAAAAAAAAGCCTTTGTCTTTCTGACTCAATATTTCTATTGCCTTTTCCGTCATATCGGACAGGGTGGGTTCTGGCGCCTGACCCAACATTTCGCCATCGCCAAACAGGCCAAGCACATAGTCGCTATCCTTTTTTAGCCGCATCAGATCATCCCCTGTTTCAACATACGCATATCCCGCTTTCCGGGCCTCATCAATCAGGTCGCGGCTATCACTGCGACGGAATTTGTATCCTCCTATCCCTGGCTTAAACAGAGCCCTACCGCCCCCCATCAGGACGTTGACTTTACCTTCAATAAATTGCACGGCGATTTCCGTTTCACGGTGCCGGTTAGGGCTGTGGGCAGCAAAAGCGGCTGGAGTGGCGTGTGTGATCGTTGATGTTGCCACTAAGCCTGTTGCCAAGCCCCTTTCACGGGCGGCTTCGAGAATAGTCAGCACAGGCGTTCCATCCGGCAGCAAACTGATCATTCTTCTGTTGGTTTTAAACCCTGTAGCCAGAGATGTGCCGGTGGCAGCGGAACAACTGACAAATTCATCCGCCGCATAATTGTCTATTAGCCCTGTCACCGGAAGTCGTTCGATGGTGAGACGTCCCTGTGCACCAAGAACTACAGTTCTGGCGGCTACGATATGAACGAATCCCATGCCATCGCCGATCATCAGGATGACATTCTTTACTGGTCTTTGAGCCACAAGAGGAAAAGGCTCTTTTTCTTCAGGAGGAGTGTAGAAACTGAAACTAGAGGATACTTCGGATTTCTGGCATGCAGTGAATGACAGAAACAGAATAAGAGTCAGGAAAATAATTTTACTTCTTGTCATCAGAATTCATTTATACCAGTTTCGGACAAGAGATTCCAGTCCCCTTTTGCAGGAATAGAGGAACCTCGATCTTGTCAGGGTAAATGGGAATAGGACTATGCCAGCAGTTTATAGGAAAATGGGCCTTTATGTCGAGATTGCTCCTAGATGGCAGACCAAATAAGATGACTCAATTAACCGGTCCACGTGTGACGGCAGTAATCCCATCCATCGCATCGAAAATCTTCGCGTCAAAATCACTCAAAGCGGGATGGCTCATCACCTGTGCCGCCAGCGGACCCTCGAGATAAGCCTTTACGGATGCTTCGTCCTGGAAAAAATAGATGCCTCCGGCAATCTGATCTGCCTCATTGATCATCCAGATCTTCCAGATAAGGCCCGGAAGAGCCGCAAATTGGCTGGCCAGAGAAGACACGGCCTGACCGTACTCGTCACCTGTGACGCTGAACTTAAAATTTAGCTGAAGAATTTTCACAGACATGGTTGTCCCTCCTTTTGTCGATTGCTTCAACTTTTATCACTTTAGCTATCAAAACACAAAACCGGATCACAACCATTTTTATCGGTGTATCAAAAAAGCGAAGGAATCCCCCTGTCGCCTTCCCCGAGTTCACCGAAGAGCAAAAGGATCTGATATTGGGCTATAGTTTGACTTTTTTGTCTTGAAACTGAAGCGTCTCGATGTTTGTCAGGTCATCTTTACCGTCACGGCCGGAGACAGTGTCTGTTACGATTGTCGTAGTTCCACTTGTTGTGATCTTATATTCTTCAGAATTGCCGGAGTACACTGCCGTATCTTCACCGTTTTCCCCATTCAGAATATCATTCCCTTTTCCACCTGTGATAATGTTATTGCCCTCATTTCCTATCAATCGATTGTCCTGATCATTTCCCAGAATGCTCGTGTCCTTTTCCCCGGTCAGTATTATGTTGACAAGGTACTGGGATTTAAAAGTGTATTCCGTACTCTTATCCAGCACAGTGGAAAAAGTTCCTTCAAAGGAAGGGTCGATATGGGCATCATAGGTTAAATATTTCGGCCAGAATTTCTCCACAAGTTCATAGAGCGCCGGATCTCCCGCTTTCATCTCTTCCTTTGTGTGGAAGGGATACTCCTCGCCGAATGACTTTCCATCGCCCTGAGGATCATGATCCCACAAACCGAAATAGATATCAAAGCCGGTGATGATGTACTCGTGAGGCGCTGGCCGGCCATAGTTGTATATTCCTGCTTGGACAGCTGCCTGTTCCGCCTCGATTATCTCCTGGTGATACTCGGGCAAGACATCCTCGAGTCCTTTATCATGCACAAGATGCATGATCTCCTCATAGGAGGCATCCCGGGTATAGGTATGCCCCGGCCTGGCTTTATTATGGATATACTCATAACTTCCTTCAACAGGCGACTCAGTAGCATAGAGATCCTGAAGTCTGAGCTCGGAATCCCTCAATATCGGCCTCATGGCAAAGGATTTTATCTCCGTGTCGGTGTACATGAGAGTGGCTCTGACATCAGCCATTCTGTTGGCAAGTCCGGTTTTGTCATGCCCGTACTGGGTCCCGGGGGCATCGGTCAGGTGATATTTCAGGATTTCTCTCGCCCTCACCACCTGCAGGTCGCTCACGCCGGATTGGGCAAAAATATGGATAGGCTTGCCATTGGGAGCGATATGCTTCGTGTATTTGGAAAACAATCCGTTTAGGGTCTTGCCGAGCTCTTCGGGAAGCGGGACAACTCCATAAGGGGATGTCGAAGTATCGATATTGTTCAGCACCTCATAATTGATGTCGATTTGGTCAGGCACATCATATTTGATCTCTGCGATCGTTTTTTGCATTCTGGTTCGTCTGTCATTCTGTCCCGCCTGTTTTGATTCGGTACCGCTATTGGCGGCCTTTTCATTTTGTGTTCCGCAACACAGCAATGAAAGCGCCAAAACAATTACCCAAACTGATCGTAATTTCACCATTTCTCACCTCCTAAAAGGAGGTAGCTTACAGAAGAAATCGAGTGAGTTCAACATCTATTTTTTCAGCTTCGGAAAAGGCTACACTTAATTTTGAAGCATGAGGTTACCGAAAAAAACCTGGACTTTTTGCTGCCATTTTAATCTACTGAGGTGTTTAGCTAAAAAAGGTCCGATTAAGGAGAAGAAAGATGATGAAATTAGTACATCTATCTATTGTCGTCCTGGTGGCGATGCTCGTACTGGTCCCACTGCAATGTTTCTCCCAGGAGGCCCCATACACCGTGCCGCCGCCGGAGAAGCACACCATTGCATCCAAGCACGTGAATCAGACCTTCGAGATCCATGTGCAACTGCCTGTGAGCCTGGCGGACGGAACGGAACGCTTTCCGGTGCTTTACCTGACTGATTGTGTCTCCACAATGCTGTTTGATGACATCACTGCCTTAATGCAGATGGGCGGGGATGTGCCGCGTTTCATCATGGTCGGGATCGGCTATCCCGCCGAAAACTGGATGGGGGGGATGCAACTCCGGAGCCGGGATATGACGCCGACCGAGTTTGAAACACCGCAACTGGCGATGCCGATGCCCGTCCGCGGTGTTCAAAAAATAAAGGAAGGGAAAAAGACGGGCGGTGCCGCCGAGTTCCTCGAATTCATACGGGAGGAGCTGCAGCCTTTCATCGACGCCAAATACCCGACCATTCCCGAAGACAGGGGATACTTCGGTGATTCGCTCGGCGGATTGTTCGGACTGTATGTGATGTTCAACAAACCGGATTCCTTCAATCGCTACATCATCGGCAGCCCATCAGCTTGGTGGGATAAAGAAGTCATCATAAAGCAAGCGAAGAAATTTATCGGCGCGGATAAACCGCTCAAGGCAAAGGTGTTCATGGCGGTTGGAGCTCTAGAGGAGCAAGGGGCAATGGGGGCACAGTTCCGCATGGTAACCAATGTTTACCGTCTCGAAACGATGCTTCGGTCGGCCAACATCAAAGGACTACAGCTCTCGACGTACACATTCCCCGACGAAACGCATACATCTGTCGTAGCAATGAACTATATCCGCGGCCTTAAAGCTGTTTACGATAAGCCGGAAGTTCCGTTCCTTCAAGAGGCAATGAGGCAAAACATGAAGAAGTCGGAAAGCAAGGAAAGGAAGTAACCGATCGAAACTATTCGTCCTCTTCAGAGTTCTTCTTCACATATTCTCTAGTGAATTCTTTGGCATCAATTCTGAGCAACTCAAAAATGCGGTTCACAAGACGATCCTGATCAATGGGCTTGATAATAAATGAATCTGCACCATGACTCAGCGCTTCTCTCTGACCGATAGACCCGGGATAAACTCCCGTTATCAGGATGACCTTGATATGCGACAACTCCGGAGATTCTTTGATCTTCATACACAAATCCAGCCCATGAAGCTTCGGCATCAACATGTCGCTGATCACAAGGTCGGGTATTTCCTTCTTTATGACCTCGAATGCCTCCTCTCCATCTCTGGTACCGTAAACCCAAAATCCCCGCAGTATTAGGGTTTTCTCGAGAAAAGCCAGTGTGGATCGATCATCCTCGGCCACAACTATTTTTATGCCCATGTTGCCCACTAGATTAAGCGTCTAATGCTCAAATCATTAATGGTTTATACCATACTCAACATACATATTCAATAAATCTTCCCGTGTTGATCGTTTAATTTTTTGGCATCCTCGGGAAAGCCCGGGATGCCCTCTTCCAATTGAACACCCAGACTGTTTAAGGTCCAGGAGACCATATTGTACTGACCGACAGTGATAATCACATCTATGAGTTGCTTTTCATTGTACTGTTCGGAAAGAGCCTCCCAGGTGGCATCTGAAATCATATCAGTATAATAGAGCTCATCCACAGCTCGAAGGAGCGTGGCTTCAAAAGGACTCCATCCCGGACCATCCGGTCCCTTGGTAATCCGCACAATTTCGTCATCCGTCAATCCCACTTGCTTTGCCATGAGGCTATGCTGGCCGAATTCATACTCCGATTGACAGAGCCAGCCGATGCGCAGCATGAGCATTTCGCGATCACGATCAGGCAGTGTTTGCTGCGATGCGACATACAGAATAAAGTTAATATAGGAGTCCATCATTTGGGTATGTCTGCCCAGTGTTGTCAAAACATTAAGGATAGTCCCGTCTTCCCCTTTAAAGGGCGTTAACAATCTGGCCTGTTCCTTGTTCCATTGTGACTCCGGCAGAGGTGAAAGACGTGGTTCCTTCAGGCGAAAATGTTTTTTGTTCTCTTCCTGTACAGCATTGCCCACCGCCAACGTCATGACTAGAGCTAATCCCATCAAGGCCAGGAGAATCTTAAAAAATTTCATGCTTTACCTCCACTTATCCTGAGATCGATAAAAACTTTCCGAAACACACTAAGCGCTTTTTTGAATCTAGCTTCTCTGAAAATTTCGATGTGCGGCGGATTCGAACGCACGCTCTTCAAGCTGAATATAAGATATAAATTAAGGGTGAGGGTGTCAATTGGGTTGAAATGAAGATTTAATATAATTATTATGAGCATACACGAAGCCACACTGCTTTCATTGTGAGGTTGTGCTATATTTTACCCACTAAAGAGAGAGGAAAAATGAAAAATGGACGTATATTTGCGATTGTGTTCGGTCTCCTCATGCTGCTTTTCGCTGCGATGAATTATGGAGAATCCGATAATCCCATTCAGGCCGTAAAACAATACCGAAGTGCTAGGGAGCACGAAATCATAAACGAATTCGTGAGATTGCTCTCCATCCCCAACGTCTCCAGCGATAGGGCTAACGTTCGGAAAAATGCTGAATTCATCCAAAAAATGATGGCTGAACGAGGCATTGATACGCGAATCATGGAAACGCCCGGCAATCCGGTCATCTATGGAAAATTGGATGTGGACCCTTCGGCAAAAACTCTCATGTTTTACGTCCATTACGACGGCCAACCGGTCGATCCCTCCAAATGGACTGAAACTCAACCCTTCAAGCCTGCCTTACGACCAGGCAAGCTTAAAGCAGGCACAACAGAGCCCAAACCGATCTCCTTTCCTGGATCCGGAGAAAAATTCAATGAGGACTGGCGCATCTACGCCCGGAGCGCCAGCGATGACAAAGCTCCGATCATCGCCATCCTGACTGCTCTCGATGCCCTCAAAGCGACCGGGATACTGCTGAAACACAATCTCAAATTCGTCTTCGAAGGCGAGGAAGAAGCCGGGTCCATAAATTTGCAGCCATTTCTGGCAAAACACAGAGATCTTTTCAAGGCGGATGTCCTGTTCATGTGTGACGGACCGGCCTACTATTCGGGTGATCCGACCCTATTCTTCGGTGTCCGCGGCATCACCACCATAGAGATCACCGTCTATGGCCCCAACACCAGTGTTCATAGCGGTCACTACGGAAACTGGGCACCGAATCCCGCCGTTCGACTGGCACACCTCCTCGGCTCGATGCGAGATACGACAGGGCGGGTTAAAATCAAAGGATTTTACGACACCACGGTTCCCCTGACAGAAACCGAGATGGAGGCTCTGCGTGCGGTGCCTGCTTTCGAAGATGAGATCAAAGAGAACTACGGTTTTTCCGGCCAGGAAACGAACTGGGACAGTCTCCTCCAATCCATCCAATTTCCCGCCCTCAACGTCAACGGGCTTCACAGCGGCTGGGTAGGGGCACAACAACGGACCATCGTTCCCCCCACAGCCACAGTCGCCATCGACATCCGCCTGGCCAAGGGCAATGACCCCAAAGATATGGTGCAGAAAATCATCACACATATCAAAGAACAGGGCTACCACGTGATCGATCGCGATCCCGACCATAAAACCAGAATGTCCAATCCGCTCATCGCCAAAGTCATAGCCAACGAAGACGGTTACAGGGCCCATCGCACGCCGATGGACCTGCCTATTTCACAATCGGTTATGCGATCCTTGAAGAGGTTGAGCGACAGGAGGCCTGTGTTCCTACCCTCTTTGGGTGGCTCACTCCCCATTCATATGTTCTACGCTACCCTCCAAATTCCCATTATCGGCGTCTCCATAGTCAATCATGACAACAACCAGCATCAACAGGACGAAAACATCCGTATTGGCCACCTGTGGCAGGGAATCGAAACTTATGCGGCCATACTCATGATGGACGAAGAGTGATTCTGCAGCTCTAAGGAGGATTATCTCACGATGGGAGAAGCCTCTTTATCGAAGGGATTTATTCGCATAGCCAGAGAAAAAAGATAGGGGTAATTGGCTTTTAAATGCCTCATGTAGTCCAACCACTGATGGACCAGATACACATAGGCTCTCTTGATGTCACCTGCGAGATGCATCGTGTCCGTATCCGGAAGTTCCTCCAAATCCACTCTTTCTTGAAGTTCCTCAGTGATGTGAAAAACTGCCCGCAGAAGATCGGTAAATTCTTCATGCTCCAGGAGATTGGGATTTTCCAGAAGTCTCAGTAGGAAATCGCGTTTATTTTTGAGGAAGTTGCGCAGATCTGCCAAATTCACCTTCTGAATAGTGATACTGTAATCATAGTTTTTGAGGCGTTTGCTCACCGCATTGAATTGCTGGTCAGTCCATTTCGTTGTAACGACAAGCTCCTTTCGGATCTCGTGCAATTTCGGATCAGAGTCAGAGAGGTAGGCCATTAATTCCGTACCAACTTCGCTGAAGAAGGCCCCTATCACCATATTCAGCTTCTCCAGCCGGCTCCGTTTTTCTCTCTCGCTCAACATGCGGTGGATTATGAGAGTAACGAGCAAAACTTCGAAAAAGACAAAAGCGATGTCTCCAATCAGGTAAATGAATATGTGGTGCGTATCTCTGAATATGAGATAGTGAAAGAAGTAGACAAGTACGGACAATACCACCAGAGCCAATCCCAAACGAATCTGCCAATTCCATTTTTTCATCATTCGCTCCTTGCTTCTGACATCAACGTATTGTATCTGTTTTTCAGCAAAAATGGGAAGTCATAATCACAGCTTTTGGCTTTCCCCACTTTTCTTTTGACATTTACCGCCGTGTGAGATTTAATTAAAATAAGACAAAAGGGTTTCGCATCTTCAAAAAGGGAGAGTGCTGTGAAAATCAATTATCGGAAGCAAAACGAGTTCATCATTTTTGACATAGAGGGAGATTTTCGAAAAACGGAAGTTATGGACGTCACGCTGCACCAGCTCGTCAAAGATCAACTGGATTCGGGAAATAAAAAATTTCTTTTGAACTTCGAAAAAGTCGGCTCCATCGACAGTTGTTGTGTGGGCGAAATTGTATCCAGTTACATATCCATCAACAATATGGGTGGCAAGCTGCTGAGAGCTAACACACCGAAAAAAATCGAAGTAATTTTTAAGGTCACAGGACTCGAACGGATAATTCCGAATCACGAAGGTGTCGAACAGGCAATACGGAGCCTTCAAAATACAAAACAGGATAAACATATTTAACCATTCCATTGATGAATAGCTAAGCAGGAGAAAGCAGCTCGACCTCACTCCTGACCACAGCAGTTAAGGATGCGACATAAAAATGAATGATATCCCGCGGACTCGCCCCAATCCTGAGTACACTCTTATCGTCGAGGGGATTTCTCGGTTTCAAACAAAGCCAGTAAAATAGCGAGATAGACTATTCATTTCTGGGCTCAAACCCAATGCGATCGAAGGGATTGACCACGCTCGTCGTTATGTTGCGCAGGTGAGAGTTGATTCGTTTGAGATAGCGCGTATATAAAGCCAGAGCAGCCGCATCTCCCGCTTCGATATTCCTATCTTTCTCCCTGACAACGTCGATAACAATCTCATCGCAGGCGTCATTTACCCAGGCATACTTGTCCAGGAGCTTTAAAGCGGAGTCTGCGCTTTCCCTTACGAGACATTGCTTCGTTTGAATGAAATTGTCTTCTACTGCGGCTTCAATTCGGGATAGTGTATCCTCGAACTCTCCTCCGTGAAGTTTGCCGGGATGATCAAGGGCAAGTTCGACCATGTTCTTGGCGTAGTCACCGATGCGTTCGATGTCGATGATGATGATGACCAAGGCCAATCCCGAGGGCAAGTTGGTCGGCCCCACAACGACCAAATGATTGAGCACTTTGCGTCTTACTTCGCGTTCGTAACTGTTGACTTTTTTATCCGTCTCCTTCACTTTGAGGCTTATCTCACTATCCTGCCGTTGCCGCAGGGATTCTCGCGCTTCCAAAAACATCATCTGGGTGATATCCAGCATTTCAAAGGACTGTTGGTAGGCGCGGTGTAGCAAGTTGTCCTTCTTAAAAATCGCAAGCCATTTCTTAAACATTGAAATCTCTCCTCATCTCGAAATCAAAATCAAGACTATAGGAATGAGAAAAAAGACGATAAGGATATATAAAATGGGCATGATTTTCTTTCTCGTAGCAATATCGGCAAATTTTTCCGCCATAGAAATGGGAACAAGCTTAAAAGGCCACCAGATCAATATGCCTGATAAATTAAAAAACAGATGTGAAAAAGCCACCGTGACAGCAGCCAAATTCCCCGTTACCAAGGCCGCCAGCATGGCTGTGACCGTGGTCCCAATGTTAGCACCCAGAGTATAAGGGAAAATTTGCATTAGAGTCAAGATTCCGGCTCCAGCAAGAGGTACAGCCAGGGAGGTTGTCACCGAGCTGCTCTGAACCAGGGCCGTTAAAATCAAGCCCACCAGAAAAGCCCTCCCAGCGTTCTTGAACAGGTAGCGATCGAACCAGGCTTCCGCCTTTTGGACAACCAATATCTTTAACGTCTTCACCAACCTGGTGAGAGCCACAAACAGAAAGATGAGGGACAAGGCAAAAAGAATCCAGGGATAATTTCCGATCAATTCCTTCAATATTTCTATAAGGGGCTTAGTCGTAGCCTTGACTGGGCTCAAAAACTTCAAGCCGCCTAGATTCTGGAATTTTTCCCCCACAAAAGTGGACACAATTCCCAGAAAATTGGTGAAATACTGGAGAGGAAAAAGGACCAGAACAGCCAGAACATTAAAGAAGTCATGCACGATGGCGGCGGCAAAGGCGAGCTTGAACTCGACAGTGCGTCTTATTTGTGTCAGGGAAACCAGAATATTCGTTACGGATGTGCCGATATTGGCTCCCATGATGATGGGGATGGCGTTGGGCACGTTCAAAGCCCCTCCTGCAACAAGCCCGACAACAATGGACGTGGTGAAGGAGGAGGACTGGACAATGGACGTTGAAAGAACTCCGACAAACAGCCCCACCAGGGGATTGGTTGTAGTGGCGATCAGGGTTTCGGCCAGGCCTTTGCCGAGCATTTTAAGAGAGGTGCCCATAAGCTCGATACTGAAAAGAAAGAGATACATATAACAAAGAAGGAAGAGGAAATTGAACAACGTGATGTGACGGTGATAAAGGTTTTTTTGTGAACTCATCTAAATCAGGTGTCTCGATAGAGATAGAATTCCATCCTCTGAATCAAATCGCTTATATCACAGAGTGCAGCCTGAGTCAAAGCACTAATTTTGGC